>Ga0164290_1000338_pt1 | contig 168592 bp, 145 predicted proteins | sample Micstemetagenome_FD_108782 | JGI IMG/M metagenome (GOLD analysis project Ga0164290, IMG submission 108782) | Contaminated culture microbial community from soil near Moab, Utah, USA - Microcoleus steenstrupii SON62 (Illumina Assembly) | ecosystem: Environmental > Terrestrial > Soil > Soil crust...
CTCATATCGACGGGGTTGTTTGGCACCTCGATGTCGGCTCATCACATCCTGGGGCTGGAGCAGGTCCCAAGGGTTTGGCTGTTCGCCAATTAAAGTGGTACGTGAGCTGGGTTCAGAACGTCGCGAGACAGTTTGGTCCCTATCTGCCGTGGGCGTCGAAGTTTGAGAGGAGTTGACCCTAGTACGAGAGGACCGGGTTGAACGTACCTCTGGTGGACCTGTCGTGGCGCCAGCCGCGCAGCAGGGTAGCTATGTACGGACGGGATAACCGCTGAAAGCATCTAAGCGGGAAGCCTCCCTCAAGATAAGACTTCATAGAGCCGTGGAAGACCACCACGTTGATAGATCGGATGTGGAAGTGGAGTAATCCATGGAGCTAACCGATACTAATTGCTCTATTCGCGCTTGAGAGGACACACCATCAACAACAGCGTTGATGACGTGGATATACTCACAACCTGTAATGCACGGGCATCGATCAAACCCAATGTTGATAGATTGTCTTCGCTCTATTTTGGCGAAGCCAATCCTGGGCGAAAGTACCCCTTTCGCCCAATATCGCGCCGGCCCCATAGCTTGGTGGCCATAGCGTCTGTGACCCACCCGATCCCATCCCGAACTCGGACGTGAAACCAGACAGCGCCAATGGTACTATCGCTCAAGCGATGGAAGAGTAGGTCGCCGCCAGGCTTTGAAGCCGGCGCGGACAACATAAACCCATTCACAAGTCTTTGCCGACACTCAGCCCTTGCAGGGCTGGCTCGACCGATGGTCGGGGAAGTCGGACAGCCGATTTCCGCACACCAGATTGCCGCTGCCGCGGATCACGTTGATGTTCGCCCGGATCGCCTTGCCGCTCGGCATGCGCGAGCCGGCGATTGTACGCACCCGGTTGTTGCGCACGACGCTGTTCCGCGCGTCATACAGCCCGATCCCCTGCGGATAGGCGACCGTCAGGTCGTTGTCTTCGATCGTGATGCGGTCGTAGCCGCCATCGTCCACACCCTTCCGGACATGGTTGCCGAGGAAAATACCCTGCATATCCCCATCCGCCACGTTACGGCGGATGATAATGTCCGAGACCGGTGCAGCCTCGGGCCGAGACCAGAGCTGGATACAGTCCGCATGGTCGCCGTCGCGGACGCGCTTGCCAGCCGCGTCATATTCGGCCTTGATCGGGGTGAACGCGCGGCACTGATTGCCCTCGATCAGCACCCGCCGCGACAGGGCGACGTTAATGCCGTCCGATCGCAGCCCTTCGAGCTTGTTGTCGCGGAGCACCACGTCGCTCGAGAGATTGACGATAATCGCCTTGCGCGCGTGGCGGACGGTCAGCCCCTCCAGGCGCACATGCTGGCTTTCACGGACGAGGATCGCGTTGCGGTCCATGGACCCAGTCACCTGCGCACCGCGGATAGTGACGCCTTTCACACGGCGCAAGGTGAGGCCATCGAACCGCGCTCCGGTCGCATCCAGAATGATCGGCCGATCGAAGGCGCGGTCCTCCACCAGCACCAAGCCATAATCGCCGGCAGGCAACCTGACGGTCGCGCCCGGTGCGGCGCGCGCGAGCAGCGCATCGAACTGCGCCTGGCCGCTCGCGCGCGCAGGCGACGAGCCGCACGCGCCCAGTGCCAGCAGAAGGAGCAGCGACGCTCCACGGTGATAAGCCATGCTGTTCCGGTAGGCGCGAATACATAGACTTTCAACAGAAGCTCGGTTAGCCGCGATCAGCCGCTCAAACAGGGGGACGGGGTGCGAGAAGGCCGAGCCAAACGCCTGTGTTGCAACCACAATCGAGCCGGTGAGGCACAGCGACATGGCGGTTTTTGACGCTCTTGCGGACTTCGGAGATGCGCCCGCGCTGATCTGTGACTCAGGTCGTGCCTTGTCCTTTGCCGAACTCAGTCGGGACGCTGCTGCCGCAGTGGCACCGCTCGGGCGAGACAGGCAGCTTGTCGTCATCGAGATGCGCAATGCGCTGGAGCCGGTGCTCGCCTATGTCGGTGCGCTGAGCGCCGGACATGCGGTAATCCTGACGGCCGAGGGCGGGGCGCAGAGCTTGCAGGCCTTTGCGCCTTTCTCGCTCTTTTCCGGGCAGGACGGGACTTGGCGCTGGCATCCATCTTCCCACGCCGCCGCCGGTCTTCATCCCGCCCTAGCGTTGATGCTCTCCACGTCGGGGTCGACGGGGAGCCCGAAGCTGGTGCGGCTGTCTTCAGGTGCCGTCGAGGCTAACGCCCGATCGATCGCCGAATATTTGGGCATCGGTCCAGGCGAGCGGGCGATCACCTCGCTCCCGCTTTATTATAGCTATGGGCTCTCGGTGCTGCATTCGCACCTGCTGGCGGGGGCAACGGTCTGCCTGACCGACGAGCCCGTCACCAGCGAGGCTTTTTGGCGCATTTTCGATGAGGCCGGCTGCACCAGCTTCGCGGGCGTGCCCTATAGCTACGCGCTGCTGGAAAGGCGCGGTTTTCGCGATCATCCGCCCGCCACGCTCCGGACCATGACGCAGGCGGGCGGCCGCCTGCCGCCGGAACTCGCCGCCGAGTATATCGGCTGGAGCAAGGCGCGGGGGCTCCGCTTCTTCATCATGTACGGCCAGACCGAGGCGACGGCGCGCATCGCCTACCTGCCGCCCGATGCCGCCGAGAGTCATCCGGATTGCATCGGCGTCGCCATTCCTGGCGGCACGCTCGACCTTGCCCCGCTGCCGGACACTCCCGCGGAGCGGGGCGAGCTGGTCTATCGGGGCCCGAACGTGATGATGGGCTACGCCACCGAGCGCGCGCATCTGGCACAACCTGCCGAACTCGAGGAGTTACGCACCGGGGACGTCGCAGAGCGCACCGAAGACGGGCTATTTCGGATCGTCGGGCGATTGAGCCGATTCAGCAAGATCGGCGGCAAGCGTGTCGCGCTCGATGATTTGGAAGCCGCGCTGGCGGATGCAGGGCAGCCGGGCACCGTGGCTGCCAATGACGAGCTGATTGCGGTCTGGACGCGGGATCCGCAGCAGGGCGGCGCGGCCGATCACCTCGTCGAACGCTTCGGCTTGCCGGCTTCGGCCGTCGTGTGGGCGGGAGGCGGCGAGGTGCCGCGTCTGCCGAGCGGCAAAACCGATTACCCCGCCATTCTGGCCGCGGCGGCTGAACGTGTGGCACAGCGCCGGCGTGGCGCGGCCACGCTGGAGGCGAGCCTCGCCGCCATCCTCGGCCGGAGCCGCATCAACCCTCGTTTGAGCTTCGATGAACTCGGTGCGGACTCGCTTGCCTATGTGCAGGCGTCGATCGCCGTCGAGGAAGCGATGGGCGAGCTGCCCGACGACTGGGCAAGCCGACCCATCGCGGAGCTCAGCGCGACCTCCGGCCCGCTCGATGGCAGCTCCTGGCGTCCCGCCCCCACCGAGATCCTGGTCCGCGTGCTTGCGGCATGCGCGGTCGTGATCGGCCACACGCCGGGCGGCAGCTTGGTTAAGGGCGGTGCCCTGACTCTGTTTCTGCTGACCGGGTATAGCCTTGCCGCGCATCAGGGCGGGCGGCTGCTGGGGGACCGTCCCTGGCAGGTCCCGCTCAGCTTCGCTGTGCGCGTTCTCGTTCCCTATTACCTCTTGATGCTGTTCATGGCGGCTACCAGCAAGGACGTGACGCTCACCCCCGATAGCCTGTTGCTGTACAGCAACCTGACGGGTGTGCCGCGCGGGCCTCTGATGCCCTATTGGTTTCTCGAGACGATGCTACAGTGCCTTGTTTTGCTCGCGGCCTTGCTCTCCCTCGAGCGGGTCAGGCGAGGAGCGCAGCGGGACCCGCTTGGCTTCTTCCTGCTCTTGTCTGCAGGCGCAATCGCCCTGCATTTTCTGGTGCCGTTTGTCTGGCAGGCGCCGCGGATCGCCGAATGGCCGCGATCGCCCGATGTGTGGGGCTATTTGCTGCCGCTTGGAGCCGCCATGGCACTGGCGCGATCGACGGCGCTGCGGATCGGCTTGCTGGCTGTCCTGCTTTTCCTTGTCTGGCTTGATTATGGGCTCGACAGCACCCGTGTGCCGTTCGTCGGTGTGATGATCGGGGCAATACTGTTCATGCCGCGGCCGCGTTTACCGGCAATGCTCGCCAAGGCACTGACGACGGTCGCCGCGGCCAGCCTGTTCATCTACCTTGTGCACATGCTTGCTGTGCAGGTGACGGTGCACGAGCTGGGGATCGAGCATTGGCTTCCCGCCCTGCTCCTGTCGTTGGCTCTAGGGATTGCCGGACATGCTGTGTGGCGATGGGTGCTCGCCCAGGGCAGCCGGCTGGTCGGCCGGCGGGAGCCGGTAGATTTGGCGATTAGCTGACGAGCGGCCAAAAAAGACGGGCGGGCAGCACGGCTGCCCGCCCCAGTTCAGCTTGCCTCTTGGATCAGAAGCGAAGTCGAGCGCCCACGCGAAAGGTGCGGCCGAGCGCATCGTAGGTCGACGGATAGGTGTTGCCGCTGTTGAAGGACGACGAGCCGACGTCCTGGCCGGTGAGCGGCGGCTTTTTGTCGAACAGGTTTGCGACCGTCAGCGTGAGCGTCAGATTGTCGCCTACTCCAATGCGCGTCGCGAGATCGAAATAGTCGTACGCCTCGATGAAGTTGAAGTTGCGATTGCCGAAAGTGCCGGGTGCCGGGGCGCCTGGCAGGGCCGACTGCGTGCCGGGGACCGGGCCCCGGTAGGACGGGCCATTGCCGTTAACGATATCGTCCGGTTCGTGCTGCACGGCGCTGATGTGCCGCCACAGCAGCGACAGGTCGATATTGTCGAAGGTCAATGTGGTCCGCTGGGTCCAGCTAAACTCGGGCTGGATCGATCCCACGTCGGCGGCGGCACCACCCGGCGATCCGCAGTTGCCCGAGAAGTAGCCGACGCACTCACGATTGAGACTGGTCGGCGTCGCCTGGAACTTCTGGCTTCGCGTCCAGTTGCCCGCAAAGCTGAGCGCCAGCTTCGCAAAGCCCAGATCGGTGTTGTAGTTCATCGTGACATCGATGCCATCGGTCTTCAGCTGGCCGAGGTTCGACAGATCGAGCCTCAGACCCGGCGTGGTGGTCGGATCGCCCGCCAGGCCGCCCGTCTGGGCGTTGCGGCGGATGATCGTGCAGGCCGTCGAGTTCTCGGCGCCTGCCGCCGGGTTGAAGTTGCCGTTCGCGTCAGGCGTGCCAAAGCAATCCTGGATGCCGTCGCCCGGAGTGGGCGCGGTGATCGCGTCGGTGATCTTGATGTTGTAATAGTCGACCGACATCGCGAAGCCGGGCAAGAAATCCGGCTGCAAGACCACGCCGAAGGTGTAGGAGTTCGACTTCTCCGGGCGCAGATTGACGCTGCCGCCGCCGGTGGCGTTGCCCTGCCCGGCCGTCGGCTGCGGAATGGTCCCGAGCGTGAAGGCGGGTGCGCCCTGCGCAAGGCAGACCGCGCGGAGCGTTCCGGTCGGCGCGCCGCGGATCACCTGGCCGGCATCGTTGATCGAGGCGCAGGGGTCGTTGGCAAGCGTGGTCAGGCCCGTGGTCGCCGGCAGGAACAGCTCATTGATGTTCGGCGCGCGAACGGCACGAGCATAGTTGCCGCGGAACTTGACGCTATCGATCGGCTCCCAGCTACCGCCCACCTTCCAGGTGGTCGTGTTGAACTTCGGGCTTGTGGGTGCGTCGATCGTATAGCGCGAATAGCGGATACCCGCCTCGAGCGTCAGGCTTTGGAAGAAGGGCTTGTCCTGCACCAGCGGCGCGACCAGCTCGCCAAAGGCTTCATAGACGTCGAAGCCGCCGTCGATCAGCGGGGTGACGCCCCCCGAGCCGCCGAGATCGCCGGACGCCGAGAGCGTGTCGCCGCGCTGCAGCGCCGTGTACTGGCGGTACTCGCCGCCGAGCGCGAAGCTGATCGCGTCCTCGGCCCAGGGGAGGGCTGCACCGAAGTCGCCCGAGACCGTCGCGCGAGCCTGCGCCAGCGTCGTGCGGTTGATCGTGGAGCTCTCCGCGCTCAGGAACGCCGCCTGCGCCGCAGTGATCGATCCGGCCGGTCCGAAGATATTCACGGGAACGCAGCCATTGCTCGTGTCTTGGCAAACCGCGTTGCCGGCCGCATCCCGCGTCGTGAGCAGGCCCTGACGGAAGCGCGAGTTCAGCGTGTAGTTCTGGATGGCCTGCAGATTCTCCGATTCGCCGTAGGATCCAAACACGTCGAACGTGATGCTGTCGGTGATGTTGCCGCGCACGCCCAGACGATAGTCGAAGATCTGGGTGCGGTAGTCGCTGATGCGGGGGCCGTTTTCCACCGCGCGACGCAGGATCTGCGTCTGGAACTCGCGGTAGTTGGGATCGGTGCGGTTGAAAGCCGTAGCCGCGGCGGCGCACTCGGCGGCGGTGAGGGTCTGGATCCCGTCCACGTTCGGATTGAAGTCATTGTTCGCGCAGAAGGTCGCGCGTGCGCCAGCCGGGAGGAAGGGATTGGAGACCGGAATGGTCACCAGCGTCTGGAACGCGCCCGAAGGGGCGATGATCGTCCGCACGGTATTCTTGGAGAACAGGCCACGCGTATAGATTTCCAGCCCGTCCGTGATTTCGTAGTTCGCCTGTCCGAACATGTTGAAGCGCTCGAAGGGCGTCTGGAAGATGTTGAACGGGTTGAAGTTGAAGGCGGTAAACGGCGTCTGCAGATTGCCGGTCGCCGGATTGATCACCTGCAGCGCCGAGCCCGGAACCGTGAACCGGGTCGGCGTGGTCGTGCCGGACCCGGCGACATTGCCGCTGGCGAAGTTGATGTTGAAGCGGCTGAACGCGCGCGAGCCCTGATACACTGGGTCGGCTTCCTGATAGCCGATCGAGAACACGGCATTGCCGCGCGCATCGTCGAAGCTGGCGCCGATCGTCGCGTCCACGCGGAAGATGTTGCCGTCGCCGCGTTCGGTGATCTGCTCGGACGCCTGGATTTCCAGACCGGTAAAATCGCGCTTGGTGATGAAGTTGACCACGCCCGACACCGCGTCCGCACCATAGGTGGTGGACGCGCCGCCGGTCAGCACCTCGGTCCGCTCGATAAGCGCCAGCGGAATGTTGTTCAGGTCGACGCGGCCCACCTGGTTGGACGGCGCGATGCGAACACCGTCGAGCAGCACGAGATTGCGGTTGGAGCCGAGACCGCGAAGGTTGACGAATGACGCGCCGGCATTGCCGTTGTTCACGGACGAACCCGTGGACGGCACCACGCCCGGAACCTCGCGCAGCAGTTGCTCGGCGACGTTGGTCTGGCGGAGCTCGACCTCTTCGGAGGTCGTGACGTTGACCGGCGTCGAGCGCTCCAGATTTGGATTGGTGATGAGCGAGCCCGTAACGACGATCGTGCCGTCATCGGCGGCAGGCGCATCCGCGGTCTGGGTGGCGGCGGCATCCTGCGCCAGGGCCGGAGCAGCGCAGAGCGCCACGCTCGCCGCGCTCAGCGAGAGCAAGGTCCGCAGTCGCGGGTAAGTCACGCACTTCATTATGCAATCCCCTTTGTGTTGTGCTGTGGGTAGGCCATGCCATTCCGGGGTAGCGGGCCGGGTATTCGGGCAAAGAACCAGACTGGAGCCTCGCATAGGTCCAGTTGGTAAGAGACAGCGGCCTGATCAGTGCGGCCTCAGTAAAACCACGCTCTTTCCGTGGCTTAGAAGCAGTCCGGCCGACTCTCGGCAGGTCTCGGATGGAAGAGGCCAGTGCGACAAAAGAGCGTGGTTGTCGCTTTCCGGCGGGTGCTGTGGCGCAATGGCAACACCGCTGCGCAGGCACGGAAAAGGGGAACGCGGAACGCCGCGCTCCCCTCCTTCGGGCCGCCGGATTGGTCAGGCTGCAAGCTGGGTCTCGCCTCCGCGGCGCTGCCCGAAGCCGGCGTTGAGCGCCAGTGTCCGCCGCCGTTCGGAATAGCTGGCGGCGACCATTGGATAATCCTCGTCCAGGCCGAAGCAGCGGCGGTAATCGGCCGGCGTCATCCCGAAGCGTGCGATGTGACGGGTGAGCGACCGGTACGGACGGCCATCGATCATCGATAGGATATAGTCGTCGGACGCGAGCGACTCCTCGACGGAGACGGCGGGTGGAAAGCCGCCGCTCTGGCCGCGCCGCGCCTGCTCGCGCGCGATCGACTGAAGGGCACCGGGCGTCAGATAAGCGGCGATATAGATGATGGACATGAGCTCGCTCAGCTCCGCCTCGGACGGACGCTCGGCGCCGCGCCGGCCGATCACCGCCATGATGGCGGCAACCATCACGAGCGCGCAGCTATCGGCGCTGCGGCTGCCGACGCGCTGCCGCAACCGGGCGGCGGTGAGCGTCTCCAACTTGGTGCGCACATCCGGGGCCGCTTTGGCATGGTTGAGCGCAGGCACGAGGCCAGGCACGGTCCAGAGCTGCACCATCTGCACCGCAAACTGCCCACCGTCGCCCCGCAGGGCCCCGTCCAGGGCGCCTTCGAGCGGCGGCCGGGCGAGCGCCCATAGGACTTCGATCGGATCAGCGTAGAGGCGGTAGAAGGTCGAGCGGGCAATCCCGCAGCCATCCGCGATGTCGGCAACGGAGATCTGCTGGAAAGGGCGCGTCGCGAGCAGGTCGCGGAACTGCGCCTCGATGCGGGTTGCGGTCGACTGACGGCGGCCCTTCAGCGGTTCGCCCGGAAACACCTGCTTCTTTGCATACATCAGCATGGACCCTGGCTGGGCGCGAGCACGGCACGGAGCTGCGGCGCAAGCGCGATGATCGTGTCGAGGGTGGCGCCAAGGCCCAAGGCTAGGCGCCGATCCTCGGCGGGAGCTTGTGCGAAAACCGACAGGGCGATGCCGCCAAGGGCAGCGGCGGCGAGCCGCTCGGCGGCGGCATGGGCCTGCGGCACATCGAGCACGACGTGAAGACCGGCGGCGTTCAGCGCGGGTTGCTGAAGCGCGTCGGCCAGCGCGGCTCGGCGCTCGGTATAGCCCGCCCGGCGTCGGCGCAGGTGACGCGCCAAGTGACCCTCACCGATGAAGTCGCGAAGGGCGAGTTGAGCGGCAAGGCTCGCACGCCCACCAATACCGGCTTGGACGGCGCGCAGCCGCTCGACCAGTTCGGCCGGCGCCACCAGGAAGGCCACGCACAGGCCGGGAAAGAGCAAACGATTGAAGCTGCCGATCAGAATTGTGCGGTCCCCTGCGGCAGCGGCGATCGGCGAAGGCGGGCTCCGATCGTCGAACCAGGCGTCTGCGTCGCGATCATCCTCGACGATCCATCCACGTTTGGTCCGCGCCCAGTCGATCAAAGCGGCTCGCCGGGCTGGCGAGAGCGTCGCGCCCGTGGGGAAATGAGCCGCGGGCGTGGTCCAGATTACAGACGGGGCCGCCTCGGTAAGGCTGGACGGATCGAGCCCTTCGGCGTCGACAGGCAGCGGGTGCAAATCTGCGCCGCGCCCCTGCAGGAGTCGCCGCACGCCGGGGCGGGTCGGCTCCTCGACGGCGGCACATTCACCGGGACGGAGCAGCGTCGCCGCGACCAAATCGACCGCGAAGGTGGCGCTGGGGACGATCAGGATCTGGTCCGGGTGGCAGCGCAGGCCGCGCGGCGCGCAGACCAGTCGCGCAATGGCCTCCCGCAGGCCCGAATCGCCGCCCGGATCTGCGCCGAGCAGCCGGTCCGGTTCGATCTCGGCCCAGGCGCGGGTCTGGAGCTGCTTCCAGGTGGCAGCGGGGAACAGGTCCGTGGCCGGGCGCTGCAATGCGAAGGGTGGCAGTTCGGCGGTCGCGGGCCGCGCCGGTTCGGGCGCACGCACCGGCAGCGCCGGGCCGGCGACATAGACGCCCGAGCGGCTGCGGCTTTCGGCCCAGCCGTCGGCGATCAGCTGCTCGACAGCCAGGATGGCTGTGTTGCGCGACACGTTAAGATCGGCCGCGAGCACGCGGGATGAAGGCAGGCGCGTGCCCGGCGGCCAGGCGCCGTCGAGAATGAAGCCCCGCAAGCGCTTGTAAAGGCTCTGGTAAAGGCCGCCCTGCGGGTCGGGGCGCAGATCGGCGGGCAAGAAAGCCGGGCCGCGGCTGCGCCCCGTCTCGGTGCCTCGCATGATCAACGCGCCACTCACCCTTTTGCGACCTCCTTTCGTCTGTCCGTGCGCAAAGGGTGATGCGACAAAGCCGCAAACTGTAGCGGGGCTTCGACGAGCGTCGTTTACGGGCTGACGAAAACAGTTGTAATTCTGCGAGTGGCGAAAAGCACCGGACCAACGGTGCTCGACGAATGGGGGCGGCCTTGCCGATATGCAGTTCGTGACGGCAATGTTCGACCCCGTGGCGGCCCAGGCCCGCGAGTCAGCCCTGCGGGTGCGCCGCGTGGGGCTGTTGATCAGCGTCGGTTATTGGACGGTCCTGCTGATTGTCTTATCCGCCTTGGCCTTGCTGGACGGGTGGGAAACGCCCGGGACCTTCGCTGCCCGGTGCGTGAATACGGTGCTCGCCGTCGCCCTGACTGTGCTGATGGCGCGGATGGTCACCACCTTCTCGCGGGGGAGCTTTGCCGCCAAGGCTTGGCTCCTGGTTCTGCTCACCCTGGTAGTCTCGAGCGCCTATTTCGTCGTCACCTTCTACATCTTCCGGCTGTTTGGCGGGAATGACTCGCCGATGATGCTTGCCTCGGCGCTGCGCATGATCGTCTATTGGTTTGCGCAATTTCTTGGCTGGTCGGCACTGCTCCTCGCCCATATCTATCACCACGAGGTGCAGGATCGGGAGCGGCAGCTCTCAAGCCTGAAGGACCAGGCCTATGGCGCGCAGATGCGGGCCCTGCGCTACCAGATCAATCCGCACTTCCTGTTCAACACGCTGAACGCGCTCGCCGCGCTGATCGAGGAGCGGGAGCTGCCCAAGGCGGAGCGGATGGTGATTTCGCTGTCCGGATTCCTGCGTTCCACGCTGGCGCTCGATCCCCTTCAGGACATCACGCTCGCGGAAGAACTCGACATCCAGTCGCGTTATCTGGAAATCGAACGAGAGCGCTTCTCCGATCGGCTCACCATCGAGCTCGATGTGCCGGAAGCGTTGCGATCCGCCCTGCTCCCGAGCCTCATCCTGCAACCGCTGGTCGAGAATGCGGTCAAACACGGCGTCGGGACGATGGACGGACCCACCGCCGTGCGTGTGCGCGCCGAGGCTGAGGGCGACGTGTTGCTGGTGCATGTCGAGAACGACGCACCCGAACAGCCGATTTCGCGCCAGGGCGAAGGCGTCGGCCTTCGAAATGTCGCCGAACGGCTGCAAGCACGGTTCGGCGAGGCGGGGCAACTGACCGGGGCGCATTTCGGAGGCCTCTTCCGCGCGACCATCCGCATGCCGCTCCGCACGGCCCGCGCATGATCCGCGCGCTCATCGTCGACGACGAGCCGCTTGCACGAAGGCGGCTCGCGCGGGCCCTGGGCCGACTGCCGGACGTCGTCGTCGTAGGCGAATCCGGGAACATCCGGGAGGCGGCTGCCGCGATCGCAGAGCATGTCCCCAATCTGTTGCTGCTCGATATCCAGATGCCCAACGGCAGCGGTTTCGACCTGCTGTCACGGCTCGGCGCGCCAGTCCCCGCGGTCATCTTCGTGACGGCCTTCGACCGCTACGCCGTGTCCGCGTTCGAAGCCCGTGCGATAGACTATGTGCTCAAGCCCGTTGAGTTCGAGCGCATAGCGGCAGCAGTCGAGCGGGCGCGCGAGGCGCTTCAGGCGCAGCAGCACGAACAGCGGCTGCAGGAGCTGCAGGAAGTGGTGGCATCGCTACGTGCGGAACTCGCGAAGCGTGACGAGAAGGCGCTGACCTTCTGGGTCAACTCGCGCGGTGAGAGCCATCGCGTCTCCGCGGCCGACATCGTGTGGATCGAGGCGGAGCGTGACTATGCGCGCATCCATACGGAGACGCGGTCATGGCTCTATCATGAGAGCCTGTCGTCGCTCGAGGCGCGGCTCGACAGCAAGAGCTTCGTGCGGGTCCACCGCAGCGCGATCATTCGGCGGGAACGGGTCACTGCCTATGTGCGCGGCGCCTTTGCTTCGCTGACCGCCGTTCTCGATACTGGGGCGCAGGTGCGCGTCGGGCGCACCTATGAGCGGGCGATCCGAAGCGAGATCCGGGAACCGCCGAGCCCTTGATCGCGCGATCCGTGCGTTACGCCAGGTGGAGGTAGTGGCGCATGGATCGACTTTTCACGCGCATCGCGACGCGTATAGCAACGGCGGCCGGGCAGCCGCAGACCTTCGCCTTGGCTTTGCTGATGATCCTTTGCTGGGCGTTGGCGGGCCCGCTGTTCGGGTTCTCCGACACGTGGCAGCTGGTCGTGAATACCGCGACCACCATCGTCACCTTCCTCATGGTCTTCCTGATCCAGAACAGCCAGAACCGCGACGCAGCCGCGATGCAGGCCAAGCTCGACGAGCTCTTGCGAGCGATCGAGAAGGCGCGCGAGCAGTTCATCGGCATCGAGCATCTGAGCGACCGCCAGATCGAAGACCTGCGCGCGGCGCTGGAGCGGGAGGTCGGCAAGGTCCCCGGCAAGGAAGGCACCGCCGACGATACCGCCGACCGTTTGCTCGAACGCTACAAGATGCCGGGACTGGAGAAGTGATGGTACCCGGAAACCTGAAGGCGAACTTATCCACTTCGTCTGTTCTTCTGTTTTCTGCCTATGCTCGTTGCGGAGGATGAGCGAAGGAGGTCTAGGCTCTTCCTTCTCTTCCCGGCCCCCGGCACGATCACCGGCGCGTCCGGGTTAGATCCAGCTTGATCCTGCGTCACAGCTGCACGATGCCTGAGAAGTTCGGCAGAGGAGGGTACCACCAGTGTTCAGGGGTCGGGAGCTACACTCAATCGCGAGCGAGGACGGCATGCTCCGCCTCACGCTTGAGGATGTCACGGTGGACGCTCCTGCTGACGATGAGGTGATCGTCAGGGTCGAGGCCGCACCCATCAACCCGAGCGACCTCGGGCTGCTGCTTGGACCGGCCGACGTCGCAACCGGCACGGCTGGGGGGACTGCCGACCGGCCCACCTTGACCTTCGATGTGCCCAAAGGTCGGATGTCGGCGATCGCGTCCCGGCTCGGTCAATCGCTGCCGGTCGGAAATGAGGGCGCCGGAACCGTCGTTGCGGCCGGTGCAGCTGCGAAGGATCTCGAGGGGCGGCGCGTGGGTATGATCGGCGGCGCCATGTACGCCGATTATCGCAAGCTCCGCGCACGCGACGTCGTGCCTCTGCCCGAGGGCGCGACTGCGGCCGACGGCGCCTCGATGTTCGTCAATCCGCTCACCGCCCTCGGGTTCGTGGAGACGGCCAAAGCGGAAGGGCACACAGCGATCGTGCACACTGCGGCAGCCTCGAACCTCGGCCAGATGCTCCAGAAGATCTGCACCAAGGACGGCGTGCCGCTCGTGAACATCGTGCGCTCGGCCGAGCAGGTCGAGTTGCTGCGTTCGATCGGCGCCACGCACGTCCTGAACAGCCGGGATGAGGATTTTCGCGCGAGGCTCGTGGACGCCATCGCCGAAACCGGTGCCACGATCGCCTTCGATGCCATCGGCGGCGGAACGCTGGGCAGCGACATCGTCCAGGCGATGGAACGTGCGGCCAGTCGGACCATGACCGAGTATAGCCGCTATGGCTCCAACAGCTTCAAACAGCTGTACATCTACGGTGCTTTGGACCTGACTCCGACCGTGCTCAACCGCCTCGCGTTCGGCTTTCAGTGGAGCGTGTCGGGGTGGCTGCTCACGCCCTTCCTGCAAAAAGCGGGTCAGGAAACGGCGGCGCGCCTGCGGCAGCGGGTCGTGGATGAGCTCATGACCACCTTCGCCAGCCACTACACGCGCACCATCGGGTTGACCGAGGCGCTCGATCCCGAGGTCCTGCGCGCCTATGAACGCAAGGCGACGGGCGAGAAGTTCCTGATCGACCCGACGCTTAACTGACTCGGCGGCGATGACCTACGATGACGTGGTGCTGGGGCGGCGGAGCATCCGCGGCTACCGGCCCGATCCGGTGCCCCGTTCACTGATCGAGGACATCCTCAGGATCGCCATGCGGGCGCCCTCGTCGATGAACACCCAGCCATGGAACTTCCACGTCATCACAGGTGCGCCGCTGGATCGCATCCGGGCCGGAAACACCGAGCGCATGCTCGCCGGCGTGCCCCAGTCGCGGGAGTTCAGGACGGGCCAGCCCTTCGCGGGCTGCCATCGCGACCGGCAGATCGGCGTGGCAAAGCAGCTCTTTTCCGCCATGGGCATCGCGCGGGACGACGCCGAGCGGCGCCAGGATTGGGTCATGCGTGGCTTTCGTCAGTTCGACGCCCCGGTTTGCGTGATCATCACCTACGACCGGGTGCTTGCCGACAGCGACGACACCGCCTTCGACTGCGGAGCCGTTGCCAATGCCCTTGTGAACGCCGCATGGGCGCGGGGCCTTGGCGCGGTGATCAACAGCCAGGGGATCATGCAGTCACCGGTGGTGCGCGAGCATGCGGGCATTCCTGACGATCAGGTGATCATGAAGAGCATCGCGCTAGGCTGGCCTGACGAGACGTTTCCCGCCAACGCGGTGATCTCCGAGCGGAAATCAGTCGAGGACGCGGCGGTCTTCGTGGGCTTTCCCGACTGAGCACGGCGGACAGCTGCTGGCTGTCGCGCAGTTGGGCGGCTAAGCGGTGCGAATGGACTTCGATCAGCTGCTCATTCGCTTCTTCGGCACCGACGATCTCGACACTTTGAACCCTGATCAACTCGTCGGAGGGGTCGAGCGACTCCGGCTGCAGTTCGGCCTCGAGAAGGACTCCGGGCGCCGCTTCGCGCTCTGGTGCCTTTTGTACATGCTTGGCGCGGCGCCCGACCTCGACAAAGCCTTTGACGACGAAGAGGATCGCGAGGCTGCGAGAGACTTCATGGACGCCGCCGATCGTGAGATGGAGGGCGAGGACCAGTAGCCGGCAGGTGAGAGTGTGATCGAGCAACTCTCACGGGCAGACGCGCGGCGCATTGCGCTGGGAGCGCAGGGCTTCGGCTCACGCCGCCTGGAGAACCCCGGCGCCACCCGGCTGCTTGGCACGCTCGACCGGCTCGGCCTGTTCCAGATCGACAGCGTCAACGTCCTTACCCGTGCGCACTATCTGCCCGCCTTTTCTCGCCTCGGCAGCTACGACAGGGCGCTGCTGGAGCGGCACGCATGGGGACCCAAGCGTCAGCGGCGGATGTTCGAATATTGGGCGCACGAGGCCTCGCTCCTGCCGCTCGACCTCCACCCCCTACTGCGCTGGCGCATGGAACGCGCTGAACGGGGCGAGATCGGTTATGCGGCTCTCCGTCGCTTTGCCGGCGAGCGCAGGCCCGAAGCACAGGCGATTCTGGATCGGATCACCGCCGAAGGTCCTTTGGCCGCGGCCGACTTCGAGCACGGAGCGAGCAAGAGCGGCTGGTGGGACTGGAGCCACGTCAAGCATGCTCTCGAATGGTTGTTCTGGTCGGGGCAGATCACGACCGCCACTCGCCGCGGCAGTTTCGCGCGAGTCTACGATCTGCCCGCGCGCGTGCTTCCACGCGCCGTTCTCGACCGTTCAACGCCCGATCCCGGATCCGCCCAACGGTTGCTGATCGAGCGAAGCGCACGGGCTCTTGGCGTCGCTACAGCGGCAGAACTACGCGACTATTTCCGCCTCAAGCTGGCCGAAGCGGATCATGCGATCACCAGCCTTGTCGAGGCCGGCACACTCCTGCCCGTGAAGGTGCAAGGTTGCCCCTCCAGAGCGTATCTGCACCGTGAGGCTCGCCTTCCTCGTCGCGTCCGAGGCGCCGCGCTTCTTGCCCCCTTCGATCCACTGGTCTGGGAGCGGCAACGGGCCGAACGATTGTTCGGCTTCCGTTTTCGCATCGAGATCTACGTCCCTCAGGATCGGCGGACACATGGCTATTATGTGCTGCCGTTCCTTCTAGACGAGGCCCTTGTCGCGCGGGTGGATCTGAAGGCCGACCGCCAGTCCGGCGTGCTCCTAGCAAAGCGCATCTCGCTGGAGCCAGGCGCCCCGGACGATACGGTGGACCATCTCACCTTCGAGCTCGGGCGAATGGCATCCTGGCTGCAGCTGAGCTCCGTCGAAACGGGAACCACTGTGGCGCCCTAACGCTGGCGAACGCCCATGAACTCGCCCAGCCGGACCGGCCGCTCCGGCGCCCACTCCGGGTTGAACTCGATCGTGCCCGGCTCGAAGAGCATCACGATCGTGGACCCGAGGAGGAAGCGGCCCATCTCCTCACCCTTCTGCAGGACAATGCCCTGACCGTCATAGCTCCACTCGGCCGTGGTGTTGAGCCGCTTCGGGTTCACGACCCCATGCCAAACCGTAGCCATGCTGCCCACGATCGTGGCGCCGACAAGGACCATCACGAACAGCCCGTGCTCCGACGAGCGGAAGACGCACACGACGCGCTCGTTTCGGGCGAAAAGGTTCGGCACGCCGCGCGCCGTCACCGGATTGACCGAGAAAAGCGCTCCCGGCACGTGGATCATCCGAAGAAGCTCGCCGTCACAGGGCATGTGAAGACGGTGATAGTCCTTGGGCGAAAGGTACAGGTTCGCGAAGCTGCCGTGCCGGAACTCCGCCGCCAAGGAAGCATCTCCTCCGACCAGGTCGGTCGTGGTGAAACGATGGCCCTTTGCCTGGATCATGTGATGATCGTCGATCGCGCCGAACTGGCTGATCGCGCCGTCCACAGGGCAGACGAAATCCGCCGGGGCTAGTGGGCGGACGCCCTCTCGCAGCGGCCGGGTGAAGAACTCGTTGAAGCTCTTATAGCTTTCGAGCTTCTCGTCAGCGGCCTCACTCATGTCCACGGCATACCTTGCCACGAACCATCGGATCAGGCGCGTGGTCAACGCGCCTCCTTTGGCGCCAGCGATACGGCCGGCAAGGATCGTCAGCCGCTGCTTGGGCAGGATGTGTTGAACGAGGATCTTCAGTTGGTCAGGCACAATGCACCTTACGTGGCGGAAACAAGGTGTTTGCTCGTGATCGAGCGAGCATGAACGAGGCATGCGCTCTGAAACAGGCGGTGCGCGGCAGACTCGAACTGCACAACCAACTCGTGGCGGAAGGCTATGTTCACGCAACCTGTACCTGGAACGCAAACCATGCGCTTGCCGCGTGATCGTACACTTGCACGGATCGTTCGGTCACCTTCGCGGAGAAGTGCCCAGAAGAACTCCTGTCATAGCCTCGCACTTCCCCGTCCCTGACCTCAAGGTGTATCGAAGCCCGCTCGCCGGCGTCGCTGAGCTCGGGTAAGGTCCCCCCGAACTTGGCGTGTCGCTCACCGTCATAGCCCTGAAGGCGCTCGGCTCGCGCTTCTGCGGCGATCCGCAGGTGTCGACTTGCGGTATGATCGTACAAGCCTGCAACCTTCTCGCCCGTGACAAAGGCGTAAGCGGCGGCGGCGATAACGGCGCGAATATGGGGCTGCATGCCACCGACTGACACCGGCTCCGCCGATGATCAAGCCAAGACGAGGAAGACTGGTTGTCGTGGCGTGGTGTTGGCTGGGTACGCCGACCTTAGCGCCTTGACGCTTCTGGGCCCTTCAATCTCGTCGTGTTCGGAGCCGACCCGCTGACAGTCTGGCCATAGATCTCTCGCATGATGGCCAACCAGAAACTGCGCACTTGCCCTCCGAAAACTTGCGTCATCAAGACACCGGAGGTTTGCCCCGCCGGGTCGATCCAAAAATATGTGGAGGCGGCGCCGCCCCAGAAGTAACCGCATTCAGGAAAAACCGGGTGGGTCGCCGTCGGCTGCGTCCGAACAGCGAAGCCGTAGCCGAAGCCCAGGCCACCGAGCGTCGAAGCAGACGATCGTACGGCTGGCGCGAGCTGATTGCTCCGCATTTGATCAACGGACTTGTTGGAAAGAACTCGCGAGCCTGCGATTGAACCGCCCTGACGCAGCATCTGAGCAAAACGGAGGTAATCAGCGGCTGAGCCGACCAGGCCGGAGCCTCCATAATCCATGACTGGGCCTCGAGCGAAGATCCCAGTTTCGCCCGGATCGATCAGCACCAGCTTCGGTAAGACCAGTTCATCGATATCTGATGCTTTCAGAACCGGATCACCCGCTGGCTGGGCCGGCGCCAAATAAGCCGCGGTCAGCCGCTTCGTCTCACTTGTGGGAACGGCAAACCATGTCGAGCGCATCTCCGCAGGACCTAACACCTCCTCCTGCAGCACTGTCCGCAGCGGCTTGCCTGTGACGCGCTCCAGCAGGTAGCCGAGCACGTCAGTGCCGTTGCCATAGGTCCAGGCAGCACCCGGTTGGCTGGCGAGCGGAGTCCCTGCAACGCGCCGGCTGAGCTCTGCCAGGTTCGTTACAGTGCTGCTCCCGTCCGTGGGAGGAGCGTCGACCCCCGGGCCAGCGGGTATTCCCCGGGCAACGTACAGCTTGCCGACCGCGGAAGGGTCGGTCCGGTACGTTATGCCCGCACCGTGCGTCAGGAGATCTCTGACCGTCAACGGCCGCTCGAGCGACTGTGGTGGTCGGCCTTCGCCGCTAAAGACCTGTGCGGCGGCGAACTCTGGAAGGTAACGAGCGAGCGGGTCTTCCAAACGGAGCATCCCTCGCTCGACCAGTCGCATGGCCGCCACCGACGTGATCGGCTTGGTCATCGAATATAGCCGAAAGAGAGCGTCGCCCTCCATCGGCACTTTCCTCTCCCGGTCGGCCAAGCCGTAGCTGAAGTTCAGGACCGCGCGACCGCGCTGTTCGATACGAAGCACCGCCCCAGGTGCCGCGCCCCTGTCGACCAGCTTTCGGACGATCGCCCGAAGACGATCCAAGCGCGTGTGGTCAAGGACAGGTGGTCGGGTGCGAGCGCTGCGGCAAACCGCGGCGGGACGAAGGCCCGGGGCAGTCTCCACTGAAGCCGCTCGTGCCGGGTCCAGCCCGATCGGTGGCATGGCTGAGGCGAGCGCTGCTCCAATCGAGCTTAACCAGAGCTTCCGTGTCATCGTGGCCCCGCATATTGCAACGAGCGTCAGTAAGGCCGAGCTGAAGAGGGCAGTCAATCCTCTACGAAGTCCTATATCTACAATGACTGCTGCGCCGCGGACGGGTTGCCGAGCTCAGCGTCAGGCGACTGCACGCTCCATCGTCGGTGCGCTGCGCGCACTGCTTTGACGGTTCGGCAGGCGGATTTCGGCAACAAAGCCAGTCGCCGTGTGGTGGGTATCAAGTGTCGCCGCCCCGCCGTAGCGAACAGCCAGCCGCTGACGCGTGTTGGCTAAACCGATCCCGGTTCCTCTGCTTGCGGCAGTCCGTCCGGGTGAGTCCAAGCGAGTGCCAGTATTCAGGACGGTAAGGATCAGCTCAGGGCCGCTAACCCGTGCGTTGACAGCAACGGTTGCGGCTCCTCGACAAGAGGCAACACCATGTTTCACCGCGTTTTCAACCAAGGGCTGGAGAATAAAGTTGGGTACCAGTGCGGCAGAAGCAGCATCGTCGACATCTATCCGGACCTCCAGCCTCTCTCCAAACCGTGAAAGTTCAATCGCCAGATAGGCTTCGATCATGTCGAGCTCTTGGGAGAGAGGTACATCGGCCGTTGGATCGGATTCGAGCGATGCGCGGAGGAAGTCTGCGAGCCTGTCGATCATCTCCTCTGCCTCCGACTTACGATCCAGCACCACCAAGCTGGAGATGCTGTTCAGCGCGTTGAACAGAAAGTGGGGGTTGAGCTGCAGCCGTAAGGCCGCCGCTTCGGCGCGCTGCTTCTCGGCCTCGAGAAGCTCGGCTCGGCTCGCACTTCGTTCGGCCTCGTTGCCCACGCCGGCCGCCCATAGCAGAGTGAGTGCGAGGCAGAAGGTCCAGAGATATAGCAGCCCGACGGTGAAGATGCGCTCTGGCGTCACGTCCAGGGCCCAGCGCTGCCAGTCAGGCACGAGCGAGATCGCTAGCCACTTGAAGTAATAAAGGTCGAACAACGCGTGCACGGCCGTAGCCAACATCAGCGCGAGGCCGAGCACCCCCCAACGCTGAACCCCTTGATGGTGCCGGATCCGGTGCTGCAACCTTTCCAGAAGCAGCGTGTACGTGACCCCGAGTATGAAAAGGGGAATGGAGGCAATCGTGCTCACCCCCAGCGGCATACGGCCCATCAGGTAGACGAAGATATCGACCAACAGATAGCCAAAGCCCCAGATGACCAGCACCGGACGCAGTGCGGCCGATGCGGCCACTCGCTTTAGTCGCGCTATCCTTATCCGCATGGAACCACGCTAGAGCGATGGCCGGAGTTCGCAAGCGGGTCGCGGAGCTCAGTGCCTGGGCCGTGCCCCGTTCGCGCCATTCACCGGTCGAGCAGTGATGGCACGGACTTGGTCCTTCGCCGCAGCGATGAGACGCAATTTGTCGCGGCACTAGTCAGAAACGCCAAGTGCCTATATATACCGTGCGTTATGGAATCGCAGCGTTCAGTCGGCCGGGGACGGCCCCGCGAGTTTTGCGTCGATCAGGCGCTGGCAGCGGCACTGCGCGTGTTCTGGAGCAAGGGGTATGAGGGCGCCTCGATGGCGGACCTCACCGAAGCGATGGGGATCACCAAGCCCAGCCTCTACGCCGCCTTCGGCAACAAGGAGCAGCTGTTCGTCAAGGCGCTCGATCTCTACGAGCGCGAGAAGCTCGATTATGTCGGCAAGGCGCTGGCCGAACCGAGCGCGCGCAAGGTCGCGGAACACCTGCTGCGCGGCGCCTTGGACAATCAGACCAGCAGTTGCGAGCCGAAGGGCTGCCTGGGCGTGATCAGCTCCGTTGCGTGCGGTTCCGAGGCCGAGTCGATCCGGCAGTTCGTTCTCGAGCGGGGCGTATCGGCGCGGCGTGCCTTGGTCGCTCGACTGGAGCGCGCGAAGGCGGAGAGCGACCTTCCGGCGCATATCGATGTCGAGGGGCTGACCAGCCATCTTTACGCTATTCTTCAGGGCATGGCCGTCCAGGCCGGTGCAGGCGCAACGCGCGAAGAACTGGAGCGGCTGATCTCAACCAGCCTGTCGATGTGGCCGAGCGCCTAAAGCACGGTTTTGCCGAGCTCCGGAAAAATAAACAGAACGGCCGGTACAGAAAGCCCTTGAACCGCAGTTGAACTGCTTATATACCGATCGGTATAGAGTAGAGCTGCGGATGAGCGCCAAGCGTGTCCGGGCTCACGCAATCAGGACCAAGTGGTCGGACGCCGCGAAAGCATGTGCTTTTGCGAACGGGTGCGCTTTGCCCGCTGTCCGGCGACGCAGAAAGGGAGGAATTCGATGGCTTATGTGAACTTTGCCGAGCCGGCTCCAGCTTTGCTGTTCCCTCCTAATCCGACAACCAAGGCCGTGCCCGCAGCAAGCCTGAGCGCCTTGGAATGGGCGGTCGTGGCCCTTGCACGGCGGGACTCTTTGGGCTCGCTGCGGACGCCCGGGCCGATTGCCAAAGCGATGGCGGTGGTGTTCGGGACCGCGTCCGAAAACCCTATTGCCGATCCGCGTCTCGAGGCACTGCGGCGCATGGCAGTCTATGGCTGGCACCGCGGCTTCGCCGTTCCGGCCAGCGAGATCGATCGCTTCTTCGATGCCGGTTTCTCAGCGGATCAGCTCGAACTTCTTCTCACCAGCATCAGCCGCGACCGTGCGTCGCGAGGCTGGCGGAGGGCCTGACTTCCATGAACATGATCACGAAATTCGAGAAGGCTGACGACGCTGCTGAGCCCGTAGAGGCTCCAACCGCCGCAGCGCCTTCCCGCGCTCGCTGGAGCAAGGCGGCACTGTTTGGGCTGCCTGTGGCTGCGTTGCTGGCAGGACTCGTCGTCGCGAACAAGGAGGAGGCGCCGGCATCTCCCCCTCCCGCACCTACAGTGACGGTCGCCACGCCGCTGGTTCGCCAGGTGACCGAGTGGGACAATTATGTCGGCCGCTTCGAGGCGAGCCAGACCGTCGAAGTGCGCCCGCGCGTCTCCGGTCAGATTGTCGCTGTTCACTTCGCTGATGGCCAGGTGGTGCGGCGCGGGCAGTTGCTCTTCACCATCGACCCGCGCCCCTTCGCCGCCGCGCTCGCCGAAGCACGGGCGGGCCTGGCAAGCGCACAGAGTGATCTCAGCCTTGCCCGCGCCGACCTGTCGCGCGCGGAAAGCCTGATCGCCGACCAGGCCGTGTCGCGCAGCGAAGTGGACCGCCTGCGCGCGCGCGTCCAGGCGGCGTCCGCCTCGGTCGCAGCCGCCCAGGCCCGGGTCCGCTCGCGGGCGCTGGACCTGGAGTTCACCCGCATCCGCGCGCCGCTTGGCGGCCGCGCCTCCGATCGACGCGTTGACGCCGGCAATCTGGTGGCTGCGGGTGACGCCGGATCGCTGCTGACCACGATCAACGCACTCGACCCGATCCACTTCAGCTTCGACGCCTCGGAGGCGCTGTTCCTCAAGGCAAAGCGTGACCGCGGCAGCGGCAGCGTGGCCGAGATCCGGTTGCAGGACGAAGCCGATTACCGCTGGAAAGGCCGGCTGGACTTCACCGACAACGGCATCGATCCGCGCTCTGGCTCGATCCGCGGCCGGGCAGTGCTCGCCAATCCCGATCTGTTCCTGACGCCCGGCATGTTCGGCAACATGCGGCTCGGATCAGGCGGTACGGTGCAGGCGCTGCTCGTGCCTGATGCCGCTGTACGCACCGATCAGGCGCGCAAGGTCGTGCTGGTCGTGGGTCAGGACAACGCCGTCGCTGCCAAACCGGTCACGGCCGGGCCGCTGGTCGAGGGGCTGCGGATCGTTCGGTCCGGGCTTAGCCCGCAGGACCGGGTGATCATCGCCGGGGTCCAGCTCGCCCAGCCTGGAAGCAAGGTCCAGGTGCGGTTCGGCAAGGTTCAAGCCGTGCGTGCGCAGGCTGCACCTCCCGTCGCCGCGCCTGCCGCCGCCCAGGCCACGCTCGCACCGTAACTCGGGCGGAGCCCGGCTCCGTCCACCACATTCCAGACCTCTTGAACGGGGAGCAGGCAGATGCGCCTCTCACGCTTCTTCATCACGCGTCCAATCTTTGCCGCCGTACTTGCGATCATCATCACGATCGTGGGCGCGGTCGCCTATGTCGGGCTGCCCGTCTCGCAATATCCGGACATCGTGCCGCCGACGGTGACGGTCTCCGCCAACTACCCCGGCGCCTCGGCCGAGACGGTCGCCGAGACCGTCGCCGCGCCGATCGAGCAGGAGATCAACGGCGTCGACGACATGCTGTACCAGACCTCGCAGTCGACGGGGGACGGTCGGGTGACGATCACCGTGACCTTGGCGCTCGGCACCGATCTGGATACGGCGCAGGTGCTGGTGCAGAACCGCGTTGCGCTGGCCGAGCCGCGGCTTCCGGAGGAAGTCCGCCGCCAGGGCGTGGTAGTGCGCAAGACCTCGCCCTCCTGGCTGATGGCCGTCAACGTGCTCTCGCCCGACGGCTCGCTCGATCGGGCCTATGTCTCCAACTATGTGCTGACCCAGATTCGCGACCGACTGACCCGCGTCGAGGGCATTGGCGACGTCCAGGTGTTCGGCGCCCGCGACTATGCGATGCGCGTCTGGATCGATCCGGGCCGCGCCGCCGCGCTGGGCCTGACCGCCGGCGAAGTCGTCGCCGCGCTCCGCGACCAGAATGTCCAGGTCGCCGCCGGCACGATCGGCCAGCCGCCCTACAGCAATGGCGGCGCGCACCAGCTGAATGTCGAGACGCAAGGCCGCTTCGACACGGCCGAAGAGTTCGCCAACCTCATCATCCGCACCGATCCGAGCGGCGCGATCACCCGGCTGTCCGACGTGGCGCGGGTCGAGCTCGGCGCCGGCGACTATGGCGTGAACGCCTATCTGTCCGGCAAAGAATCGGTGATTCTCGGCATCACCCAACGCCCCGGCACCAACGCGCTTGCCGCCGAACAGGGCATCCTGCGCGAGCTGAAGGCGGCTTCGGCCAGCTTTCCCAAGGGTCTCGAATACCGGGTCATCTGGAACCCGACGCAGTTCATCAGCGAGTCGATGAAGGAGGTGCAGAAGACGCTGCTCGAGGCGATGGTGCTGGTCGTGCTCGTCATCCTGCTCTTCCTGCAGAGCTGGCGCGCCGCGATCATCCCGATCGTCGCCATCCCCGTCTCGCTGATCGGCACCTTCGCGATGCTGGCCGTACTGGGCTACTCGCTCAACACCCTGTCGATGTTCGGCCTGGTGCTCGCGATCGGCATCGTCGTCGACGACGCGATCGTCGTGGTCGAGAATGTCGAGCGCAACCTCGAAGAGGGCATGTCGCCGCTGGAGGCGGCGCGGCGCTCCATGGATGAGGTCTCGACCGCTTTGGTCGCGATCGTGCTCGTCCTCTGCGCGGTGTTCATCCCGACGACCTTCCTGACCGGCATCTCCGGGCAGTTCTATCGTCAGTTCGCCGTCACGATCGCCACTGCCACGGTCATTTCGCTGGTGCTCTCGCTGACGCTATCACCGGCGCTGGCGGCGATGCTGCTGCGGGCGAAGCATGACACGTCCGGCGCGACCGGCTGGCGCCGTCAGTTGGCGAAAGCGGGCGACGGCTTCAACCGCGCCTTCGATCGCCTGTCGCGCTGGTATGCGGAGTTGACCCGCACCCTTGTCACCCGGCCCAGGCGCGCACTCATCGGCTATGGCGGCCTGATCGCGGCCACCGCCGCCCTGTTCTGGGCCACGCCGACAGGCTTTATCCCCGCGCAGGATCAGAGCTACGCACTCGCCGCCGTCCAACTGCCGCCCGGCACTTCGATCGATCAGACCGATCGCGTGCTGAAACAGATGGTCGATCGGCTGCTGAAGGTGCCCGGCACTGAAGCCGCCGTCATGTTCTCCGGCTTCGACGGTGCCTCGGGCACTCAGGCCAGCAACGCGGGTGCCGCGTACATCACCTTCAAACCGTTTGAGGACCGGCCGGAGGGAGGCCGGACCGAAACCGAGATCGTCGCCGGCATGCGCGCAGCGGTGGCAGACATGAACGAAGGCCTGGTCTTCGTCATCCCGCCGCCCGTCATCCAGGGCATCGGCAATGGCGGCGGCTATCGCATGATGGTGCAGGATCGCAGCGACGCGGGCTTCCAGGGGCTGAACGACGCGGCCTTCGGGCTGATCGGCCAGGCCAACCAGGCGGCCGGGCTGACCCAGGTCTATACCCTGTTCAACGCCGCGACGCCGCGCATCTATGCCGACATTGACCGCGCCAAAGCGGACATGCTGGGCGTGCCGGCCGCGCGCGTATTCGAGACTCTGTCGATCTATCTCGGCTCCGCTTACGTCAACGACTTCAACCTGCTCGGCCGCACCTTCCGGGTGACGGCGCAGGCGGATGCTTCGTTCCGCGATGATGTGAGCGACATCGCCAATCTGAAGACCCGCTCCAACCATGGCGGCATGGTGCCGATCGGCTCCATTGCGACGTTCGAAGACCGGACCGGCCCCTATCGCGTGACCCGCTTCAATCTCTTCCCCGCGGTCGAGATCGACGGCGAAACGGCGCCGGGCTATGCCACGAGCCAGTCGATGACCGCGATGGAGGGCCTCGCCGCCAAGCTGCCCGCAGGCTTCACGGGCGAATGGACGGACCTTGCCTATCAGCAAAAAGCGGCTGGCAACGTCGCCGGAATCGCTTTCGCCATGGCGGTGGTGTTCGTCTTCCTGGTGCTCGCGGCGCAGTTCGAGAGCCTGGTGCTGCCATTCGCGATCATCCTGATCGTTCCGATGACGCTGCTGGCGGCCATGGCGGGCGTGAACCTGCGGGGCATGGACAACAACATCCTGACCCAGATCGGCCTGGTCGTGCTGATCGGCCTGGCCGCCAAGAACGCCATCCTGATTGTCGAGTTCGCCAAGCAGGCGGAGGATCGCGGCGCCTCTCTGATCGACGCGGCGGTCGAGGCTGCGGCGAGCCGGCTGCGGCCGATCCTGATGACCAGCCTCGCCTTCATCCTGGGCGTCGTGCCGCTGATGCTGGCGGGCGGCCCGGGCTGGGAGTTGCGGCAGGCGCTCGGCACGGCCGTCTTCTCCGGCATGCTTGGCGTGACCCTCTTCGGTCTCGTCTTCACGCCCACTTTCTATGTCGTCAGCCGCAGCCTGGGCGAGCGCTTCGCCCGGCGCCGCGGAACCCCGGAGCCGGGCGCGCGCGCCCTGCTGCCGGCCGAATGAGGAGCAAGATGATGCGCTTTCTCGCCGCTGTTTCCGCCCTGGCCCTCGGCGCCTGCACCGTCGGGCCGGACTATGTCGCACCCATCGCGCCCGCCCCGGCCGCCGGCCCCTTCATTGCCGGCACGGGACCCTCCGTCAGCACCGCGCCGGCCGTCGCGGGCAGCTGGTGGCAGCTCTACAAGGATCCAGTGCTCGACACCCTCGTCGCCGACGCCTTGCGCGCCAACACCGACCTGAGGGTCGCGGCGGCACGGCTGGAGCGGGCACGCGCCAGCCTGCGCGGCGTGCGCGCCGACCGCACGCCGCAGGTCAGCGTCGGCGGATCGGCGCAATATGGCGGGCTGCCTGCGGGCCAGAATTTTGGCGGCGGTAGCGGAGGCACCGACAACTGGTTCGTCGATGTCGGGCTGGACGTCGCCTATGAGCTCGACCTGTTCGGTCGCATCAGCCGCAACGTCGAGGCCGCGCGCGGTGACGTGCAGGCGGCAACCGCGGACCTTGAAGCGGCGCGGGTGGCGGTCGCGGCGGAGACGACGCGGGCCTATGCCGATGCGGTCTCGTCCGCCGAGCGGCTCCAGGTCGCCGAGCGCATCGTCGCCCTGCTCGATCGATCGCTGGCGCTGATGCGCAAGCGGGAAGGGGCCGGGCTCGCCACGCCGCTCGACAGCGCCCGCATCGAAGCGCTGCGCAATCAGCGCCAAGCGGAGATCCCGTCGCTATCCGCTGAGCGCCAGTCGGCGCTGTTCCGCCTCGCATCGCTGACCGGCCGCGCACCGGCCGAGCTGCCGGCCGATGCAGGCGCGCGGCGCAGCAGCCTGAGGCTGGACCAGCCCATTCCGGTCGGCGACGGCGCTGCGCTGCTTGCCCGCCGCCCGGACGTGCGCGCGGCGGAGCGACGGCTCGCCTCCGCAACCGCTCGCATCGGCGTTGCGACGGCCGACCTCTACCCCCGCGTCAGCCTTGGTGCGAGCGGCGGGTCCACCGGTGTCGGGCTCGGCAATGTGTTCGGCGCGAACTCGCTGACATGGCTGCTGGGACCGCTCATCAACTGGTCGATCAATCAGGCGCCGGCGCGTGCCCGGATCGCAGGGGCGGAAGCGGAGAGCCGGGTCGCCCTGGCGCAGTTTGACGGCGTCGTCCTGAACGCGCTGGAGGAGACCGAGACGGCGCTCACCACCTATCAGCGCATGCTTGAGCGGCGGACGGCGCTGGAGAGCGCCCGATCCGCCGCACAGGTGGCAGCCCGCATCACCCGCGCGCGGCAACGCGAAGGACAGGTCGACTCGCTCGAGCTGCTCGATGCCGAGCGGACGCTCGCCGACGCGGAAGCAGAAGTTGCGACAGCTGACGCCATGATCTCGCGTGCTCAGGTGAATCTGTTCCGGGCACTGGGAGGCGGCTGGCAAGTTGCATCGCCCAACTCCTGAGAGCCAGATCCGGTAAATAGAGCTGCAGCGGTATGCTTGCCCGAGATATCCCTCGGAGGCTCGTCTCTTAGTTGATCGGTTCCCAACAGGATTCAGAGGCGCTGGCGACGAATAACAGGACTGCGTGGTGCCGAGTGCAGGAATCGAACCCGCGACCTTCGGTTTACAAAACCGCTGCTCTACCAGCTGAGCTAACCCGGCGCGGGCCTCCCCATGCGTCAAGGGACGCCGAAGGTCCAGCCCTCCGTGCGCGCGATGTCCGGCGTGAGCCGGGCCGGGGACCAGAGCGCCGCGTCATTTGCTGCCCGCCGGAGCCAGGCCGTCGTCAGCAGTGCATCGGTCGCGTGGTCCTCGTAGCGGGCGAGTGGGGTGTGCGGGGCGCAGCCCAGCGTAGCCAGCGCGCGATCGAGTGTCGCCGCGTCCCGGACCTTGGTGCGGGAGCGGGGCAGGCCGGCGGCCACGGCGGCGATGCTCGTGTAGATCTCGGAGACCAGTGAGCCGCTCGCGGGCACCGGGTCGAAGGGCCAAAAGGGCAGGTCGAGGCGGTGGAACAGCCGCATTCCGGTCAGGCTCGACTTTCCCACTTGCGCCGCTCCGACGAGGTTGAGGCAACTGACCGGATTGACCAGGCGGGTGTCCAGCTCCTCCCGTTCCACAACCCGGAGGCGGCCGCGGCCGCCGCCGAACAGATCGCCTTCCCGCCCTCCGTGCCGCCGAAAGTGGCGGCTCGCCTCCGGATGGTCGACGAAGCGGTTGGCGCCGAGGTGCGGCTCCTCGGCGCAGATGTGCTCGACCAGGCTCCAGAGGGAGCGCGCGTCGGAAGGGCTTTCCGCCCAGCCGGGGAAGAAAGCGTCGCAATCTGCAAAGGGGAGGCTGGGTGACAGATCGAAGCCGACCAGGGTGTCGGACGGCATGTCGCGGCGAAGCCAGTCGAGCACCTCAGTCCGCGACCAGATGTGGCCGGGCCGCACCAGCGAAGGCGCCTCTGCGCCCGGGGAGCAGATGGCGACGGCGATGCCCTTCTGCCGTGGTCCGGCGGCGCCGGACCAGTCGATCGCGACGAAATGGGCAAACCTAGTCAATCGCGGCGATCACATCCGCGGTGAATTTGGCGATATCGAAGCGGGCGCCGACCGGGTCCTCGCCGCGGCGGACGATGACGAGCTTATGGTCGGGCACGACCATGATGTATTGGCCGCGATTGCCCTGCGCGGCGTAGCTGCCTTCCGGCAGGCCCTGTTTCGGCCCGAACAGCCAGAGGGTCGCGCCATAGCCGGGGCCTTCCGTCGGCTGTGGGCCGGACGGCGTGGTCATGTATTTCATCCAGCGCTCCGGCAGTAGACGCTTGCCCTGCCACACGCCGTCGTTCAGCCAAAGCAGACCAAGCCGGGCGAGGTCGCGCGCCGTCGACCAGACCTGGGAGGACAGGATGAAGTTTCCCTGCCAGTCGATTCCCGTGTGGGTGTGTTGCATGCCGATCGGGGACAGCAGGCTATCAGTGGGCCATTGGCGGTAGATGTTGTCGTCGCCAATCGCCGCGCGCACCGCTCGGACCGCCAGCACAGTATCGTTGTTGGCATAGCGGAAGCGCGTCCCCGGGAGTGCCTCGATCGGCCAGTGCGTTGCTTCCTGAGTGACGGTTGTCGCCCCCATATAAAGCGCATCGGTGCGATTGCCGGCACTGTCGCTGTGAAGCCCGCTCGTCATACGCAGCAGCTGATCGAGTGTGATGCGGGCGCGTGGGTCTTCCAGCGTCCGCCATTCCGGCACCATTGCGGGTTTGAGCGGATCGACACCGAACTTCAGGGCGGCGGTGCCGATCAGCGTGCCGGTTAGGCTCTTCGCAACTGACCAGGTCCGGTTGGCGGTGAACGGACCGAACCCTTTTCCGTAGCGCTCGACCATGATGCTGCCGTCACGAACCACGATGAGGCCAGTCGTGCGTACGCCATCCCCGTATGTTGTGCCGAAGCTTGCTTTTGCCGCCGCAGAAAGGGTGGGCGTCGGCTTGGGTGCGATCCGCGCGTCGCCCGTTGGCCACGGTCGGGTATCGGCTGTGCCGGGTGGGTGGACGCCGTGGAGGGCGGGCGGGAAGGCGATGCGCTTCGCGCCGATCGGTGCGAGCGTGCAGCCGAACCGCGGCAGCCATTCGGCAAGCCGCGGCGGTAGGGTGGGGTCGAAAACGACGGTGACGCTTCCCTGCCCGCCATCCACCCTCGCGGGCTGGGTCGCCACGAGCGGCTGATAATCAGGATAAATGCCGGTCAGTTCGAGCGCCTCGACCTGCGCCTGGGTGCGGCCGGCGGTGAAGATGCCCTCGCACAAGAACAGGGCCTTGTAGCCGGCAGCGAGGGCGCGTTGGTAGGGCGTGGGCTCGGCCGCTTGGACGGGGGCGGCGAGGGTGCAGAGTGCTGCGATCATCCATTTCACGTCACCCCGGCGCAGGCCGGGGCCCAGGCGGGTCCGAAGTTCGGCTTTGACGTGCTGCATGAGTGACAGGCTCCCCGCCCGTCTGGGCCCCGGCCTGCGCCGGGGTGACGATCGGAGTAGTGGATCAGGCTTCACGCTTCGCACGCCGCAGCTCCTCCCAATAGGCCAGCCGTTCCGCCACGCGCTTTTCGAAGCCGCGATCCGTCGGCTGATAGAATGTCTGCGGCTCTAGGCCGTCCGGCCAGTAATTGTCGCCCGAGAAACCCTCATCGGTGTCGTGATCATAGGTATAGCCGCGACCATAGCCGAGCTGGCGCATCAGCTTTGTCGGCGTGTTTAGGATGTTCATGGGTGGCTGCAGCGATCCGGTCTCGCGCGCGCTCTTCCAAGCGGCTTTCTGCGCCGCATAGACCGCGTTCGATTTGGGGGCGGTCGCGAGATAGAGGCAGGCTTGGGCGATGGCGAGTTCCCCCTCGGGGCTCCCCAGGAAGTCGTACGTGTCCTTGGCCGCAATGCACTGCGCGAGCGCGTTCGGGTCGGCGAGGCCGACATCCTCGACAGCGGCGCGGGTCAGGCGGCGGAGCAGATAAAGGGGTTCCTCTCCCGCGTTCAGCATACGCGCGAGATAGTAGAGCGCGGCTTGCGGATCCGAGCCGCGGATCGACTTATGCAGCGCCGATATGAGGTTATAGTGGCCGTCCCGGTCCTTGTCGTAGACGGCGACGCGCCGGTGCAGAAGCGCGGACAGCGCGGCTGGATCCAGAGGCGCGTCGAGCTGGACCGAGAAGAGCGTTTCGGCCTGATTGAGCAAGAAGCGGCCGTCCCCGTCGGCGCTGGCGATCAGGGCTTCGCGCGCTTCCGGGTTGACGGGGAGGGCGTGGCCTTCCAGCGCCTCCGCCCGGTCGAGCAAGGTGCCGAGCGCGCGGGCGTCGAGCCGGTGCAGGATCAGCACCTGGGCGCGGGAGAGAAGCGCGGCGTTCAGCTCGAAGCTGGGGTTCTCGGTGGTGGCCCCGACCAGGGTCACGGTACCGTCCTCGACATAGGGCAGGAAGCCATCCTGCTGGGCGCGGTTGAAGCGATGGATCTCGTCTACGAACAACAGCGTGCGGGTGCCGGCGCCGGCATGGTCGCGGGCCTGGGCAAACACCTTGCGCAGATCGGCCACGCCAGAGAAGACGGCCGAGATCGCTTCGTAGCGCAGGCTCACGGCTTCGGCGAGCAGGCGGGCAATGGTCGTCTTGCCGGTGCCCGGCGGGCCCCACAGGATCATGGACGAGAGCCGCCCGGCCGCCACCATCCGCCCGATCGCACCTTCGGGTCCGGTCAGATGCTCCTGGCCGATGACCTCGTCGAGGCGCCGCGGACGCAGGCGGTCGGCGAGTGGCGCGGACTCGGCTGGATCGGGGGCGAACAGGTCAGCCACAATGCCCCCCAAACCTGCACAAAGGTAACGATGGTGACGGGGCGTTGCGTGCGCAGGATGTACAGAATGCGTTCGGGCGGGTGCGCGATGAAGGCGGCCGGCGGATCATCCGGCAACGCTGGCATATTTGGAGCATTGTAGGACAGAAGAAAGAGCCGCTTGCTTTGCTCCGGCGAAGGCCGGAGCGGTGTGTCGCAGAGCTCCGGCCTCCCGGAGCACACATGGAGCGCCTTGACGAAGGTTGTCCAAGATATATCTTGAGCGTCATCGACTCACTCAGGGAGCAACGCTCATGTTCTTCTATTATGGCGGGCGCAATGGTGGCTGCGGGCCCAAGATGGGCACCTGGAAGCGCGGGCCATTCGAGTTCCGTTGGGACATGGGCGAGGGCATGGGGCCGCGGGGCGGCGGGCGGCGCCGGCGCATGTTCGACGGGGACGAGCTGCGGCTCGTGCTCCTGAAGCTGATCGCGGACCAGCCGCGCCACGGCTATGACCTGATCCGCGACATCGAGGAGCGCACCGGCGGCGCTTATGCGCCCAGCGCCGGCGTCGTCTATCCGACCCTATCCATGCTGGACGAGATGGGCTTGATCGAGGCCGTCGCCGAGGGTTCCCGCAAGCAGTATACGGCGACGGAGGCGGGCCGCGCGCACCTGCAAGAACGAGCTGAGGAGGTTGCCGAGCTGATGAGCCGCCTCGACGCACTCGGCGCGGAACGCAGCCGCGTCGATCGCGCGCCCATTCGCCGCGCCACAGCCAACCTGTTCAGCGCGCTGGCGCACCGGGTGGCGCGGGGCGACACGGACACGCTCGCCCACGAGATCGCCGAAGTGATCGACGAGGCAGCCCGGCGGATCGAGCGGCTTTAAGGAGTCGCTCGCGGGAGCCGATTGGTTCAGCGTCGACGCCGCGTCGGTGCGTGGAAATCGGCCGGCTTGTCCTTCACCCAGGCGAGAAAGCGGGCGATCTCCGGATCGGCGCGGAGCGGATCCGGGCCGTCCAGCCGGGCGAGTTTGGCGTTCGAGTAGCGCGCGTGAATGGTGCGGTGGCAGATCGGGTGGACGGGCACGGTCTCGCGGCCGCCGCGACTTTTTGGCTGCGGGTGGTGTCGCTCCACCTTGCGCCCCAGCGGACGGCCGCACAGCCAGCAGGGTTCAGCCGTCTCGTCCAAATGGTTGCGCTCCGTCCCGTCAGCCGTCATGGGCTCGCCGGTGCCCGGACCCGTGAAGGATTGGCTGAGTTTCGTCGAGCGCATGGCGCGCAATCCCCGGGCGATCGGAGCGATCAGCCCGGCAAGCCCCGCGCTCGCCGAGGCGATGGCGCGGGAGGTCGATTTTGCGCAGCCCGGCCGCGTGCTGGAGCTCGGCCCCGGCACCGGTGCCATCACCCGCGCGCTGATCCGGCGCGGCCTCGGCGCGGAGCGGGTGCTGGCGATCGAGGCCGACCCCACCTTTGCGCGCATCCTGCGGACGCGTTTTCCCGGGCTTGAGGTCGTAGAGGGAGATGCAACGGACGCGTCCGGGATAAAGGCGCTCGGGCCGTTTATCGGCATTATCTCCAGCCTGCCGCTGCTGAACTTCCCGCCGCACGAGCGGGTGGGGGTGGTGCAGGCCCTGTTGCGGCTGCTGCCGCCAGGCGCACCGTTCGTCCAATATTCCTATGGCGTCCGGCCGCCATTGCCGCGATCGCCCGAACTCAGGGTTTCGCTGGCCGACAAAGTCTGGCGTAACCTGCCTCCGGCCAGGGTCTGGGTGTTCCGGTCGCGCGCCGATCAGGTGGCGAGAGCGGAGCCGGCCCTGGCAGACTGACAAGGGAGACGATTGAGTGTTCAACCACATCATGGTGGGCTCGAATGACATCGAGCGGTCGCGCAAATTCTACGATGCGGTGCTGGGGACGCTGGGCTTCTCCGGCGAGCCGATGCGCAACGTTGCGCCGACCGGGCACACCCGCCTCTTCTACATCCACAATGGCGGGACCTTCTGTATCTCCGAGCCGATCAACGGCGAACCCGCGACCTGCGCCAATGGCGGCACGATCGGCTTCAAATGCGACTCACCCGAGCAGGTGAAGGCGTTTCACGATGCGGGCGTCGCGGCCGGCGGCACCTCGGTCGAGGACCCGCCCGGCCTGCGCCAAGGCTCGCTCGGCGCCATTCACCTCAGCTATGTCCGCGATCCGGACGGCAACAAGCTCTGTGCGCTCCACCGGGTGAAGGCCTGAGCCATGGAGACCGTGTCGTCCTGGCGCGCGCATGGCGGCACACAGGGCGTCTATAGGCACCGGAGCACGGCGACCGGCACGGAGATGGTCTTTTCCGTTTTCGTGCCGGACCATGCGCCGGGCACGAAGCTGCCGATCGTCTGGTACCTCTCCGGCCTCACCTGCACCCATGCCAATGTAACGGAAAAGGGCGAATATCGCGCGGCCTGCGCGGAGCTGGGCCTGATCTTCGTGGCGCCCGACACCAGCCCGCGGGGCGAAGGCGTGGCGGACCACCCGGCCTATGACATGGGGCAGGGCGCCGGCTTCTATGTCGACGCGACCGAAGCGCCGTGGTCAGCGCACTTCCGCATGCGCAGCTATGTCGAAGAGGAACTGCCGGCGCTGATCGCGGCCGAGTTCCCCGTGGACATGGAGCGGCAGGGCATCACCGGCCACTCGATGGGCGGGCATGGCGCGCTGACGATCGCCTTGCGAAATCCGAAACGTTTCCGCAGCGTTTCGGCCTTCGCGCCGATCGTAGGGCCCGGGCAGGTGCCGTGGGGCGAGAAGGCGCTGAGCGGCTATCTCGGGGCCGATCGCTCGGCCTGGCGCTCCCATGACGCCGTGGCGCTGATCGAGGACGGCGCGCGGTTGCCCGAGCTGCTGGTCGACCAGGGCGAGGCGGACAATTTCCTCGCCGAACAGCTTCGCCCTGAGCTGCTGCGGCGCGCCTGTGCGGACGCGGGCATCCCGCTCACGCTGCGCATGCAGCCGGGCTACGATCATAGCTATTATTTCATCTCGACCTTCATGGCCGATCACCTACGCTGGCACGCAGAGAGACTCGTTAAGTAGTTGGAATGAATGCCCGAAGCATACGATACGGCTGAGATCATGGGCGGGCTGTACGGGCCCGGCATCATCGCCTGCAAAGGCGCTCTTTCCCCTGAGTGGGCGGACCGCATGGCCGCGGACATCTGGACCATCTGGGACGAAGTGAAGGACGTGCCCGGCGGCGCGCTGCCGCGCGGCCCGCAGCGCTGGTATGTCGAGGTGCACCCGGAGCGCATCGCCGGCTTCGTCGATATCGCGACTCACCCGTGGTTCGTGGCGGTGTGCGAGGCGGTGCTCGGTCCGGACTATCGGATCGTCGAGATCGGCTTCGACATCCCCTTTCCGGGCGCGGCCGACCAGCCCTGGCATCGCGACTTCGCCGTGCCCGAGGCGACCACCAGGGGGCGCCGGCTCAACTCGCTCGCCTTCAACCTGTCGGCGGTGGACACCCGGCCGGAGCATGGGCCGTTCGAGATCGCGCCGGGCACCCAATGGGACCAGTTCGAAGGCTGTGCCAAGGGCATGTTCCCGCCGCGCGAGCTCTGGCCGCGGTACATCGAACGCGCCGAGCAGAAGCTGGCGCAGCGGGGGGACATTTCGGCGCGCTCGGCCCTGACCGTACATCGCGGCACGGCGAACCGCTCGGACGAACCGCGGCCGGTGCTGGTCGTCGGCGTCGATGCGCCCGACGCGACCAATGCGCAGCACCATGACCTGCAGGTCACAAGCGACTATCTGGAGTCCCTGCCGCCGCTGGTGCGCGATCACCTGACCTACAGGGTTGTCGACCGCTTGGAGCCGATCGTTCAGGCGCACACGATCGCGGGCCTCCTCGAACCCGCTTACTGATCCGGACCCCAGGCGCGAAGGAAGGTGTCCAATGCGCGCTCGATCTCGGCATCCATCTCCGCCTCGCCAGGGGCATCGGACAGCCCCAGCAGCCGCAACTGCGCCGAATCAGTCTGGAGCAGCCCGGCGAGCTGGCGCGCTGCAATGGCCGGGTCTCCGTGCCGCAGCTTGCCCAGCTGCATCGCCTCGGCAAAGAAGCCCGCGAGCCGCGCCTTGCCGCGCGCCTGGCCCCGCTCGAACATCATGCGCCCCAACTCCGGGAAGCGGCCCGACTCCCCGATCGTCAGCCGGTGCATGTCAACGATCGGCTGCGAATGCAGTGTCTCGAGCAGCGCGCGTGCGAACCGGCGCAGCTCGTCCGAGATGTCCCCGTCCGGATGAAGCGGCACGTCGAGCGCGCGCCCGTAACGCTCCACGAGGTCGTCGAGGACCGCGGCGAACAGCTCCTGCTTCGAGGGGAAATAGGTCCACAGCGTCGTTTTCGACCCGCCGACGCGCGCCGAGATTGCGGACATGGACGTGCCTGCATAGCCATGAGAGAAGAAGGCTTCGCGCGCAGCGGTCACGAAGGCGTCCCGGCGGCTGTCACGCGTCCTGGCTTTCTGGCAGTCTGTACTGGATAGTATCATTTCGTTTGACAGCAGAAAGCGTCGGGCCCAGATGCGAATCGTACTAGCCAGTATGGTCGTTCCGATGCCGAGGTTCAAATCCCTTCTGAGTGCGGGCATGGCGGGGGTGCTGCTGGGCGCCTGCGCAAGCGTGCCCGACCTTGGGGAGCGGCCAACCGCCACTGCCCCGGGGCAGCTCAAGGCAGAACGCGCCCTGACTGACGGTCAAGGACGGTGGCCGGGCGCCGGCTGGTGGCGGGCTTATGGCGATCCCCAGCTCGCGCGCATCATCGAGGACGCACTCGCAAAATCACCGGACGTGGCGATCGCCGGCGCACGCGTCCGCGCCGCCGAAGCGCTGGCGCAGCAGGCGGGCGCCGCGGCGCTGCCTTCCGCCACGCTCGACGCAAGCGTGGGCGGGACCAAGCTCAGCTACAATAACGGGCCGCCGCGCCAGTTCCTGCCGCAAGGCATTCAGGACACCGGGCGGATAGCGGGCAACTTCAACTTCGATCTCGACCTTTGGGGCCGCAATCGCGCGGCGCTCGCGGCGGCGACCTCCGAAGCACGCGCGGCTGCGGTGGATGCTGACCAGGCGGCGCTTCTTCTGTCGACCTCGATTGCAGCGGCCTATGCGGACCTCGCCGCGTTGCACGCGGCGCGTGAAGTGGCGGCCGAAGCGGTTCGCGTCCGCGCCGCGACGGCGGACTTGACCGCGCGGCGGGTTGTGAATGGCCTCGACACCCGCGGCGAGCAGCGCCAGGCGGAGGCGCTGGTACCCGCCACGCGCGGCGAACTCGCCGGACTCGACGAAAGCATCGCGCTCACCCGCAACCGCCTTGCGGCGCTCGCGGGGCAGGGGCCGGACTATGGCCTCTCGCTCACGCGCCCCAGCATCACGGCGCAGCCGGCTGGCTTGCCGGACCGGCTTGAGCTCGACCTGCTGGGGCGCCGACCGGACTTGGTCGCGGCTCGGCTGCGGACCGAAGCAGCCGCCGATCGCATCAAGGTCGCGCGCGCGGATTTCTACCCCAACCTCAACCTGACCGCAGTGGTCGGCCTTCAGGCGATCGGCCTCGACAATCTGCTGAAGGGCGGATCGAGCTTTGGCACCGCCGGCCCCGCGCTCAGCCTGCCGATCTTCGACGGCGGCCGCATAGAAGGCACCTATCGCAGCGCCCGCGCGCAATATGACGAGGCGGTCGCGCGGTATAACGGCACGCTGGTCTCGGCACTGCGCGAAGTCGCCGACGCTGCAACCAGCCTGCGCGCGCTCGACCGGCGCCTGGCCGAGCAGCGTCAGGCGGTCGCCGCCGCCGAGGACGCCGCGCGCATCGCTCGCATCCGTTACCAGGGCGGGCTCGCCAACCAGCTTACGGCGCTGCAGGCCGACGACACGTTGCTCGGGCTTCGTCGCGGCCTCGTCGAGTTGGAAGCGCGTCGCTTCGCTCTCGACGTGGCGCTGGTGCGGGCACTGGGCGGCGGCTTCCAGGACAGCACTCGATTGGCAGGGATACGTTGATGGCCGACCAGCCCGATCCGTTCACCGAGCAGGCGCCGGCCAAGGCGCCGGACCCGAATGCCAGGCGAAAGCGATGGCTCGGCCTGCTCGCGGCCTTGGTTGCGATCGCAGCCGTGCTGTGGGGATTTTGGTACTTTATCAGCCAGGCGGGCCGCGTCTCGACCGAAAACGCCTATGTCGGTGCCGAGACCGCGCAAGTAACGCCGCTGATCGCAGCGCCGGTCGCCGAAGTGCGCGTGGCGAACACCCAGGCGGTCGGCAAGGGCGACATCCTTGCCGTGCTCGATCCGGCCGATGCCCGCATCGCAGTGGCGGAAGCCGAGGCGGCACTCGCGCTGGCGGAGCAGCGCTACAGCCAGGCGCGGGCGACGGTCGGTGCGGCGCAGGGACGTGTCGAGGCGCGGGGGTCGGAGATCGCACAGGCTCGCGCCCGGCTGCGCGATGCGGACGCGACGCTCAGCCGGGCGCGGGTCGAGCTCCGGCGACGCGAGGCCCTGATCGGAAGCGGCGCCGTGTCCGGGGACGAACTCACTCAGGCGCGCACTGCCTATCAATCCGCACTGGCCGCTCGGGAACTCGCTCAGGCAGGGGTTGAGAGCGCCCGCGCCACCCAATCCGCCGCGACAGGCGAGATGCAGGCGAGCGCCGCGCTGGTAAGGGGGACGACCACCGCCACGGCTCCGGATATCGTCGCCGCCCGCGCCCGTCTGGCTCAGGCCAGGCTCAATCTGGAACGCACCGTTATCCGCTCACCGATCGCTGGTGTCGTCACCAACAAACAGGTGCAAGTCGGCCAGCGGATCGCGGCCGGCACGCCGATCATGACCATCGTGCCGATCACGTCCGCCTATGTCGATGCGAACTTCAAGGAAGACCAGCTCGCCAAGGTGCGGCCCGGCCAGCCGGTGACGCTCCATTCGGACTTCTATGGCGACGAGGTTGAGTTTCGCGGTCGCGTGGTCGGTTTCGCTGGCGGCACGGGTGCTGCCTTTGCGCTGATCCCGGCCCAGAACGCGACCGGCAACTGGATCAAGGTGGTGCAGCGCCTGCCGGTCCGGATCACGCTCGACCCGGCCCAGTTGCGCCAGCATCCGCTCCGCGTGGGGCTGTCCATGCACGTCACCGTCGACACCCGCGAAGACTGACGTGGCGAGCGCCACTCTCCCGGCCGAACCCGCCTGCCTGACCGGGTGGCGCCTGGTCGTCGGGGCCTTTGCGCTGGCGCTCGCCAACTTCGTGGTGGTGCTGGACACGACCATCGCCAACGTGTCCGTGCCCAACATCGCGGGCGGCCTCGCCGTCTCGCCCAGCCAGGGCGTGTGGGTGATCACCAGCTATGCGGTGGCCGACGCGATCAGCGTGCCGCTTACGGGTTGGCTCGCCGGTCGTTTCGGAAGCGTGCGCGTGTTCCTCTCGGGCCTTGTCGGCTTCGGTGTCTTCTCGCTGCTCTGCGGCCTCTCGACCTCGCTGTCGATGCTGGTGGCCTTCCGCATCCTGCAGGGCCTGTCGGGCGGGCCGCTGATGCCGCTTTCCCAGACGCTGCTGATGCGCATCTTCCCCAAGGACAAGCAGGCCGCCGCGCTCGGCATCTGGGCGGCGACCACCACCGCGGCGCCGATCCTCGGCCCGATCCTGGGCGGCACGATCAGCGACAACTGGTCCTGGCCCTGGATTTTCTTCATCAACTTGCCGGTGGTGGCAATCTGCTTCATCTTCGTGGCGCAGCTGGTGACGCGCTTCGAGACCACCACGCTCCGCACCCGGATCGATGTGGTTGGCCTGGTCCTGCTCGTTCTGTTCGTCGGCTCGTTGCAGCTGATGCTCGACACAGGCCGCGAATATGACTGGTTCGAATCGACCTGGATCATTGGCCTGGCGATCATTGCCGCGATCGGCTTTGCCGCCTTCATGATTTGGGAGCTGACGGAGAGTCAGCCGATCGTCGACCTGTCCGTGTTCCGCTTCCGCGGCTTCGTCGCGGGCACCGTCGCCATCTCGCTGGGCTTCGGTGCCTTCTTCGCGCAGATCGTGCTGACCCCGCTCTGGCTGCAGCAGGTGGTCGGCTATACGGCTACCAACGCCGGCTATGTGGTCGCCTGGATCGGCCTGTTCGCGGTCATCATGTCGCCGATCGCCGCCCGGCTTACCGACGTGATCGATGTGCGCATCACCATAACCGCCGGCATCCTCTGGCTGTTCCTGATGTCCTTCCTGCGCGCGCAATGGACGGCGGATGCCGATTATTGGACGCTCGCCCTGCCGCACATCCTGCAGGGTGTGGGCGTGCCCTTCTTCTTCATCGGCTTGACCGCGCTCGCGCTCGGATCGGTGCCGCCGGAGAAGGTCGTAGCCGCAGCGGGGCTGATGAGCTTCCTGCGCACCCTTTCAGGCGCGATCGGAACGGCGATCGCCACCTCCATGTGGGACAGCGCGACCGCCGTGGCGCGCGGTGGCCTCGTGCCGGGCCTGAACGACACCCAGGCGACGCTCGACCGGCTGGGGCAGGCGGGCTTCAACGCCGACCAAGCCCGCCTGGCCGTGGACCGGCTGGTCGAGGTGCAGGCAGCCACGTTGGGCGCCATCCATGTCTATGTGATCGCGGGCCTCGTCTTCCTCATCGCCGCCGCCAGCATCTGGGTCGCGCCCAGGCCCAGAAAGGGCGCACTTCAGGCCGGTCACTAGTTGACAGATCGGAGCACCAACCATAGGTGCCCCGCTTCCGCGCACGGCCCCTTCGTCTAGCGGTCTAGGACGTCGCCCTCTCACGGCGAAAACACGGGTTCGAGTCCCGTAGGGGTCACCAAAGCCGGGCGCCTTATGCGCCCCAGGCCTCCCGATACACGCGCAGGAAGTTGCCGCCGAACAGCTTTTCCAGTCGTGTAGTCGACCAGCCGCGGTGGGCGAGGTCGTCGGCGAGGCGCCGGTAGCGGTCGACGCTGTTATAGTCGGCGACGATCGGGAAGACGTCCGGGCCTTCGCCCGGTGCGGCGATGCCGGCCTTGATCCTCGCCAGTGCCCATTCGCGGTTCTGCTTGCGCGTCTGCTCGTTGATCGTTTGCGGGAGGACGCCATTGTCGGTGCCGATGCCGACATGATCCTCACCGGCCACCGTCGCGACATGCTCGATGTGGCGGATCAGGTCGGCGCCCTTTGGGTGGCTGTCGAGCGTGAGGAACGGCATGAAATAAACGCCGACCACACCGCCCTTGTCGGCCACGGCCCGGATCGTCTCGTCCGCCGTGTTGCGCGGATGCTCGGTGAGCGCGCGGGCGGCGGTGTGGCTGATCACCAGCGGCCGCTTCGCATGCGCCGCCGCCTCCGCCATCGTCCGCGCGCCGCCATGGCTGAGATCGAGCAGCAGTTTCTCCGCCTCGATCCGCTCGATGGTGGCGCGACCCAGCTTCGACAGCCCGGCATTGGCGGGCTCGAGCGAGCCGTCGCCGCACAGGTTGCGGTTGTTGTAGGTGAGCTGGACGGTCATGACGCCGTTCTTCTTCAGCTGAGCCAGCCGATCGAGCTCGGGCCCGACCATGCAAGTGTCCTGAGTGCCGAGCAGCACGGCGAACTTGGCCTCGCGTTTGGCGCGCAGGATGTCGGCTGCGGTGCGCACCATCATCAGGCGGTCCGGATTGGCCGCGAACTGGTCCTTCTTGCCATCGATGGACTTCAGGTAATCACCCCAGGGATCGGCGACGTTGCCAACCGGGAACACGGTGTCGCGGACCAGGGTGACGCCGGTTGCCTTGATCTCCGTCCAGGCGCGATCGCTCCACCGCAGCACATCGTCCGTATAGGGGTCGCCCATGCCGCCGAGCGCGTCGATCACGATGGCGCGGTCGTACCAGCCGGTGCTGCCGCGCTGGGCCAGGGCGGGGGCCGCCAGGGCGGCCGCCGCGCTCGCCATCATCGTCCGCCGACTCATGTCCATATCGCCTCTCCCTCACCGGGCAGATTTCTCCAGATGGGTGGGCCCTCACAAGCCATTGTTTGGGCGCCTTCGAAGATTTGTTTCTGGCGCCGCACCGCTTGGCCTAGGATCAGACCGGTGACTGGGAGAGCAGGCCGTTGAGCGGGGGATTGACTCATCTGGAGCGGCTTGAGGCCGAGTCCATTCACATCATGCGGGAGGTGGTCGCCGAGTGCGAGCGGCCCGTGATGCTTTATTCGGTGGGCAAGGACTCAGCTGTGATGCTGCACCTTGCGCGCAAGGCCTTTCATCCGTCACCGCCGCCCTTTCCGCTCCTCCACGTCGACACGACCTGGAAGTTCAAGGACATGTATGCGCTGCGCGAGAGAGCGGCGCAGGATGCGGGGATGGAGCTGCTCGTCTGGCAGAATCCCGAAGCCAGGGCGAAGGGCATCAATCCGTTCGATCACGGTCCGCTCCACACCGACATGTGGAAGACGGAGGGGCTGAAGCAGGCGCTCGAGCATCATGGCATCGACGCGGCGTTCGGCGGCGCGCGGCGCGACGAGGAGAAGAGCCGGGCGAAGGAACGGGTGTTCAGCTTCCGATCGGCCAATCACCGCTGGGATCCGAAGAACCAGCGGCCAGAGCTGTGGAACCTGTACAATGCGCGCAAGAACAAGGGCGAAAGCATTCGCGTCTTCCCGATCTCGAACTGGACCGAGCTCGACATCTGGCAGTACATCCAGCTGAACGACGTCCCGATCGTGCCGCTCTATTTTGCGGCGCGCCGCCCGACGTTCGAGTGGGAAGGCCAGCTGTTCATGGCGGACGATATCGAGCGGCTGGAGCGGGTGCTCGGGCACCGCCCTGAAATCGTCGAGCGCTCGATCCGCTTCCGCACTCTTGGCTGCTTCCCACTCACCGGTGCGGTGGAGAGCGAAGCCTCCACGCTCTCCGCGGTCATTCAGGAGACGCTGCTGACCACCACATCCGAGCGGCAGGGGCGAGTGATCGACAAGGACGCTGGCGGGGCGGGCATGGAGAAGAAGAAGCAGGAAGGGTATTTCTGATGTCCTCTCCCGCCTATCAAACCGATGCGCTCATCGCCGAGGACATCGAGGCCTATCTCGCCCAGCACCAGCACAAGACGTTGCTGCGTTTTATCACCTGCGGCTCGGTCGACGACGGCAAGTCCACGCTGATCGGGCGGCTGCTCTACGACTCCAAGATGATCTTCGAGGACCAGCTGGCGGCGCTGGAGGCGGACTCGAAGCGGGTCGGCACGCAGGGGCAGGAGATCGACTTCGCGCTGCTGGTCGACGGCCTCGCGGCCGAGCGCGAGCAGGGCATCACCATCGACGTTGCCTATCGCTTCTTCGCGACGGAAAGACGCAAGTTCATCGTCGCCGACACGCCCGGCCATGAGCAGTACACGCGCAACATGGTGACCGGCGCGTCGACGGCCGACCTGGCCGTGATCCTGGTCGATGCGCGCAAGGGCGTGCTGACCCAGACGCGGCGTCACTCCTATCTCGCCCACCTGATCGGCATTCGGAACATCGTGCTGGCGGTCAACAAGATGGACCTGGTCGGCTACGACGAGGTCGTATTCGATCGGATCGTTGCCGACTATCGGAGCTTTGCGAGCAGCATCGGCATCGCCGGTTTCACCGCCATCCCGATCTCCGGCTTCAAGGGCGACAACATCACGGCGCGTTCGCCGAACACGCCTTGGTACACGGGCGTGCCGCTGATCGAGCATCTTGAGACGGTGGAGCTCGACACTTCGGCTGATCAGCGCAAGCCGTTCCGCATGCCGGTGCAATGGGTGAACCGGCCCAATCTCGATTTCCGCGGCTTTGCCGGCCTGATCGCCAGCGGAACTGTCGCGCCGGGCGATGCGGTCCGTATCTTGCCCTCCGGCCGCACCTCCACGATCGCGCGCATCGTGACCCTTGGTGGCGATCTGGATCGTGCCGTGGCGGGTCAGTCGGTGACCCTCACACTGGCCGACGAGATCGACTGCTCGCGCGGGGACGTGATCGCGGCCGCCGATTCGCCGCCCCAGACTGCCGACCAGTTCGAAGCGACGCTCGTCTGGATGGCCGATGAGCCGCTGCTGCCCGGCCGCGGCTATTGGCTGAAGCTGGGCGCCCAAACCGTCAGCGCGACAGTGCAGGCCCCGAAATACCAGGTCAACGTCAACACGCTCGAGCAGCTCGCCGCCAAGACGCTGGAGCTGAACGCGATCGGCGTCGCCACCCTCTCGACCGATCGGCCGCTGGTGTTCGAGCCCTATGCCGAGAACCGCGCGCTCGGCGGCTTCATCCTGATCGACAAGCTTTCGAACGCGACGGTCGGCGCGGGTATGCTGCACTTCAGCCTGAGGCGCGCGCAGAACGTCCACTGGCAGCCGCTCGACGTGAGCCGCGAAAGCCATGCGGCACTGAAGAATCAGAAGCCGGCCGTACTCTGGTTCACGGGCCTGTCCGGTGCGGGCAAGTCGACGATCGCGAACCTGGTCGAGAAGAAGCTGGCGCGGATGAACCGTCACACCTTCCTGCTCGACGGCGACAATGTCCGGCACGGTCTTAACAAGGACCTGGGCTTCACCGATGCCGACCGAATCGAAAATATCCGCCGGGTGGGGGAAGTCGCGCGGTTGATGACGGACGCTGGCCTGATTGTCATCACCGCTTTCATTTCGCCGTTTCGCGCGGAACGCGAGATGGTGCGCAAGATGATGGCGACGGGCGAGTTCATCGAGGTGCACATCGACACGCCCTTGGCCGAGGCGGAAGCGCGCGACGTGAAGGGCCTCTACGCCAAGGCGCGCAGCGGTCAGCTCAAGAACTTCACGGGGATCGACAGCCCGTACGAGCCGCCGGAGGACCCGGAGATCCGGATCGACACGACCGCATTGACGCCGGACGAGGCGGCCGACCTGATTGTCAGGATGTTGATCCCTGAGGGGCGCTGAAACGGCCGGTCAGGTCGTAGCGATCACCCGGAAAAATCTGGACCACGTCGGTGACGAGCGCTGCGCCACTCCAGGTGGACCGCTCCAGTTTCAGGCAGGCGGCGGAGTGCGCCAGCTCCAATCGCCGCGTCACTGCGCGCGGGGCGTTCACCGCCGACACTCGTTGCCGCGCCTCAGACCAGGCAACATGCCGCAACAGCCAGGAGCCCGGCGCCTGGGCGGCGAAATCGACTGCCTCTGCCCCAGGCACCTGATCGAGACTGATTTCCCGAACCTCATGCGCGAACGGTCGTTCGCCCCCGATATGCACGCCTTCCAGGATCAGCTTGCCGCCCGCGACCCTCCGGCGATCGAGCTCGAACCGGTAACGCTCGCCGCGCGCCTGCAGCACCTGCGCAATATCCGGAATCTCGAGCATCGCGCCGTGCAGGCGCGGCTGGGCGACGAACGAGCCCGCGCGTTTGCGACGTTCGATCAACCCGGCCGCGACGAGCGCCGAGACCGCCTTGTTCACCGTTGCACGCGAGCATCCGAAGCGGGCGACCAGCTCATGTTCGAACGGAATGCGCGTGCCGGGCGGCCACTCGCCGGAGCGGATGCGGCCGTCCAGTTCGGCCCGGATGCGCGCGTCGATCGTGCCGCTCATGCCAGCAGGGCGCGCATCGCGGCGCGGTAGCGCGCGCGGATCGCCTCGGCATCGCAGTGGCGCCCGCCGGTCACGACCTTCGTCCCGCGCCGCCAGACGCAATCCACCGCCCCGCGCTGGGCTGCGAAAATCCAGCCGTCGATCAGCGCATCGTGCCGGCGCTCGCTAAGGCTTGGGTGATCGAGGTTCAGCGAGACGATGTCGGCAGTGGTGCCGACCTTGAGTCCGGCGCCGACGCCGAGGCTTTGCGAGCCGCCCAACCCGGCCTGGTCGAACAGCTGGCGCCCCGTGGAGGCGCCCTCCGCACCCGCCAGCAGATTGCGGCCGCGGTGAGTCAGGCGCTGGGCATATTCGATCAGCTCCAGCTCGCGCGCCGCGTCGACTAAAATGTTGGAGTCGGAGCCAACGGCGAACCGGCCGCCTGCCTGCCGATACTCCGCAGTCGGAAAGATGCCGTCGCCGAGATTGGCTTCGGTGAGCGGGCACAGGCCCACGACTGCGCCGCTCCGTGCGAGCCTTCCCGTTTCGTCTGCTGTCAGGTGGGTGGCGTGGATTACGCTCCAGCGCTCCGACAGAGGCGCGTGGTCGAGCAGCCACTCGACCGGTCGGGCGCCGCTCCATGCGAGGCAGTCCTCCACCTCCTTCATCTGCTCCGCCGCGTGGATGTGCAGCGGCCCATCACCGGCAAGTGGCAGGATCGCCGCCAGCTCTTCCGGCGTCACTGCGCGCAGGCTGTGCGGCGCAACGCCGAGAACCGCATCATCAAGGCCTGAGATCGCTTGCGCGCTCGCCGCGTGCAGTCGCGCGTAAGCGTCCGGCGTGCGGTTGAGGAAGCGCGCTTGACCAAGCGTCGGCGCGGCGCCGCCGAAACCACCATGCGCGTAGAAGACGGGCAGGAGAGTGAGGCCGATCCCCGTCGCACCGGCCGCCGCCGCGATGCGCTCGGCGAGCTCCGCTGGATTGTCATAGGCGGCTCCACCGGGCGCGTGGTGCAGATAGTGAAACTCGCCGACGCGAGTGAAGCCGCTTTCCAGCATCTCGGCAAAGGCGAGAGCGGCGATGGCTTCCACCTCTTCGGGCCCGACGCGGTCGAGGAAGCGGTACATGACTTCGCGCCACGTCCAGAAGCTGTCGCGCGCCGGCCCCTTGCGCTCGGCGAGACCGGCCATGCCGCGCTGAAACGCGTGGCTGTGGACGTTCGGCAGGCCGGGCAGGGCGACGCCGTGCCGCTCGTCGCCGGGATGGGGGGCCACCCCGCTTTCGATCGAGGCCAGGCCACGGCCGCGCACCGACAAGCGCACGCTGTCGCGCCAGCCTTCGGGCAGCAGCGCCTGTTCGAACCAGAGGTGCAGATCCTGCATTATGTCTAGACATTATCGGCTTGGTCGGCGACTGAACAGAGGTCATGGGAGCTCCGCAGCACGTCGATACAATCTGGCGGAATGCCCACCTCGTCACCTGCGTGGACGGGCTGGGCGAAGTGGCGCACGGGCTGGTTGCGAGCAGTGGTGGGCGCATCGTCTATGCAGGCGCCGAAGCGCATGCGCCGACGCTCGAAGCCGCCGCGACGATAGACTGTGCCGGTCGGCTGATCACTCCGGGGCTCATCGATTGCCACACGCATCTCGTTCATGCCGGCAATCGCGCGCATGAGTTCGAGCTGCGGCTCGCCGGCGCGTCGTATGAGGAGATCGCTCGAGCCGGGGGCGGCATCGTTTCGACGGTCGCGGCGACACGGGCTGCGAGCGAGGAGCAGCTCGTCGATGAGAGTCTTCCGCGCCTGGATGCACTGATCGGAGAGGGCGTTACCACGATCGAGATCAAGTCCGGCTATGGCCTGACGCTGGCCGACGAGTTGAAGATGCTGCGGGCGGCGCGGGCGCTGGGGGAGCAACGGCCGATCTCCGTCACCACCACCTTCCTCGGCGCCCATGCGCTGCCAGCCGATTTCGCTGGCGACGCGGACCGCTATATCGATCTCATCTGCGACGAGATGATCCCCGCCCTCCAGGGGCAAGCGGACGCGGTCGACGCCTTTTGCGAAGGCATCGGCTTCACGCCCGCTCAGACCCGGCGCGTGTTCGAAGCGGCACGGGCGCATGGCCTGCCGGTGAAGCTTCATGCGGAGCAGCTCTCCAACCAGGACGGTGCCGCGCTGGCGGCCGAATTTAGTGCGCTCTCGGCCGATCATCTGGAATATGTGGACGAAGCCGGCGTGCGGGCGATGGCGCAGGCGGGCACCGCCGCCGTGCTACTGCCAGGCGCCTTCTACTTCGTGCGCGAAACCAAGCTGCCGCCGATCGGGCTGTTTCGAGATCACAAGGTGCCGATGGCGCTCGCGACGGATTGCAACCCGGGCACATCGCCGCTCACCTCGCTGCTGCTCGCCATGAACATGGGCGCCACCTTGTTCCGCATGACCGTGGAGGAGTGCCTGCTGGGCGTCACCCGCGAGGCGGCGCGGGCGCTCGGCCGGTTGGACCAGGTCGGCACCCTCGAGCCGGGCAAGTGGTGCGATCTCGCCATCTGGGAACTCGAGCGGCCGGCGGAGCTGGTCTACCGCATGGGGCTGAACCCGCTGCATGCGCGGGTGTGGAAGGGGCGATGACGGTGATCGAACTCAGCCCTGGCGAGACGCCGCTCAGCGAGTGGCGCGCCATCTGTCGCGGCGCCTCCGTGTCACTCGGGCAGCCCGCACGCGGGCGCGTCGTGGACAGCGCGGCCGCCGTCGAGCGCATCCTGGCTCGCGGTGCACCCGTCTATGGGATTAACACGGGCTTCGGAAAGCTCGCGACCGTCAGCATCGGCGCGGAGGACCTTGGCACGCTCCAGCGCAACATCGTGTTGAGCCATGCGGCAGGCGTGGGCGAAGCGATGCCCGTCGCCGTCACGCGGCTGATGATGGCGCTGAAGCTCGCCAGCCTGGGTCAGGGCCATTCGGGCGTGCGGCCCGCCACCGTGGCGCTGATCGAGGCGATGCTGGCGCGCGGCCTCACGCCGGTCATCCCGGCGCAAGGCTCGGTCGGCGCCAGCGGGGATCTCGCGCCGCTGGCGCACATGGCCGCAGCGATGATCGGCGTTGGCGAGATCATGGTGGGTGACAGTCGGCTGCCGGCCAGTGCCGCGCTTGAACAATCCGGCCTCGCGCCGCTGGAACTGGGCCCTAAAGAAGGCCTAGCCCTGTTGAACGGCACGCAATTCTCGTGCGCCTATGCTCTGGCGGCGCTGCTCGAGGCGGAGGCGCTGCTGCGAACCGCGCTGATCACCGGCGCGCTGTCTACTGAGGCGGCGAAAGGCTCCGACACGCCCTTCGACGCGCGTATCCACGCGCTCCGCCGCCACCGCGGCCAGATCGAGACGGCGGCGGCACTCCGTGCGCTGATGGCGGGCTCGGCCATCCGCCGCTCGCACCTGGTCGACGACATCCGCGTGCAGGACCCTTATTGCCTGCGCTGCCAGCCGCAGGTGATGGGCGCCGCGCTCGACCTGTTGCGCCAGGCCGCGGCGACGCTCGGCGTCGAGGCAAACGGCGTCACCGACAATCCGCTGATCTTCGCCGACACGGACGAGGCGCTGTCCGGGGGCAACTTCCACGCCGAGCCGGTCGCCTTCGCCGCCGACATGATCGCGCTCGCCATCTGCGAGATCGGGTCACTGGCGGAGCGCCGCATCGCCATGCTTGTCGATCCGGCGCTCTCCGGCCTGCCCGCCTTCCTGACGCCAAAGCCGGGCCTCAACTCCGGCTTCATGATCCCGCAGGTGACGGCGGCCGCGCTCGTCTCCGAGAACAAGCAGCGCGCATATCCAGCGAGCGTCGACTCGATCCCGACCTCGGCCAATCAGGAGGACCATGTCTCCATGGCCGCGCACGGTGCGCGCCGGCTGCTGCCCATGGCCGACAACCTTCGCGGCGTACTCGCCATCGAGTTGCTGGCCGCGGCGCAGGGCTGCGACTTCCACGCGCCGCTGCGGTCGAGCGACATGCTGGAGGCGGTCCGCGCCGAGCTGCGGGCGAGGGTACCGACGCTCGACAGCGACCGGCACTTCCACCCGGACATCGTCGCCGCTACAGACCTCGTCGGTTCAGGCGCGCTGCTGGAACGATGCCGCGACGCAGGCCTGCCGGAGCTGACCCAATGAGGCCCGACTGGCTGCACCTCCAGCGCGGCCAGGCACCGCTGATCGTGAGCATGCCCCACACCGGTACCGATCTACCGCCCGACGTCGAGGCCCAGCTCCGCGACCCGTGGCTCGCCCGCAAAGACGCCGATTGGCACATCGACAAGCTCTACGCCTTTGCGGCTGAGTTCGGCGCGACGCTGGTGCGAACGACGCTCTCCCGCACCGTGATCGACGTCAATCGCGATCCCGCCGGTGTCTCGCTCTACCCCGGCCAAGTCACGACGGGCCTGTGCCCCGCCGAGACGTTCGACGGCGAGCCGCTGTACGATGCGGGCCTGAGCGGCGAGGAGATCGAGCGCCGCCGCAGCCTCTATTTCGATCCGTACCACCAGGCGCTGCAGGCCGAGATCGATCGGCTCCGTGCCATGCACCCGGCGGCCGTCCTGTACGAAGCGCACTCGATCCGCAGCCATGTGCCGCGCCTCTTCGACGGCGAACTGCCGCTCCTCAACATCGGCACCAATGATGGCCGAACCTGCGCACCCGCGCTCGAGCAGTGCGTCGCCCAAGCCGCTCAGGCATCAGGAGAGAGCTGGGTGCTGAACGGCCGCTTCAAGGGCGGCTGGACGACGCGCCATTATGGTCGGCCGGAGCAGGGCGTGCACGCCGTGCAGATGGAGCTCGCGATGCGCGGCTATCTCGACGAGCCACCAGCCTTCACGCCCGAAACGTGGCCCATTGCCTACGATCCCGCGCGCGCAGCCCCCCTGCAGGACACGCTTCGCACCATCCTCCAGACCTGCATCGCCTTTGCCGAGGACCAGAGATGAGCCGCATCGACAACAGTCGCCGTATCGAGGCGCCGCGCGGGATCGAACTGAATGCGAAGAGCTGGCTGACCGAAGCGCCGCTCCGCATGCTGATGAACAACCTCGACGCCGCAGTTGCGGAGAACCCGCAGGAACTGGTCGTCTATGGGGGCATTGGCCGGGCCGCGCGCGACTGGGAGAGCTTCGACCGGATCGTCGCGACGCTGAAGCGCCTCGCGGACGACGAGACCCTGCTCGTCCAGTCGGGCAAGCCGGTAGGCGTTTTCCGCACCCATCCCGACGCGCCGCGCGTGCTGATCGCCAACTCGAACCTGGTGCCGAAATGGGCCGACTGGGCCCATTTCCACGAGCTCGATCGCAAGGGTCTGATGATGTACGGCCAGATGACGGCCGGCTCGTGGATCTACATCGGCACGCAGGGCATCGTTCAGGGCACCTACGAGACCTTCGTCGAGGTCGGCCGGCGCCATTATGGCGGCGACCTGTCCGGCAAGTGGATCCTGACGGCCGGCCTGGGCGGCATGGGCGGCGCACAGCCGCTCGCGGCAGTGATGGCAGGCGCATCGTGTCTGGCGGTCGAGTGCCAGCCGTCGCGCATCGAGATGCGGCTCCGCACCGGCTATCTTGATCGCCAAGCCGCGAGCCTTGACGAAGCGCTCGAGATCGTCACCACGGCGCGGGAGCCGGTGTCGGTCGGCCTGCTTGGCAACGCGGCCGAACTTTATCCGGAGCTGGTGCGCCGCGGCGTGCGGCCGGACGTGGTGACAGACCAGACCTCCGCGCACGACCCGGTTAACGGCTATCTGCCCAAGGGCTGGACGCTGGAGCAGTGGCAGCGCGCGCGGGAAGGGGACCCGCAATCGGTCAAGCGCGCCGCCAAGGCCTCGATGGCCGAGCATGTCGGGGCGATGCTGGACTTCCACCGCATGGGGGTGCCGACGCTGGATTACGGCAACAATATCCGCCAGGTGGCGAAGGACGAAGGCGTGGCGGACGCGTTCGACTTCCCCGGCTTCGTGCCCGCCTATATCCGCCCGCTCTTCTGCCGCGGCATCGGCCCGTTCCGCTGGGCCGCGCTGTCGGGCGACCCGGAAGATATCTACCGCACCGACGCAAAGGTGAAGGAGCTGCTGCCCGGCAACACGCACCTGCACCGCTGGCTCGACATGGCGCGGGAGCGGATCAAGTTCCAGGGCTTGCCCGCGCGCATCTGCTGGGTCGGGCTCGGCGATCGCCATCGGCTGGGCCTCGCCTTCAACGAGATGGTGCGGACGGGCGAACTCAAGGCGCCGATCGTGATCGGCCGCGACCATCTCGACAGCGGCTCGGTCGCGTCGCCCAACCGTGAGACCGAGGCGATGAAGGACGGCTCCGATGCCGTCTCCGACTGGCCGCTCCTCAACGCGCTCCTAAACTGCGCTTCGGGCGCGACCTGGGTGTCACTCCATCACGGCGGCGGCGTCGGCATGGGCTATTCGCAGCACAGCGGCATGGTGATCGTCTGCGACGGCACCGCCGATGCCGATCGGCGCCTTGATCGCGTGCTGTGGAACGATCCGGCCACCGGCGTGATGCGCCACGCCGACGCGGGTTACGAAGACGCGATCGCCTGCGCCTGGGAGCAGGGCCTCGACCTGCCGAGTTTGCCGCATCTCGCTTGACACTAATGAGAATGATTAGCAGTAGCCGTGCTAAGCCGCATCGAAGCGGCAGAGCAGGGAGCTTGCATGTCTCGTTTGATCGTCACCACCGGGATCGCCCTCGTGCTGGTCGCACCCGCCGCCGCGCAGGATGAGCCGAAAAGGCTGGGCGGCATCGTAGTGACCGACACCGCGATCGATCCGCTCGGCATCGAGGCCCCGACTGAACGCGGCTACAAGGCCGACCGGATCGTCACCGCGACCAGGACCGACACGCCGCTCGTCAACGTGCCGCAGTCGGTCACGGTCGTCACAAGCGACACGATCCGCGACCTGGCGGCGACCAGCATCGGCGACGCGATCCGCTACGTGCCTGGCGTGACCACGGCCCAAGGCGAGGGCAATCGAGAAACGATCGTGTTCCGCGGCAATGCGTCCACCGCCGACTTCTTCGTCGATGGCCTGCGCGACGACATTCAGACGTACCGCGACATCTACAATATCGAGCGGCTGGAGGTGCTGCGCGGCCCAAATGCGATGATCTTCGGCCGCGGCGGCGTCGGCGGCGTCATCAACCGCGTCACCAAGCAGGCGGATTGGGAGCAGCGACTCGCTGGCCGGTTGGAGATCGGCAACTATGATGTCTATCGCGGCAGCATCGACCTAGGCACGCCGCTGAGCGACAGTGCGGCCATCCGCTTGAACGCCGTTTACGAGGATAGTGGCAGCTTCCGTCGCTTCTGGTTCAACGAACGCTGGGGCGTGAACCCGACGCTCGCGTTCCGCCTCGGTGAGGACACGCTGGCCCAGCTGTCCTACGAGCATTTTGAGGATGAGCGCACCAGCGATCGCGGCGTCCCCGCCGCCGGACCGGTGCCCGCCGTCGGCAGCGCGCCGATCGGACCGCTTCGGGGCGTGCGCCGCACCTTCTTCGGCGATCCGGACAACAGCACGAACTTCACCAACACGGACGCGGTGCAGCTCGCGATCGAGCACCGGTTCGGCGAAGGCCTGACGCTGCGCCACCGCACGCGCTACGCAGATCACGTCAAATTCTACCGGAACGTCTTCGCCAATGCCCTGCGCAACACGGCCGCCGGCACGGTGCTTGACCTGTCGGGCTATCAGGTGCTCACGACGCGCGAGAATCTGATCAGCCAGACCGACCTCAATGCGGAGTTCTCGACCGGAAGCGTTCGCCACACGCTGCTCGCCGGCTTCGAGTACAACAGCCAGAAAACGGACAATCTGCGGCTCAGCACCGACTTCGATCCCGGTGCCGCCACCGTCCGCACGCTGACGGTGCCGCTGGCCAGCCCGACCGTGTTTCGGACAAACCTCACCTATTCGCCCGTTACAAGCGATGGCGACAATGTCGGCACGCTCGATGGTTGGGCCGTCTACGTGCAGGATCAGGTGGAGCTGACGCCTTGGCTGCAGCTGGTCGCCGGCCTTCGCTACGACAGGATCGAGCTCGACTTCACCGACCGGCGGGCGAGCGCGACCCAGCGCAACTACGATTTCACGCAGGAGATCTGGAGCCCGCGCGTCGGCGTGATCGTGAAGCCGTCGGAGAGCTCGTCGCTCTACGCCAGCTATTCGCGCACCGCGCTGCCGCGCTTCGGGGAGCAGCTCGCCAGCCTCAGCGTCTCGAACCAGAACCTCGCACCTGAGAAGTACGAGAATCTGGAACTGGGCGCCAAGTGGGACATCACCCCGGACCTGAACCTCACCGCTGCCGTGTTCGAGCTGAAGCGCAATAACGTTCTCATCCCCGATCCGGCCAATCCAACCCTCAGCATCCTTGCCGATGCGCAGCGCACGCGCGGGTTCGAGCTGGGCGTGCAGGGGCGGGTGACGCCTCAGCTGCAGGTGACGGGCGCCTATACGTATCTGGATGCGGAATTCACCCGGCCGACCGGGACGACGGTGCCGGCCGGAAATCGCGTGCCCAACACACCCCGGCACATCGCCAGCCTGTTCGGCCGCTACGACGTGACCGACGCGCTCGGCTTGGGCCTTGGCGTGGTCCACCAGAGCGCCCGGTTTGCGAACGCCGACAATCTGGTGCGGCTGCCCGGCTACACCCGCGTCGACGGCGCCGTGTACTATGACCTGACTGAGCGGGTGCGGCTGCAGGCGAATGTCGAGAACATCTTCAACACGCGCTATTTCGTGAACGCCCACACCAACAACAATATGCAGCCCGGCGCTCCGACCACAGTCAGCGCGGTGTTGAGCCTGAACTTCTGACATGAAGGTGCGATTGCCTCGCAATAACAGCTGCGTTAGACGGTGACGCATGGCGCTGTACGACGCGGGGGAGATGCGGATCGTGGACGGGCTCGGGCCCGCCGCTCCTCCCTCGCGTTATGCCGGGCGTCGCCAGGTCAGCTGGCCCGCGCTGGCGGCGATTGCGGGGATGCATGCGCTGCTAGCGGTGACGCTGGACTTGGCCGGCATGCTGCCGATGCGCCGCGTGCCGTCGGAGCTGAAGCTCATCAACCTGTCGCCGGAGATGGCGCCGCCGCCGCCGGTGGTCTCGCCAAAGCTGCCGGACACCATTCAGCCCCGGCGCGTCGAATTGGCAAAGGTCCAACCCGTCGAACCCTTGCTCGATGCGCCTGCGCCGATCGTCACCGCGCCTGTCCCGGCCCCGGTGCTCGTCTCTCCATCCCCGCCCGCCCCGCCGCCTCAGGCGCCGGTCCCATCAGGTCCGGTGCGCGTCTCGGACCTGGATGCTAAGGCAGTCACCATCGTGCCGCCCAAATACCCGATCGAAAGTCGGCGCCGGCGCGAGCAGGGGACGGTGGTGCTGTCGGTCACGCTTGGCACGGACGGCAGCGTCGATGCGGTGGAGGTCGCTCGGAGCAGCGGTTTCGAGCGGCTCGACCGGGCTGCGCTCGACGCGGTTCGGCGCTGGCGCTGGTCGCCGACGCTGCGGGACGGCGTCGCGGTGGCGGTGCGCGGGACCGTCGACATCCCCTTCATCCTACAGGGCTGAGGATGCTGACCGTCATCCCGGGCGTGCTCGACGCCGGTCAGGTAGCGCGGGTTCGCAGCATCGTGGATGCCGCGGAGTGGGTTGATGGTAGCGCGACGTCCGGTCGCCAGGCCGGCCTCGTGAAGCGCAATGCGCAGCTGCCCGACGGCAGCGATGCCGCACGCGACGCGGGCCGGATCATCCTGGAGGCGCTTGGCCGCTCAGCGCCCTTCATCGCCGCGGCGCTTCCTGCCAAGGTGCTGCCGCCGATGTTCAATCGCTATGCGGAGGGCCAGGCCTATGGCCCGCATATCGACAATGCGATCCACCTCCGCCCGGATATGCGCCTGCGCGCCGACCTGTCGGCCACGCTCTTCCTGGAAGAGCCGGACGCCTATGACGGCGGCGAGCTGGTCGTCGAGGATGCGTTCGGCGCCCAGAGCCTGAAGCTGCCCGCCGGGCACCTCCTCCTCTATCCCGCGTCGAGCCTGCACCGGGTCCAGCCGGTCACACGCGGCGTGCGAAGCGCGAGCTTCCTCTGGGTGCAGAGCATGGTGCGCGACGCAGACGCGCGCCGCGTGCTCTACGAACTCGATCAGTCCATCCAGGCGCTGGCGCCGCGGGTCGGGCAGGGCGACGCTGCGATCGTGCGGCTGACCGGCGTCTATCACAATCTCGTACGAAAATGGGCGGACAGTTGAGCAAGACCAAGCTGCGGGGCCTGTGGTTCAGCGTCCACAAATGGATCGGGCTGCTGCTCGCGGCGCTGATCATTCCGATCAGTGTCAGCGGCGCGGCCTTGGTGTGGCACGACTGGCTTGACGAGCAGTTGCACCCGCAGCGGTTCGCGGTGAGCGGCGCCGCGACGCTGCCGCCTGCCCGCTACGCCGACGCGGCGCAAATCGTGCTCGGGCCCGACAGGCGGATCGCCTCGCTCCGCTACCCAGCCGCGCAAGGCTCCGTGGTGGTGACCGGCGTTCCGGTGACGTCCCCCAAAGGTCAGCCGCAGCGCACCAACGTCTATCTGGATGGCCCCACCGCGCGGGTGCTCGACATGGCGGGCGGCAATGACGGCCCGGTGCGCTTTCTCCATGTGCTGCACGGCAGCCTGATGGTGCCGGGGCTTGGCCGCCAGATCGTCGGCTGGGTCGGCGTGGCCATGCTCGTCTCGTCACTCAGCGGTTTGTGGCTCTGGTGGCCGCTGAGCGGCAGCCTCAGCCGCGGCCTGCGGTGGAACCGGCGGCCGCAGATCGACGCCAACCTCCACCACCAGCTCGGCTTTTGGGTGTGCGTGCCGCTCGCCATGCTGAGCTTCACCGGCGCCTGGATCAGCTTTCCGGCATTCTTTGGCCCGATGGTTGGCGAGCAGGCGTCCAAGCGGCCGCCAGCCGCAGTGCCGGTCGCCGCGCCAACCCTGGACGTCAACAGCGTGGCGCTGAAGGCGGGCGGGCAGCCGGTCTCGATTACCTGGCCCACGGCGAAGAGCCCCAACTGGAAGGTTGCGCTGGAAAAAGGCGAGGCCGAGATCGCCGACGCGACCGGCGCGGTCACCGTCAAGCCGAAGGGCCCGGAAACGATCGCGCGCACGATGCGGCGTTGGCATGACGGCACCGGCATGGGCCCGGTGTGGCAGACGGTTATCTTCCTGGGTGGGCTCATTCCGGCGGTGCTGGCCGTGACCGGGATTACGATGTGGGTGAATAGCCGGAAGTGGCGGCGGCGCCCGGAGCGGGTGCGACTGGCGCCGGCTGAGTAGGGAAGAAAGGGAGGGCTTCGACAAGCTCAGCCCAGACGGGGGTGGGTCAGGTGCAGACCCACCAGCACTTGCCACCCACTAGAAACCGTGTGGGCTGAGCTTGTCGAAGCCCTCCCTTCTTCTTGCCCGAACTTACCGTCCCAGCAACACCCGCGCCTGACCCGCGATCTGCGCCAGCATCGCCGCATTCGGGGCGGCGGTCAGCCGCGCGCGGTGGATCAGGTCGCGGAAGCCGCCGATACGGTGGCCCTGCCGATCAAGCCAGCCCGCGGTGAAGGCCTGCGGGTCCTCGCCCCCGGCGCGGGCCAGGAAGTCGAAGCGCATCTGCTGGAAGTCGCGCGCAAGGCCGGCCGCCAACAGCCGCTCCCACTGATCGCTCGGGGTGAGCGACGCCGAGGCAGTCTGCGCCCAGTCGAGCCCAAGCGCCTCGCCGAGTGCGGTGAAGGCCTGCGCCACCACCAGCTCCGCCTTGCCGGTGCGGCGCGCGAGATCGGACACGCCGACCGCGCCATCCAGATCGTGCAGCCGCGCGACGCGCGCCGCGATCTCGGCAGGCGCACCGGCACCGGTCAGCCGATTGAGCAGCATCGCGGAGGCGGCCCGCGCCTCGTCCTCGAGCAAGCTCTCGAGATGCGCGTCGATCCGGTCCACACCCGGACGCAGCCGCTCCACGAGCGCACTGGGCGTGAGCCCCGCCTCGGCCACCCGCATGATGTCCGCCATGTGGGCGCGCGTGCCGGCTGCCAGCGAATCGAGCAGCACGATCCGCGCAGCCTCGTTCATCGGCGCGCCGTTGATCGCGGTCCACAGCTCGTTGAGGCCGAACAGTTTCTCGGCTGCCACAAAGCCCACCGCGAGGTCGCCCAGCGATCCGCCCTCTTCCTCGGCCAGTTCGAAGGGCTGGATCATGCCCATGCGATTCACGATGCGATTGGCGATTTTGGTGGCGAGGATCTCGCGCCGCAGCTGGTGGTCGGCGATGGCCTGGCCGTAGCGCTCGCGCATCTCTGGCGGGAAGGCGGCCAGCAGGTCCGGCAGCAAGCCGTCATCCTGGCCGATAACCGTGTCCTCGATCGCGTCCTGCAGGGTGAGCTTCGCCGTCGAGAGCAGCACAGCCAGCTCCGGCCGGGTCAGCCCGCGGCCGTCTGCCTGGCGCCGCAGCAGCTCGTCATTCTGGGCGATGCCTTCCACCGCACGATCGAGGCGGCCCGCAGCCTCGAACGTCTCAATCAGCCGCACATAGGCGGGCAGCGCCGCGGCGCCACCGGCCTCCGCGATCGACAGAGCGAGTGTCTGGTGGCGATTGTCGTCCAGCACCAGCTCGGCAACGTCGTCCGTCATGCGCGCGAGCAGCGCATTACGATCCTCAAACGAGAGCCGGCCTTCGTTCATCTCGCGGTTGAGCGCGATCTTGATGTTGACCTCATTGTCCGAGCAGTCGACGCCCGCCGAGTTGTCGATGAAGTCGGTGTTCACCCGCCCGCCGAGCGCTGCAAAAGCAATGCGCGCGGCCTGGGTGAGGCCCAGATTGGCGCCTTCGCCAATGGCGCGGGCACGCAGTTCCTCAGCGTTCGCGCGCAGCGCGTCGTTGGCGAGGTCGCCAACCTCCGCGTTCGATTCCGCGCGGGCCTTCACATAGGTGCCGATGCCGCCGAACCAGATCAGGTCGGCCTGGCTCTTCAGGATCGAAGAAATGAGTGCGGCCGGTTCGATCTCGGCCTCGGTGATGCCGAGCGCGGCCTGCGCCTCGGCCGACAGGGTGATCGTCTTGGCGGTGCGCGGGAAGACGCCGCCGCCTTCGGAGATCAACGATGCATCGTAATCCGTCCAGCTGGAGCGGGGCAGGGCGAACAGCCGCGCGCGCTCGTCCCAGCTCTTGGCCGGATCGGGTTCGGGATCGATGAAGATGTGGCGGTGGTCGAAGGCCGCGACGAGCTTGATCGCCTTGGACAGCAGCATGCCATTGCCGAACACATCGCCCGACATGTCGCCGCAGCCGACCACGCGGATGCTCTGCGTCTGCACGTCGACGCCCTGTTCCGCGAAGTGGCGCTGGACCGAGACCCAGGCGCCCTTGGCGGTGATGCCCATCGCTTTGTGATCGTACCCCTGGCTGCCGCCCGATGCGAAGGCGTCGCCCAGCCAGAAGCCGCGCTCCAGCGCAATCGCATTCGCCACGTCCGAGAAGGTGGCCGTGCCCTTGTCGGCCGCGACCACGAAATAGGGATCGTCGCCATCGCGTGCGACCACCCGTTCCGGGTGCACGACCTTGCCCGCCACGATGTTGTCGGTGACCGACAGCAGCGAGCGGATAAAGACGCGGTAGGATTCGGTGCCTTCGGCCAGCCAAGCGTCCCGGTTCTGCGGGTTCGGAAGCTGCTTCGGAAAGAAACCGCCCTTGGCGCCTGTCGGCACGATCACCGCATTCTTCACGCGCTGCGCCTTCATCAGGCCCAGGATCTCGGTCCGGAAGTCGTCCCGCCGGTCGGACCAGCGCAACCCGCCACGCGCGACGGGCCCGGCACGAAGGTGGATGCCTTCGACCCGCGGGCTGTACACCCAGATCTCGCGCCACGGCCGTGGTGCCGGCAGGTTCGGCACCGCTCCGCTGTCGAGCTTGAAGGCGAGCGCCTCGTCCGCCGCCGGGGAGAACGCATTAGTGCGGAGCGTTGCCGTCACCACGCCGCGGATCAGGCGCAGGATACGGTCATCATCTGCCGCCTGCACGCCAGCCAGGCCGGTTTCGATCGTGGCGAGCGCCGCCTCCGCTGCCCCCTCGAAGCAATTGTCGGGGTTATGGCGCGCATCGAACAGGTCGATGATCCCGCGTGCCACTGCCGGCGCCCGGCGCAGCGCGTCGACGACGGTCAGCAAGCCATAGGAGAGGCCGGTCTGGCGGAGATAGCGGAACCAGGCGCGGAACAGCACGACTTCGCGGGGGGACAGCCCGTTGGTGACGACCAGCCGGTTAAATGCGTCGTTCTCTGCCGTGCCGGACAGGACGGTCGCGATCGCGGGCTCGATCACGCCCGCACGTGCGATCACTGCTTCGGCCAAATGGCTCTGATCGACCTCGAGCAGGAAGTCGTGGATGCTGCCCAAATTCTCGTCGAGCCGGGCCGGCACTTCCTCGAGCACGCGGAAGCCGAAATTCTCCAGCACCGGCACGGCGGCGGAGAGCGGCACGCGGCCCGCGCGGTTGAAGATCTTCAGCCGCAGCGCCTGCGGACCTTCGCCCTCATTCCGGTAGAGGCGAACGCCGCGACCGTCGCTCCCCTCGATTTCGGACAGGCGCAGCACGTCGAGCGCCGCTTCCGACGGCGTATAGCGGCCGCGATAATAGGCCGGAAAGGCGTTTGCATAGCGAAGCCGCAGCCGCGCCGCGCGGGTCGGGTCGACATGCTCGGCAAGCGTCGCCTCGATGCCCGGCGCCCAACCACGCACCATCTCGCCGATACGCCGATCGAGCGCCTCGGTGTCCGGCACCCTGCCTTCGCGGATGTCGAGCGTGTAGCGGATCAGCGCCAGTTCGCCGCTTTCGAGCGCGACGCTCCAGCTCAGGATTTTGGCCGATGCGGAGTCCGACAGGAGCCGCCCGATTGTCACCCGCCGTGCGGTGGTCAGCTCGTCGCGCGGGAGCCAGACAAAGGCGAAGACGTGGCGGCGCAGCGCACCCGTGACCGTCACCAGCTTCGGCCGCGGCCGGTCGGCGAGCGACATGAAGGTGAGGGCGAGGCTCTCGAGGTCGGCGGGCGAGAACGCGATCAGCAGGTCATGCGGAAGCGCCGCCACCGCGTGGGTGAGCGCCTTTCCGGCATGCCCCGCCGGATCGAATCCGTATTTCTCCTGCAGGGCAGCCAGCCGCGCGCGCAGGATCGGTACCTTGCCCGGCGGCGTCGCCAGCGCGCTGCTGGTCCAGAGCCCGGCATGGATGGACAGCGCCGTAATCTGGCCGCCCTCGCGCACCGGCACGATGATCAGGTCGAGCGGAGCCCGGCGGTGCACGCGCGAGACCAGGTTCGACTTGATGACGAGCGGTGCTTCGCTGCCATTGTCGAACCATTCGAACGCACGTCCAAGCGAGGCCGCCGCGAGATACTCCTCGCCGCTGGCGCGGGACGCGCCGAGGCCATCCCGCCGGTCATTGTCGCGACCGCGCAGCTCATGTCCCAGCTGCGTGAAGTGCGCGTCCAGGAACCAGCGCAACAGCGCCGCGCCTTCGCCGTCCGGCAGCCGATCCGCATCGGCCTTCAACGCGCGCTGCATCAGCGGCCAATCCTCGACGGCGGCGCGCACATCGGCCAGCACCGTTTCGAGTTCCTCGATGAGCGCGCGGCGCTCTTTCCCGTCCGCGCGCTCGACTTCCATATAGATCAGGGACTCGCGACGCGCCCCGCTTTCCGCGTCCGGCAGCAGTCCGAGCAACCGCCCATCCTGATCCCGGCGCACGCTGGCGACAGGGTGGAGCACACGGTCGATGGATAGATCATGCGCGCTGACCGTGCCCGCCACGGAGTCCACCAGGAACGGCATGTCGTCGTTGACGATAGCCAGCCGCATGAACCGGCGACCCTGGCCCACGGACTCGAGCCTCAACGAGGGCTGGCCTGGCTGCCGCACTGCCGCCGCTTCCGCCAGAAATGCCGCGGCCTCGGACCGGGCGGCTTCGTCGAAGCCGTCGAGCTCGCCCGGCAGGGCGCCCTTGATCAACGTCTGGGTGAGATCGGTAATGAGCTGCTGGTCCGGCGTATCCTGCCGGTTGCGCGTGGCCATGAAACTCCGCCTGCGATAGCTGCCCGTCGAGCGCGGGCCTGATGTGCGCGGCTATGGCCCCATGCCGCGCCGATCTCAACCCCGGGCCGTAACGTCGGCGATCAGTGACGGGCGGTGCTCGTCCAGCCGCTCACCGCCTTCAACTCGCGCTGCAGGTCGCGCGCGAGGTCGGAGGGCAGGTCGTGCTTCCAGTTGATGACGCCCAGCACATGGTCGATCGTCTCGCCATCGGCGGACAAGGGCATCAGGATGCCGCGATACAAAGTCGGCCAGCCCCGATGGTTGACGAACTCGGCCTCGAACCCGATCGGCGCGCGCGTGCCGATGATTTCCAGATAATGGTCTGTCAGCCGGGAGAGTAGTGAGCCGCGGGGCACGTCACGGACGGACGCGATCGAGCCATCGGCGCCGGACTCCTCGGCGAGGGTCTCGCCGATGCGGACGATACGCGGATCGTCCACTCCACCGCGATAATCGATGAGGACCGAGCGGGGCTCGAACTCTTCGAGCTCAGGGCAGTCCAGATCCTGCACCGAGGGAAAGGTCCGCCCCCGCAGCAAGGCGACGCGCCGCCATTGCTCATAGGCGCGCACATGAAGGCGGCGCTCCGCTCCGCCGATTACCGGCGGCGGCGCTTCGATCGACACTTCCTCGACGGACTCGTCGTCTCGATCGAACCCGAAGCTGCCATCCATAAACCCGTCCCCTCGCACCTCGCGATGCGCCACTGTGCAGCGGGAGGGGTAAACGTGACGTAAAGCGGCGCGAAGTCAGCCAAACGCCCAGCGCAGGGTGCGCGCCACGCCCAGGGTCCCAGCTCGCACCAGGGGCGTCAGCGGGGCGGGGTTGGCGAGCCCGTGCATGCGCCGCGCCCAATCGGGCAGCAGGTCGACGGCGGCCTGCATGGTCAGCCGCTGCAGCGGCTCGGCCGCACGCTTGTGCGCCCGCGCGTTCAGCACCAGCCCCGCCACCTCGCGGGTGCGCGCGTCCACCTGGAGCTCCGGCCGCATCGCCTGCAGCAAGGCGAGCGCCTCGCTCTTGGTGCGAGGGATCGGGTCGGCGCCGAGCCGCTCCCCAAGTTGGGCCATTTCCGCGAAGTAGCGGTTCTGGTCCGCCGCGGGCATGCCCGGTTCGGCATAGCGCACCCAACCGCCCAGGAAGCTGAGCGTCTCCGTCACATGGACCCAGGCGAGCAGGCGCGGATCGTCGGCACGGTAAGGCGTGCCGTCAGGCAGCGTGCCCCCCACTTTCGTGTGAATCGCACGTACCCGCGCGATCGCCGCTTCCGCCTCCTCCCGCCCGCCATAGCTGGTGAGCGCGATGAACTTGGCCGTGCGCCGCAGCCGCCCGAGCATGTCCGCGCGGAAGTTCGAATGGTCCCACACGCCCGCCAGCACGCGCGGATGAAGCATCTGCAGGAGCAGCCCGCTCACGCCACCGACCATCATTCCGGTCACGTCGCCATGCACGCGCCAGACCACTGAGTGCGGCCCAAACAGCCCGTCCGGACGCCGCATCACCGGCCGCTCGCCCCGTCCGCGATCGTTAAAGATGGACACGACCTCGGCCGCGATCCGCTGCTTGAGCGCGCGTCCGAAGGGCAAGGCAACAGGATCGATCGGAAGCGCCATCGCCCCAAGATAGGCACGCACGCCCGGCTTGCCAGCAGCAAGAGCCCCTGATAACGCGCGCCTCCGACGTTTAACGCCGCCTTAGCTCAGTTGGTAGAGCATCGCATTCGTAATGCGGGGGTCACAGGTTCGAGTCCTGTAGGCGGCACCATCTCTTCCACAATCGTCGGACCTAGCGGTCGGGGCTGCCGAGCCAGATGGCGATGACCTGCCGCGCGAGCTCGTCGGTATCGATGGGGCCGGCGGGATCGTACCATGTGTGGGTCCAGTTGATCATGCCGAAATACAGCATGGTCGAGGCGCGGCGTTCGGCGGGCGTGGTGCCGAACCGCGGGCCGAGCTGTGCGAGGACCGAGCCGACCTGGTCGATCAGCTCGCGTTCGGTCGCGATCACGCTGCGGCGGCGATCTTCCGGCAGTTTGTCGAGATCATTAACGAGCACCTTGTGGCGATCGGCGGCGCTCACATAGGCGTGGAGAAAGGCGTGGGTGAGTCGCCGGAGCTGCTCGGCGGGATCGTCCGGGGCGTTGGACATGACTTGGGCGACCACGCCGCGCAGTTGCTCCACGTGGTCGGTCATGATCTCGAAGAGGATGTCCTCCTTCGAGCCGAAATAATGGTAGAGCAGCGACTTGGAAACGCCGCAGGCGATCGCCAGGTCCGCGATCGAAGCGCCGAGGAACCCGTGCCGCGCATAAAGGGCGGCGGCGCGGTCGAGCATATCCTGGCGGCGGTTGTCGTAATCGGCGGCTTGCGGGCGGGCCAAGGATCGCCTCAGGCGTCGTAGTCGAGCGCGACATTGTCGCTCTTCGGCACGGCCTGGCAGGTCAGGACATAGCCGCTCGCGACCTCCTCCGCCGATAGCCCGTAATTCGCTGCCATCGAGACTTCGCCGGACACCACCTTGGCGCGACATGTGGCGCAGACGCCCGCTTTGCACGCATAGGGAGCCGACAGGCCCGCCGCGCGCGCATTGTCCAGGATGCTGCCATGACGGCTGTCAAAGCTGAGGCGGCGGGTCCGGCCGTCGATCGTCAGCAGCAACTGGCGGCCCTCGGCGGCGCGGCGCTCGGCCTCGAGCGCCTCGGCCTGCTGGCCCGTGGGGCGGTCGACGGTGAAGCGCTCGATCAGGATGCGGTCGGCGGGCATGCCGACGCCAGCGAGCGCCGCTTCGGCTGCGTCCATCATTGGGCCAGGGCCGCAGATAAAGGCTGCGTCGAGGTCCGCGGGATCGACCAGCGCGCTGAGGACCTCACCGAGCTTCGCCTTGTCGAGACGGCCGTTGAACAAGGGTGCCTCTTCGTCGAACTCGTCTTCGAGGAAGTGGTGGACGACGAGCCGGTCCATGAACCGATTCTTGAGCGCGGCCAGTTCCTCCAGGAACATGATCGCGCCGGTATGGCGGTTGCCGTAGAGAAGGGTGAAGCGGCTGCGCGGCTCCTCGACCAGGGCGGTCTTAAGCAGTGACAGCACCGGCGTGATGCCCGAGCCGCCCGCGATTCCCAGATAGGCACGCGCGGCAGCTGCATCGAAGCTCCAGGTGAAGCTGCCATGCGGCGGCATCAGCTCGATCGCGTGCCCGGCCAGCAGATTGGCGTTGGCCCAGCAGGAGAAGCGGCCGCCCTCGATGCGCTTTATGGCGACGCGCAGTTCCCCGTCATGCGGGCTGACGCACACCGAGTAGTTGCGGCGCAGCTCCTCGCCATCGATTTCGGCGCGCAAGGTCACGTGCTGGCCCGCGCGGAAGGCGAAGCGCTCGCGCAGGGCGTCCGGCAGGTCGAAGCTCAGCGAGACCGCATCGTCCGTCTCGCGGCGGACATCGGCGATGGTGAGGGCGTGGAACTGGTCGCTCATCTCAATGGCACTTGAAGCGATCGAAAGGTTCGAGACAGGCGCGGCATCGCCACTGCGCCTTGCATGGCGTCGATCCGAAGCGGCTCACCTCGACGACGTCCTCCGATCCGCAGCGTGGGCAGGCGCTCTGCCCGCGCGTTGGCGGCGCGATGCCGTAGGCGCGCAGCTTCTCGTGACCTTCCTGCGTAATCCAGTCGGTGGTCCAGGGCGGCGACAAGACTGTCCGGATCGCCACCCGTTCGAAGCCAGCCTGATCGAGCGCAGCGCGGATCGAGAGTTCGATCGCGAGTGTCGCGGGGCAGCCCGAATAGGTGGGGGTGATCGTTACCTCTCGCTCGGAAACAGTCCGAACGATGCCGAGATCGACAACGGACACCGCGGGCACTTCGGGATCGGGTATCTCGGCGAGCGTGTCCCAGAGACGTTTCTCGACTACGCTCGAAACGAACGGAGTGGCCAGGGAGGTCGAACCAAGTCCGCTTGTTTCGAGCGAAGTCGAGAAACGGTCTGCCAAGGCACTCACCACCGCGCGTCCGGGTAGCTGCGCGGCAGGTGCTGCATGACGGCGAGCAGGTGGCCGAGATGTTCGCTATGGTGGCCGACCCGTCCCCCGAGCGCGGCGCGCGGCAGCTTGGGCATCTCGAGCGTCGCTGACTCAAGCACCGCTGCGATGCGGGCATCGTAAGTGGGGCGGAGTGCGGTGCGGTCGACCGCCACGCCGTCCGCTGCGAGCGATTCCTCCACCGCATCCAGCTGGAACAGCTCGTCGACGAAGCGCCAGTGCCAGTCGAGGCCGTCGATCATGCGCCGCCGGCTCTCTTCCGTGCCGTCGCCCAGCCGCACGACCCAGTCGCCGGCGAGCTCGGCATGGTAGCGGACTTCCTTGACGCCCTTGGCCGCGATCTCGGCGATGCGCGGATCGGTGGAGCGCGCAAGGCCGTCGAGCAGCAGCTCGTGCATGGTCGAGAAGAGGAACTGGCGGGCGATGGTGCGGGCGAAGTCACCGTTCGGCTGCTCGACCATCAGGCAATTGCGATAGGCGAGCGCATCGCGGTGGAAGGCGAGGGCGTCTGCGTCCCGATTCTTGCCTTCGACCTCACCGGCATAGCCGAGAAACAAGGTCGCCTGGCCGATCAGGTCCAGCGCGAAATTGGCGAGGCTGAGATCGACCTCCAGCGCCGGCGCATGCCCGCACCATTCGGACAGGCGCTGGCCGAGCACCAGCGCATCGTCGCCGAGGCGCAGCAGATATTCGAAGCGGGGCTCGCCGAGGCGCGGCATCAGATGTGGCTCACGGAATCCGGGATGTCGTAGAAGGTGGGGTGCCGGTAGACCTTGCTCTCTGCAGGCTCGAACAGCGGTCCCGACGCTGCCGGGTCGGAGGCGGCGATGTCGGCCGACTTGGCGACCCACAGGCTCACGCCCTCCATTCGGCGAGTGTAGGTGTCGCGTGCGTGGCGCAACGCCATCTCGGCGTCGGGCGCGTGGACGCTGCCCACATGCCGGTGCGACAGCCCGCCGCGCGTACGGACGAACACCTCCCAGAGCGGCCAGTCCTTTGCCATCAGGCGGCCTTCCGCGCCGCGCGCTTGGCCTCGTGCGCGTCGGCCGCCTCGCGAACCCAGGCATTGTCCGCCCAGGCCTTGCGGCGCGCCTCCATCCGCTCCTTCGCGACCGGTCCTTCGCCGCGGACGACCGCGTAGAACTCTTCCCAGTCAAGGGCGCCAAAGTCGTAATGGCCGCGCTCCTCGTTCCAGCGCAGGTCCGGATCGGGAACGGTGAGGCCCAGGAACTCGGCCTGCGGCACGGTCACATCGACGAACTTCTGACGCAGCTCGTCATTGGTGTCGCGCTTGATCCGCCAGCGCATCGACTGGGCGGTGTTGGGCGAGTTGTCATCCGGCGGGCCGAACATCATCAGCGAAGGCCACCACCAGCGGTCGAGCGCGTCCTGCGCCATCTCCCGCTGCTCCGGCGTGCCGCTCGCCAGCTGCATCATGATCTCATAGCCCTGGCGCTGGTGGAAGCTTTCCTCCTTGCACACGCGCACCATCGCGCGGGCATACGGACCGTAGCTGGTCCGCTGCAGCGGCACCTGGTTCATGATCGCGGCGCCGTCGACCAGCCACCCGATCGCGCCAATGTCCGCCCAGGTCAGCGTCGGATAGTTGAAGATCGTGCTGTACTTGGCTTTGCCCGCGTGCAGCGCCTCGATCAGCTCGTCGCGGCTCGCGCCCAGCGTCTCGGCGGCGCAATAGAGGTAGAGCCCGTGCCCGCCTTCGTCCTGCACCTTGGCGAGCAGCACGGCCTTGCGCCGGAGCGACGGCGCGCGGGTGATCCAGTTGCCCTCGGGGAGCATGCCGACCACTTCGCTGTGCGCGTGCTGCGAGATCTGGCGGATCAGCGTCTTGCGATAGGCCTCCGGCATCCAGTCCTTGGGCTCGATGAACTCGTCGGCCGCGACGCGCGCCTCGAAGGCGTCGATCAGCTCCTGCGGCTCACGCGAGATCGGCGTTGGCTGCGCGCTCTTCTGCAACTCGGTGGTGTACATAAGCCTGCTCCTCGAGCTCTCAACTATCATTAACCGAACGGACGGTCAACGAATCAAACCCGCTCCAGTGCCAGTGCGATCCCCTGGCCGACGCCGATGCACATGGTGCAAAGTGCGCGATCGGCACCGCGTTCCTGCAGCTCGATCGCGGCGGTGAGCGCCAGGCGGGCGCCCGACATGCCGAGCGGATGGCCAAGCGCGATCGCGCCGCCATTTGGATTCACATGGTCCGCGTCGTCCGGCAGGCCCAGTTCGCGCATGACCGCCAGGCCTTGCGCCGCGAACGCCTCGTTGAGTTCGATCACGTCGAAGTCGCCGATCTTGAGGCCGAGCCGCTCCATCAGCTTCTTGCTCGCTGGCGCCGGGCCGATGCCCATCACACGCGGGGGCACACCCACGGTCGCGCAACCCAGAATGCGGGCGATCGGCGTCAGCCCATGCGCTTTCGCCGCCTCCTCGCTGGCGATCAGCAATGCCGCGGCGCCGTCATTGACGCCGCTTGCATTGCCCGCCGTCACCGTTCCATCCGGTCGAACGATCGGCTTCAGCTTGCCCAATGCCTCGATGGTCGTGGCGCGCGGATGCTCGTCGCGGTCGACGACGATGGCATCACCCTTCTTCTGCGGAATGGTGACGGAGACGATCTCCTTGGCGAGCCGGCCATTGGCCTGGGCTGCGGCGGCACGCGCCTGGCTGCGGAGCGCAAAGGCGTCCTGGTCCGCGCGGGCGACCTGCCAGTCCTGCGCGACATTCTCGGCGGTCTCGGGCATCGAATCGATCCCGAACTCGGCCTTGAGCTTGGAGTTGACGAAGCGCCAGCCAATGGTCGTGTCGTAGACGGTGTTCGTGCGCGCAAAGGCACTGTCAGCCTTGGGCATCACGAAGGGTGCCCGCGTCATGCTCTCGACGCCGCCGGCGATCATCAGATCGCCATCGCCCGACCGGATCGCCCGCGCCGCATAGGCGACCGCGTCGAGCCCGGAGCCGCACAGTCGGTTGAGCGTCGTGCCCGGCGCTCTCTTGCCGAGGCCGCCCAGCAAGGCTGCCATTCGGGCCACGTTGCGATTGTCCTCGCCCGCTTGATTGGCGCAACCGAACACCACGTCATCGAGCGCGTCCCAGTCGACCGAGGCATGCCGCTCCTTCAGTGCCGCGATCGGTACCGCCGCGAGATCGTCGGCGCGGACCCCGGCCAGAGCGCCGCCATAACGGCCGATCGGCGTGCGAACGCCGGCACAGATGAAGGCTTCGGACATGTGTTCTCCTCTTGCTAACGATTATTCGACCGGTCATTCTACTAATCAAGAGGGAGATCGCCTTGGCCTACGAAACAATCCTGTTCGAACCGGTGGAGGGCGTCGCCCGCATAACCCTGTCGCGTCCCGATCGGCTGAATTCCTTTACCGTGCAGATGCACGAGGAACTGGCGGACGCGCTGCGCAGGACCGAGAGCGACGACGCGCTTCGCGCCGTGCTGCTGACGGGCGCAGGCCGGGGCTTTTGCGCCGGACAGGATCTGAGCGACCGGGCGGTGGCGCCGGGCGGCGAGGCGGTCGATCTCGGCGCCTCGGTCGAACGCTATTACGCGCCCCTAATTCGCACGCTCGCGACCATGCCCAAGCCGATCGTCTGCGCGGTGAACGGCGTCGCGGCCGGCGCGGGAGCGAACATCGCGCTTGCTTGCGACATCGTCATCGCGGCACGCTCGGCCAAGTTCATCCAGTCCTTCGCCAACATTGGCCTGATCCCGGACTCGGGTGGCACCTGGGTGCTGCCGCGGCTACTGGGGCAGGCCCGCGCCTTGGGGCTGGCGCTCACAGGCGAACCGCTGCCGGCCGAGCGTGCCGCCGAATGGGGCCTGATCTGGAAGGTCGTCGATGACGAAGCGTTGATGGGCGAGGCGCAGGCGCTCGCGACCCGGTTCGCTCAAGGGCCGACGCGCGGTCTCGCCGAGACCAAGCGGCTGATCCGGCAGAGCTGGCTGCAGACGCTCGACGCCGAACTCGACCTTGAGCGCGATGCGATGCGCGCGCTTGGGCGATCCGCCGATTACCAGGAGGGTGTCGCCGCCTTTATGGCCAAGCGCCCGCCGGCCTTTACCGGCCGCTAGGAGAGAGTGATGACGCTTACGCTCAAGAACTATGCGGCCGACAGCTGGCACGAAGCCAGCGACCGCCTGGCCGAGATCCACTCGGCCGTCACCGGCGAGACGGTGGCGCGCACGGGCAGTGGCGGGCTCGACTTCCGGGCCATGCTGGAGCACGCCCGCACCGTCGGCGGTCCGGCCCTGCGCGCGATGACGTTCCACCAGCGCGCGGCCATGATCAAAGCGCTCGCCCAGGCGATCATGGAGCGCAAGGAGGAGCTCTATGCCCTCTCATCGGCGACCGGCGCCACGCGGCAGGATGGCTGGATCGACATCGAAGGCGGGGCCGGTACCCTGTTCACCACGGCCTCGAAGGGCCGGCGCGAACTGCCCGGCGACACCATCCTGATCGACGGCGACTTCGAGCCGATCGGCAAGCGCGGCACCTTTGCCGGCCAGCACGTCTACACGTCGCTGCAGGGCGCCGCGGTTCACATCAACGCGTTCAACTTCCCCGTCTGGGGCATGCTCGAAAAGCTCGGGCCCACTTTGCTGGCTGGCGTGCCCGCCATCGTGAAGCCGGCGACTGCGACGGCGCAGGTCGCCGAAGCGGCGTTCCGGATCATGATCGAAGCGGGCGCGCTGCCCGCCGGCGCATTGCAGCTGATCGTCGGCTCGGTCGGCGATCTCCTCGACCATCTGACCGGACAGGATGTCGTGTCTTTCACCGGTTCGGCCGACACCGCGGCCAAGCTCCAGAGCCATCCGGTGATCGCGCGGGAGGCGGTGCGTTTCGTGGCCGAGCGGGACAGCCTCAACGCCTCCGTGCTGGGGCCCGACGCGGCGCCGGGCACCCCCGAGTTCGACCTGTTCATCAAGGAAGTCGTCCGGGAGATGACGATCAAGGCTGGGCAGAAATGCACGGCCATCCGCCGCGCGCTCGTGCCGGCCGCGTATCTCGACGCGGCGGAGGCGGCGCTCAAGGGGGCGCTCGCACAGGTTGTGGTCGGCGATCCGGCAATCGAAGGCGTGACCATGGGTGCGCTCGCCAGCCGGGCACAGCTCGACGATGTTCGCGACAAGGCGCGGCAGCTTGGCCGCGAGGCGCGGCTGGTCTTTGGCGATATCGATCACGTCGAGATCAAGGGCGCGGCGGGCGGCGCCTTCATCTCGCCGCTCCTGTTCCGGGCCGACAATCCCTGGACGGCGCAAGCCGTGCACGATGTCGAGCCGTTCGGGCCCGTCGCCACCCTCATGCCCTATCGCGATCTCGAGGACGCGATCGCGCTCGCCAACCGCGGCATGGGCTCGCTCGCCTTGTCCTTCTTCACCTACGACACGGAGGTCGCGCGCAAACTCGTGCTCGGCGCCGGCGCCTTTCACGGCCGCATCGTGCTGATCGACCGCGACAGCGCGCGCGAGTCGACGGGCCACGGTTCTCCGCTGCCGATGCTGATCCATGGCGGCCCCGGTCGCGCGGGCGGCGGTGAGGAGATGGGCGGGGTGCGCGGGGTCAAGCACTATATGCAGCGCTCGGCGCTCCAGGGCAGCCCGCGTGTGCTGTCGGCGGTCGTCGGTCGCTATTTGCCGGGCGCACCGCAGACCGAGGGCGAGACACATCCGTTTCGCCTGCGCTTCGGCGAGCTCGCCATCGGCTATACGCTGCGCACGCCCGCGCGCACCATCACGCTCGAGGACATCGAGCATTTCGCGCATTTCACCGGCGATACCTTTTACGCGCACATGGACGAGGAGGCGGCCGCCCGTAGCCCGATCTTCGGCGGACGCGTCGCGCACGGCTATCTGATCCTCGCCTTCGCCGCCGGCCTGTTCGTGGAGCCGAACGAGGGCCCGGTGCTCGCCAACTACGGACTGGAAGGCTTGCGCTTCGTGAAGCCAGTCAAGCCGGGCGAAGCGATCAAGGTGGCTCTCACGGTCAAGTCCAAGACCCAGAAGGCGCCCGACATGGGCGAGGTCCGCTGGGCCGTGGCCGTCACCAACGCGGAGGACGAACTCGTCGCCACCTACGACCTGTTGACGATGAACGCCGTCTAGACCGGCACCGCCGTCGTGTACTTCACCCGCGACAGGGCAAAATGCGACGCGGAGGTCGCGACGGCGGGGTGGTTGAGGAGCTGCTGCATGAGGAAGTGCTCATAAGCGGCGACATCCGTCACCAGCACGCGCAGCAGATAGTCCCACTCGCCCGACATCGAATAGCAGTCGAGCACGTCGGGATGGTCGCGCACGAAGCCCTCGAAGCTGGCGCGCATCTCGCCGGAATGGCTCTTCATGCGCACATGGCAGATGACGTCAATCGTCCGGCCGACCTTGGCTGGGTCGAGCAGCCGGACCGTGGGCCCGAGCACCCCCGCGGCTTCGAGCGCGCGGATACGTCGCCAGCACGAGGCGGGCGAGGCGGCCACTTCGAGCGCGAGATCCGCATGGCTGATGTCGCCACGCCGCTGCAGGACGCTTAGAATGCGCCGATCGAGCGAATCGAGTTTGGCTGTCTCAGTCACGCTGACAATTCCTGTTCACGCTTGTGCTGCAGGTGAAACGAACAGATCGCATGACCCTACGATTCCTGCAACTCTGAAAGGATATCGCGGCCTTTCTGCGCTACAGTGTTCAAATGGGCACCCTTCTCGAACCCGCTTCCGCGACTCAAATGCGTCCAAGTCTGTTGGCCTCGCTCGAGGCGAAGCCCGCCGACCCGCTACTGTCGGTGATCGGCGCCTTTCGTGCCGACCCGCGCCCGGACAAGATCGATGTCGGTGTCGGCGTCTACCGCACGGAGGCTGGGGACACGCCCGTCTTCCGCACGATGAAGGTCGCCGAGCGGCGGCTGCTTGAGACCCAACGCACCAAGGCTTATCTCGGGCCGGAAGGCGACATCGCCTTCTTCGAAGCGCTGCGTCCGATCGTGTTCGGCGCGGGCGATCCGGGCGAGCGGGTGTTCGGTTTGCAGACTCCCGGGGGCACCGGTGCCTTGCGCCTTGCCGCGGAGTTGATTGCTGCAGCCAAGCCGGGCGCGCGCATCTTCGTGGGCACGCCGACCTGGCCGAACCACCCGCCGATCTTCGCCAAGACGGGGCTCACCCAGGTCACCTATCTGTACTTCGATCCGGCGACGCAGTCGGTTTGCTTCGATCGCCTGACGCAGGCGGTCGAGGGTGCCGGGCCCGGCGATGTGGTGCTGCTCCAGGTCTGCTGCCACAATCCCACCGGCGCCGACCTGACCGACGATCAGTGGCAGGAGGTCGCGCGAATGCTCGGGCGAAGCGGTGCCACGCCGCTGCTCGACCTCGCCTATCAGGGGCTCGGCCGCGGGCTGGAGGCGGACGCCGCCGGCGTGCGGATGGTGCTCGAGCAGGTGCCGGAAGCGCTGATCGCCTATTCGTGCGACAAAAATTTCGGCCTGTACCGCGAGCGCACCGGCGCCCTGTTCGGCGTCGCGGCCAACAGCGATCAGGCGCGGGTTGCGCATTCGAACGTGCTTGCCCTGGCACGCGCCGCCTGGTCCATGCCGCCCGACCACGGTGCGGCGGCGGCCCGGATCATTCTGGAGGACGCCGCGCTCGCCGCGGACTGGCGCGCAGAGCTGGACGAGATGCGGGAGCGGATCGGCGCCATTCGCCGTCTCCTCGGTGGACTCGATCCGGCCCTGGCACCGCTCGCCGGGCAGCTCGGCATGTTCTCGACCCTGCCGCTGACTCCGGACCAGGTCCGTCGCCTGCGGGAGGAGTTCGGCGTTTACATGCCGAACTCAGGCCGCATCAACGTCGCCGGCCTGACGCCTGGCAATGCCGATGCGTTCGTCCGCGCCGTCCGGAGCGTGATGTGATGGCGACGGACGCCCCCGTGCTCGACCGGCACCGCGGCAACGCGCCGCATCCCGCCTGGGATTGGAAGCGAGTGGCCTATCTCGTCCAGCTCTCCCGCGCGCTCGACAAAATGGAGGAGACGTGCCTCGTCCCCGAGAAGAAGGTGCTCTACCAGTTCTCGGCGCGGGGCCACGACCTGGCGCAGGTGCTGCTCGGGCTGAGGCTTGACGATCCGGTCGACGCGGCCTGCGGCTATTACCGCTCGCGTCCGATGCTGCTCTCGCTCGGGGTCCCCGTGGACGATGCGCTCGGCTCGGCGATGGGGCGCGCGGGCGGCTATTCGGACGGTCGCGACATCGGCGTCGTCTTCAACTACCCCAATCCGCATGGCGCCTCGGCGCTGCCGATGTGCGGCGGCGTTGGCGCGCAATACACGCCCACGGCCGGCTGGGCGCAGGCCATTGAATACTACCGGACTGAGCTTCGCGATCCCCGCTACGCCAGGGCGATGGCCGTGGTGCTGGGCGGCGAGGCGAGCTGCGCCACCAACGGCTTCTGGGCGGCGCTGACGATAGCCACGACGCAGCAGCTGCCGATGCTCTTCTTCATCGAGGACAATGGCTTTGGCATCTCCGTGCCGTCCTCGTTCCAGACGCCGGGCGGCGACATTGCCGCCAACCTGGCGAGCTTCAGCGGTCTAGAGGTGATCGGCGGCGACGGCACCGAGCCGGCCGAGGCCGCGCGTCTGATCGACCGTGCGACGGCGCTGGTCCGCGAGGAGCGCCGCCCGGTGCTGCTGCGACTGACGGTGCCACGCCTGCAGGGCCACAGCTTCCAGGACACTCAGGCCTACAAGAGCGAAGACGTCGTGCAGTCCGAATGGGCCCGCGATCCGCTGCCGAAGCTCAAATCCTATCTCGTCGGATCGCTGCTGGACGAGACCGAATGGGAGGCCATCGAGCGCGAGGCTGCTGCCGCCGCCGAGCAAGCCCGTGAGCTGGCAGAGGCGCGGCCGGTCTCCGATCCCGAGCTCGTGGTGCGCAACGTCTTCTTCGAGGACGAGCTGCAGGCCGAGGGCGGGCAATGGACGCACGGCTACACGCCGCCAGCCGCCACCGAGACGCCCGACTCCAAGGGGCAGCGCATCAACATGGGCGCGGCGATCCGCCGCACGCTCGAGGGGGAGCTCGCGCTCAACCCGCGTGTGCTCGTCTTCGGCGAGGATGTGGGGCCAAAGGGCGGAGTGCATGGGGTCACGTTGGGGCTTCAGGAGAAGTTCGGGGCCTCTCGCGTGTTCGACACCAGCCTGTCGGAAGAGGGGATCGTCGGCCGTGCGGTCGGCATGGCGCTGGCCGGGCTGATGCCCGTGCCCGAAATCCAGTTCCGCAAATATGCGGAGCCCGCGACCGAGCAGATCAACGACTGCGGGACGATGCGCTGGCGGACGAACAACCGCTTCGCCGCGCCGATGGTGCTGCGCGTGCCCGGCGGCTTCTTCAAGTGCGGCGACCCCTGGCACAGCCAGACCAACGAGGTGGCATTCGTCCATCAGCCGGGCTGGAAAGTGGCGGTGCCGGCGAACGCCGAAGACGCGGTCGGGCTGCTGCGCGGTGCGCTGCGCGGCAACGACCCGGTCATCTTCTTCGAGCATCGCGCGATGCTGGACGATGCCTGGGCGCGGCGCCCCTGGCCCGGCGACGACTTTGTGCTGCCGTTCGGTCGCGCCAAGAAGACGCGAACGGGCGACGCGATCACGATCGTGACCTGGGGTGCGATGACGCCGCGCTGCGAGGAGGCCGCCGCACACGCTTCGGCCGACGTCATCGACCTGCGTACCCTGATGCCCTGGGACAGCGAGATGGTGCTGGAGTCTGTCCGCCGCACCCGCCGTTGCCTGATCGTGCACGAAGACCTGCGCACCGCCGGCTTCGGCGCGGAGATTGCGGCTGTGGTGGCCGACGAGGCATTCATGGACCTCGATGCGCCCGTCGCGCGGCTCACCATGCCGGACATTCCAAGCCCGCATAATCCCAAGCTGCTCGACTGGGCGGTGCCGTCGGTCGACCGAATCCGCGCCAAGATCGACGACCTTCTGGCGTTCTGACCATGGCCGATCTTCTCGACATCCACATGCCCGCCGAGCTGGAAGGCACCAAGGCTGTGGTGCGCGCCTGGCTGAAGCAGGTCGGCGACACGGTCACCAAGGACGAGCCGCTGGTCGAGCTCGAGACGGACAAGGTCACGACCGAGGTGCCGTCGCCCGCAGACGGCGTCCTGGCCGAACTGCTGCTCGAGAGCGGAGCGGAGGCGGAGCCCGGCGCGCTGCTCGGCCGGCTAAGCCAAGGCCTATCCCCAAGCACCGGCTTGGCTGAGCCTGTCGAAGCCCTCCCTTCTTCTGCCGCAGCAGAACAGAAGGAAAGGGCTTCGACAAGCTCAGCCAAGCCGGGTTTGAATGCGGAGCAGGTCCGTGAGTTCCGCCTCTCCCCCGCCGTCCGCCGTGCGGTCACCCAGCACAGGATCGATCCCGCAGTCATCAGCGGCACCGGCCGCAATGGCCGGATCACGCGCGCAGACGTTGACGCTCACATCGCCGCACGCGCATCAGCTCCCGCCGCTACTTCCGGTGGCCGCATCGTACCGCACGACCGCATGCGCCGGCTGATCGCCGACAACATGCTGGCGAGCGTCACCACCGCTCCGCACGTTACTGCGGTCTTCGAGGCGGACTTCAGTGCGATCACGGCGCACCGCGCCAAGACCAGGGCGGCGTTCGAGGGTGATGGCGTGGCGCTGACCTACACCGCCTATCTGGTCGCAGCCTGTGTGGAGGCGATGCAGGTCGCGCCGGCGATCAACAGCCGCTGGCACGCCGACCATCTGGAGCTGTTCGACGATATCAACATCGGCGTCGGCACCGCCCTCGGCGACAAGGGGCTGGTCGTCCCGGTGGTGCACAAGGCGCAGGAGCTCTCGCTGCGCGGGATCGCCGCCCGCCTGCAGGACCTGACCGCGCGCGCCCGTGGCGGCCAGCTCAAGCCTGCCGACATGAAGGACGGCACCTTCAGCATCTCCAACCACGGGGTCTCGGGCTCGCTGGTGGCGACGCCGATCATCATTCAGCAGCCGCAATCGGCGATCCTGGGCGTCGGCAAGCTCGAGAAAAGGGTGGTGGTGCGCGAGGTCGGGGGCGTGGACACGATCCAGATCCGGCCCATGGCCTATGTGTCGCTCACGATTGACCACCGCGTGGTCGATGGCCATCAGACCAACGCCTGGCTGACCGCGTTCGTCAAAACGCTCGAGACCTGGCCAGCCGCGGACGCAGGGTAGGGGAGGATCATGGCCGAGAGCGCGGGCATCCATCTGGACCGGGGCGGTTCGGGCGATGGTCTGCTGGTGCTGCTGCATGGCCTCGGCGCCACGGCAGGCGTGTGGAGCCGCTTCTCCGAAAGTGCGAGCGGACGCTGGATCGCGCCCGACCTGCCCGGTCACGGCGGCTCGGCACCGCTCCCGAGCTATCGCGTGACGGACTATACCGATGCCCTTGCTCCGGTGCTGGAAGAAGCTGCTGAGGGGCAGCCCATCACCCTGCTCGGCCATTCGCTGGGCGGCGTGATCGCGCTAGCGCTCGCCGCACGGCTCGAACGCGTCGAGCGCGTCTTCGCACTGGGCGTGAAGGTCGATTGGAGCCAGGCCGAGCTCGACCGCATGCAAGGGCTTGCGACCAAGCCGCCGCGCACCTTCGCCACTGAAGCGGAAGCGCTCGCCTTCCATGCGCGGCTGGCCGGCCTAGAGGGGGTTGCCTCGGGCTCGCCCTTGCTCGCGCGCGGGGCCCGGCAGGATGGAAACGCCTGGCGCGCGTCCATGGATGCGCGGGCCTTTGGGATCGAGGCGCCTGACATGGCGGCGCTGCTGGACGCGAGTTCGATCGAGGTGCACCTGGCCGCGGGCGAGCAGGACGATATGGCTCCCGTCACATCCCTGTCCCGGTTCGGCCGACCCGCCGCGACCATCGCCGGCGCCGGCCATAACGCGATGGTGGACCGTCCCGACCAGGTCTGGGCGTGGATGCAAGCCCGCCGGTGACCAACACGCTGCGCCTGCACGCACCGCCGGACGATTTCTTCAACGATCCCTATCCCCATTATGCGGAGACCGCCCGCACCGGCCCCGTCGTGCCGGATGGCCGTGGCGGCTATCTCGTGACCCGGCATGCCGAGCTGTCCGCCATCTATCGCGATTGTGCCCGCTTCGTCTCCGACAAGCGGGAGGAGTTCCGGCCGAAGTTCGGGGCGGGACCGCTCTACGAGCACCACACGACCAGCCTCGTCTTCAACGACGAGCCGCGCCATGGCCGCGTACGGCGACGGCTCGTCGGCGCGCTGTCCCCGCGAGCGATAACTGCGCTCGGGGCCGGGCTGGCCCGCTACTGCCACGACCTGCTCGACGCGGCGGCGGAGCAGGGCGAACTCGACCTGATCGAGTCCTATGCCTCGGCGGTGCCGGTGCGCGTGATCGGCGACATGCTGGCAGTGCCGGAGGCGGATCGACCGGCGCTCCGCCGCTGGTCGCTTGCCATTCTCGGCGCGCTCGAGCCGGTGCTGAGCGAGCAGGCGCTGGAGCAGGGCAACCGTGCCGTCGAGGAGTTCTCTGACTATCTCAGTGCCCTGATCGAGGAGCGCCGCCGGCGTCCGGGGGATCCCGAGACCGATCTGCTGACACGGTTGATCGTCGGGGACCCGCCTCTCGACCTTTCCGAACTGATCCACAATGCCATCTTCCTGCTCAACGCCGGGCACGAGACCACCACCAACCTGATCGGCAACGGACTGCACCTGCTGATCACGCAGCCGGAAAGCTGGCCCGAGGACGCGCCAGTCGAAGGTTTCGTCGAGGAGGTGCTGCGCTTCGAGAGCCCGAACCAGCTCGGCAACCGCCGCACGGCCTGTGCCGTGGAGCTGGGCGGCGTCGAGCTTCCACCGGGTGCCGGGCTCACGCTGATGATCGGCGCCGCCAATCGCGACCCGCGGGTCTTTGCCGATCCCAACCGCTTCGACGCCCCCCGATCCCCCAATCGCCACCTCGCATTCGGTGCCGGCGTGCACCAATGTGCCGGGCTAAGCCTCGCGCGACTGGAAGCGACCATCGCGCTCTCCACGTGGCGCGCGCGGGTGTCTGCGGCGGAGCTGATCGCACCGGCCCGGTGGCAGCGCCGCGTCCGCTTCCGGGGACTTGCCTCGCTGCCCGTCCAAATCCGAATGAGGTGAGATGATCGACCCTGTCGATTACGGCCCTGCCAACGCGGCCGACCTCCGCGCGCTGCAGGAGGAGCGGCTCGGCCGCACGCTGCGCCACGCCTATGACAACTCCGCCCACTACCGTGCCGCGTTCGACCAGGCAGGCGTGACGCCTGCGGACATCCGCACGCTCGCCGATCTCGCCCGGCTGCCGTTCACGACCAAGGCGGACCTGCGCGCCACCTATCCATTCGGCATGTTCGCGGTGCCGGTCGAGCAGGTCGCGCGCATCCACGCCTCGTCGGGCACGACGGGCAAGCCCACCGTCGTGGGCTATACCGCAGGCGACATCCGCACCTGGAGCCAGCTCATGGCCCGCTCCATTCACGCGGCGGGCGGTCGCCCCGGCATGCGCGTGCATATCGCTTATGGCTATGGCCTGTTCACCGGCGGGCTCGGCGCGCATTACGGGGCGGAGGCGCTCGGCTGCACCGTCATTCCGATGTCCGGCGGCCAAACGGAGAAGCAGGTCCAACTCATCTGCGATTTCGGCCCCCAAGTGATCATGGTCACGCCAAGCTACATGCTCGCCATTCTCGACGAGTTCAGGCGGCAAGGCCGCGACCCCGCCGCGACCGCGCTGCGCTACGGCATCTTCGGCGCCGAGCCCTGGACCGAAGCGATGCGCACGGAGATCGAAAAGGCTTTCAACATCCAGGCGACCGACATTTACGGCCTGTCCGAAGTGATGGGCCCCGGCGTCGCCCAGGAGCTGCTCGGCTCCGCGGCCGGGCCGACCATCTGGGAGGATCATTTCTACCCGGAGGTGATCGACCCGGAGAGCGGCGAGGTGCTGCCGGACGGGGAGGAGGGCGAGCTCGTCTTCACCTCGCTTACCAAGGAAGCGCTGCCGATCATCCGCTACCGCACCCGCGACCTGACCCGGCTCATGCCCGGCGACGGAACGCCGATGCGGCGCATGGCGAAGATCACCGGCCGCTCCGACGACATGCTGATCATCCGCGGCGTGAACGTCTTCCCCACGCAGATCGAGGAGCAGGTGCTGAAATGCCCGGGCCTCGCGCCGCACTTCCAGATCGAAGTCACGCGCCCGGACCGACTCGACGAGGTGAGCGTCAAGGTCGAAACGCGTCCCGACTCCTGCGCCGACCACGTCCCACAGGCCAGCATGCTGGCCGGCTTCATCAAGGAGCTGGTCGGGATCACGGCGAGGATCGAAGTCTGCGCGCCAGGCACCCTGCCGCGGTCGACCGGCAAGGCAGCCCGGGTCACCGATCTCCGCTAGGGTGTCCGGTCAGTCGCGATAGCTCGGGTCGATCCGGTCGAGCTTGCGCAGCAGCGCCGGCCAGGCCAGCATCTTGGCGACGATCGGAAGGCCCTGCGCGCCCTGGTGCGCTGCCTTCTCCGAAACGCCCTGGTTGGTCTTGTACATGTTCTCAGGGCCGGCCGAGAGCGCCAGGATCTGCGCCTCGCAGGCCCGCTCCAGATAATACATGGTGATGAAGGCCTCGGCGACGCTCGGCCCGCAGGTGAGCGTGCCGTGGTTGCGCAGGATCATCGCCTTCTTGGTGCCGAGATCGGCGACCAGCCGCTCGCGCTCCTCCAGGTCGGTCGCGACGCCCTCATAGTCATGATAGGCGATCTCCTCGCGGACCAGCATGGCCGTTTGGGTGATCGGCAGCAGGCCGAACTCTTGCGCGGCCACCGCCTGGCCGTGCGGGGTGTGAAGGTGCATCACCGCATGCGCATCGTCGCGCGCCATGTGAATGGCCGAGTGAATGGTGAAGCCGGCCGGGTTGGTCGCATAAGGCGTGTCCATAACCGGGTGGCCGTTCACGTCGATCTTGACCAGCGACGAGGCCGTGATCTCGTCGAACATCAGATTGTACGGGTTGATCAGAAAGTGGTGCTCGGGCCCGGGCACGCGCACGGACAGATGGGTGAAGATGAGGTCGTCCCAGCCATAATGAGCGACCAGCCGGTAGGCGGCGGCCAGATCGGTACGCAGCGCCCATTCCTCGTCGGACACCTGGTCTCGGATGCTGGTCGGGGTCTTGAGCGCGGTCGCCATCGGTCATCTCCTCGGTTTATGCGTCTGTAGCAGATGCAAGGGCCGAGATTGTCGCGCCTTTGACAATTCCTCGTGTGCGGCACACGCTGGCTCGATGATCGAGGACGCGATCGCCACAAGCGACTGGTACGGGGGCCTCGGGAGCTCGCTACGCGCTGCCTTGCGTTCGGCGGGAAAGCACAGCCGGATCGGAGACGGCCGGGCGGTGTACCGGCAAGGGGACCCGCCGGACGGCCTCTACGCGGTGCTCGCCGGGCAGGTCCGGCTGACATCCTACTCCGAAGGCGGAGCGAGCCAGCTCGTGCTGCTCGTACGCCCCGGCGACTGGTTCGGGGAGGTCTCGACGCTGGACAGCGGACCCCGGCCCCAGGACGCGATTGGCGAGGGCGACTGCACCGTCTTCCATGTGGGCCACAGTCAGATCGAGCAGATCGCCGCCCGCGAGCCCGAGCTCTGGCGCGCCATCGGGCGGCTGGCCTGTGGGCACCAGCGCAAGGCGCTCGACTATATCCAGACATTGGTGTCGGTGCCCCCCGCGGGAAGGGTCGCTGCCTTTCTCGTGTCGATGAGTGACCGTGCGGGAGGCACGCTCGCCGTTACGCAGGACGAGATCGCGGCCGGGGTGGGGTTGTCGCGGCAGACGGTGAGCGGCGTGCTCGCCCGGCTGGAGCGCAGCGGCCTCGTGCGCCTGGGCTATCGCCGCATTGATATCGCCGATCGGCCGGGGCTGCGGGCGATGGTGAACGGCTGAAGACTGGCGCCCGCGCCGGCTTCGCGCCAGAGTGCGTACATGACCGAACCCGTGCTGCATGCCCGCGACGGCGCCATCCTGACCGTCACGCTGAACCTCCCCGACAAGCGCAATCCAATATCCGATCCCGATGTGATCGATGCGCTTGAGGAGGTCCTCCTGGCGGCGGATTCCGACATCGGCGTGCGCGCGGTGATCCTGACCGGCGCGGGGACCGCTTTCTCCTCGGGCGGCGACCTGAAGGCGATGAAGGAGGGGCGGGGGCTCCGCGCCGCGCTGCCGGCCCAGACGCGCCGCAACTATCGCGAGGGTATCCAGCGCCTGCCGCTGCTGTTCCATGCGCTGGAGGTGCCGGTGATCGCTGCCGTGAACGGGCCGGCGATCGGCGCCGGGCTCGACCTCGCCTGTATGTGCGACGTGCGGATCGCGGCGGAGACGGCGGTGTTCGCGGAGAGTTTCGTCAAGGTCGGCATCGTGCCCGGTGACGGCGGCGCGTGGCTGCTGCCGCGCATCGTCGGCTTCTCGAAGGCGACCGAGCTGGCGCTGACGGGCGAAACGATCGACGCAGCCGAAGCGCTGCGCATCGGCCTTGTGTCGGAGGTGGTGCCCGCGAACGCATTGATGACCGCTGCTCGCGCGGTCGCGGACAAGATCGCCGCCAACCCGCCGCATGCGGTGCGCATGACGAAGCGGCTGCTGCGCGAGGGGCAGACCGCCACGCTCGCCAACATCCTCGAACTGTCCGCCGCGATGCAGTCGCTCGCACACGCCACCCGCGACAATGACGAGGCAATCGACGCGTTTCTGGAGAAGCGCCGTCCCAGCTTCACCGGCGAGTAGATGTTCGACACCCTCCAAACCACGACGATTCCGGCCGATGCCGAAGCGCTCCGGACCAAGGTGCGGGCGCTGATCGACCGCGAGGTGCTGCACCGGCCGATCACCGAACGGGTCCGGTCGTGGATGGGCGTGGACCGGGCGTTCAGCCGAGCCTTGGGCGAAGCGGGGCTGCTCGGCCTGACCCTGCCCAAGGCCTATGGCGGTGCGGAGCTGGGGCCTTTCGCTCGCTATGTCGTGGTGGAGGAACTGCTCGCGGCGGGCGCCCCGGTGGGGCTGCACTGGATCGCGGACCGGCAGAGCGCGCTCGTGATCCTGAACTACGGCACGGAGGTGCAGCGGCAGCGATATCTGCCGCCGATCTGCCGGGGCGAAATGTTCTTCTGTATCGGCATGAGCGAGCCGGGCGCGGGCTCCGACCTTGCCGCCGTCCGCACCCGCGCCGAGCGTATCGAAACAGGCTGGCGGCTTTCGGGCCAGAAGATCTGGACCACCAACGCGCACCATTGCGATTACATGATCGCGCTTGTGCGCACCTCCGGCGCGGCCGAGGACCGGCAGCGCGGCCTATCGCAGTTCATCGTCGACCTGAAAGCTCCGGGCGTCACAATCCGCGGCATCCCCGACGCGACCGGCGTTGCCGACTTCAACGAGGTCTTCTTCGATGAGGTCGAGCTCTCGCCCGATGCGTTGCTGGGCGAGGAAGGAGCAGGCTGGGCGCAGGTCACCGCCGAGCTCGCCTTCGAGCGGAGCGGGCCGGAGCGCATCTGGTCGAGCGCGGTGCTGCTCGACGCCTGGATTGCGCATGTGCAGCGGGTCGGCGCGGATGAGACGCGGGCGCGGCTGATCGGCAGCCTGCTGGCGGAGCTCGCTGCATTGCGCAGCCTGTCGATTGCGGTCACCGCGCGCCTCGGGGCCGGCGAGCAGCCGGTTGTGGAGGCATCGTTACTGAAGGATCTCGGCACCGGCTTCGAACAGCGTGTGCCGGTGGCGATCGCCGACGATCTCGGCAGCTACCCGGACGAGCCGGTCGCGCCCGAGCTGCTGACGGCGCTCGGCCATGCGCTGGCGCTCAGCCCGTCCTACTCGCTGCGGGGCGGGACCCGCGAAATCCTGCGCGGCATTATCGCGCGCGGCCTGGGCCTGCGCTGATGCTCGACCAGTTCGAACGCTTGCTCGACGCGAACGCGGATGCGGTGCTGTCGGCGCTCGAAGCGGCCGGCTATCTGGACGCCCTGCGCGAGCTGCCGCTGATCGAGGTGGAGCCGCTGATCCGGGCGGTCGGACGGCGCGGCATCGCCGAGCCCGTGGCGGAGGCGATGGCCGCGCGTGCCGTGCCGGAGCCATCGCGCGCGCTGTGCGGCGTCCTCGCGTCTATCGAGATAGCCGGGCTCGGCGAGCGGGTGCTAGCAATGAGCCTGGAGCACGCCGGCCAGCGCGTGCAGTTCGGCAAGGCGATCGGGAGCTTCCAGGCCGTTCAACAGCAGCTCGCGGTGATGGCCGAGCAGGTCGTGCTGGTGCGCGTGGCGGCGCAGGCCGCCTGTGCGGCGGGCTTGCAGCCAAGCAACGAACAAGCCGCCGTCGCCAAGAGCGTCGCCAGCGCCGCTGTGCCGGTCATCGCCGGCATAGCCCATGCCGTGCACGGCGCGATCGGCATCACTGCGGAGTATCCGCTGGCCTCGCTCACCGCGCGCATGCATGCCCTCAGGATGGCGCATGGCAGCGAAGGCTATTGGAACGCGCTGCTTGGCCGGTCACGGCTGCGCAGCCGCGGCAACTCGCTGGACTATGTCCGCTCGATCGGAACTTGAGCGACGATGCTGTGATCCAGGAGCGCCCCGATCTCCGCACCGGACAGTCCAAGTCGTTCCGACAGCACCTCCGTTGTATGGGCACCGAGCTTTGGGGCGGAGCAGGGTGCGCCTCGCGCCTCGCCTGAGGAGGTCAGGAAAGGCCCTGCGGCAGGGTATTGCTCTCCACTCGGATTGGGCGCCTCGCCGAACATCGGATTTTGCGTGACCAGCAGCGGGTTGCGTGCCGCCTCTGCCATCGTCCGGTAGGTGCCGAAGCAGCAGCCATTGCGTTCCAGTTGGGCCAGAAGCTCCGGCGCTTGCCGCGCGGCGACGCTTTGCTCAACGAGCGGAAACAGCGCGTCCCGATGCGCGAAGCGGACGCCCTCGTCCGTGGCGAAGCTGACGCCGCGTTCGGCTTCGATTCGGGCCACGTCATTGCCGAGGCCGAGCACCGCAACGAGCCCGGACCAATGGCGCGGCGTGATCGCCATCAGCATCAGCCGGGTGCCGTCCGCCGTAACGAAGTCGCGGCCGAAGGCGCCGAACACGTCATTGCCGAGGCGCGGACGAGGGCTTGTCACCAGCGCCTCGGCAATCATGCCGAGATTGGCCACACTCCCCGTGGCGACGTCCTGCAGCGGAATGCGATACTCGCCGCCCCGTCCGGACGTACTTCGGTGCTGGACGGCCGCAAGCATCGTGAAGGCTGCATAGGCGCCCGTCAGCAGATCCCAGGCGGGGAGGACATGATTGACCGGCCGGTCGCCGAGGTCGGCAGGACCCGTGAGTTGCGGGATCCCAATCGCCGCATTGACGGTGTAGTCGAGCGCGGGCCCGCCTTCGGCCGTCCCCATGATGCGCACGGTGATCAGGTCGGGGCGGCGCTCTACCAGCCGCTCATGCGCAAGGAAGCCTTCCGCCGGAAAGTTGGTCAGGAAATGCCCAGTCGATGCGGCGAGTGCCTGCATTACCTCGCGGCCCTCCGGCCGAGAGATGTCGAGCGCCACCGACTTCTTCGCCCGGTTCAGATTTTCCCAATAGAGGCTCGCTCCGTTCGGCGATTGCGGCCAGCGGCGAAAGTCCGGCCCGCCACCGATTTGATCCACCCGGATCACCTCGGCCCCAAGCTGGGCGAGATAGAGGCCGGCAGTTGGCGAGGCCACGAAGGACGACGCCTCGACGATGCTGAGGCCGGAAAGGAGCTGATACACTCAGTACTGGATCATGATGCGCCGGGCAGTCGCCGGCGAGACTTCGCTGACCAAGCGGAGCAGCCGCGTGGCACCCACGAACACCTCCTCCTTGCCCGTTTCGATCGCGCCGACGATCGCGGCGGCACAATCGACGGGCGACATCTTCTTGCGCGTGTTCTCGGCCGTCATGCGCGTGTCGACGACCGGGGGCAGCGCCTCGATGACGGTGACGCGGCTGGTCCGCAGCTGTTGCCGCAGCGACATCGTAAAGCTCCGCAGCCCCGCCTTGGTCGCACAATAGACACCCGCGATGTTCGGCGCGATCGCCAGGCCGGAGGTCACGTTCACGATCGTCGCTTCGGGCCGCTCCCGCAGGGTTGGCAGAAACGCCGCGATCAGGTGCATCGGCGCGTTCAGGTTCAGGAAGATGGCGCGGTCGGTCAGATCGACGTCGAAGTCGTTTACCAGATCCTTCGGCCCGCCCATCCCGGCATTGTTGACGAGGATGTCGAGCCGCGCGCCGCTCAGTTCGCCGATCAGGTGATTGCAGCCCTGCTTGCCGGAGAGGTCCGCTTCCACGGTCTCGAACCCTTCCGCCTTCGCTGCCGCGATGCGGCCGGAATCGCGCCCCGCCGCGATCACCGTGGCGCCTTTCGCCTTTAGCTGGCGCGCGATCTCCAGCCCGATCCCGTCCGTGCCGCCGGTGACGAGCGCCGTCTTGCCCGCAATCCTCATTTGGGCTTCCGATAGCGGTGCACGAACTGGTCCGTCTTGCCGCGAATGGATGGGTCGAAAACGTTGGTCGTGTGCGGGTCGTCGGTGCGGCGCAGGATGTCGAGCGATCCGTCGAACACGAAGCCGGCCCCCTCGATCTCCTTGCGCGCGGCTGCCGGATCGATCCGGTGCAGCGTGTCGGGCGCTTTGAGCTCCGGATCGGCGTTGGCGACATGGTCGACGACCAGCAGCGTGCCGCCCGGCTTCAGCGAGTCGAACAGCTTCTTGGCGACCACGCCGGCAAAGCCCGGGGGCGCCATTTTCAGGTGCAGATCGTGATAGTTCTGGACCGTCACGATCGCGTCGAGCGGTTCCGCGAAGCTGAACGAGGCGAGCGATGGCCGCAGCGGCGTGACGTTCGCCAGACCGGCAACCGCCTTGTCCTGCTCCTCGCCATAGGCAGCGCGGAAGCCGATGAACTCGGCGGGCTGATAAGCATAGACGCGGCCGTTGGGGCCGACGACGCCGGCGAGGATCTTCGTGAAATAGCCTCCGCCCATGATGAAATCGGCGACCTTATCGCCGGGCTTCACCCCCGCAAAGGCGAGCAGCTCGGCCGGCTTGCGTATTGCGTCACGTGCCTTCTCGGCGTCCGTGCGGTTCGGCGCGGACAAAGCGGCCTGAAGCGCCGGCGAGACGGTCTGCGCTGCGGCGGGCGCGGCGAGCGCCAGGGCAATGACGGTGGCGATCAGCTTCATCAGGTCCTCCCCTTGGCCGCCAAGACGGCAGCGCCTAACTGTGCCACTCCATGTCCCGCCCGAAAAGCCCAGACCGTTTCCACGAAGATGCCGCCACCTATTCCGTGCGCGGCAGCGACGCGCCGGATCTGGAGGCAGGGGTCGCGGCGATCCGTAACGTCCTGAAAACGTTGCCGGTGCGGCCGGGCGTGTACCGGATGCAGGATTCGCGCGGCGACGTGCTGTATGTCGGCAAGGCACGGGCACTCCGGAACCGGGTGACCAACTACACCCAGGTCACGCGCCTCTCGAAGCGGCTCCAGCGCATGGTCGCGCAGACGCGGTCGATGACGATCGTGACGACCAACAGCGAGGCGGAGGCGCTGCTGCTGGAGGCGCAGCTGATCAAGCGTTACCGCCCGCCCTACAACGTCCTGCTGCGCGACGATAAGAGCTTTCCCTACATCCTGCTGCGCGCCGACCATCATTTCCCGCGCGTCCAGAAGCATCGCGGCGCGCAGAAGATCAAAGGGAACTATTACGGTCCGTTCGCGAGTGCGGGCTCGGTCACCCGCACGCTGAATGCCCTGCAGAAGCTGTTCCTGCTCCGGTCCTGCTCCGACAGCTTTTTCGCCAACCGCTCGCGGCCCTGCCTGCTGTACCAGATCAAGCGCTGCTCGGCCCCTTGCGTCGGCCGCATCGACGAGCCCGGCTATGCCGAGCTGGTCGGCGACGCCAAGGCGTTCCTGGCGGGCAAGTCGACGCAGGTGCAGGCCAAGCTCGGCGCTGCCATGCAGGCGGCCGCCGAGAACATGGATTTCGAACTGGCCGCCGTTTACCGCGACCGGTTGAAGGCGCTGACCTTTATCCAGGGCACGCAGGCGATCAACGCGGAGGGAGTGGGCGACGCCGATGTGTTCGCGCTGGCCTGCAAGGCGGGCACCTATTGCATCCAGGGCTTCTTCATCAGGGGCGGCCAGAATTGGGGTCACCGCAGCTTCTTCCCGACGCACACGGAGGAGCTGAGCGAAGAGGAGGTGCTGACCAGCTTCCTGATGCAGTTCTACGAGGAGGTGACGCCGCCCCGCGCCATCTTGCTTGACCGGCCGCTCGCCGAGGCCGAACTGATCGCCGAGGCGCTGGCCGAGCAGGCCAAGGGCCGCATCGCGATCACTCATGCGCATCGCAGCGATCGCCGCCGACTGGTCGAGCAGGCGAAGCGCAATGCCGAAGAAGCGCTCGACCGCCGCCTAGCGGAGAGTACGACGCAGATCAGGATCCTGCGTGAACTCGCCGATTTGTTCGAGCTGGAGGGCCCGCCCGACCGCATCGAGGTGTTCGACAACTCGCACATCATGGGCACCAATGCGCTCGGTGCGATGGTCGTGGCGGGGCCAGAGGGCTTTCGGAAGAACAGCTATCGCAAGTTCAACATCCGGCGCCCAGAGACGGCCCCGGGCGACGATTTCGCGATGATGCGCGAGGTGTTCGAACGTCGGTTCGGCCGCGCGAAGACCGAAGACCCGGATCGGGAGGGCGGCGAATGGCCGGACCTGGTGCTGATCGACGGCGGCCGTGGCCAGCTCAATGCGGCAATCAAGACGCTGGAGGAGATCGGGGTAGAAGACGTCGCGCTGGTCGGCGTCGCCAAGGGGCCGCACCACGGCCGCGAGGGTCGTGAGGTGTTTCACCTGCCCGACGGCCGCGAGATCACCCTGCCACCCAACTCCCCCGTGCTCTTCTACCTGCAGCGGCTGCGCGACGAAGCGCACCGCTTCGCGATCGGCGCTCACCGGCAGAAGCGGGCCAAGGCTATCGGCGTCAGCTCGCTCGATGAAGTGCCAGGCATCGGCCCGGCGCGAAAGAAGGCGCTGCTGATGCATTTCGGTACGGCAAAGGCAGTGCGTGCCGCGAGCCTTGAAGACCTGGCCCGCGCCCCGGGCGTGTCGCGCTCGGTCGCGCAGCAGGTCTATGACTTCTACCATGCGAAGTAGCCCCGAGCAGGCGCCCTTCGACTACGCGCGTCGCGCTCCGCTCAGGACGAGCGAAATGGCCGAACCCGCCCGTCCCGAGCGAAGTCGAGGGGCGCCTGCTCGGTGCTGATCACCACACCGGCTCTCATCCTCGCCGTCCGGGCACATGGCGAGCATGGCGCCATCTTGCGCGCCCTCACGCCGGACCATGGGCTCCAGGCCGGCTATGTCCGCGGCGGCCGCTCACGGCGGCTGCGGCCGGTGCTGCTGCCCGGCAACCTGGTCGAAGCCGAGTTCCGCGCCCGGGTTGAGGAGCAGCTCGCTGCCGCCACCGTAGAACTATCGCACAGCCGCGCCCCCCTGCTGTCCGAGCCGCTGCCCGCCGCCGCGATCGAATGGGTGTGCGCGCTCGCTGCGGTATCGCTGCCCGAAGGTCACCCTTACCCGCGGGTCTATCTGGCATTATCCGGCCTGCTCGACGCCATCGAGCATGCGCCCAGTGCGCGCGGTTGGGTCGAAGGTCTGATCCGGTTCGAGGCGCTGCTGCTGGCCGAGTTGGGCTACGGGCAGGCGGTACCCGGGCTCGGATCGAACGGTCACGCGCTGGAGCAGCATCTGTTCGCCGGCCGCAAGGTGGACGTGCTGGCCGCGCGGGAACGTCTGGTGCAGCGATTGCGGAGACTCTCCTAAGCTCCGGCTTGCCCGAGCTTGTCGAAGGCTTCCCTTCTTCTTACGGCTGGAAAAGGCAGGGTGAGCTTCGACAGGCTCAGCCAAGTCGGGGGTTGAACATGTTTGTCGCAGTCTTGCCCGGCGACGGGGTCGGCCCGGAGGTGATCGCCGAAGCCGTGCGCGTGCTCGACGCGCTGGGGCTCGGCTTGACCTTCGAGGAAGCGGCTGTCGGCGGCGCAGCGTATCACGCGCATGGCCATCCGCTGCCCGCCTCCACCCTCGACATTGCGCGGCGCGCCGACGCGATCCTGTTCGGCGCGGTCGGCGACCCTGCATGCGACGCCCTGCCGCGGGAGCTGCGGCCGGAGCAGGCAATCCTCCGGCTGAGGCGGGAGCTTGGGCTGTTCGCCAACCTTCGCCCCGCCAAGTCGTTCAAGGAGCTGGTCGACGCGTCGGCGCTCAGGCCGGAGATCGCAGCCGGCATCGATCTGATGATCGTGCGCGAACTGACCGGCGACGTCTATTTCGGCACCCCGCGTGGCCGGCGCAGCACCGAGACTGGCCTGCGCGAGGGCTTTGACACCATGCGCTATGACGAGGCGGAGGTGGCGCGCATCGCCCGGCTCGCCCTCGAGACCGCGCGCAAGCGGCGCGGGCGCCTTTGCTCGGTCGATAAGGCAAACGTGCTCGAAACCTCGCAGCTGTGGCGTGACGTGGTGATCGAGGTGGCGGCCGATTATCGCGATGTGGCGCTCAGCCACATGTATGTCGATAATGCCGCGATGCAGCTGGTGCGCGATCCTGGCGCCTTCGACGTGATGGTCACTGGCAACTTGTTCGGCGACATTCTGTCCGACCAGGCCTCGATGTGCGTCGGCTCGATCGGGTTGCTCCCCTCGGCGTCCCTCGATGCCGCGGGCAAGGGGCTGTACGAACCGATCCACGGCAGCGCGCCCGACATTGCCGGCCAGGGCAAGGCGAACCCGCTCGCGACGATCCTCTCGGCCGCCATGATGCTGCGCTACTCGCTCGGGCAGGGGGACGCCGCCGATCGGATCGAGGCCGCCGTGGCGAAGGCGCTCGCTGGCGGAGCGAGGACCGCCGATCTGGGCGGATCGCTGACGACGGCCGAAATGGGGGACAAGGTGATCCAGGCTTTATGAGCCCTGGCTCGCCCGTCCCGAGCGTGGTCGAGGGGCGTAGCTCTGAGCGCGTCACCCGCCCCTCGACTACGCTCGGGACGAGCGATTTGGAGCTGGCGGTCGTCATCCCGACCTTCAACGAGGCGGGGAATGTCGAAGAGCTGGTGGGACGGCTTGACCGTGCGCTCGTCGGAGTCGTCTGGGAAGCGATCTTCGTTGACGACAACAGTCCCGACGGCACCGCGGAACGCCTGCGTGAGCTCGCGCGGCAGGACTCGCGTGTCCGGGTTATCGAGCGCATTCGTCGGCGCGGCCTGTCCTCGGCCTGTATCGAGGGGATGATGGCGACCGCGGCGCCGCTGATCGCGGTCATGGACGCGGACCTCCAGCACGATCCGTCGACGCTGCCGCGGCTGCGATACGCGTTGGACGCCGATCCGGAGCTCGACCTCGTCATTGCGTCCCGATTCGTGCCCGGCGGCGGCACGGGCGAGTGGGAGCGGGAGCGGCTGGCCAAGTCCGAGGCCGCGAGCCGCATCGCCAGGCTCGTGCTCAAGGCGGAGCTGCACGACCCGATGAGCGGCTTCTTCATGATCCGCGGCGAGCGCTTTCGCGAACTGGCGCCGCGACTTTCCGGCATCGGCTTCAAGATTTTGCTCGACCTCCTGACCAGCGCGACGCGGCCGCTCCACTTTGCCGAGGTCCCGCTGCAGTTCCACCGCCGCGAAATCGGGGAGTCGAAGCTCGACCATGTCGTCGCGCTCGAGTTCCTGATCGCGTTGTATGACCGTCTGTTCGGACGCATCGTGCCCACCCGCTTCGCGATGTTCGGCGCGATCGGAGCGCTGGGCATCGCCGTGCACATGTCGATCTTCTGGTTGTTCTTCGCGGGCGGACTACTCTTTGCCGTCGCACAGGCGGTCGCGACGATGGGGGCCATGACCTTCAATTTCTTCCTCAACAACGCACTCACCTATCGCGACCGGCGGCTGACGGGAGCACGGGCGCTGACCTTTGGCTGGCTCAGCTTCTGCGCGGTTTGCTCACTCGGAGCGCTCGCCAATGTAGGCGTCGCCAACTTCCTCTTCTCGGCCAAATATGCGCAGGCGAGCGCCTCGGTGCTGGCCGGGATCATCGTCGGCGCCGTCTGGAACTTCGCGCTCTCGAGCCGCTTCGTCTGGAGCCGCTATTAGGGCCAGGTGGACAGCCACATCCAGCGATGAAAGGCTTGGTCGTTCGGCAGCGGGGCGGCCGACAGGAGCGGGTAGAAATAGCCGAACAGCACCAGGCTCAGCAGCAGGAAGCTGGCCGGCAGCCAGCGTTCCTTCAGGCGATAGGCGTGGTGGAAGGTTGCGGCGATCAGCAGTGGCAGGAACAGGCCGGGGAAGTAGTAATAATAATAGAAGCCGATCTTCTTCGGAATCCCAATCCAGACCGCCATCGCGAACAGATAGAGCCCCGATAGGATCAGCAAGGGCCCCCGCCGCTCCTTGATGCCGTCCCACAGGCAGGCGGCGAGGGCGACCAGCCCGCCCCACATGACGGCGGGGTTGCCGACCAGCAGCACGCCCCGCTGCACGCCCTCGACCGGCTCATACAGATACCAGATCGGCCGCGTGATCAACGGCCACTGCCACGGCGTGCTCTGATAAGTGTGCTGTGCCAGCGGCCGCGTCTGCAGTTCGAACATGCGGAGCTGGAAGGGGATGATCTGGTCGAGCTTGATCGGGTCTGTCGTGTAGAAGATCGCGGGCACGAATGTCGCGAGATACGCAAGGACCGCGCTGAGACCGAACGTGATCGTGGCGCGCCACCGCCGGTCACCCCAGAGCGCCAGCACCCCCAGCCCGAACAGTCCGAGGAACGGGACGACGCTCCACTTGCAGCCGATCGCCAGACCCAGGGCGATGCCGGAGCTGACGATCCAGCGCCGCTCCGCCCGCCCATGACCCCACACCAGCAAGGCCAGCGCCACGAACAGGAAGGCGCCCGCGAACACTTCCAGCATCGCGATGCGGGCCTGGATGAACAGCATCTGGTTGAGGAGCGCGAGCAACGCCGCCGTGGCCGCCGTGCGCACGTCTCCGAACAGCTTCAGCGCGATCGCGTAGATCGACAGCATCGTCGCCACGCCCGCGATGGTGCTCAGAGCGCGCCAGCCGATCGGCGTGTCCCCGAACAACGCAATAGAGACGCCGATCAGCCATTTCGCAAAGAGCGGATGCTCCTCATTGGCGCGCTGGACCATGGCGAACGTGTCCTTGCCGGCCGGCACATAATAGACCTCGTCGAACATCAGCTTGGTCGGCTGTCCCAGGTGCACGGCAAAGAGCAGCTCTGCGACAAGGGCGAGCAGCAGCGCCATCTGGAGCGGGGTCAAGCGCTCCAACCATCCGATCAAAGATTTCATTCGCCCCCGCTCCATTGACGCTCCGCGCCCTTAGCCTGCAAAGCGCCGCTGTGAAGAGACGTTCGGGACAGGATCGCAGCATCACCGCCAACTGGCGGCCGGCTACCCTTGCCGTGCGCGGCGGCACCGCGCGGTCGGAATGGGGCGAGACGTCCGAGGCGCTCTTCCTCACTTCCGGCTATGCCTATGACTGCGCCGGCGACGCGGCGGCGCGGTTCGCGGGCGAGCAGCAGGGCATGACCTATAGCCGGCTGCAGAATCCGACCGTCGAGATGCTGGAGCAGCGGATCGCCCTGCTGGAAGGGGCTGAGGCGGCGCGCTGCATGGCAAGCGGGATGGCGGCGATGACGGCGGCCCTGCTGTGCCAGCTCTCGGCCGGCGATCACCTGGTCGCCGCCCGCACCATGTTCGGCTCGTGTCGCTGGCTGACCGACAGCCTGTTGCCTCGCTTCGGCATCGAAGTGACGATTGTCGAGGGATCGGACAGCGCGGCATGGGAGCGGGCGGTCAAGCCCAACACCAAAGTGTTCTTCTTCGAGACGCCAGCCAATCCGACGCTGGAGATCGTCGACCTGGAAGCCGTGTGCGGCATCGCCAAGTCGCACGGCATCGTCACCGTCAGTGACAACGCCTTCGCCACCTCCGCGCTGCAGCGGCCGATGGAGTTCGGCGCAGATGTGGTGGCCTATTCGGCCACCAAGCTGATGGACGGGCAGGGCCGGGTGCTTGCCGGCGCAGTCTGCGGCAGCGAGGTTTTCATTAACGACACGCTGCTGCCGTTCATCCGCAACACCGGACCGACCCTTTCGCCCTTCAACGCGTGGGTCGTCCTGAAAGGGCTGGAAACCCTCGACCTGCGCGTCCGCCGTCAGTGCGACAATGCGCTGGAAGTCGCGCGCTTCCTCGAAGGACGGGTTTCGCGGATCCTTTACCCTGGCCTCGCTTCGCATCCGCAGCATAATCTGGCGCTCAGGCAGATGAGCGCAAGCGGCACGATCCTCTCCTTCTTCGTACGCGACCGGGCGCAGGCGCACGGGCTGCTCGACGCGCTGGCGCTGATCGACATTTCCAACAACATCGGCGATTCACGCTCGCTGATGACCCACCCGGCCTCGACCACGCACAGCAGCCTCGGCGAGGAGGTGCGAGAGGCGATGGGCATCACCGAAGGCATGCTGCGGCTGAACGTGGGGCTGGAGGACCCGGCCGACCTGATCGCCGATCTCGAAGTTGCCCTGGGTGCCGTCGGCCTGTGAAGGCGCTCTTCCCTCACGCCCAGACCACGCGCGGGGTGACGGTGCGCGTCTCCGTCAGCTACCTGCCCGAACAATCGGAGCCGGATCGTGGGCGGTGGTTCTGGGCCTACCACATTCGACTGGAAAATGAGGGGCGGATGGCGGTGCAGCTGCTTACCCGCCACTGGATCATCACCGATGGGCGCGGCAGCCGCCACGAGGTGCAGGGCGAGGGCGTGGTTGGCGAGCAGCCGGTGATCGAACCCGGCGGCTCCTACGACTATGTGTCCGGCTGCCCGCTCAACACGCCGACCGGGCAGATGCGCGGCAGCTACCGGATGATCGGCGAGGACGGGTCGATGTTCGACATCGCCATTCCGCGTTTCCCGCTCGTCGCGCCGGCGGTGCAAGCATGAAGCGAACGCACCTGCCGCTCAACGGCCTGCGCGTGCTCGACGCCGCGGCCCGGCATCTCTCCTTCACCCGCGCCGCGGACGAGCTGGCCGTGACTCCGGCTGCAGTGGGACAGCAGGTGCGCGCGCTCGAAGACACGCTCGGCACGGTCCTGTTCCGCCGCACGGCGCGCGGGCTTGAGCTCACGCCAGAGGCCGAGGCCGGGCTGGAGGCGCTGCGCCACGGCTTTCTCTGCTTCGAGGATGCGGTGCGCGCGATGCAGGCCGGTCAGTCGTCCAAGGTGCTGACGATCGCCGCGCCCCGCGACCTGACCGCGCGCTGGCTGTCGGCCCGATTGGCGGCGCTGTCAGCGGCCGACCCGGAGCTCCGCTTCCACCTGATCGCCGCCGACGAGCCGATCGACTTTACCGAAGCCAATCTCGACCTCGCGGTCCGGCTGATGGTCGACAGAGGCGAGTATGAGGGGGTGCCGGTCGGGGCGCCCCATTTCCAGCGGGTCGCCCATCCAGCGGGCAATGCCGATCGCTGGATCGCGTGGCCGGGCCATGCCGCGCCCGAGCCTATCCTACGTGTCGCCGATGCTGGTCTTGCCGCCGAGGCAGCGGCGGCGGGGCTTGGCCGCGCGCTCGTCCCCGCGCTGCTCGTCGAGGCCGACCTGGCCGAAGGCCGGCTGGCCGCGCTCGGCGAGCCGGTGGACCAGGGGCTCCGTTATTGGCTGTTCGCTCCCACGCCGCAATGGCGGCAGGCCAAGGTCAAGCGCCTGGTGGAGCACCTGGCAGCGTAGGGCCGGGTGTCCCAAATCGGCACCTTAACGGATCATTTACCACTTTCGTGCGTGGGCTGATTCGGTTATTGCCGCAGTGCAGAAGAAAGTGCGACTCGAACCATCACCTGGGTGGGTGGCGGTAGCTTCAAGGGGGTAAGGTATGAAGAAGTTTCTGTTCAGCGCGGCGTTGCTTGCGTCCGCTGCGCTCACAGCACCGGCCAGCGCGGCCGTGTTTATCGGCCTGCAGCAGGCGGGCGTGAATGGCGGTGCGATCACTCAGGTCGCGACCGGCGTCAGCTTCGCCGAGTTCAGCGGCACCTATGGCACGTTCGAGGTAAACGCGTCGTCCGCCACGGACGGTCCGGCGCCTGACGTGCTCGACGGTCTCGCTCACAACACCAACACGAGCGGCACTGGCGGCGTGATCTCCTTCTACATCACGCGCACCAACATCATGGGTCCGGACAAGGCCTTGAAGAGCGCCTTCACGGCGAACAACTTCACCGGTGGAGCCAAGGCTACCATCACGTCCTTCTACAGCACGTCGAACCAGCTCTGGGGCGGCACGCAGCTTTCGACGAAGTCGTTCACCGCTGGTGGCTTCTTCGAAGAAGAGAAGATGATCCCGCAGATCGCTGGCCTGTACTCGGTCACTACGGTTTACACCGTTACTGCGCCAGATATTATCAGCCCGACGGGTGCTCGGGGCGGTTCGCGCCTGACTGGTGTCATCACTGCTGTTCCAGTTCCGGAGCCGTCGACGTGGGCGATGATGATCGGCGGCTTCGGCCTGCTTGGTGCTGCCTCGCGTCGCAGCGTCCGCGCGAAGAGCGTCCTCGCCTAAGCGCTACGATCTTCTGCCAAGAACAAGGGGAAGGGCGGCTCTTCGGGGCCGCCCTTTTTTTGTTTGTGCCAAGCCGGGACCGGAATGATGGTTAAGCTGTGATTTACATCATTGGCCTCCCTCACCCCCTCACGTAATCGCCGCTGCAGAGAGCGGTCACGCCTCCTCTGTAGCTCGGCGTGATGTAAATGTGGGGTGAGCGTGATGAAAAAGCTTTGCGTACTGGCAGCCTTGGGTGCTGCCGTTTCCGTGACGGCGCCAGCCAGCGCTGCGGTGCAGACGTTCGCGTCGTTTAACGCAACGACGACGGACAACATCGTCTGGCAGAACAACGGCACCGGCGGGTCGACCTCGACCTATCGAGCGAACGGGACCGGCGGCAAGCTGTTCACCTATGCCGCGCCGATGGGCGGCGGCGCCTTCAATCCGAGCACCGCCGCCCCCAGCGCGGTCGACGTGACCTTCAAGTTCCTGCAGCCGCAGCTCGCCGGCTTCGTCAACAACGTGGCCGCCAAGTTCACGATGAACCTGACGGTGACCAACTCCCCGGCCACCCAGATGACGCTGTTCAATCAGTCGTACATCGCCCAATGGGGGCTGTCGGGCAATTTCTCGTTCATCAGCAAGAACGCGATCACGATCGGCAGCAAGACGTTCGCGGCCGGTGCCAACCTGCTCTCGGCGACCTTGATCAACGATCAGACGATCTTCGGTCAGAACCAGGCGACGTCCGGCGGCATCAGCGCGGCGACCAGCAGCGGTGCGACGATCGTCTACACCTCGGACTTCCTCGACTTCTCGAACACGGTCAATCGCGACGCCTCCTTCTCGCTGTCGGCGATCACGTCACTCGTGAACAAGCAGAACCTCGGCCTCAATCAGCTGAACGCAAGCTCCGCCCTGCGCAGCTTCCGCGCGACGGCGACGGGCAGCTTCTCGTCCGATCCTTCCCCGATCGTCACTGCGATCCCGGAGCCGGCGACCTGGGCAATGATGCTGGGCGGCTTCGGCCTGATCGGCGGCATCGCCCGCCGCACCCGGCGCGTGCAGCAGGTTCTCGCCTGATTTTACTTGCCCAGGCAGTCCGGATCGCATCCCCCTGAGCCGGACTGCCTGGCGCTTCTGCAAGGAGGCGGCTGCCTAGGCCGCCCCGAATCCACCACCGCCCGGCGTCTCGATGACGAACACGTCCCCGGCGCCGACCTCCACAGCTTCTGCCGAGCTCACTTCCTCGACTCGCCCGTCCGCCCGCTCAACCGCGTTGCGGCCGCGAGCACCTGCCGCGCCTCCCTCCAGCCCAAATGGCGGCACCCGACGCCGATTGGAGAGGATGGCGGCGGTCATCGCCTCGCGGAAACGGATGCGGCGAACGACGCCGTCCCCGCCGCGCTTCCGCCCCGCGCCGCCCGAGCCTTGGCGCACCGCGAACGACTCCAGCAGCACCGGAAAGCGCCATTCCAGCACTTCCGGGTCAGTCAGCCGCGAGTTGGTCATGTGGGTGTGGACGGCCGAGGCGCCGTCGAAGTCGGGACCCGCACCGGCCCCGCCGCAGATCGTCTCGTAATATTGGTGCCGGGAATTGCCGAAGGTGAAGTTGTTCATCGTGCCCTGCGCCGCGGCAAGCGTGCCGGTGGCGCCATAGAGCGCGTCGGTAATCACCTGGCTGGTCTCCACATTGCCTGCAACCACCGCCGCGGGCGGGAGCGGGCGAAGCATCGATCCTTCGGGCACGACCAAATCGATCGGCTCCAGGCAGCCGTCATTCATCGGGATCGCGTCATCGACCAGGGTGCGCATCACATACAGCGCCGCGGCGCGCGAGATGGACGGAGGCGCATTGAAGTTGCTGCCGAGTTGGGGGCTGGTGCCGGTAAAGTCGATCGTAGCGCGCCGCTCCGCTCGGTCGACGGAGATCGCGACCTTCACCACCGCGCCATTGTCCATCTCGTAGGCGAAGCTGCGGTCGGGCAGACGATCGAGCACGCGCCGGACCGCCTCCGCGGCATTGTCCTGCACGTGGCGCATGTAGGCGCGGACGGTGTCGCGGCCGTACTGGCCGACGATCCGGTCCAGCTCGGCGGCGCCGCGTGCGCAGGCGGCGATCTGTGCACGGAGGTCGCCGACGTTGCGGTTCGGGTCGCGGGCCGGCCATGGCCCGGTTGCGAGCGCTGCCCGAAACGCGTCTTCGAGGAAGCGGCCGTCTTCGACGACCAGCAGCGCATCGAACAGCACGCCTTCTTCGTCGATCGTGCGGCTGTCCGGCGGCATCGAGCCGGGCGTGCGGCCGCCGATATCGGCATGGTGGCCGCGCGCAGCGACATAGAAGTCGGGCGCCTCGCCGGTGCCGAAGACGGGCATGACGACGGTCAGGTCGGGCAGATGCGTGCCGCCGTCATAGGGATTGTTGATGAGGTACACATCGCCGCGTCGGAGCGAGCGTCCGCACGCTGCCGCCTTGTCGCGCATCGCGCGGACGCTGTCGCCCATCGAGCCCAGATGCACCGGCATGTGCGGTGCATTGGCCACCAGCCGCCCTTCGGCGTCGAACAGCGCGCAGGAGAAATCGAGCCGTTCCTTGATGTTGACGGACAGCGCCGTGTTCTGGAGCGCCTGCCCCATCTGTTCGGCAATGGCCATGAACAGGTTGTTGAAGATCTCCAGTCGCACCGGATCGGGCGCGGACAGGTCGGCGTCGGCCGCGCGCGCGGCGGCGGCGGTGCGCGTGAGGATCAGGTCGCCGGACGCGGTGCGGACGGCGGTCCAGCCGGGCTCGACGACCGTAGTGGCGCTGGCGTCGTACAGGATCGCAGGACCGTGCAGCGGCTGGTCCACGGCCAAGGCCTCGCGTGGGATCAACCGCGTCTCCCGCTCCGCGCCGGCCATATAGGCCCGCACAATAAGCGGCTCTCCCGCGAACTGGTCGGCGGTGGTGCTGACCGGCGGTACCAGGGCAGGAACGATAAGCTCGACCGTTGCCGCCTCCACGATCAGCGGCGTGTCCGGCGAGGTGAAGGCGAAGCGCTGCTGGTAGAGCGCCTCGAAGCTGGTCCGCACCTCTCCCGTATCGGCGAACGGTACTTCCAGCGGCGTGTCGGTACCGTCGTAGCGGACGCTCAGACGGCGTTCGAAGCGACGCGCGCCGAGGTCGAACCCGTCTGCCGCAATGCCGGTGAGGCAGTCGCCTTCCAGCTCCGCGAAGCCCTTGCTCAGCCCTGCGATCAGCGCTTCATCCAACCGTGCTTCTACCGCGCGGCTGCGAAGCACGCGCTGGTCGGCAAGGCCGATGCCATAGGCGGAAAGCACGCCGGCCAGCGGGTGGATCATCACCTGCCGCATGCCCAGGGCATCGGCGACAAGGCAGGCATGCTGGCCACCCGCGCCCCCGAAACAGGCGAGCACATAGTCCGCCACATCGTGCCCCCGCGCGATGGAGATCTTCTTGATCGCGTTCGCCATATTGTCGACCGCGATCGCGAGAAAACCCTCGGCGATCTCCTCGTGGCTCCGCGGCGGCAGTCCCGCTTCGGCCATGGTAGCCGCCACTTCGGTGAAGCGCGAGCGAACCGCGTCCAAGTCTATCGGCTGGTCGCCTCCCGGCCCGAATACATGGGGGAATACGTCTGGCTGGAGCTTTCCGACCAGCACGTTGCAATCCGTGATCGTCAGCGGCCCGCCGCGCCGGTAGCAGGCTGGGCCCGGATCGGCGCCGGCGCTCTCCGGCCCCACCCGCATGCGGGTGCCGTCGAAGCGGCAAATAGAACCGCCGCCGGCGGCGATCGTGTCGATACTCATCATCGGCACGCGCAGCCGCACACCCGCGACCACCGTCTCAAGCGTCCGCTCCAGCGTGCCGGCATAATGCGATACGTCGGTCGAGGTGCCGCCCATGTCGAAGCCGATGACCTTGCCGAAGCCTGCTGCTTCGGCCGTTCGCACCATGCCGACGATGCCACCCGCCGGTCCGGACAGGATCGCGTCACGCCCGCGAAACGCCGCCGCTGGAGCGAGACCCCCGTTCGACTGCATGAAGGAGAGCGGAACTTCGCCCAAGGCCTCCGCCAGCTGGGCGACGTAGCGGCCGAGCACAGGGGAGAGGTACGCGTCCACCAGCGTCGTGTCGCCGCGGCTGACGATCTTCATCAGCGGGCTGACCTGATGGCTGACCGACACCTGAGTGAAGCCGATCTCGCTGGCGATACGCGCCGCCGCCTGCTCGTGCGCAGGATAGCGATAGCCGTGCATCAGCACGATCGCGATGGCGCGCAGGCCAGAGTCGTAGGCGGCTTGCAGATCGGCGCGAAGCCGATCTTCGTCGAGGGGGCGCAGCACTTCGCCCTGCGCGTCGACGCGCTCGTCGGCCTCGATCATGCAACTCTCGAGCCGGTCCGGCAGCACGATGCGGCGTGCGAACAGCTCCGGACGCGCCTGGTAGCCGATGCGGAGCATGTCGCGGAAACCCTGCGTCACCACCAGCGCCACCGGCTCTCCAGCGCGCTCCAGCAAAGCGTTCGTAGCGACTGTGGTCCCCATCTTCACGCTGGCGATGCGCTGGGCGGGGAGGGGAGCGCCGGGCGCGACCTGGAGCAGCTCACGGATGCCCTGGACCGCGGCATCGGCGTAGCGCTCCGGATTGGCCGACAGCAACTTGTGCGTGACGATGCGGCCCTCAGGCGTCAGCGCGATGATGTCGGTGAAGGTGCCGCCGCGATCGATCCAGAAATGCCAGCTGTCCGTCACGCCGCCTCTTTCGCCCGCTCCTCGCGCGCGGCCCGGCGCTCTTCCAGCCAGCGGTGCACGAACTGGATCACGACAGAACCCTCTCCCACGCCCGAGGCGACGCGCTTGACCGATCCCGAGCGGAGATCGCCCACCGCGAACAGGCCCGGGCGGCTGGTCATGAACGGGTTGGACCCGTGCTGGCCGGTGACGACGAAGCCCTTCTCGTCCAGCTCCGCGCAGCCGCCGAGCCATTCGGAGTTGGGCGCCGCCCCGATCATCACGAAGATGGCCGCCACATCCTGCCGCACCGTCCCACGCTGCGACTCGTCCCACCACTCGAGCCATTCGAGACTATCCCCGCCGCCCACCTTGGTGATCGAGCAATAGGGATGGAGCGTGATGTCGTCGGACGCTTCGATGCGGTCGATCAGATAGCTGGACATGGTCGCGGCCAGCCCCTCGCTGCGAACGAGCAGGTGGACGTGCTTGGTATGCCGCGAAAGGAAGATCGCCGCTTGTCCGGCCGAGTTGCCGCCGCCCACCACGACGACTTCGGCGCCCGAACAGAGCGTCGCCTCCATCGCAGTCGCGGCGTACTGAATGCCCGCGCCTTCGAAGCGTTCGATGCCCTCCGGCTCGATGCGGCGATAGCGCGCGCCGGTGGCGGCAATCACCGTTCGGGCGCGCACGGTGGACTGATCGTCGCGGTAAAGCAGGAAGTGCTCGCCGTCGCACTCAAGCCGGGTCACGCAGCGGGAGACGGCCAGCTTGGCGCCGAATTTCTGCGCCTGGGTCTGCGCGCGTCCGGCCAGCGCCTGACCGGAAATGCCGGTCGGAAAGCCGAGATAATTCTCGATCTTGCTGCTGGTCGCGGCCTGGCCGCCCGGTGCCGTGCCCTCGATCACGATCGTGTCCAGCCCTTCGGAGGCGCCGTAGACCGCCGCGGCAAGGCCCGCGGGCCCGGCGCCCACCACGGCCACGTCGAAGACATGGTCGGGGTCGACCGACACCGACACGCCCAGCAGGTCTGCCAGTTCGGCGTTGCTCGGGTTCTTGATTGGCGCGCCGTCGGCGATGACGACGGGCAGGTCTGCGGGGCTCAGGTCAAAGCATTCGAGAAAGCCGGCCGCATCCTCGTCTTGGTCGGTGTCGATGGTGTGGTGGGGATAGCCGTTGCGGGTAAGAAAGCTGTTCAGTCGTACGGTATCGGCGCCGTGGCCGGGGCCAATCAATGTGACGCCGCCCTGTTCGTGCTGCAGCAGTCCGACGCGGCGCAGGATGAAGGCGCGCATGATGATCTCGCCAATGTCCGGCTCGGCGGTAATCATCGCGCGGAACTGCGGGCGCTTGATGCGGACGACGCGCGTGTCGCCGGCCGCGCGGCCGCTCACCAGGATCTTGCGGTCGTTGAACAGATCGAGCTCCCCGGTGAACTGGTTGGCGCGGTGGAGGTGGACCGATCGCTCGCCCTCCTTCTCGTCATGTTCGAGGATGTCGATGGCGCCGCTCAGCACCAGAAAGAAGTCGACCGACCGTTCGCCCCGCCGGAAGGCATAGCTGCCGCAAGGGAGCGTCTCCTCCTCGCCGAACCGGGCCATCCGCTGCACCAAGGCCTCCGGCAGCACCGGAAAGGTCTGGCCTTCGCGCAGATACGGGTCGGCGGGATTGGCTGCGACGTCGTTCATGCGAGGCCTCCTGGTGTCCGGCACCGATGACACAAACCGCGTCCAAGACAAGCGGGTTGGAGCTTTCGGGATCAATCGGGTGCCGCTACGCTCCGTTCATGGACGCACGCACCACCGCCGCCCCGAATGTGATCCGCCGCGAGGATTACCGCCCGCCCGTCTGGCTGGTGCCTGATGTCACGCTGGAGTTCGACCTCGATCCCGCGCGCACGATCGTGAAGGCGCGGCTGGCAGTGGAGCGCAACGGGGCAGGGCCCCTGCGGCTCGATCATGGCGGCCAGGAGCTGGTGTGTCTCCGGGTCGACGGCGAGGCCGACGAGTATAGCGAGCTGGACGGCCAGCTCGTCGTCGAGCTGAGCGGTGACCGGCACCTGATCGAGACCGAGTGCGTGCTGAGCCCGGAGACGAACACCGAGCTGATGGGCCTTTATGCCTCCAGCGGCATGCTCTGCACTCAGTGCGAGGCCGAAGGCTTTCGCAAGATCACGCCCTTCCCGGACCGGCCGGACGTGCTCTCCCGCTATTTGGTGCGGATGACCGCGGACAAGGCCCGCTTTCCCGTGCTGCTCTCGAACGGCGATCGGGTGGGGCAGGGCGACCTGCCGGACGGCCGCCACTGGGCCGAGTGGCGCGATCCATTCCCCAAGCCGACCTATTTGTTCGCACTGGTCGCCGGCGACCTGGCGGTGAACCGCGACCATTTCACGACCATGTCTGGTCGCCAAGTCGAGCTTGGCATCTGGGTGGCCGAAGCCGATCTGCCGAAGACCTCCCATGCCATGCAGGCGCTCAAGGACTCGATGGCCTGGGACGAGCGGGTCTACGGCCTCGAATATGATCTGGACGTGTTCAACATCGTCGCCGTCGCCGACTTCAACTTCGGCGCCATGGAGAACAAGGGCCTCAACATCTTCAACTCGCGCTACATTCTCGCCGACCCTGACACGGCGACGGACGCGGATTTCGACGCGGTCGCGGCGGTTGTGGCGCACGAATATTTCCACAACTGGTCGGGCAACCGGATCACCTGCCGCGACTGGTTCCAGCTGTCGCTGAAGGAAGGTTTCACCGTCTTCCGCGACCAGCAATTCTCGGCCGATTTCGGCTCGCCCGCGGTCAAGCGGATCGAGGATGTGCGCGTGCTGCGCGCAGCCCAGTTCCAGGAAGATGCCGGCCCGCTCGCCCACCCCGTGCGGCCGGATTCCTATATCGAGATCAGCAACTTCTACACCTCGACGGTCTACAACAAGGGCGCCGAGCTGATCCGGATGATGCACACGCTGGTTGGCCCCGAACGGTTCCGGCGCGGTACCGACGTGTATTTCGATCGGTTCGACGGCCAGGCCGTCACCTGCGACGATTTCGTGGCGGCGATCGAGGAAGGCGCGGACGTCGATCTCGAACGCTTCCGGCTGTGGTATGCGCAGGCGGGCACGCCGCGGGTGAAGGCGTCGGTGCGGCAGGACGGTGACGACTCGATCGTCGCACTTGCCCAATCGGTACCGCCGACGCCCGGGCAGACGGACAAGCAGCCGATGCCGCTCCCGCTCAAGCTGAAGCTGTTCGGCGCCGAGACCGGCCGGGCGCTCACCGAAGAGCAGCTGGTCGTGCTGGAGGAGGCAGGGAGCGAGCTGCGCTTCTCGGGATTGGCCGAGCGGCCGGTCCTGTCGATCAACCGGAGCTTCTCGGCGCCCGTGGTGATCGAGAGCGATCGCTCGGCTTCGGACCTGGCGCTGCTCTCCGCCCACGACGACGATCCATTCGCCCGGTACGAAGCGCTGCAGCAGCTGATGCTCGACACGCTGATCGCCGAGGCGAGCGGCGGCACAGGTTCAACCGACGCGGTGATCGAGGCGGTGCGGCGCACGCTCACCGACCCGGCGCTCGACAAGGCGTTCATCGCCGAGGCGGTGCTGCCGCCCTCCGAAGCGTTCGTCGGCGACCAGATGCAGGTTGTCGACCCGGAGGCGATTCACCAGGCGCGCGAACGGCTCCGCGCCGCCGTGGGCCGCACGCTGGAGGCCGAGTGGCGCGCCGCCTATGCGAGCACCGCCGCCAATCGCTTCGAACTGACGCCTGCCGCCAAGGGCGCTCGTCGGCTGCGCACCATCGCGCTTGGCTTCCTGTTCGCCGCCAAGGCGGACGATGCGCCGAAGCTCGCCTGGGAGCAGTTCAGCGGTGCCGACAACATGACCGACCGGCAGGGCGCCCTCGGAGCCCTGGTCAACAGCGACGCGCCGGAACGGGCTCGGGCGCTGGAGGCGTTCTACGACCGCTATGCGGGCAATGCCCTCGTGCTGGACAAGTGGTTCACGACCCAGGCCCTGTCCGTCCGCCCCGACACGCTGGACGAGGTGTTGCGCCTGTCGCGCCACCCGGATTTCACGCTCACGAACCCCAATCGGGCGCGCGCGCTGGTCGGCGCCTTCTCGGCCAACCAGCGCAACTTCCACGCCGCCGATGGCCGGGGCTACCGTTTCCTTGCCGACAACATTCTGGAACTCGACAAGCTCAACCCACAGACTGCCGCCCGCTTCGTCGCCCCGCTGGGGCGCTGGCGCCGCTTCGGCCCGGAGCGGGGGGCGCTGATGCGGGCGGAGTTGGAGCGGATCGTCGCCTCGCCGACGCTTTCCAAGGACGTGTTCGAACAGGCGAGCAAGAGCCTGGCTTAAGCTGCGGCAGTTCTCCTGCGAAAGCAGGAGTCCAGCCTCTCATCAAGTGACTCCTGGGCCCCGGCTTTCGCCGGGGTGCAGACTATTTGATCCAGTCGGCGATCTCGGCGGCGACCTGGTTGGCCGCCTGGTTGAGCGCCGCACCAACGGGCGCTGCCTCGATAACGGCCACCGGCACCCTGGCCTCGAAGCGGCGGGTCTCGACGGTGCTGCCACGGGCAACGACGGCGTCGAAGGTCACCACGGCGTTCTGCGTCGCCTCATCGATACCGAACGCCTGGAGCTGACCGGTGACCCGTGTGCCCGGATCGAAGTTGAACTGGCGGGCGGAGAGCACCGGCCGGCCGGTGCGCGCGGCGATCACGTCGGACAGCAGGCGCTGGAACAGCCGCGCCGGTGGCTCGACCCATTGCGCCTCCTTCACATAGGCGACCGCCGTCGTGCCGCTGCGCACGGGGACACGATTGTTGGCGAGCTCGGCCGGAACACCGGGCGTCAGCACCGTGATCGCCTCGCCGGCCGACACGCTCTGCGCGGTCCCTGGCGCGATGGTCTGGGCCGGGGTCAGCCGAAGCAGCTGCTCGGGTGGCTTGGGCCCGAAGCTGATGCAGCCGGAGAGGGCAAGGCTGGCTGTCAAACCCAGCGTGAGACGTCTCATGATATCCCTCATTTCGGCTCATAGTCCGGGAGTTTGGGGCTGCCGATCAGCGACCCGGCACCGCCCTGGTTCAGCCGCTCGGTGAGGCCGTTCAGCGTCTCCGCCGTCTCGCGCAGGTCGCGGACGAGCAGGCCGATCTCCGGCAGCGTCTGCTTCGAAAAGGCCTGCACGCCCGGGCGCGCGTCAGCGAGCACGGCATCGAGCTGCTCCATCGTGCCGCGCGCGCGGCCGATGGTCTGGCGGAGATCGGCGACGAGCGGTCTGCCCTGTTCGTTGAGCAGCTGGTCGGTCGTCCCGGCAAGCTTGCCGAATTGTTCGGCCGCGTCGCCCGCCTGGCGGATGGCGATGCGGGTCTCGGCAATTGTCGCCGCGATCTCGGGGCCGCGATCGGCAAGCGATCCGGACAGGCGATCGACATTGTTCAGGATGTTGCCGATCGACTGCTGGTTGCGATCACTGAGCAGCAGGGTGAGCCGCTCGGTGAGCGTACTCAGCCGTTCAAGCAGTTGCGGCGCGCTGTTGAGAAGCGCTCCCAGGCCGCCCGCGCGTGTGGGAATGACGGGGGCGCCAGCCGGGCCAATCTCGGTGATCGGCGGGGCGCCTTTCTTTGCGCCCTGCAGCAGCAGTGTCGACACGCCTGTGAAGCTGCCCTGGATGCTGGCCGTGGTGCCGATCAGGATCGGCACATCCTCGTTCACATTGATGCGCACGCGGATGAAGTCCGGATCGTCCTTCCAGATTTTGATGTCCTCGACAGCGCCGACCGGCACACCCGAAAAGCTCACTGCGGATCCGCGCGCGAGACCTTCTACCGACTGCTTGAAGAAGATGTCGTAGACCTTCTGCTCCGTGTCGGCCACGCGAGCGAGCCAGACGGTGAAGATCGCCGTCGCGATCAGCAGGATCAGCACCACCGATCCGACCAGGACATGGTTCGAGCGGGTCTCCATCAGCCATTTACCTCAGCATCCTGGCGCCGCTCTTCGGCCTGGGCGGCCATCCGCCCGCGCGGTCCCTTGAAATATTCCTGTATCCACGGATGGTCCAATGCCAATAGTTCCGGGATCGTTCCGACCGCGATCACTTTCTTGTCCGCCAGTACCGCGACGCGGTCGCAGATCGCATATAGAGTGTCGAGGTCGTGGGTGATCAGGAAAACGGTCAGTCCCAGCGTGTTGCGCAGGCTTTGTGTGAGTTCGTCGAAGCGCGCGGCGCCGATCGGGTCGAGACCCGCTGTCGGTTCGTCCAAGAACAACAATTCGGGGTCGAGCGCCAGCGCGCGGGCAAGGCCGGCGCGCTTCTTCATGCCGCCGGACAACTCGGCCGGATATTTCGGACCTGCCTCGGCCGGCAGGCCAGTCATCACGACCTTGTAGGCGGCGATCTCGTTCAGAAGCTGTGGGCTGAGGTCCGGGTAGAACTCCTTGAGCGGCACCTGCACGTTTTCGGCGACGGTGAGCGTGGAAAAGAGGGCGCCGCCCTGGAACAGGATACCCCAGCGTTTGCGGACGTCGATGGTCTCGCTCTCGTCGCGGTCGAGGATCTGCTCTCCGAACACCTCGACCGTTCCCGCTCCCGGCGTCTGCAGCCCGATGATCGAGCGCATCAGCACGGACTTGCCGGTGCCGGAGCCGCCGACCACACCCAGGATTTCGCCCCGCCGCACGTCGAGGTCCAGGCCTTCATGCACGACCTGCTCGCCAAAGCTGTTGCCAAGGCCGCGGACCCGGATGATCGGTTCGTCGCTCATATCCAGCCGAGCCGCTCGAAGAAGACCGCGAAGACCGCGTCCAGCACGATCACGAGGAAGATGCCCTGAACCACCGCCGCGGTCGTACGCGCGCCCACCTGCTCGGCATCGCCTTCGACCTGCATGCCCTGAAAACAGCCGCTCAGCGCAATAATCGCGCCGAAGACCGGCGCCTTCACCATGCCGACATAGAGATCGGTGAGCGGCGTCACCTCCCGTAATCGCTGGACGAAGCTGACGGGCGGAATGTCGAGCGAAATCCAGCAGAAGATACCGCCGCCGATGATGGAGATCAGCGAGGCGTAGAGCCCCAGGAGCGGCATCATGATCACCGCGGCCAGGACCCGGGGCAGCACCAAAGCTTCCATCGGCGACACGCCGATGGTGCGCATCGCATCGATTTCCTCGGTCAGCTTCATCGTCCCGAGTTGCGCGGCGAAGGCTGACCCGGAGCGCCCCGCCACCATGATGGCGGTCATCAGCACGCCCAACTCGCGCAGCGTGAGCCGGCCGATCAGGTTGATGGTCAGGAACTCGGCGCCATACTGCTTCAGCTGCACCGACCCCTGCTGGGCGATGACGATGCCGATCAGGAAGCTCATCAGCCCAATGATGCCGAGCGCCGAGACGCCGACCACCTCGAATCGATGAATGACCGCGTTCCACCGGAAACGCCTCGGATGGGTGATGACCGCCCCGAACGCGACCACCAGCGCGCCGAAGAAGCCGAGCAAGCCCAACAAGGTGCGGCCGGCCTGGGCCACGGCCGAGCCAATTTCCTCCAGCACGCGCTGGAAGGAGGGCTGAGGCTCGGGGCGAACGCGGACCGGCTGGTCGGCCCGATCCACCTCGTCCATCAGCCGCTTCGCATCCGGAGAGGCGCCCTGGATCGCCGCGCCATGCTCGCGGGCGAAGCGGCGGACGATCCAGGCGCCGATGGTGTCGATCCGGTCCGCGCCGGCCAGATCGACAGCGGTCACCTCGCCATCCACCCCGCGCAGCCGCTCGGGCAAGTCGCGCACTTGCGCCAGCGTCAGGGCGCCGGTGAAGCGGACGATGCGCTGTCCCCCGTCTTCGACAAGGGTAAAGTCGGCGGCGGCGCTCATTTCGTTACCAGTGCGAGATAATCCGCAGCCGGGCAAGGTGTTCCGCTAGATGGCTCCCAACGCTTGCTCGAAGTCGGCGATCAGATCGTCCGGGTCCTCGACGCCGATCGATATGCGCACGAGATTGTCGGTGATGCCGAGAGCCTGCTTGCGGTCGTCGGGCACGGACAGGTGCGTCATCGCGGCCGGTGCGGAGGCGAGCGTCTCGGTGCCGCCGAGCGAGACCGCCAGCTTGGCTATTCTAAGAGCATCTAGGAAGGCGAACGCTTCGGCCTCGCCACCCTTCAGGTACAACGAAAAGGTCGAGCCTGCGCCGGTGCAATGCCGCCGATAGATGTCCGCCTGGCGCGCGTCGTCGCCATCCTCGAGAAAGCCGAGATAGCCAACCTTCTCGACCTTCGGATGCCCTTTCAGGAAGTTGCAGACCTTCACGGCATTTTCGCCCGCCCGGTTCATGCGCAGCTCCAGCGTCTCGAGCGAGCGCAGCAGCATCCAGGCCGTGTTGGGATCGCAGATCGTACCGATCGTGTTGCGCATCATCCGGAGCGTGTTGATGTGCGCTGCGCCGCCGACTACGCCGCCGGCGACCAGATCCGAATGGCCGCCCGCATATTTGGTCAGGCTGTAGACGACCAGCTCGGCGCCTTGCTTCAGCGGCTGCGCCCAAATGGGCCCCAGGAACGTGTTGTCGATTGCGATCGGCGGCTTGGTCTCGCTCGTGAAGATGGCGTCGCGGCTGGCGCGCACCGCTTCCACGTCGACGAGCGCGTTGGTCGGATTCGCCGGGCTTTCCAGATAGATGAGTGCGACATTGCCCTGTGCGGCGCGCTGCATCACCGCGTCGATCTCTTCGCGCGTGGCGCCGGCGGGGAAGTCGAGCCACTCGACCCCGAACTTGCCAAGGATGCGCGCGATCAGCGTCTCTGTCGCGGCATAGAGCGGCCCCGAATGGACGATCGTGTCGCCTGGCTTCACCATCGACAAGAACAGCGTGGCAATCGCCGACATGCCGGACGAAAAGGCGAGCGCGTCCTCAGCGTCCTCCCAGACCGCAAGCCGATCCTCGAGGATTTCCTGGTTGGGGCCATTGAAGCGAGAATAGACCAGCCCCTCGGACCCGCCCGGCCGCTTGCCGGTGACGCCCTCGAAGTGCCGCTTGCCCGCGGCAGCGTTGGGGAAGACGAAGGTGGAGGTGAGGAAGATCGGAGACTTCAGCGCACCTTCCGACAGCATCGGGTCATAGCCATGGCCCATCATCAGCGTCGAGGGCTTGAGCCGGTGATTGCCGATCATGTCCGTCGCGGTCTTGGGCTTGCGCCGCGGTGTCGGCACGCCGGACAGGTCGGCTTCGGTTTCCTTGGTCATGCGAGGGGGCTCCGGTTTCTTGATTGCGCCCCCTCTAGCGGCACGCGCGCTAGGGCGCGAGGCCGATCAGGCTGATCTGCCGCCCATAGTCCGGTTCACCCCGATGCGTCGCCCGCCGAAAGCTGAAGAAGCGACTCTCGTCCGCATAGGTATCGAGCCCCAGCGCATCGACCCTGGTCACTCCGGCCCCGGCGAGCCGGGCGGCCACATAGCCCTCCAGGTCGAACTGAAAGTGCCCGGCCCGTCCGTCCGAGAAAAAGCGCTCATTCTCCGGGTCCGCAGCCTCGAACCTTCGTGTGAACTCAGTGTCAACTTCGTACGATGCTCGTCCGATGCATGGCCCGACCGCGGCCGCGATCCGCTCCCGTCTGGCGCCGAGCCTTTCCATAGCCTCGACTGTACGATCGGTCACGCCGGCCAGCGCCCCTTTCCAACCCGCGTGCGCGGCGCCGACGACGCCCGCTTGCGGGTCGCTCAGCAGCACCGGGGCGCAATCCGCGGTGAGGATGCCGAGCAGCAGCCCGGGCCGGTCGGTCACCAACGCGTCGGCTCGCGGCCGCTCGGCAAACGTCCAGGCGTCCGCGACGACGCAATCGGGGGAGTGGACCTGATACACGGTGACCAGATGTGCTCCCGGTAGCACTGCTTTGACGGCCCGACGGCGATTCTCCTCGACCGCGGCCGGGTCGTCCTGAGACCCCGTGCCGACATTTAGGCCCGCGACCACGCCGCTCGACACGCCGCCGCGCCGCCCGAGAAAGCCGTGTGCCGCGCCCCCGAGCGCGTCGGACCGGATGACCTCGACGGTCACAGCGCCAGTCGCATGATCAGGTCGCGATCGATCTGCTTGCCCATCGGAAACTCGTAATCGCCCACATGCACGAAGCCGACCTTCTCGTAGAAGCGCATCGCCCGCGGGTTATGCTCCCAAACGGTCAGCAGCAGCTCGTCGGCGCCGTGTGCGCGCGCCGTGTCGATCGTCCAGTTCATCAGCGTGCTGGCAACCCCCGACCCGCGTACGTCCTTGACCGTGTACAGCTGGCTCAGTTGCTGCCCCTTCGGCCCGAAGGTGCCCTCCGGCAGCCACGGCCTGGAGAGCTTGGCATAGCCGACGATCGCACCGTCCTGGCAGGCGAGGCGGAAGCGATGGTCGGGGTCGCTGAGGTGGCGGATCAAGTCGCCGGTAGGCCCATAAGCCTTGGCGAGATAAAGCGCGATGTCCTCCGCCGAACCGCTATGGCCGAAGGTTTCCAGCCACACGGCACGCGCCATCGCGTCGAGCTCCGGGCCATCTTCGGGGCAAGCGTCGCGATAGTCGATCATGCGGGAAAGCCTGTGGGTCGGGGCCAGTTGGGCGCCGTCAGCGCAAGCGCCTTGAACAACGTGCCCATCTGGTCGGGCGCGGTCAGCCGCTGGACAGCAGTTTCGATCTCGTCCCGACGCTCAGGCGAAGAGGCGGCCAGACGCTCCGCACGCGCCCCGACGCCGAGCGCGTTGAGCAGGGCGCCCTGGCCAATCGGGCCGAAGCTCGAAGCCCCCTCCGCGCGCGCGGCTTCGGCCAAGGTGGCGAAATCGACATGGGCGGTGAGGTCGCGTTCGCCAGGCTCTTCGAACGGGTTGGCGAAGGAATGGCCGCTCACCGCCTGCAGCGTGTCGCCGATCGCCGGCCCCTCATAGCCATAGTCGACGATCAGCGCCGCTCCGCCCTGTTCAGCCAGCCGGTGGCCGATCTGACGGGCGATCGCGACGGACGCGGGCGAGGTCTCGATGATGCTGCCGGCGGGCGCGCCGCGCAGTGCTTCGGGCAGGATGTCGTCGAGCCTGGGACCGCTCGCAACCGGCACGAACAGCGGATTGGCCCAGGCGACATGCCGCTCGCGCCAGCCATTGGCAGCGTGCACCAGCTGACGGACCGGCAGCGCGTCGAAAAACTCGTTGGCGACGATCAGCAGTGGGGTGTCGACCGGCAGGGACTGCAGATCGTCGTGAGAATGGGCACCGGGGTGTCGCTCTCGCTGTGCCGCCCGCAGGCTTTCGCTTGTTTCGACGAAGTGGACAGGCGGCGTAAGCCCGGCGCTCTGCATGGCGCGCAGGGCATCGGCCGCCAGCGTGCCGCGGCCCGGCCCAAGCTCAACATAGTGCACGTCGGGCCTGCCTGCCCGGCTCCACAGGTCGGCGAGCCAAAGGCCGATCAGTTCGCCAAACATCTGGCTGATCTCGGGCGCGGTCGTGAAATCGCCGCCCGTGCCCAACGGATCGCGCGTATTGTAGTAGTGCCGGTTCGCCGCCGCCATGAAGTGCGCGACGGGAATCGGACCCTGGATCGCGATCGCCGCCGCAATGGCGTCGGCGCAGGTAAGGGGCGGGCTGGTCACGCCCGCCCCCTTATCCGAACGATTCAGGCGAACGCCAGCGCCTTGCGCCGGCGCAGGGCCGCACCGGCCAAGCCGAAGCCGGCGATCATCAGTGCCCAGCTGGCGGGCTCGGGCACGATGCCAGCGGCCGAGGCGCCATCCACCTTGAAGGCGTAGATGGTGGTCGGAATAAGGCTGTAGCCTTCCGGGCAGGCCGCACCGAGCGCGACCTGCTCATAAGCCACACCCGGCTTGGCACACACGTCAAACTGCGTGTTGTTGGGGCCAAGCTGCGTTACCGAGAAGTCGTTGTCCGAAACGAGGTACAGCGCTAGCGAACCATCCGACAGGCGCGGGCCGAAGGTCAGGCCCTCGAGCTTTTCAATCGAATTCAGGCCCGCCGCTTTCAGGGCCGCCTGCACGTCGAGCCAAAGGTCCTTCTGAACAGCTTGGGCGCCAGCGGGGAGCGCGCCGCCCGTGAGAACCGTGTCCTCGATGTTCGTGGCGTCGTCCAGGCGAATGCGGAACACGCGCTTGGTGCCGATCTCGAGCGGATTGGCACCATTCTCTTCGACGCCAAGCCCGCGATTGTCGCGCTCGATTACCAGGAAGCTGCCGTCTGCCAGCGCCGTGATCGACGACACGCCGATGTTGCGGCCCTGCTGCGCGGACGTGAAGTCGTCCTTCGTGCGCTCGTTGATGCTGGCGATGCTTTCCAGCTCGTACGCATATTGCGCGGTCGACTGACCGGAGGCGACGTCGAACTCGACGATACGGAGGAAGCGTGCGCTGCGGCCATCCGGCGTGCCCTCGTTACGCAGCGGGTCCTGCATGATCGCATAGGCCTTGGTACCGTCCTTCGAGACGGTAATCCCCTCATAGCCGCGATTGTCCTGGCGACCTGTGGTCGGGTTGTCGACATAGTTGACCTGCCCGTTGCGGACCGGAACCAGATTGGCAGGTGTCTCAAAGGCCCGCACTTTCTTGCCGGTACGGTCGAATTCGTAGACGGAGGGGCCGTACTCGTCCGCCAGCAGGTAGTTGCCGTTCTTCAGCACGACGAAACCTTCGGAGTCGAAGGAGTTGCCGAGAACGCCCTTGTTCCCGCTCGCGAGCTGCGGATTGAGGCCAGTCAGCTTGTCGCCTTTCACATCGCGCAGCAACGTGGTTTTGAGCAGCGTGTGGCCGCTGACCGCACCGGTGAGGGCGTCGAGGTCGAGGCTGAGCTGGTGGACGCGCGGGGTAAACGGCAGCACACCGCCTCCGGGCCCACGATCAGTAATGCCGTAGAAGCGGCCGCCCCAGAACTGCCAGTCGGAGCCGATGCTCAGCCGGTTCTGCGCGCCGCTCGCCGTCTCTCCCGACAGGTCGGTGGCATCGGCGGCGATATCGTACTTGCCGACGAACGTGATGGCGGCCGGCGCCATGGTCGGGAGCGATGCGAGTGCGGCGGCGAAGGCGAGGCGGCTGATCTGCATGGTTCACTCCCTGATCGAGAGCTCTGCCCAAGCAGCCGCGCGTGACTAGGTGGTTACCGAAGCGTTACGCTTTCGCGTCAGGCAACGCTTTGCGTACCCGCGATCGGTTCCACCCGGGTGCGTCGGCCCTTGGACGTGACGATGAGCCAGGCGCCGCCGATGATCAGCGGCAGGCTCAGCGTCTGGCCCATGGTCAGCCCCCAGGAGAGGTTCTCGAGGCCGAGGTCCGGGTTGCGGAGCCGTTCGATGCCGAAGCGGATCACACCGTACACCAGCGCGAAGGTGCCGACGAGCTTGCCGGGCTGGTAGCGCGCGTCGGTGCGCCAGAACATGAACCAGAGGATCGCGAACAGCAGCAGGCCTTCGCCCGCGGCTTCGTAGAGCTGGCTGGGGTGACGCGGCTCCGGCCCGGCGCGCGGGAAGACGATCGCCCAGGGCACGTCCGTCGGCCGGCCCCAAAGCTCCCCGTTCACGAAATTGGCGAGGCGCACGAAGAAGATGCCGGGCGGGACGACCACGGCCACATAGTCCATCACGCGGAGGAGGTTGAGGCCGTGCTTGCGCGCCGCATAGACGAGCGCCAGCACGACGCCGATCAGCCCGCCATGGAAGGACATGCCGCCTTCCCAAAGCTGCAGGATCTCCAGCGGCCGGGTGAGCATGTCGGGCTTGTAGAACAGCACATAGCCGAGCCGCCCGCCCAGTATGATGCCGAGGGTCACGTAGAAGACGAGATCGTCCGCATGGCGGCGGGCCATCGGCGCGCCTGGCTGGTCGAGCAGCTTCAGCAGCAGCCACCAGCCGGAGAAGATGCCGACGATATAGCCGAGCGAATACCATTTGATCTGGAAGAAGCCGAGGTCGAGCGCAACGGGACTGAGCCCCAGCTGATCGAAATGGAGATAGCCGGCGGCGGTGGCAAGAAACGGAAGGATCAAGGCTTTTCCCCGGCGATTTGCGCCTGCATAGTGAAGCCAAAGCAAGAACCCAAGAGGAGAGGGTATGCCGTCGGAACTCGACATCCGCCTGGATGCCATCATGGACGCGCTGACCGGCGAAGGCGGCATGCTGCCGGTCACCACGATTGAACAGGACGGCGTCACGCTGCCGATGATCGCCGCCGCGCCGCCCGCCCTGTCCTACTATTTCGCGCATTTCTGCCAGCAGCACGGCGACAAGGATTTCCTCGTCTGCGGTGACGAACGGCTGAGTTTCGCGGCGACCTTCGCCCAGGCGCGCGCGGTCGCGGGTGCGCTGGTTCAGGGTCATGGCGTGCAGCGCGGCGATCATGTCGGTATCGCCATGCGCAACGCGCCGAGCTGGATCGTGCTCTACATGGGCATCCTGATGGCAGGCGGTGTGGCAACGCTGCTCAACGGCTGGTGGACGGGGCCCGAGCTCGCCGCCGGGATCGACGATAGCGACACCAAGCTCGTTTTCGCCGATCCGCAGCGTGCCAAGCGGCTCGCCGAGGCGAAGCACGGCGCGCACGTGGTGGTGCTCGACGTCGGCCTGCCGACCGCCGAGGCGATGAAGCCGGTGCTCGCGGGCGGTGGCGGCGCGGACACCGAGCTGCCGATGCTCGGGCCCGACGACATCGCCACCATCCTCTTCACCTCCGGCTCGACCGGCCAGTCCAAGGGCGCGATCTCGACACACCGTGCGGTGATGCAAGGCACGTTCAACTATCTCGCCCAGACGTTGATGTCGCTGCAGCTCGCGACCGAGATGGGCCAGGCGCCGACGCTGCAGCCCTGCACCCTGCTCAACGTGCCGCTGTTCCACGTCACCGCCGAAGTACCGGTGATGCTGCAAAGCTTCGCCATGGGCCGCAAGCTGGTGATCATGACCAAGTGGGACGCCGAAGAGGCGATGCGGCTGATGGAAAAGGAGCAGGTCACCTATTTCGTCGGCGTGCCGCTGATGAGCTTCGAGATCCTGACCCACCCGAACCGGAGCCAGTATGACCTGTCCTCGGTGATGGACTTCGCCGCCGGCGGCGCGCCGCGTCCGGTCGAGCACGTCAAGCGCATCAACGACGAGATGGGCGGGGCCAAGCCGCTGATCGGCTATGGCCTGACCGAAACCAACGGCGTCGGCTGCGGCAATTTCCGCGACAACTATCTCGCCAAGCCGAACTCGACCGGCCGCGGCTCGCGCCCGCTGGTCGATCTCGCCATCCTTGATGATGCCGGCAAGCCGGTGCCGCAGGGCGAGCGCGGCGAGGTGTGCATCCGATCGGTCTGCAACTTCCTCGAATATTACAAGAACCCGGCAGCGACCCGCGCCGCCTTCACGGCCGATCGCTATTTCCGCACGGGCGACATCGGCTATCTGGACCCGGACGGCTATCTCTTCATCGTCGACCGCAAGAAGGACATCATCATTCGCGGCGGCGAGAATATCAGCTGCCAGGAGGTCGAGGCCGCGCTGTACGAGAGCCTGGACGTGGCCGAGGCTGCCGTCTTCGGCCTGCCGGACGCGCGATTCGGCGAAGTGCCCGGCGCGGTGGTCCACCCGGCCGAGGGCGTGACCCTCACGCCCGAAAAGCTGTGCGAGTTCCTCGCGCCGCGCCTGGCCGCGTTCAAGATTCCGGCGCGCATCTGGATCTCGGACGCGCCGCTGCCCCGGCTCGGGACCGAGAAAATCGACAAGGTCAGCCTGCGCAATCACTATCGCGCGCTTGTTCAGCAGCCAGCTGCTGCCTGAGCCACTTGGGTTCCTGGCCCACGCTGCTGGGTGTCAGCCTTGGAGTTGCGCTGACCGGGTGCGAGCGCCCGCCGCCGCCTAAGCCTCGCTCGACCGCCCCGGCGGAAGCGCCGCGGCCGCCATCACCGCTGATCGGTGCCTGGCGCGTGCGCGAGCCTGTCCTCTATTCAGGCGACGGCGTCACGGTTGAGACCCGCGACAGCCGGACCGAGTATCTGCCCGACGGCCGCTTCGTGTACGTCGCCCGCCTGCGCGTCTCGGGCGGGCGGCTTCCGAACAAGGGTCTGGGCCTCGGAATGAGCGCGGAGGGGCGCTGGACCTTGCGCCACCACCGGCTGACGGAACGCTTCACCGGCGCCCTGATCCGCCCGGATGGCCGCAGCTCGCCGCAGCTGGACCTGCTCGCTCAGGCGATGAGCGACGAGGCAGCGCAGCGCAAACCGTCGCAGTCCGACGTGCTGAGGCTCGATGCGAAGCAGCTGGTCCTTCGCGACCGCGACACGCAGCAGACGATCACTTACGTTCGGTCGGAGTAGCGCAGCCCTCGAAGTGCGCCCGCTGCAGCCGCTCCCAGGCGGCGAGCCCGCGCGCGGTGCCGGTCTGGCGCAGGACAAAATCCTTGTAGCCGTCGTGATTGGGCAGGCCAAAGCGCGCCTCGACGATGTGGTGGTCGCGGGCGTCGATCCACATCGGGCCGCCGCTGGCGCCGACAAAAGCGGGGCCGGAGACCTCAAATCGAAGCACGCGCCGCCCGCCGCGCCGCTCGGCCCGCGTGAAGCGGAAATCGGCGCGGCCAAGCTCCTTCATCAGCGACGGCGTGCCCGGCGCGAGGGTCGTCAGCCCGAAGCTGAAACCGCCGCGCGGATCGGGCATGGCCTCGATCGCGGCCGACAGGCTGGCCAGGTCGAACTCATAATCGTGCCAGGGATGATGCTTGACGACGAGGCTGCCGGTCATCGACGTGCCGCCGGGCGGGTCGATGCGGACGCTGATGCGCCGATCGAGCGGGCCATAGCTCAGCCAGGCAATCTCGCTATGCCTGTCACGAGGTAGCAGCCGCCCGCCGGTCAGCGCGACCGCATATTGCCGGTCGGCGCTCAACCCCGCACTTACGAACGCCGCGCTGCTGCACTTCTCCCGCGTCTTGATCACCTCCAGCCGGTCCGCCGCCGCCCGGTACACATGCACCGCCTCGCGCTCCGACCCGTCGCTGTTGGAGCGGATGTAGGAGTCGATGCGACCGACGGGATCGGCAGCGAGGGCGAGCAGGGCGAGGAGCATCGGTGGTGTATTGCACTGGCAATACACATGGTCAACAATGGTCAGTTCGGGTTCGGCGCCAGGAAAGCCCGCACGCTTTGGAGCTTCCAGCTGCTACCCTCGCGGCGGGCGACTGTGACGTTGCGGAAGCTGCGCATCAGCTTCCAGCTGCCGTCCGCCTGCTTCTGCTCGACGCGGACGCCGGCGTCAGTGAAGGCGAGGTTCGGATCGACCAGTTCGGCCCGATCCATCTCCGTCACATGCCGGAACTCGCCTTGGCGTGCGGCGAAGTTGCGGTCGAACTGGCTTTGGATTGCCGTGCGACCCTCGATCGGCTGGCCGCCGGCCATACGCAGGCTGGCGTCCGGCGTGTAGAGCGTCGCCATCCGAGCGGCATCCTTGGCGTTCCAGGCGGCGTCCGCCGCCTCCGCCAGCGCCTTCAACCCGGCTTGGTCTGATGGGGTGGCCGGTTTCGCGAGGGCGGGGGCGGCAAGCAGGGCGAGGGTGAAGATCAGGGGCTTCATAAGGTCTCCGTGTCTGGGAAGCCGCGCCTGAAACCTCTCTCGCCCCGGCCCGCAAATCGGCTTCGACGAGCGGCGGCCGTGTTCGGCCAAGGCTTGACGGCAGCCGACGAGCGTCTCCACCCTCGCGCGTACGTACGTAAAGGCCGGACCATTTCATGCAGCTTGTGATCGTCGAATCCCCCGCCAAGGCGAAGACCATCGAGAAGTATCTCGGCCGCGATTACCGCGTGCTCGCGTCCTACGGCCACATCCGCGACCTGCCGCCCAAGGACGGCTCGGTCGATCCGGACAATGGCTTTGCGATGGAGTGGGAGACCTATGGCGACAAGGCCAAGCAGCTGAAGGCCATTGCCGATTTGGCCAAGACCGCCGACCGGCTGATCCTCGCGACCGATCCGGATCGCGAAGGAGAGGCGATCAGCTGGCATGTCCAGGAAGTCCTCAAGAAGCGCAAGGCGCTGCCCAGGGAAGTGGAGCGCGTCACCTTCAACGCGATCACCAAAAGCGCTGTCACCGAGGCGATGGCGAGGCCCCGCCAGCTCGATGAGGACCTGATCGACGCCTACCGCGCGCGCCGCGCGCTCGACTATCTGGTCGGCTTCACCCTGTCGCCCGTGCTGTGGCGCAAGCTGCCGGGCGCGAAGTCGGCCGGGCGGGTGCAGTCTGTGGCGCTGCGGCTGATCGTCGATCGCGAGCGCGAGATCGAGATGTTCCGCGCGCAGGAATATTGGTCCGTCTTTGCGGACATGGAGCAGGACGGCACCGCGTTTCAGGCGCGGCTGGTCCGCTTCAAGGGCCAGAAAATCGACCGGCTGACGATCGGCAAGCAGGGCGATGCGGAGGCGGCCAAGGCTGCCGTGGATGCGGGCCGCTTCACGGTGGCGAGCGTCGAGACCAAGCCGCTCACCCGTAACCCGCCGCCGCCCTTCACCACCTCGACCCTGCAGCAGGAAGCCGCCCGCAAGCTCGGCTTCTCCGCCAGCCACACGATGCGCGTCGCCCAGAACCTCTACGAAGACGGCGCGATCACCTATATGCGGACGGACGGCGTTCAGATGGACGGCAGCGCCATCTCGGCCGCTCGTGGCGCGATCGCCAACCGCTATGACGGCTCCTATGTGCCGGACAAGCCGCGTCAGTACACGGCCAAGGCCAAGAACGCCCAGGAAGCGCACGAAGCGATCCGGCCCACCGATTTCTCGCGCGATCATGCGGGTTCGGGCGATCATGCGCGCTTGTACGAGCTGATCTGGAAGCGGGCGCTGGCGAGCCAGATGGCGTCCGCGCGGCTGGAGCGGACCACGGTCGAGCTGGAGGGCGGCACCGGCCAGACGGCGCTGCGGGCGACGGGGCAGGTGGTGCTCTTCCCCGGCTATCTGGCGCTCTACGAGGAAGGCCGCGACGACGCCGACGACGAGGACTCGCGCCGCCTGCCGCGCCTGAGCCAAGGCGATGCGCCAGTGAAGAAAGCCGTGCATGCCGAGCAGCATTTCACCCAGCCGCCGCCGCGCTTTTCCGAGGCGAGCCTGGTCAAACGGCTGGAAGAGCTCGGCATCGGCCGCCCCTCCACCTACGCCTCCATCCTGCAGGTGCTGAAGGACCGCGCCTATGTGCGGGTCGAAAAGAACCGCTTCATTCCCGAGGAGAGCGGGCGCCTCCTCACGGCCTTTCTGGAGCGCTTCTTCGAACGCTATGTGAGCTACGACTTCACAGCCGGCCTCGAGGAAGAGCTGGATGAGATTTCGGGCGGGCGAGCCGAATGGCAGAAGGTGCTCGAGGCCTTTTGGCGGGACTTCAAGCCGAAGACCGCCGAGGTGATGGAGCAGAAGCCGTCGGACATCACCGTCGCGCTCGACGACTTCCTGGCGCCGTTCTTGTTCCCGGAGCGGGAGGACGGCACCGATCCGCGCCTCTGCCCCAACTGCAAGGCCGGCAAGCTGGCGCTACGCGGCGGCCGCTTCGGCGCCTTCGTCGCCTGCTCCAACTATCCCGAGTGCAAATACACGCGCCGCTTCGCCCAGGGCGGCGGCGAGGAGGCCGGCAACGACAATGGCGACGAGGTGCTGGGGCAAGACCCCGACACTGGCCAGGACGTCACCCGCAAGTCGGGCCGGTTCGGTCCCTATGTCCAGCTCGGCGATGGCAAGGACGCCAAGCGCGCGTCCATTCCGAAGGATGCCGGCGAGCTCGACCTTGCCCTGGCACTCAAGCTGCTGAGCCTGCCGCGCACGATCGGAGCGCATCCGGAAACCGGCGAGCCGATCACAGCGTCGATCGGCCGCTACGGCCCCTATCTCGCGCACAACGGCAAATATGCCCGCCTGGCCTCGACGGCGGAGGTGTTCGAGACCGGCATGAACGCGGCCGTGGTCAAGCTCGCCGAGGCAGCAGCAGGCGGCGGACGCCCGCAACGCGGCGCCGCGCGCGAACCGCTGCGTGTGCTTGGCCCTCATCCCCGCACCGAGGCCGAGATCAAGCTGATGGAAGGGCGCTTCGGCCCCTATGTCACCGACGGCGCGACCAATGCCACGCTGCCCAAGACGGTCGCGCCCGAGGCCCTTACCCTTGAGGAAGCCGCCCAGCTGATCGACGCCCGCGCCGCTGCCGCGCCTGCCAAGAAGAAGGGCAGGGCGGCCCCCAAAAAGGCGCCGGCGAAGAAACCGGCCGCAAAGAAGAAGAAAGCCTAGCGTCCGGCCCTCGGAGCGGAGGCGAATTCTTACAAGACGAAGACAATGCAATAGGATAGAGATGCTGGTGGAGCTGGGGGGCTCCGCTTATGGAGGAGCACGGCCAAAGGGAGGTCGAGCGGCTGGCGCGCATTCTGGCCGTCGTGCTCCATTGCCTGCGCGACACATTTCCGGATGATTTCCACCGCCGCTGCGCCTTTTCCGCACGTGCCGTCCGGCAGTTGCTGGCGCGCGAGGGAGTCAAAAGCCACGCCGTTGGAGGCCGGTTCACGGCGCTCGCGGTGGGCCGGTTCGATCCTCGCTATGCCCTGCAGGGCTTCCAGGGCGGACCGGAGCGCTTTCCTCACCTTTGGATCGAGACCGATCGCCGACTGATCGACCTGGCGCCCCATCTGCTGCCGTTCGGTTCGCCTTTCCCCTTGGCGCCGATGCCGGCGCTCGCCTGGGACAAGGCGGATCCGCTCCCCGCCGCACTGTCCTACGAACCCATCGAAGTCATCGCCGAAGACGCCCCGTTCAGCGTCTCGGCGGATGTGTCCGCGCAAGCGGAACGCTTCGTCGATTGCTGCCTCGACATGATCGCGGCGCCGCCGGTGCCCTATCTGCTCACGGGCGCGCAGTCGCTCGCGGATGCGGAGAAGCGGGGCGACGCCTGGGCGCAAGCGGTTGCACGGTTTCAGAGGAGCGCGGTCAGGGGCGGCCTCTAGCCTGTCGGCCCGTACAGCTGCAGGTAGATGCTGTCGCACCATTCCTCGCCCAGCCGCAGCGTACGTTGCGCGCGCCCGGACTCGGCGAAGCCGAGCCCGCTCAACAGCTTGAGCGACGTGGTGTTGCGCGGATCGACATCGGCGAAGATCGACGGCAGCCGGTGCACCGAAAAAGCGCGCTCGATCACCGGCTCCAGCGCTTCGCATTCAAAGCCTTGGCCCCAATAGCCCGGGTGTAGGATGAAGCCGATCTCGGGGAAGCGCCACAAACCCGCCTTCCCAACTGCGCGGCCGTGGAGTTCGATGACCCAGTCCTCGCCCTCTCCAGGCGGCGTCTCGATCATTGCCTGGAGCCAATCGCGGGTCTGCTCCCGCGTGCCGTGGGGCAGCGTCGACCAGTAGCGCATCGCTTGCTGGTTGCTGAGGATCGCGTGGAACGCATCGAGGTCGCGCCAGTCGGCGGGGCGGAGCAGCAGGCGCGCGGTTCGGATCATATTCTTTGCAAGACGGAGTCACCGGGCGGATCAAGTATCGTGCCCGGCAGTTTGGCCGGCGAAAGGAAGCATCATGCGCTATCGCCAGCTCGGATCGAGCGACCTGCACGTCTCCGAAATCTCGCTCGGTTCCTGGCTCACTTATGGCGTTGGGGTGGACGCGGAGAATGCGGCTGCGTGCGTGCACCGCGCGCTCGACCTCGGCATCAACCTGATCGACACGGCCAACATATATGGCCGGGGTGCGGCCGAGAGCTTTTTGGGGGCGGTGCTGAGCGGGGTGCCGCGCGACCGTTATCTGATCGCCACCAAGCTGTTCTTCCCGATGACCGAGACGGACCGCGGCCTGTCCCGCGCGCAGGTCGAGAAGCAGCTCGACGCCTCGTTGAAGCGGCTGCGGGTCGATACCATCGACCTCTACCAATGCCACCGCCACGATCCAGACACGCCGGTCGTAGAGACGATGCTGGCGCTGTCGGACGCGGTGAAGGCGGGCAAGGTTCGCTACCTGGGCTTTTCCGAATGGCCGGCCGAGCAGATCCAGGCCGCGCTGGACGTAGCAGGCGCCGAGAAGTTCGTCTCGAGCCAACCCCAATACTCGCTGCTGTGGCGCCGCCCCGAGAAGGAGATCATCCCGCTTTCTCGCGAGAATGGCATCTCGCAGATCGTCTGGTCACCGCTCGCGCAGGGCGTGTTGACGGGCAAGTATCTCCCCGGCGCGCCGCCGCCGCCGGACAGCCGCGCCACCTCCGACGAAATGAACGGCTTCATCGATCGACTCATGCAGCCCTCGGTGCTTGAGGCGGTGCAGCGGCTGAAGCCGCTCGCCGGTGAGGCAGGCCTGAGCCTTGGCCAGTTCGCGCTCGCCTGGGTGCTGAAGGAGCCGAACGTCGCCTCCGCGATCATTGGAGCTAGTCGACCCGCCCAGGTGGAGGAGAACGCGGCCGCCTCCGGTGCCGTGGTCGAACCTGCGCTGTTCGCTGAAGCCGAGCGGATCATGGCCGAGGCGCTTGCCTAGGCGCGCGCGCCGCCGCACAGAGCCGCGATGCTCAACCCACTCAGTCCCCCCGACATGCGGGCGGCTCAACAGGTTCACGCCCGTCTGCAATCCGGTGACGCGATGGGCGCGATCGACGCGTTCGAGGCGCTGCCCTCTTCCGTTCAGGAGCATCCCAACGGTCTCTTTCTGAAGGCCCTGATCCTGCAGCGCTTCGGCAAGCTGCCCGAGGCCCGGGTCGCGTTCGAAGAAGCCTTGGCGTTGGCGCCGAACTTTCCGGCTTTGCTCAACGGCTATGGCAATCTGCTCGACGATCTGGGTGAGGGCGACGCGGCGGTTCGGGCGCTCAGCCGCGCCAGCGAACTCGTGCCCGAGAACAACGACTTCCTGATCAACCTGGGAATCGTTGCGGGCAATGCGGGCCAGTTTTCGGTGGCCGAAGAGGCGCTCGGCAAGGCGATCCGCGCCGCACCCAGCGTGGCACGCGGCTGGGCGGCGCTCGCGCATCTGGAGCGGCAGCGCGGCCGCAACGATGTCGCCGAACAGCTGTACCGGCGCACCATCGAGATCGCTCCTGACGATGTCGCCAGCCGCCACAACCTGGCGGCTTTGCTGCGGGCGTCGGACCGCCCCGATGAGGCGCTCGCCGAGACCGAAGCGGTGGTGACTTCGATGCCGGTGCCGCCAGAGACTGCGACGCTGCACGCGCACCTGCTCGGCGACCTCGGCCGGACCGATGCGGCGGTGAAGGCCTATCGGGACATCGTCCAGCATGCGCCCGAGGCCATCGACGCGCATGAAACGCTCGCCCGACTGCTGCCGCAGCTCGGCCGGAGTGCAGAGGCGCTCGATAGCTACCGCCGCGCCCTGAACGCGGCGCCGCAATCGCCCGAGCTGTGGGGCTCGGCGCTCCGGTCCGCCTTCGCGCTGCACGACTATGGCCAACTCGAGGCATGGGCCCGGCAGGCCGAGGCGGCGATCGGTCCCTATCCAGAAGTGCGAATCGCGCGCGGCGCCGCCCTGTCGCGGCTCGGAGACCAGCCTGCGGCGATCGATATCCTGCGCGGCGTGGTCGCGGACCACCCGGACAGCGGATCGGCGCACCAGCATCTCGCCCATTGCTATGTCGTCGCTGGTGCGTATCGCGCCGCCGAAACGCACGCGCTCAGGGCAAGCGAAATTGAGCCGAGCAACCAGGCGCCTTGGGCGCTGCTCAGCGTCATCTGGCGCCTGCTGGACGATCCGCGCGAAACCTGGCTCGCCGATTACGAGCGGCTCGTGATGCCGATCGACCTGGATGCGGCGCCCGGCTTCTTCGAAGACCTGGCCGCCCGGCTGACAGAGTTTCACACCACCCGCGAGCACCCCGCGGACCAGTCGCTCCGCGGCGGCACCCAGACCCGTGGCAATCTGTTCGACCGGCGCGACCCGCTCGTCGAGCGGCTCCAGGCGCAGATCCGCAATGCCGTGCTGAACAGCCTTCGCCAGCTGCCCGAGGATCCGACGCACCCGTTCCTGTCACGCAAGGCCAAGGACATCAGGTTCGCAGGCTCCTGGTCGGTGCGGCTGCGCAACGAGGGGTTTCACATCAGCCACATCCACCAGGAAGGCTGGATGAGTTCAGCGCTGTACGTCAGCTTGCCCCCCGAAGTCGGGCAGGGCGAGGCGGGGGCGCTCGCCTTTGGGGTGCCCGACGCGGCGCTCGGGCTAGACCTGCCCCCGCGCCGTGTGGAGCGGCCGCAAGTCGGGCGACTGGTAATCTTCCCATCCTACCTCTGGCACGGCACGCTCCCGTTCGAGAGCCAGCACGCGCGCCTGACGGTAGCGTTCGACGCATTGCCGGCCTGACATAGAACGGGGCGGCTCTCCCCTTAAGAGCCGCCCCGGCCGCTGCGCGTCGCAGCGGATATCAGTAGCGGACGCTCAGTTCCATGACGTCGGAAGCGCTCGGGTTGGCGCGGCCGCGCGCGACGGCACGCTTGACGGCGGCGGGCGAGATGCCGAGCGCGCGAAAGCTTTGCGCGTCACCCGCCGTCTGGATGCGGGCACCGGCGGCGCGCATCTCGGCGACATAGTCCGGGGTCACGCCCATCGCCTTCATGCCCGCGGCGCCCTTCGGCGACACTTCCAGGCCGATCGACTTGTACCGGGCGATATCGGCGGGCTTCACACCCAGCGCCTTCATCGAGCTCAGGTCGCTTGCCTTCAGCGACGCGAAGGCGGTGCGCATTTCGCGGGCATAGTCCGCTGTGACGCCGAGCGCGGCGAAACTCATCAGGTCGTGCGCCTTCAGCCCGCCGGCGACGAGCGGCTTCACTTCGCGGACCATCTCCGGCCGCACATCGACCGCTTTCATGCCGACATAATCGCTGAGTTCGCCCATCGTGCCCTCGCGGCGGAGCGCGGCGATATAGTCGGTGCGAACGTCGAGCAGGGGCAGGGCGAGCAGTTGGTAGCGCCGCTCCGACCAGTCGTTGCGGATGCCCATGGCCGCGATGCGTGACCAATAGCCGGGGTCGCCGTCATAGCGGAGCGTGCCCTCGCCCTCACCGTCGCGGAAGCGGCCGGTGAAGGTGACGGTCCCGGCCTCGCGGCGCAGGCGGAAGGTGACAGGCCGGTTGCTGTCGAGATCGGCGGCGCTCAGGCCCTCCAGGTCCGCCATCATCACGCCGGTGCCGAGCATCGACCCTTTGCGCTCCATGACGTTGACCTGCAGCTTGCCTGGATTGGATGTGCTGAGCTTCGCTGTCCAGGGGGCGTCGACCGACAGGTTGGACGCGGCGAAGCCCTGAGCGGTGGCGACGGGCTGCACCTCCGCAGACGGGTTCATCATCATCAGCAACGGCAGTGCAAAGGCGACTTTCATACGACCTCCTGAATAACTATGTCGCTTCCTCGCAAGGACCGGGCCAGAGCGCCGGACCTAGGTTTTCCGCGGTTCTCCGACTACACACGTAATCGAAGTGTCCGCTCGTGAACGGATCAGTGTCCGTTTTCGGACGATGGAGGTTGAAGATGGGCTATCGGGTGGCGGTCGCGGGCGCGACGGGGAATGTCGGGCGCGAGATGCTCAACATCCTGGCGGAGCGCGAATTCCCTATCGACGAGATCGCCGCGCTCGCCTCTTCGCGCAGCCAGGGGGACGAGATCGAGTTCGGCGAAACCGGCCGCATGCTCAAGGTGCAGAACATCGAGCATTTCGATCCAACCGGCTGGGACATGGCCTTGTTCGCAATCGGCTCAGAGGCGACCAAGATCCACGCGCCGCGCTTTGCGGCTGCGGGGTGCACGGTGATCGACAATTCGTCGCTCTACCGCATGGACCCGGACGTGCCGCTGATCGTGCCGGAAGTGAATGCGGATGCCATTCACATGTACACCCGCAAGAACATCATCGCGAACCCGAACTGCTCGACCGCGCAGATGGTGGTGGCGCTGAAGCCGCTCCACGATGCGGCGGGCATCAAGCGCGTAGTGGTTGCGACCTACCAGTCGGTCTCCGGCGCGGGCAAGCAGGGCATGGACGAGCTGTTCGAGCAGAGCCGCAACATCTTCGTGGGCGAACAGGCCGAACCGAAAAAGTTCACCAAGCAAATTGCCTTCAACGTGATCCCGCACATCGACAGCTTCCTGGACGACGGCTCGACGAAGGAAGAGTGGAAGATGGTCGTCGAGACCAAGAAGATCCTCGACCCGAAGGTGAAGGTGCACGCCACCTGCGTGCGCGTGCCCGTGTTCGTCGGCCATTCGGAGGCGATCAACATCGAGTTCGAACGCGAAATCGGAGCGGACGAGGCGCAGCGCATCTTGCGCGAGGCGCCGGGCGTGATGCTCGTCGATAAGCGCGAGGATGGCGGCTATGTGACGCCGGTCGAGTGCGTCGGCGAGTTCGCCACCTATGTGAGCCGCGTCCGCGAGGACCCCACGGTGGAGAATGGCTTGGCGCTCTGGTGCGTGAGCGACAATCTCCGCAAGGGTGCGGCGCTAAACGCGGTGCAGATCGCGGAGCTGCTCGGACGGCGCCACCTGCAGAAGGCAGCCTAGACCATTCGTCATTGCGAGCGGAGCGAAGCAATCCAGGTGCGGGTCTGGATTGCTTCGCTCCGCTCGCAATGACTGGTGTGGACTTTAGGCAGGCAGCTCGAACAGATCCGCCCCGATCGTCAGACCCTTGTCGGCGAGGCGTTCGTCGGACGGGCTGTCGCAAAGAACAAGGACCCGGCCGTCTCCCCAGAGCGCGAGCCCTTCGGGATGATCCACTCCGCGGCCGAACGGTAGCTCGACGACGCGCTCCGGACGGTGCACTTCCACCTTCTGGTCATGCTGCGGCGGTTCATTGGCCCAGTTGCGCCAGCGGTAGATGGCACAAGGGCCGCTGAGCCCGGTCGTTGGCCCCGCGAGGATCAGCAGGTCGTCGCCGCACCGCTTCAGGTCGCGAACTCCCAGGCCCTCCAGCCCGAGCAGGCGCTTGGCGATGTCGCCTTCAATCGACAGCTTGCCCGATTTCTTCGGCTTCACCGTGACCTCAAGCAGCACGGCATAGGTCGCGATCACGGGGCCCCGGAGGCCGAGGGCGACCCGATTGTTGCAGACGGCGATACCCTCCACGTCGAGCCCACCTTCCTTGGCGGGCACCTTGGTAAAGGGCTTGAGGAGCGGATCGGCGGCGATCAGCTTGGCGAGCACGCTGCCATGTTTGTTCTGCGGGACGAGACCGGCGCGTCGATCGCCGCAGACCTGGACCGGGCTGCACACACCCTTGTCTTCGAGCAACGGTATGCGGGCGAGCAGGCAACGGGGCCGCGTGTCTTTCAAGTTCGCAAGTTCGGCGAGGTCGAGCCTTTTGCCCTTCTTCGGCTTGGGCCGGGTGCGGGCGTGGCTGCCAACGACCCACAGCCAGCCATCCTCGACCGCCAGCCCTTCGATGTCCGCCTCCGCCTCCGGGTCAGCAAGGTCAAGCAGGCCGGAGAGCGGGATGCTCTGGTGCTGCGCGCAGGTGTCGCCTTCGATGACCAGTCGCTCGATCGCGCAGGCCTCGTCCGCGCCTACGAACAGGGTGTTGTTCACCCGTACGCTTGCGGACAGGTTGGAGACCGTATCCTGACCGTCCGAGAAGCGGACCTGCAGGCGGCCGATAGGCTCGGCGGGTGGTGGCCAGCCGCTCATGCCGCGCGGTTCGCGACGAGGTCGTCGACCACGGCCGGGTCGGCGAGGGTGGAGGTGTCGCCCAGGTTCGAGACATCACCCTCGGCGATCTTGCGCAGGATGCGGCGCATGATCTTGCCGGAGCGCGTCTTGGGGAGGCCGGGCGCGAACTGGATCACGTCCGGGCTCGCGATCGGGCCGATCTCCGTGCGCACCCAGCTTACTAGCGATTGGCGAAGCTCGTCGCCGGGCTCCTCACCCACGTTCAGCGTCACATACGCATAGATGCCCTGGCCCTTGATCTCGTGCGGCATGCCGACGACCGCCGCTTCGGCGACCTTGGGGTGCAGGACGAGCGCGCTTTCCACTTCGGCGGTTCCCATGCGGTGGCCGGACACGTTCAGAACGTCGTCTACCCGCCCGGTGATCCAGTAATAGCCATCCTCGTCGCGGCGGCAGCCATCGCCGGTGAAGTATTTGCCCGGATAGGTCGTAAAATAGGTCTGGAAGAAGCGCTGGTGGTCCCCCCACACCGTCCGCATCTGGCCTGGCCAGCTGCGGGCGATGCACAGATTGCCCTCGGTGGCGCCCTGGAGGACGTTGCCCTCGGCATCGACGATTTGCGGATCGACGCCGGGCAGCGGCCTGGTCGCCGAGCCGGGCTTCAGGTCGGTCGCGCCGGGCAGGGGAGCGATCAGGGCGCCGCCGGTCTCCGTCTGCCACCAGGTATCGACGATGGGGCAGCGGCCCTAGCCCACCACCTTGTGGTACCAGCGCCACGCTTCCGGGTTGATCGGCTCACCCACTGTGCCGAGCAGCTTCAGCGACTTGCGACTGGTCTTCGTCACCCACTCGTCGCCTTCGCGCATCAGAGCGCGGAGTGCGGTGGGGGCGGTATAGACGATCTCAACATTGTGCCGGTCGACCACTTCCCAGATGCGCGAGGGCGTCGGCCAATTCGGGACGCCCTCGAACATCAGCGTGGTCGCGCCGTTCGCCAGCGGACCATAGAGGATGTAGCTGTGCCCCGTCACCCAGCCGATATCGGCGGCGCACCAATAGATCTGGCCGGGCTTGTAATCGAAGACGAGTTCGTGGGTGTAGCTGACCCAGGTGAGGTAACCGCCCGTGGTGTGCAGCACGCCCTTGGGCTTCCCCGTAGAGCCCGACGTGTAGAGGATGAAGAGCGGGTCTTCCGCCCCCATAGGTTCGACCGGGCAGGTGGGCTCAACCTCGCGCGCCGCCTCATGGACCCAGAGATCGCGGCCAGCCTGCATCGGCACCTCGGCACCAGTCGCGCGCACGACCAGCACCTTATGGAGGCTCGGCGCATGCGCCGCCGCGGCGTCGACATTCGCCTTCAAGGGAACGCGCTTGCCCCCACGCCGGCCTTCGTCCGCCGTAATGACGATCCGGGAGTCGCAATCCTGGATGCGGCCAGCGAGCGCTTCGGGCGAAAATCCCCCGAACACCACCGAATGGATCGCCCCGATCCGCGCACAGGCGAGCACCGCAAACGCGGCCTCGGGGATCATCGGCATATAGATGGTGACGCGGTCGCCCTTCTGGACGCCGTGCGCCTTCAGGACGTTGGCGAAGCGGCAGACCTCGGCGTGCAGCTGCTTGTAGCTGAACTTGCGTGGCGCCTCGGCCGGATCGTCGGGTTCCCAAATGATGGCGAGCTGTTCGGGGCGGGTTTTCAGGTGCCGGTCGATGCAGTTGGAGGACGCGTTGAGCTTACCGTCCGGATACCAGCTGATGTGAAAATCTTCTTCGCGGAAGGACCAGTCGCCGGCGATCTCGGGACGCTTGATCCAGTCGAGCCGGCGCGCCTGCTCCAGCCAGAAGCTGCCTGGATCGGCTAGCGAGCGCCCGTAAACCTGAGTGTATTTCTCCGCGTTCAGCCGCGCACGCTTGGCCCAGTCCGCCGGAACGCGATACACATCGTCAAGGCTCATGCGGCTCTCCCCCTGCGGCGTCTTATCGGGCATGCCAGTCGATGCAAGCGCGACCGCATCAGCATAGCTGTTCAACGGTTAAGGAGCCGGCAGGCAAGGGCTTGAGGAGGTCGGGCACAGGCTCGCCGCGTTGCAGCCAGCGCGCCCAGTGCGCCCGCTCGACGATGACGATCTGCCGACTGTGATAGGGCGCGACGTCCGGCCCCGGCTCCGTGGTCAGCATGGTGAATGCCTCGCCTCCGGGGGCGCTCTTGCATAACCCCGCGATCGCGAACCACGGCTCGTTGCGCTTGGTGAACAGCCATTTGTGCTTGCGCCTGGCTTTCGGGTCGACGTTCGTGGTGAACTCGTAAAAGCCATCCACGGGAATGAGGCAGCGACCCGTGCCGAAGGTCCGGCCTTCCGAGCGGAAGTTGTAGACCGGCTTGCCGCCCGGTCCAGGCCAGCTCCAGCGCCGCATCACCAGCTCGGGCGCGCCGTCTTCCGCGGCGCGCACGACGGCGGTCACATCGGTGATCCGGACGCTGTCCAGCGGCGCGAGATTGGGAAGGCCCTCCGGAAAGCGAAGCGGTATCCGCAGTTCGCTGAAATCGTCGCGAATCTGGCCAAGGGCGATGCGGCGGCGGATTTCGTTGCACATCGGACAAGGCTTACCCGCACACGCAAGGCTGCCAAGAGCGCCAGTTGCGCGGAGAGAGATTTCGGTCAACAGAAGCGCCCATGCAGACCATCCTCGACGAACTCGAAAAGCGCCGCGAACAGGCTCGCCTCGGCGGCGGGCAGAAGCGGATCGACGCGCAGCATTCGAAGGGCAAGCTGACCGCACGGGAGCGCCTCCAGGTGCTGCTCGACGAGGGCTCGTTCGAAGAGCTCGACATGTATGTCGAGCATAACTGCACCGACTTCGGCATGCAGGATCAGGTGATCCCCGGGGACGGTGTCGTTACCGGATCGGGCACGATCAACGGCCGGCTCGTGTTCGTGTTCAGCCAGGACTTCACCGTGTTCGGCGGCTCGTTGTCGGAACGGCACGCGCAGAAGATCTGCAAGATCATGGACATGGCGCTGAAGGTCGGCGCGCCGGTGATTGGCCTCAACGACAGCGGCGGCGCGCGCATCCAGGAGGGCGTGGCGAGCCTCGGCGGCTATGCCGAGGTGTTCCAGCGTAACGTGCTCGCGTCGGGCGTGGTGCCGCAGCTCTCGCTGATCATGGGCCCGTGCGCGGGCGGCGCGGTCTATTCGCCGGCCATGACCGACTTCATCTTCATGGTGAAGGACAGCTCCTACATGTTCGTGACTGGCCCCGACGTGGTGAAGACGGTCACCAACGAGGTCGTGACACAGGAGGAACTAGGCGGCGCCGTCACTCACACGACCAAGTCGGGGGTGGCCGATGTCGCGTTCGAGAACGACATCGACGCGCTGCTCGCCGCGCGCGACTTTGTCGATTTCCTGCCGCTCTCCAATCGCGAGGAGGTGCCCGAGCGGCCGACCTCCGATCCGTGGGACCGGGTGGACGAGAGCCTCGACACGCTGATCCCGGCCAATGCCAACCAGCCCTATGACATGCACGAGCTCATTCGAAAGACGGTCGACGAGGGCGACTTCTTCGAGCTGCAGCCGGCGCATGCAGGCAACATCATCATCGGCTTCGGCCGCGTGGAGGGCCGCACGGTCGGCATCGTCGCCAACCAGCCGATGGTGCTCGCGGGCGTGCTCGACATCAACTCGGCCAAGAAGGCGGGGCGTTTCGTGCGCTTCTGCGACGCCTTCGACATCCCGATCGTGACCTTCGTGGACGTGCCCGGCTTCCTCCCCGGCGTGGCGCAGGAGCATAACGGCATCATCAAGCACGGCGCGAAATTGCTGTTCGCCTATGCCGAAGCGACGGTTCCAAAGATCACCGTCATCACCCGCAAGGCCTATGGCGGCGCGTACGACGTGATGGCGTCCAAGCACCTGCGCGGCGACTTGAACTACGCCTGGCCCACCGCCGAAATCGCCGTGATGGGCGCCAAGGGTGCGGTCGAGATCATCTTCCGGGGGAGGACGGCCGAGGAAATCGCCGAGCGCACGGCGGAATATGAGGCCCGCTTCGCGAACCCGTTCGTGGCGGCGAGCAAGGGCTTCATCGACGAGGTGATCATGCCACACTCGACACGGCGCCGCATTGCGCTCGGGCTACGCAAGCTGCGGAACAAGCAGCTCGAGAATCCGTGGAAGAAGCACGACAATATTCCGTTGTGAGGCTCCTGATGAATAATGATCTTTGGGCTTTTGTCCTGCTCGTGCTCGGCGTAGCTGCAACAGCGACAATGGGGCGGGCAGCGGTTACCGGGCACAATTCACTCGCTCGATTGGCTCCTCTCCGGTCCGAGAAGCCTAAGGCTTTCTGGTTTGAACTAGCGCTACTCGCCGTCTTGGGAGTAGCCATGATCCGTCTAGGTGCTCAGCTACTCGGTTGGATTTGAGATGAAACTTGGTCGCCTGAACCATGTCGGCGTCGCGACGCCCTCGATCGCCAACTCCATTGCCTTCTACCGCGACATGATGGGCGCCGAGGTGATCGGGGAGCCGTTCGACCTGCCGGCGCAGGGCGTGAAGGTGTGCTTCGTCGACACACCGAACAGCCAGATCGAACTGATCGAGCCGCTGGGCGAGAGTTCGCCGATCCACGGCTTTCTCGCCAAGAACCCGGCGGGTGGACAGCATCATCTCTGCTACGAGGTGCCGGACATCCATGCGGCCAAGGCCTGGTTCGACGCGAAGGGTGCCAAGGTGCTGGGCGAACCGCGGATTGGGGCGCACGGCACGCCGATCTTCTTCGTGCACCCCAAGGACATGGGCGGCGTGCTGACGGAGATCATGGAGACGCCCAAGGGGCAGCACTGACGGACGCCTGAACATTTCTCTTCCGTTCGCTTCGAGCGAAGTCGAGAAGCGGGCCAGTTACCGAGCAAGGTTTCTCGACTTCGCTCGAAACGAACGGAGTTTCGATGTCCGACTACCAGATGATCCGCACCAGCCGCGCCGGCGACGTGCTCACCATCACGCTCAACCGCCCCGAGCGGCTGAATGCGGCGCCGCCCGCGATGTTCGATGAGATCGGCGATGCGCTCGATCGGCTGGACGGGGCCCGTGCCGTGCTGATCACGGGTGAGGGGCGCGCGTTTTGCTCGGGCGCGGACCTGGCCGGGCGTGGGGCGGTCAGCGACGTCAGCCCGGGCCAGGGCGCCTATCGTGCCCTCACGCGCGGCTATAATCCGACGATGCTGAAGATCGCCCGGCTCGACGTGCCGGTGGTCACCGCCGTCAACGGCGTCGCGGCCGGTGTCGGGTGCAGCCTGGCGCTGGCCTCCGACTTCGCGGTCGCCGGCGAGAGCGCCTATTTCCTGCAGGCCTTCGTGAACATTGGCCTGGTGCCGGACGGCGGGGCGAGCTGGATGCTGGCGCGGCTCGTCGGCAAGGCGCGCGCCACCGAGATGATGATGCTCGGCGAGCGCATCCCTGCCGCAAAGGCCGAGAGCTGGGGTCTGATCTACAAATGCGTGCCCGATGCAGAGCTGATGGACCAGGCCCAGGCGCTGGCCGCCCGGCTGGCGGCCGGGCCGACGCGTGCGATGGGGCTGATGCGCCAGGGGCTCGCGGCCGCGCTGGAGGTCGATTACGCCAAGGCCCTGACGATGGAAGCCGAGAACCAGCGGGTGGCCGGCGACAGCGCGGACGCGATGGAAGGCGGCATGGCGTTCCTTCAAAAGCGCAAGGCCGAGTTCAAGGGGCGGTAAGCGCACTCAGCACTCTCAACCGACTAGGCTGAGCTTGTCGAAGCCCGCCCTTCTTCTTAGGGCAGAAGGGAAAGGGAGGGCTTCGACAGGCTCAGCCCAGTCGGTGAACGGGACAGTGCCATGAGTGACAAGCCAACCTTCGACGATTGGTCCGCGCTCGCCGCCAAGGAGGTGAAGGGCCGCGACCTGACCTGGCACACGCCGGAGGGGATCGACGTCAAGCCGCTCTACACGGCCGAGGATGCGGTCGATCCCGGCCTGCCCGGCTTCGCGCCCTTCACCCGCGGCGTGCGCGCGTCCATGTATGCGGGGCGCCCTTGGACAATCCGCCAATATGCCGGTTTCTCGACCGCTGAGGAGTCGAACGCCTTCTACCGCCGCAACCTCGCCGCCGGGCAGAAGGGCCTGAGCGTCGCCTTCGATCTCGCCACGCATCGCGGCTATGACTCCGATCACCCCCGCGTCACCGGCGATGTCGGCAAGGCGGGCGTGGCGATCGACACGGTCGAGGACATGAAGATCCTGTTCGACGGCATCCCGCTCGATCAGATGTCGGTCTCCATGACCATGAACGGCGCAGTGATCCCGATCCTCGCCTTCTTCATCGTCGCGGCGGAGGAGCAGGGCGTCTCTCAGGACAAGCTCGACGGCACCATCCAGAACGACATTCTCAAAGAGTTCATGGTGCGGAACACGTACATCTATCCGCCCGAACCCTCGATGCGGATCGTGTCCGACATCATCGCCTACACCTCGGCCAATATGCCGAAGTTCAACTCCATCTCGATCTCCGGCTACCACATGCAGGAGGCAGGGGCGACGCAGCTGCAGGAGCTCGCCTTTACCATCGCTGACGGCGCCGAATATGTGCGCGCAGCGATGGCGAGCGGGCTCGACATCGACAAGTTCGCCGGCCGCCTCAGCTTCTTCTTCGCGATCGGCATGAACTTCTTCATGGAAGTGGCGAAGCTTCGCGCGGCGCGGCTGCTCTGGTACCGAGTCATGACGAAGCTCGGTGCCAAGGACGAGCGCTCAAAGATGCTGCGCACCCATTGCCAGACCTCGGGCGTGTCGCTGCAGGAGCAGGACCCCTACAACAACGTCATCCGCACGACGGTCGAGGCGATGGCGGCGGTGCTGGGCGGCACGCAGTCGCTGCACACCAACGCGCTCGACGAGGCGATTGCGCTTCCCACCGACTTCTCCGCCCGGATCGCGCGCAACACGCAGCTGGTGATCCAGGAGGAGACCGGCATCACCAAGGTCGTCGATCCGCTGGGCGGCTCCTATTATGTCGAGGCGCTGACCAACGAATTGGCGGAAAGGGCTTGGGAGATCATCGAGCGGGTCGAGGCGGAGGGCGGCATGGCCAAGGCCGTCGCTGCCGGCTGGCCCAAGGCGATGATCGAGGAAGCCGCCGCTGCCCGCCAGGCCCGCGTCGATCGCGGCGAGGACGTGATCGTCGGCGTCAACAAGTACAAGCCGGCCCAGGCGACCGAAATGGACATCCTGGACGTCGACAACCACCGCGTCCGTGAGGCGCAGGTGGCGCGTATCCAGCGCGTGAAGGCTGGGCGGGATGAGGCGGCGTGCCAAAGGGCGCTCGAGGCCCTCAGGATAGGCGCTGCCACCAACCCCGGCTTGCCTGAGCCTGTCGAAGGCGTCCCTTCTTCTTCGGCTCCGGACCAGGAAGAGAAGGGAGGGCTTCGACAAGCTCAGCCCAGCCAGTCTTTGAGTGCGGAGACAAACCTTTTAGCGCTCGCGGTAGAGTGCGCCCGCGCCCGCGCCACTCTCGGCGAAATCTCCGCCGCCATGGAAGATGTGTTCGGCCGCTACGGCACCACGCCCACTCCCGTGAAGGGCGTCTATGGCAGCGCCTACACCGATGACGGCCGTTGGCACGCGGTGCTCGAGGGCGTGGAGGCCTTTGAGCGACGGCGCGGGCGCAAGCCGCGGCTGCTGGTAGCGAAGATGGGGCAGGACGGGCACGACCGCGGCGCCAATGTGATCGCCTCGGCTTTCAGCGACATGGGTTTCGAGGTGGTGTCCGGTCCGCTGTTCCAGACGCCGGAAGAGACTTTGGTGCTGGCGCTCGAGAAGGATGTGGATGTCGTCGGCGCCTCCAGCCTTGCGGCCGGGCACAAGACGCTTGTCCCGGAACTGGTGCGGCTGCTGAAGGCGAATGGCCGGCCCGACATTCGCGTGATCGCGGGAGGCGTGATCCCCGCCCAGGACTATGATTATCTGCGGGAGGCCGGAGTGGCGGGCATCTATGGCCCGGGCTCCAACGTGATCGAGTGCGCCGCCGACGTGCTGCGCCTGCTCGGCCATAACATGCCGCCCATCGAGGAGGCTGCGGAGTGAGTTTGGAACAGGTGCAATCATCAACGCTCGTCCCGAGCGAAGTCGAGGGGCGCGTGTGCCGACCTTCCGAGCAGCGCCCCTCGACTTCGCTCGGGACGAGCGAGGTTGTGCGGACGAACTGGTCGAGAGACGAGATCAGCGCCCTGTTCAACCTCCCCTTCACCGACCTCCTGTTCCGCGCCGCGACCGTCCACCGCGCCCACCACGCGCCGGATCAGGTCCAGCTTTGCACCCTGCTCAGCATCAAGACCGGCGGTTGCCCGGAGGACTGCGGCTATTGCTCGCAATCGGTTCACGCAGACTCCGGCGTCAAGGCAACCAAGCTGATGGACCCGCGCGCGGTGCTGCAGATGGCGGCACAGGCGAAGGACGCCGGCTCGCAGCGCTTCTGCATGGGCGCGGCCTGGCGCAACCCGAAGGACCGCGACATGCCCGCCATCGTCGAGATGGTGAAGGGCGTCCGCGCCATGGGGTTGGAGACGTGCATGACCTTGGGCATGCTGACGCCCGCCCAGGCCGAGCAGCTCGCCGAGGCCGGCCTCGATTATTACAACCACAATATCGACAGCAGCCCGGAATATTATGAGCGGGCGATCACCACGCGGACTATGGCGGACCGGCTCGACACGCTGGCGCATGTGCGCGGGGCGGGGATCAACGTGTGCTCGGGCGGCATCGTCGGCATGGGCGAGACGCGCGAGGACCGGGTCGGCTTCATCCACACGCTGGCGACGCTGGAGCGGCACCCGGAAAGCGTGCCCGTCAACGCACTAGTACCTGTCAAGGGCACGGTTCTGGGCGACATGCTGGCCGACACCCCGATGGCCAAGATCGACGACATCGAGTTCGTCCGCACCGTCGCCGTCGCCCGCATCACCATGCCGCTTAGCATGGTCCGCCTGAGCGCCGGCCGCGAGAGCATGTCGGAGGCGACCCAGGCCCTCTGCTTCCTCGCCGGCGCCAACAGCATCTTCACCGGCGACAAGCTGCTGACTGCGCCGAATGCGGGCGACAACGCGGGTGCGGCCCTGTTCGCGAAGCTGGGGCTGACGGCGCTGCAGGGCGAGGAGCCGATGCGAGTGGCAGCGGAGTAAACATCTCGTCACCCCGGACTTGATCCGGGGCCCCGCTTGTTCTTCAGGAGAGCATAAGGAGCGGGCTGCCGGATCAGTCCGGCATGACGATCAGGGGAGAGTGCAGAGGGTGTTCAAGAAAATCCTGATCGCCAATCGCGGCGAGATTGCGTGCCGGGTGATCCGGACGGCGAAGAAGATGGGGATCGCGACGGTCGCGGTTTATTCCGACGCCGATGCGCGGTCCCCTCATGTGTTGATGGCCGACGAGGCGGTGCGGCTGGGGCCGCCGCCGGCTGCCGAAAGCTATCTGCTCGCCGATGCGATCCTCGCCGCATGCAAGGCGACGGGCGCGGAGGCGGTGCATCCGGGCTATGGCTTTCTGTCGGAGCGGACCAGCTTCTGCCAGCTGCTGTCCGACAACGGCATCGCCTTTATCGGGCCGCCGCCGGGCGCGATCGCGGCGATGGGCGACAAGATCGAGTCGAAGAAGCTCGCCAAGGCGGCGGGCGTGAACGTCGTGCCGGGCTATCTGGGCGACATCGCCGACACGGACGAAGCGGTGCGGATCGCGTCTGACATCGGCTACCCAGTGATGATGAAGGCCTCGGCCGGCGGCGGCGGCAAGGGCATGCGGCTCGCCTGGTCCGAACAGGATGTGCGCGAAGGCTTCGAGGCCACCAAGCGCGAGGGGCTCGCCAGCTTCGGCGACGACCGCGTGTTCATCGAGAAGTTCATCGAGAGCCCGCGGCACATCGAGATCCAGCTGCTCGGCGACCAGCACGGCAACATCGTTTATCTGAACGAGCGCGAATGCTCGATCCAGCGCCGACACCAGAAGGTGGTCGAGGAGGCGCCATCGCCCTTCGTCACGCCCGACATGCGCCGCGCGATGGGCGAGCAGGCGGTCGCGCTGGCGCGGGCGGTCGGCTATTTCAGCGCGGGCACGGTCGAACTGATCGTCTCCGGCGCGGATCCGACAGGCAAGAGCTTCTACTTCCTCGAGATGAACACCCGCCTGCAGGTCGAGCATCCGGTCACCGAGGCGATCACAGGCCTCGATCTGGTCGAGCAGATGATCCGCGTGGCGGCCGGCGAGCCGCTTGGGTTCACACAGGCGGATGTGCAGCTGAACGGCTGGTCGGTCGAGAACCGGGTCTATGCCGAGGACCCATATCGCGGGTTCCTGCCGAGCACGGGGCGGCTGGTGCGGTATCGGCCTCCGGAGGACCGCTCGTCCCGAGCGCAGTCGAGGGGCGTTGGTACAGGGGAGACGCGCCCCTCGACTTCGCTCGGGACGAGCGAGGTCGGTGAGGCGTATGTAAGGGTCGACGACGGCGTGCTCGAAGGCGGCGAAGTCTCCCGCTTCTACGACCCGATGATCGCCAAGCTGATCACCTGGGCGCCCACGCGCGAGGAAGCGATCGACAAGCAGATCGAGGCGCTCGACCGGTTCGAGATCGACGGCCTCAGCCACAATGTCGATTTCCTGTCCGCGCTGATGCAGCACCCGCGCTTCCGCTCGGGCGCGATCACGACCGGCTTCATCGCCGAGGAATATCCGGAAGGCTTCCACGGCGCGCCCGCAACCGAGAAGCAGCTGGACGGCCTTGCCGCCATCGCCGCGCTGATCGGGCTGGAAGTCGAGGTGCGCGCTGGCGAGATCGATGGCCAGCTGAATGGCGGCCCCGATGTGCTCGCCGAGCGGGTTGTGCGGATCGCCGGTCGCGACCGGCACGTGTCGTTCGACGATGGCGAGAATGGCCTGGTCGCCCTGATCGACGGCGAGCGCACCGTTGAGCTGGACGGGGATTGGGAGCCGGGACAGGCCCTGTTCGAGGGCGAACTGGAGGGCGAGCCCGTCGCCGTACGCGTCGCCAAAGTCGGACGCCGCTGGAAGCTGACCTGGCGCGGTGCCGCGCACATAGTCGATGTCTGGCCACCGCATGTGGCGGCCCTGACGCGGCACATGATCGAAAAGGTGCCGCCCGACCTCTCCAAATACCTGCTGTGTCCGATGCCGGGCCTGCTCGTGTCGCTGAACGTGGGCGAGGGCGACAGGGTCGAGGCGGGCCAGCCGCTCGCAACCGTCGAGGCGATGAAGATGGAGAACATCTTGCGGGCGGAGAAGGCGGGCGTGGTCAAGCGCGTCGAAGCGAAGCCGGGCGACAGCCTGGCCGTGGACGCGGTGATCCTGGAGCTGGAATAGAGCTCCGCCGTCATTGCGAGCGTAGCGAAGCAATCCAGCGAGGTGTCCGGCCCGCGGATTGCCGCGTCGCTGCGCTCCTCGCAGTGACGGGCTTACGTGATCCACCACCTGAGCACGAACGCCACCGCCCCCACCGTCAGCACCCCTGAGGCCCACAGCGCCACGAACCATGCCAGGCGCTTGGCCCAGAGCTTAGTGATAGCCCGCCTCGGCGACCTTGCCGCGGAACACCCAATAGCTCCAGGCCGTGTAGGCGAGGATGATCGGGATCAGCACCGCGGCGCCCACCAGCATGAAGAGCTGGCTCTTGGCCGGGGCGGCTGCTTCCCAGATCGTCACGGCGCCGGGCACGATTTCGGGGAAGATCGACACGCCCAGGCCCAGCAGGGACAGGCCGTAGAGCGCCAGCGTGTAGAAGAAGGGCGAGCGCTCATGGCCCTTGGCGAGCGCGCGGAACAGCAGGAAGGCCGTGATCGCGACCAGCAGCGGCACCTGCGCCGTGGCGAGCACGCCGGGCCATTCGAACCAGCGCCGCCAATATTCGCCCTCCAGGAAGGGCGTCGCTGCGCTCACCGCGCCGATGGCGAGCAGCGTGGCGATGGCCAGCGGCCTCGCCCAGCGGCGGGCGTCATCATGGATACGGCCTTCGGTCTTCCACATCAGCCAGCAGGCGCCGAGCAGGGCATAGCTCGCGACCAGGCTCGCGCCGGTCAGCAGGCTGAACGGGCTTAGCCAATCCCACCAACCGCCGGCATAGGCGCGGCCTTCGACGGTTATGCCTTGCAGCAGGGCGCCGAGCGCGATGCCTTGGGCGAAGGTGGCGGTGAGCGATCCGGCGAAGAAGGACCAGTCCCAAAAGGGCTGATGGGCCGGGTCGCGCCAGCGGAACTCGAAGGCGACGCCGCGGAAGACGAGGCCGAGCAGCATCGCGATCAAAGGCGCGTAGAGCGCGGGCAGAATGATCGCATAGGCGAGCGGGAAGGCGGCGAGCAGCCCGCCGCCGCCAAGCACCAGCCAGGTCTCGTTGCCGTCCCACACCGGCGCAATGGCGTTCATTGCCGCGTCGCGTTCCTTACCCACCTGAAAGCTCGGGAACAGGATGCCGATGCCAAGATCGAACCCGTCCATCACGACGTACATGGCGATGGCGAAGGCGATCACGAAGGCGAAGATGACGGTGATCGTCGGATCGGGGGTCATGTCGCTTCTGCCCGGACCCAAAAACCCGGCTTGGCTGAGCCTGTCGAAGCCCTACCCTCCTTTTGATGTCCGAGCCAAGAAGAAGGGAGGGCTTCGACAAGCTCAGCCAAGCCGGTGTTTGGATTGGTGCCTGCACGGCCAGTCACTGCTTCGCTCCCACCCGTTGCGGGGCAGGCGTGATGCCTGCGGTGCGGATCGGCGCGTCGGCGAGCGGCGGCTCGTGCGGCTGTGGCGCGTGATGCATCAGCTTCAGGATGTACCAAGTGCCGATGCCGAACACGGCAAAATAGACGATGACGAAGGCGATCAGCGAGGTGGCGACGGCTGGTGCAGCCAGGGGCGCCACCGAGTCCGCGGTCCGCAGCACGCCATAGACGGTGTAGGGCTGGCGGCCGACCTCGGTGGTGACCCAGCCCGCGATTACCGCGACGAAGCCGGTCGGGCCCATCAGCAGCGCCCAGCGGTGCAGCAGCGGCCAGTCGTAGAGGCGCTTCGCCAAGCGTGCACCCAGGCTGGCGAGGCCCAGCGCCGCCATCAGGAAGCCGAGTCCGACCATGATCCGGAACGACCAGAACACGATCGGCACCGGCGGCTCCCGATCATCCGGGATGGTGTCGAGGCCGGCGAGCGGCGCGTTCGCATCATGCTTCAGGATCAGCGACGAGGCCTTAGGGATCGAGATCGCATAGTCGACGCGCTTCTCGGCGTGGTTCGGCAGTCCGAACAGGATGAGCGGTGCGCCGTTCGGATGGCTTTCATAATGCCCTTCCATCGCCATCACCTTGGCGGGCTGATGTTCGAGGGTGTTGAGGCCGTGCAGGTCGCCGAGCACGATCTGCAGCGGCGCCACCAACGTCAGCATCCACATGGCCATGTTGAACATGGTGCGAGCGTGTGCATTCACCCGGTCATGCAGCAGGTGCCAGGCGCCTACCGCACCCACCACCAGCGCGGTGGTCAGGTAGGCGGCCGTCACCGTGTGCATGAACCGGTAGGGGAAGCTTGGGTTAAAGATGATGTCCCACCAGCTGCCGGTCGGCAGCAGCTGACCGGTCGCCCCCACAGAGAAGCCAACGGGCGTCTGCATCCAGCTGTTCACCGACAGGATCCAGAAGGCAGAAATCGCGGTCCCGAGCGCAACCATGCAGGTCGCAACGAAGTGCATCCGCTTGCCGACCCGCTCCAGGCCGAACAGCATGACGCCCAGGAAGCCGGCCTCCAGGAAAAAGGCGGTCAGCACCTCATATTGCATCGGCGGGCCGATCACCGGCCCGGCCTTGTCCGAGAAGACCGACCAGTTGGTTCCGAATTGGTAGGACATGACGATGCCCGAGACGACGCCCATCGCGAAGGCGATCGCGAAGATCTTCACCCAATATTTGAACAGGTCGAAATAGCGGTTCTCGCCCGTCTTCAGCCACAGCGCCTCCAGCACCATCAGGTAGGAGGCGAGGCCGATCGAGAAGGCCGGGAAGATGAAATGAAACGAAACGGTGAAGGCGAACTGCGCGCGGGCGAGGAGCAGCGCGAGTTCGCCGTCCGTCACGCCGCCTGCGCCTCCCGCCGCTCCGCGAGCCTCCGCTCCCAGGCCAGCGCGTCGGCGATGATTGTGTCGAGGTTGTCCCGCTCCGGCCGCCATGCCAGGGCGGAGAGGATGGCGCTGTTATCTGCGATCAGCTCCGGCGGGTCGCCGGCGCGGCGTGGTTCCATCGCCCGCTCGATCGTCATGTTCGTGACTCGGTCCACCGCGTCCAGCACCTCGAGCACGGAAAAGCCGCGGCCATAGCCGCAGTTCAATACGTAGTTTCGCGTAGGCTCGGCGATCAGCGCCTCAAGCGCATGGAGGTGCGCGGCCGCCAAGTCACTCACATGGATATAGTCGCGAATGCCGGTGCCGTCCCGAGTTGGATAGTCGGTGCCGTAAACCGAAACGTGGCTCCGCTTGCCGGTCGCCGCTTCGACCGCGACCTTGATCAGGTGCGTGGCGCCCGCGGTCGACTGGCCGGTGCGGCCCTGCGGGTCGGCCCCGGCCACGTTGAAATAGCGGAGCGCGCAGAAGTTGAGCGGATGCGCGGCGGCGACGTCCCGCAGCATCTGCTCCGTCATCAGCTTGGACTGGCCATAGGGATTGATCGGCCGGGTAGGGGTATTCTCCGTGATCGGCGTATGATCGGGCATGCCATAGGTCGCAGCCGTCGACGAGAAGATGAAGTGCTTGACGCCCGCCGCCACCGCGCACTCGATCAGCACCCGCGAGGCGGCCGTGTTGTTCTTGTAATATTTCAGCGGGTTCTCGACCGACTCCGGTACGATGATCGAACCGGCAAAGTGCATGATCGCACCGATGCCATGCTCCGTCAGCGTGCGGCGCAGGAGCGGCTCGTCATCGATCGAACCCTCGACGAAGCCGGCGCGCGGGTCGACCGCCCAGCGAAAGCCCGTCACCAGATTGTCGATCACCACCACCGGATAGCCGGCGTCGAGGAGGGCGAGCACGGCATGGCTGCCGATGTAACCGGCGCCACCGGTCACAAGCACGGTCGGTTTCGTCATGAGGTTCCCTTAGGCGTGAAGCGTTACGGGTAAAAGCCGGCGACACAATCCGGGTTCCCGCGCGTTGGGCCCATCTCTAGGGGAGCTGCATGACCCGGCTGTTTCACGTGAGCGACCTGCATTTCGGCTGCGAGGACACCGAGGCGCTGGAGTGGTTTCGCGACTGCGTCGAGCGCGAGAAGCCGGACGCGGTCGCGATCACTGGCGATCTGACGATGCGCGCCCGTAACCGCGAATTCCAGGCCGCGTGCGACTGGATCCTGTCGCTCGGCGCGCCGGTGACGGTAGAGGTGGGCAACCACGACCTGCCTTACTTCAACCTGTTCGAGCGTTTCTTCACGCCCTATCGACGCATCCGCCGCATCGAAAAGCTGGTCGAGCGCGAGCTGGACCTGCCGGGCATTGCCATCGTGCCGCTCAAGACCACGGCTAGGGCCCAGCTGCGGTTCAATTGGTCGCGAGGCTGGGTGGGGCCTAACGCGCTCAAGAAGACGGTGCGAGCCATCGAAGCGCTGCCCGAGCGCAAGTTCGTGTTCGTGACGGTGCACCATCCGCTTGTCGAGGCGAACACCAAGGGCAAGGCGCTGACCAAGGGCGGCACGCGCGCGCTGGAGGCACTGGCCGGCGCGCGCGTGTCAGCGGTACTGAGCGGGCACGTCCACGACCCGTTCGATTTGACCAAGGAGACGCCGAACGGTCCGGTGCGGATGATCGGTGCGGGGACCATGTCGAAGCGCATCCGCTCGACGCCCTGCAGCTTCAACGAGCTAATGATCGCGGACGAGGCGGTGAAGGTGCGGGTCCGGACCTTCGGCGAGGACGTGGCCACCTGCGACATGCAGATCGACGACGTGCCGCCCAACGCCCAGCCGCCCGGGCCCGGCGATCCAGTCGCCCCGGTCGCGGCGAGCGCCTAGACGGTCTGCTCCGCCCGCCGCTGTTCCACCAGCTGCACGGCCCTCGCAATCGCCGCTTCAAGCGAAAGAAAGCTGGTGTCGAGCAACATCGCATCCTCGGCTTGGCGGAGCGGGGCCGTGGCGCGGCTGCTGTCGCGCTTGTCGCGGGCCTGAATGTCGGCCAGCACCCTGTCGTAGCTGATGGTGGCGCCGGAGCGGAGCAGCTCATCGTGCCGCCGCCGCGCGCGAATGGCGGAGGTCGCGCGGACGAACAGCTTCACATCCGCGCTTGGGGCGATGACGGTGCCGATGTCGCGCCCGTCGAGCACGGCGCCGCCGGGCTGCGCGGCGAAGCTCCGCTGGCGCTCGATCAGTGCCTGGCGCACCTCCGGGTGGGCTGAGACGACCGAGGCGGCATTCCCCGCCGCGCTTCCCTTCAGCCGTGCGTCGCCGAGAAGCGCGTCGTCGAACGCGCAGGCGGCCAGCGCATCGGCCGCGTTCGCCGGGTCCCCGCGGCGGTCAAGCACCGTCTGGCCGACTGCCCGGTAGAGCAGGCCGGTATCGAGGTGCGGAAGCTTGTAGCGGGCTGCCAGCGCGCGGGCGATGGTGCCCTTGCCGCTGGCCGCCGGTCCGTCGACAGCGATGATCATTCAACACTCATACGCAACTGGTCGAGCAGCTCCGTGAAGGCCGGAAAGCTGGTCGCGACCGGCGCCATATCGTCGATGGTCACGGGCGCAAGGCTGTTCAGGCCCGCGACCGCGAAGCTCATCGCGATCCGGTGATCGAGGCGCGAGGCGATCACCGCACCGCCACGCAGTGACTCGCCGCCCGTGCCCTCGACGATCAGCCCGTCGGGCAGCTCCTCCACCCGGGCGCCGATCGCGCGAAGGCCTTCCGACATGGTGGCAATCCGGTCCGACTCCTTGACGCGCAGTTCTTCCAGGCCGCGCATCACGGTCCTGCCGGATGCCAACGCGGCGGCAACGAACAGGATCGGATATTCATCGATCATCGACGGCGCGAGTTCGGGCGGGACCTCGATGCCCGTGAGATCGGAGAAGCATGCGACGATGTCCGCCACCGGCTCACCGCCGACCTCCCGCTGATTGGTGAAGGCGAGTTCGGCGCCCATCATCCGCAGCACCTCGTACAACCCGGCGCGGGTAGGGTTGATGCCGACATTCTCGACGGTGATCGCCGATCCGGGTGTGGTGAGGGCGGCAACGACCAGGAAGGCGGCGGAGGACGGGTCGCCGGGCACGGTGATGTGCTGCGGCCTGAGTTCCGCCTCGCCACTCATGCGGATGTGGCGAACGCCTGCGATCTCTTCCACGGTAAGCTCGGCCCCGAAGCCGCGCAGCATGCGCTCGCTATGATCGCGCGTCGGCACGGGCTCGATCACTTCGGTGATGCCGGGCGTGTTGAGGCCGGCGAGCAGCACTGCCGACTTCACCTGCGCCGATGCGACCGGCAAGCGATAGGAGATCGGGACCGCGGGGCAGAGGCCGCGCAGCATCAGCGGCAGTCGCCCGCCGGGCGAGGCGGTCACGTCCGCGCCCATCAGTGACAGTGGCTCGATGACGCGACCCATCGGCCGGCGGGAGAGCGAGGCGTCGCCGGTGAAGGTCGCAGTGATCGGATGGCTGGCGACCAGACCCATCAGCAGCCGTGTCGAAGTGCCTGAATTGCCCATGTCGAGCGCGGTTTCCGGCTGGAGCAGCCCGCCGACGCCCACGCCTGCGACTGTCCAGGCACCGTCCGATCCGCGCTCGACCGTCGCGCCCATCGCGCGCATCGCGGCGGCGGTGGCGAGCACGTCTTCGCCTTCGAGCAGCCCCTCGATCCGGCTTTCCCCGACCGCGAGGGCCGAGAGCATCAGCGCACGGTGGCTGATCGACTTGTCACCTGGCACGCGCACGCGTCCCTTGAGCGGCCCCGAGCGGGCGAACGACATCGGGCGCGGGCTGGCGTGCAAGGCGGCCGGTTCCTCTCTGGACGGGAGCGCCGGGCTTTTGACAGCGCCAATCCGCTATGGCAAGGCGCGCCCGATTGGCGGGGCATCGATGCCGATGCGCCGCCGCTTTTCTTTGGCACCGACGAGTTTTCTGGAGGCAATCGCCCGCAATGGTAAAGCCGGAATGGGGCAGCAAGCGCACCTGCCCAAAGTGTGCGACCCGCTTTTACGATCTGACCAAGGACGATCCCGTCCAGTGCATCAGTTGCGGCTATGCGTGGGAGCCGGAGCCGGTTCTCAAGTCCAAGCAGCCGCTGCCGTTCGACGCGCCCAAGAAGGAAGAGGTCAAGACCGAGGACGATGCGGTGCTCGGCGGGGACGAGGATCTGGACATCGATGAGGGCGAGCCCTCGGTCGATGAGGAAGTCGATCTCGGCGGGGATGATGATCTGGGCGTCGACACCGGCGACGATCAGGACGAAAGCTGATTGACGAAGCGGCGCCGTCCGGCTAGCGGGCGGCGCTCAATCACCCGCCGGACCAGCCCGGCGGCGAGGCGTGGGGCCGTAGCTCAGCTGGGAGAGCGTCGCAATGGCATTGCGAAGGTCAGGGGTTCGATCCCCCTCGGCTCCACCAATCATCCCGCATCAGCAGCAATGATGACCCGGAGGCGGAACCCGCTCCTGGTTCCGGGCGCTTGATTTTGCATGGTCAATATCAACAGTGCCAGCGCGGACGAGCTTGACGCGGTGTCCGGCCTTGCCGGGCATGGCTTCGAGATCGTTCGCTATCGCCAGGAGCGGGGCGGGTTCACCGAACTTCGCCAGCTGGATGAGGTCCCCGGACTGGTTGGCAAGTGGGACCAGGCGGCCGACCAGCTCACGCTCGGCTGACCTGCTAGAAGAGCGGGTCGTCGAGCTCGACCTTCCAGAAGCTCGTCTCCGCATCCTCGATGCCGAAGTCGTTGTCATTGACGAGCAGAAGGGTCCTGGCGTCGAGGATCACCAGCCCCTCCAAATCGGCACTGACCTCCGGATGATCGTCCGTAGACAGCACGAGTTGTTTCGACAGCAGCGGGACGGAGCAGTCGCCGGCAGCACTCAGCTCTTCAAGGGTGGGCCGAGTGTCCAGCTCCGCATGCCCGGAGTCGAGGCAAGCGCGCTCCTCCAGCCGCACTGCGCATAGCTTCGTCGATTTGGAACCGCGCTCCAGAAGAAGCAGGTGATCGTCTCCGATCACCGCCATCTCGCTGATCTTCAGGTCGGCCCAGTCCAGTGGGCCAGCCTCGCAGTCGCGCCTGAAGCTTTCGGGCGTATCGAGCGGATAGGCGAACTGGGCGAGCAAAGCGCCCGAACGCGCGTCCAGCTTCCAGATCCGTATCCAGCGTCCGGCCTTGTGCGCGGCGACATCCGGGTGAGCAAGCGGGCTCTGGAAGGCAAGATACAGGACCGCTTCGTCCCGGGATATGCCGATCGCCTCAAAGCCGCGGTTCAGTTGGCGCTTCGCTGCGAGCCTCGGTAGCGCGGCATGCACGGGATAGTCCGCGTCGGACAGCGGGGCGTCGCAGCCTTCCGGCACCCAGCGCTTCAGGATCGTGCCGTCAGCCGTGACGTGAAGCAGCGAGGGGCCATATTCGTCGCCGATCCAGAAGCTGCCGTCGCTCATCGCGACGATGCCCTCCGTGTCTGCCCCCGCGGTGTCGTTCGGCAGCACATCGCCGGACAGGTCCAGGGCAGGTTCCATCTCGCCATGATCGCTGCCCGGCGTCGGCAATCCGCTCATCGGGCTGTCGGCCGGCGTCCTCAGCGGTATGGCCTGAACCAAGTCGACGCGGTCGTCTACGACCCTGAGCGCGCAGATGGCAGGCCCGATCTCAAGGCAGGGCATGACCTTCGCGCCTTCGGGCTGCTCCGCTTGTTTCAGATGCGCAAGACCGTAACGCTCGACCGCGAGCTCGATCTTCAGGTTGGGACCGCGATCGCCAATCGCGTAGATCTGCCCATCCGGTCCCTTCGTCAGCCCCGATCCGAGCCCGCGCACGATGCGCATGCGCGCGGACGGCAGGTCCAGGGTTGCAAGCTCTTGGTCCGAATAATCGAGGCGGGTGATCTTGGTTGCGCTCATCCGGCGTCAACGCATCGCCGCCCACCGAGGCTCATGCCGGTCGCTGCGCGGTTTCAAGCATGTGCGACAGGTCCGCGAGGCTATACGGCTTGCGCAGCACGAAAGGCTCGCGTTCGAGCGCCTTGCGAATGGCGTCGCTGTCGGCGAACCCGGTCGCGAACACGATAGGGGCGGGGATACCGCGCCGGCGAATAGCGGCGGCGACTTCCGCGCCGTTCATCTCGGGCATCGCATAGTCGAGCAGGATCAGGTCTGGGACGTGCTCGTCGAGCAGGCGCAGCGCTTCGGGGCCATCCGGTGCCTCCACCACGAAGTGGCCGAGCTCCTCCAGCATGGAGACGGTGAGTTCGCGCACCTCCGGATCGTCGTCAACGACCAGCACCTTCGAGGCGTTACGCGTGTCGCTGGCACCGGACGAGCCGGTCGCCTGCCGGTCGGCCGCGACGGTTTCGGGCAGCAGGATGGAAACAATGGTGCCTTTGCCAGGTTCGGAGCGAATGCCGGCGCGCCCGCCCGACTGGCGCGCCACACCATAGACCATCGAGAGGCCGAGCCCCGTGCCCTTGCCCACCGGCTTGGTGGTAAAGAAAGGGTCGAAGGCGCGGGCGGCGACGTCGTTGGACATGCCAGCCCCGGTATCCGCCACCTCGATACACAGATAGCGACCGTCCTGCAGCTCGACATCGCCGCTGACCTGCACTGGCTTCAGGCGGATCGCGATCTCGCCGCCGTCCGGCATTGCGTCGCGGGCGTTCAGGACCAGGTTCATGATGGCGAGTTCGATCTGCGTCGGATCGCCGAGCACCTGCATGCCGTGCCCGGCGTCCAGCTCGGTGCGGATCGCGATCGACTTGCCGACCGCGCTCGCTAGCAATTCCTGCGTGCTGGCGATCAGCTCGGCGACGGGGCAGGGCCGCAGCTCCAGCTTCTGGGTCCGGGAAAAGGCCAAGAGCTGTGCCGTCAATCGGGCGCCCCGCTCGGCGGCCTGGCGGCCGAGGTCTGCCCATTTGCCAACCTTTTCGGAGCCCGGATTGTTGGCGATCAGGGTCAGGCTGCCGGTCACGCTCTGCAACAGATTGTTGAAGTCGTGCGCGATGCCGCCGGTCAGCTGCCCCACAGCCTCCATTTTCTGGGCCTGGCGGAGGGCCTCCTCCGCGCGCTTGCGCTCAGCCATCTCGTGCGTGAGCTGGGCGAGCGTGCTTTCCAGATGCTCGTTCTTCTCGCGTAGCTGCAGCGGCGACGGGATGGCCAGCAGGCGCGGGATCAGCGGCCAGAGAATGATCGCAGTGCCCACAGAGGCGATCGCGGTCACCACCTTCACCAGCGCTTCGATCCCGTAATCGGCGTTCCAAAGCGTCCAGATCGCCAGCACATGGGTGAGGCCGCATGCGACGATGAAGGTTGCGAACAGCCAGAACACCCAGCTGAACTCCAGGTCTCGGCGGCGGCGGATGAAGTGGATCAGGGCGAGCGGAATGGAGAAATAGGCGGCCGCGATCAGCGCGTCGGCGACGACATGAGTCCAGATCAGCTCGGGTTGCCAGAGGAGGCAATAACCGTGCGGCGCGAACTTGCGGCCGGCCTCGATGAATGCCGAGAGGAACTCCATGGCGTGTCCTTCTTAGGTCGTTGCCCTCCTAGAGGGAGGAGCGGGGCCGCGCAAACGCGCCGACTTGACGCAACCTTCGGGAAAGCGGACCGTTACGGCTCCGATGCAAAACAAATCCCTGGCGGCAGCGGCCGTCCTCCTCGGCCTGCTTTCGTCCGCCAGCTTTGCGCAGCAGACGAAGGAGCCGCGCCGCGTCCGGATCGGATTGGGCGCGCAAGTGACGCCCAGCTATCCCGGTGCGGACGAGGTTCAGTTCGGGCCCTACATCAACGTCGATATCGCAAGGGGCGACACCCCGTTCGGATTCGAAGCTCAAGACGAAAGCTTCGCCATTCCGGTGATCAACACCAATGGGGTCAGCATCGGCCCTTCGCTGAACATCCAGGGCAGCCGCACCAACTCGGACGTGGGGGCGCCGATCGGCAAGGTGAAGACGACCGTCGAGGCGGGCGGCTTCGTCACCGCCTATGCCGCGTCGAACCTGCGCCTGCGCGCGGAACTGCGCCGCGGGCTCGGGGGGCATGACGGCTTCGTCGGCGAGGTGAGCGCCGACCTGATCGCACGCGACGACGACGCCTATGTCTTCTCCATCGGCCCGCGCGTGGTGCTGTCCAATGCACGGTACCAGCGCGCCTATTTTGGCGTCACCCCCGCTCAGAGGACAGCAACCGGGCTTCCGCTCTATCGCCCGGGTGGCGGCGTGCAGTCTGTCGGCGGCACTGCGGGCCTGACCTATCAGTTCAGCCGTAGCTGGGGCGTCATGACCTATGCCCGCTACGATCGGCTCGTCAGCGACGCGGCGGATTCGCCCGTCGTGCGGCAGTTCGGATCGCGCAACCAATTCTCCGGCGGGCTAGGCCTGACCTACACCTTCACCCGCTGATCTACTGCTCCAGCTTCGGGCTGGTCTTCTCCGCTTCGGCCACCATCGCGCGGACGCTCGCGAGCAGGGCGGGCGCGTCGTAGACGATGCCGTCCTTGATCGTCCAGCGCACGCCACCGGCGCGCTCCTGCTTGCCGGTCTGCGGATTGAGGCGCAGGCGGCCGGTACCGTACAGCACCTTGAGGTTGGCAAGCGGATTCTCCGGCACGATCACCAGATCGGCCAGCATGCCGCGGCGGACTGTGCCGAATTCGGGTGTCTGACCTTTCGGCTCGGTGAGCGTCCTGGCACCGTTCAGGGTCGCGGCGCGCACCACCTCCAATGGGGTCAGGCCCGCTTCCTGCAGATGCTCCAGCTCAAGGATGTAGCCAAAGCCGAACAACTGGTAGATGAAGCCGCTGTCCGAACCCGTGGTCACCCGCCCGCCCATCCGGTGATAGTCGCCGACCAGCCGCAGATATTTCGAGTAAAACCCACGCCAGCGCACCTCGTCGGCCGTGGACCAATCGAAGAAATAGCTGCCATGATTCTCGCGGCTGGCCTGGAGGAAGTTCCAGAGGGCGGGCAGCGTGTAGGGCTTGTGCCAATCGGCGTTGCGCGCGCGCATCAGGTCGCGATTGGCGGAGTAGATGTTGAAGGTCGGGTCGAAGGTGACCCCGTTCTTCTTCTGCTCCTCCAGGTAGGCGATCCATTCCGGACTGCCGGGCTCGGCCGACTGCTCCGCAATGGCGGCGACCTGCCCGAACCGGTCATATTCGTTCAGATAGTTATAGTCGGTCGGGAAGGCCTGAATCGTGCGGCCCTTCAGCAGGCTTTCGAAATGGCCGTAGAAATGGGTAATGGTCCCCAATCCGAGCCGCCCGGCCTCCAAACCATCGAGCTGTGCCACGCCCGTCTGCGACAGGTGGGCGACCGTGCCGAGGCCCAGCTTCTTGGCCTCGTCGATCGCTGCGCCGATCACTTCGGGCGGCTCGTTGGGGCTGTTGAAGAACTTGATGCCGTCGATGTTGTTCTTCGTCGCCCAACGCACCCATTCGCGCGCCTTTGCGGGGCTGTCCACTCGCTGCCAGCCTGAGCCGAGGGTCTGGTAGTTCCAGATGCGCGGGGCCGCGATCTCGTTGCGGGCGCTGCGGTTCTTCTCGGAGGAGGCGATGGACTGACTCGTTAGGGAGACGCCCCGCACCGTGGTGACGCCGTGCGCGAGCCACAGCTTGTACACATAGTCGAGATCGGGCGCCTTGGTCGGATCGCCGCCATGCGCGTGCATGTCCACGAACCCGGGCAGCACATACATGCCGGTCGCGTCCAGCTCCTCCGCCCCTTGCGGCGCGCGATTGGCCTTGAGCGGCAGCCCGGGCGTCCCGGCGACGATGACGTCGGCGATCCGGTTGTTCTCGATGACGATGTCAACTGGGCCGAAGGGTGGCGATCCGGTGCCGTCGATCAGCGTGACGCCGCGAACGACGAGCTTGGGGAAGGGGCCCCGGCCTTCGGTGCGGGCGGGCGCCGGGTTCACCTCTGCGCGCTGGGCGGGGGCGGCGACAGCCGAGGCGGCGAGCGCCAGCGCCATGATGATCTTTCGCATTGTTTCCTCCCACGCCTTTCGCTTCGAGCGCAGTCGAGAAGCGTATCTCGACTTCGCTCGATACGAACGTATTATCTGTTCTTGAGTCCGCTCAGCGTCAGCGCCGGCGTGATCTGTTCGATGTCGGTCTTCAGGTGCAGCAGCTTGACGCCCGGCTGTTCGAGCGCACGGGCGAGGGCAGGGGCGAACGCCTCCGTGGTCTCGACCGTCTCTGCCCAGCCGCCAAACGCACGCGCGAGCGCAGCGAAGTCCGGGTTGTGCAGCTTGGTCCCCGCCACCCGGCCGGGAAACTCGCGCTCCTGGTGCATGCGGATGGTGCCGTACCAGCCATTATCGACTACGATCACGAGCAGGTCGCAGCCATAGGCGACGGCCGTCGCCAGCTCCTGCCCGTTCATCAGAAAGTCGCCGTCGCCCGCGACCGCCACCACCTTCTGCTCGGGCCGCCTTAGGCACGCCGCGACAGCCGCGGGCACGCCGAACCCCATCGCGCCGGCGGTTGGGGCGAGCTGCGTCCCATGGCCTTCGTAGCGCCAGTAACGGTGCCACCAGCCCGAAAAGTTGCCCGCGCCGTTGCAGATGATTGTGTCCGCCGGCATTGCCTCCCGCATCGCCAGCACGCACTGACCGAGGTCGAGGCGCGCGCCGTCGCGGGGCTTAGGCGTGGACCAGTCCAGCCATTCGGCGTGGGCGTCGCTGTCGAAGGTCACGTCCACCGCGTCCAGCATCTCGGCGAACGGCGCCATGCCCGCGCAGATGGCGAGATCCGCACGATAGACGCTGTTCAGCTCCTCGGGATCGGGATGCACATGGACGATGGTCTGGCCGGGATGGTCGGGCGTGATCAGTGTGAAGCCGTCGGTTGTCGCCTCGCCAAGCCGCGCACCCACAACCAACAACAAGTCGGCAGCCTTCACCCGCTGGACCAGCTTCGGATTGGGACCGTAGCCAAGATTGCCCGCCCAGGCCGGCGAGCTGTTCGGGATCGAGTCTTGCCGGCGAAAACCGGCAGTTACGGGCACACCGCTCCGCTCGGCCCAAGCGGCAAAGGCGGCACTGGCATCCACGTCCCAGTCGGCTCCGCCGACGATCGCAACCGGCGCTTTCGCTTCGCGCAAGAGGTCGTGGAGAGCGGCAACGTCGCCGAGGTCGGGAGCCTGCAACGGCGCCTCGACACGGGGCCGGTCCGCCGCTTCTACCTCGTCCAGCAGCATGTCTTCCGGCAGCACCACAACCACCGGGCCTGGCCGCCCGGACATCGCCGTCGCATAGGCCCGCGCGACGTACTCCGGAATGCGCTCGGCGCGGTCGATGCGCAGGACCTTCTTGCACAAGGGCCCGAACATCTGGCCGAAATCGACTTCCTGGAACGCCTCGCGGTCACGGTCCCCGCGCGCGACGTCGCCGACGAACAGGATCATCGGTAGCGAATCCTGCATGGCCACATGCACGCCGATCGAGGCGTTGGTGGCGCCGGGCCCGCGGGTCACGAAGGCGATGCCGGGGCGGCCGGTCAGCTTGCCGTCTGCGCACGCCATGAAGCCGACGCCGCCTTCCTGGCGGCACACCACAACCTCGATCGAGGGCGTGTCGTGCAGCGCGTCGAGCACGGCCAGAAAGCTCTCGCCTGGCACGGTAAAGATGCGGTCGGTTCCCTGCGCGACGAGAGTGTCGACCAGGATGCGCCCGCCGGTTCGTTTCGCTGTCATCGGCTCCGCATAGGCGCCCAAAGAACGTCATCCAACCCTCTCCCTTCAGGGGAGAGGGCGACTCAGCCCTGCGGGCTGAGCGGGGAGAGGGGGCTGTGGTACGGCGCCCGGCGACCCTCTCCCCGCTCGCGCTCGCAAGCGCGAGTCGCCCTCTCCCCTGAAGGGAGAGGGTCTGGCGCTAGGCCTGGTGAATGGCCTTCACCACCATATAGCTATCGAGCCCCTCGGGCCCGCCCTCGCTTCCGAAGCCGCTATCCTTGACGCCGCCGAACGGCGTATCGGCACCCGAGATGGCGAAGGTGTTCACGCCCACCATTCCGGCCTCGATCAGGTCGCCGAGCCGGTTCGCGCGGCGGCCATTCTCCGTGAACGCGAACGCGGCGAGGCCGAAGGGCAGGCGGTTGGCCTGTTCGATCGCCTCCTCTTCCGTCGCGAACGGCCGCGCGACCGCCACCGGCCCGAATGGCTCCTCGTTCATGATCCGCGAGTCCAGCGGCACATCGGCGAGGAGGGTAGGCTGGAAGAAGAATCCCTCCCCGAACCGCTCGCCACCCGCTGCGAGCCTGGCCCCTTTGGCCACCGCATCGTCCACCAAGGTCGCGATCGCGTCCGGCCTGCGGACATTGGCGAGCGGGCCCATCTTGGTCGCCGAGTCCATGCCGTTGCCAACCTCCACCTTCGCCGTGCGGGCGGCAAAGCCCTCGACGAAGCGGTCGTAAATGCCCTGCTGCACATAAAAGCGAGTGGGCGACACGCAGACCTGGCCCGCGTTCCTGAACTTCTGCGGGACCACCATGTCGAGCGTGCGGTCGAGATCGCAATCGTCGAAGATCAGCACCGGCGCATGGCCGCCCAGCTCCATCGTCACGCGCTTCAGGCCGTCCGCCGCCAGCCGCATCAGGTGGCGCCCGACCGGAACCGAGCCGGTGAAGCTTACCTTGCGGATCACCGGCGAGGCGAGCAGGTGGCGGCTGACCGTGTCCGGCACGCCGAACACGAGCTGTGCCACCTCCGGCGGCAGCCCCGCATCGGCGAGCGCCTGCATGATGGCCGAGGTGCAGCCGGGCGTCTCCTCCGGCGGCTTGGCGATGACAGAACAGCCCGCCGCCAATGCCGCCGCCAGCTTCTTGGCCATCAGATAGACCGGGAAGTTCCACGGCGTGAAGGAGGCGACCGGCCCGACCGGTTGCTTGATCACGATCGAACGCTGGCCCGTCGGCCGCACCAGCACGCGGCCATAGGCCCGCTTCGCCTCCTCCGCATAATAATCGAACAGCTGCGCTGCGCCGATCACCTCGCCCTTGGCCTCGCCCAGCGGCTTGCCTTGTTCGAGCGTGAGCAAGGTGCCGATCCGGTCGGCGCGCTCGCGGATCAGGTTCGCCGCCTTGTGCAGGATCGCCGCGCGAGCCTCCACGTCAGTGGCCCTCCACAGTTTGAAGCCGCGGTCGGCCGCCGCGAGGGCTTCGTCCAGGTCCGCCGCACTAGCGAGCGGCACTTCGGCCTGGGCCTGGCCCGTTGCCGGGTTCAGCACCGGCTGCCGATCTTCGCTCGCGCGCCAGGCGCCGTTCACGAACAGCTTGAGGTCGGCGTCATACTGCATGTGCGAAAACTCCGGCTTGGCTGAGCTTGTCGAAGCCCTGCTTTTCTTTCTACCACCCCTAAGAACAAGAACAGGGCTTCGACAAGCTCAGCCAAGCCGGAGGTGAGGATGATCGCACTGACCGAAGTCGCGAGCGGCTTGCGCTTTCCCGAAGGCCCCGTGGCCATGCCGGACGGCTCCGTGATCCTGGTCGAGATCGCCGCCGGCCGCATCACCCGCTGCTGGGGCGAGGGCAGGACCGAGACGATCGCGGTGCCGGGCGGCGGCCCCAATGGCCTCGCCGTGGGCCCGGACGGCATGCTCTATTGCTGCAACAATGGCGGCTTCGAGTATCTTGAGGCGAACGGCCTCTTGATCCCGCACGGCGCCTCGAAGGGTTGGAGCGGCGGGTCGATCCAGCGCATCGATCCGTCGAACGGCCGGGTCGAGACGCTCTACACCTACGCAGGCGAGGTGCAGCTGCGCGGCCCGAATGACATCGTGTTCGACGATGCTGGCGGCTTCTGGTTCACCGATCACGGCAAGACGTTCGAGCGGTCGCGTGACGTGGTCGGCGTCTTTTACGCCAAGGCGGATGGCAGCCATATCGAGGAAGTGATCTTCCCGATGGAGAACCCAAACGGCATCGGCCTCTCGCCGGACGGGAAACGCCTTTATGTGGCGGAAACCTTCACGGCCAAGCTCTGGGCGTTCGACATCGAAGCACCGGGTAAGATCGCCCGCGGTGAGAGCCTGACCGGCACCGGCGGGCACTTCCTCTATGGGGCGGGCGGCTATAGCTGGTTCGACAGCCTGGGCGTGGACTCGGCCGGGAATGTCTGCGTGGCGACGATCGGCAATGCCGGCATTTCGGTGATCTCCCCGGAGGGCTCGCTCGTCGACTTCGTGCCGATGCCGGACCCGTTCACCACCAACATCTGCTGGGGCGGCCCGGACCTGCGCACCGCCTACATCACCCTGTCCGGCACCGGGCGGGTGGTGAGCATGGAGTGGCCGCGCCCGGGGCTGAAGCTCAACTTCTAGTCGGTCCAGACCCGCTCGAAGCGATCGCCCAGACTGGTCAGCAGTTCATATTGAGCGAGGCCCGAGGCCGCGGCGGCGCGCGGCAGGTCGTAATCGATCGTCACCCAATCGCCTTCCGCAAGGTCGGGAGCGGCGCTGATGTCGATCGCAATCAGGTCCATCGAAACACGACCGACGAAGGGCAGCGCCACATCGCCCGCAAATGCCTGTCCCCGATTGGAGAAGCCGCGCAAAACGCCATCCGCATAGCCGATGTTGAGGATGGCGATTGGCGTGTCGCGCTCGGCGATCCAGGTCCCGCTATAGCCGACATGCCCGCCGGCGGGCACGACACGACGCTGCAGAATCTCGGCGTCTGGAAAGGCGACCTGGCGGAGGTGCCCCTCGCCCTCGGGCCGCGGTACCCCGCCATACAGCGCGACGCCCGGCCGGGTGAGATCGAACGCATAGTCTTTCCCCAGGCAGATGCCTGCCGAGTTGGCCAGGCTCAAGCGCTGGTGCGGCACCCGGGTGCCGACTGCGATCAGCGCTTCGCGCTGCGCGGCGTTCTGCGGCACATCCTCATCGGCACAGGCCAAGTGGCTCATAAGCGTTTCGATCTGCAGCCCGTCGATCAGGCCGGACGAAGCGTCTTCAGGGGAGAGGCCGAGCCGGTTGATGCCCGTGTCGATCATCACGTCGCACGGGCCGCCCACCTGCCGCCAGCGAAGCACTTGCTCCGCCGTGTTGAGCACCGGACGGGCACGGATGCCGCGCACGGCCGCCATGTCCTCGCTGCGTACGCCGTGCAGCACCGACAGGGTAGCGCCCTCCGGCAGCGGCATCAGCGCCGCGGCCTCGGCCCAGGTCGCGACGAAAAAATTGCGGCAGCCGGCGCGTGCGAGCCGCTCGAGCACAGCCCGCGCGCCGAGTCCGTAGCCGTCCGCCTTCACCGCCGCACCGCAAGCGGCCGGGCCGCTTCGCTCGGCGAGCCACTGCCAGTTGGCGACGAGCGCTGCGCCGTCGAGCCGCAGGCGGTGGGGAGGGGAAAGCGTCACGCCGCGTCCGCTAGCCGGACGCGGCCCATCATTCCAGATGCCCGAGATCGTCCTTGCGCAGGAGCATGAGGGTCACTCCCAGCGCCATGGCCACGACTGCCCAGGTGTACCAGAGCCCGGAATAGGGATCGCCCGTCTTGGCGACGATGTACTGGCTCACGAACGGAAGGAAGCCGCCGAAGTAGCCGGTGCCGATATGATAGGGGATCGACATCGAGCTGTAGCGGATGCGCGGCGGGAAGAGCTCGGACAGGAGCGCCGCGACCGGGCCATAGGTCATGCCGGACAGCGCACTGAGCGCCAGCACGCCGAGCAGGATGATGCCGATATCGCCACCGGTGGGTGTGACCCGGCCGAGCCTGTACCCGGCGGCGTTCAGCGAGGCGTCGAGTTCCGCTTCCGTCGGATAACGGCCCGCGCTCATGCGCGTCTCGCCGATGATGACGCCGCTCAGCCGCTCGTTCACCGTATAGGGCACGCCGCGCTTCGACAGCATGTCGAGCGCCTTGCCGCAGTCGGAGGCCTGCGTCTTGGCAAAGGGGCTGTAGCTGCAGTCAGTGCCACCCACGACCACGGGCGCCCGTCGCGCCGCCGCCGACAGCTCGGCGTTGGCGGCGTTGCCCATCATGCCGAAGATCGGAAACAGCAGGATGAGGGTCAGCAGATAGCCGACCACGATCGGCGTCTTTCGGCCGACCTTGTCGGACAACCAGCCGAACAGGACGAAGAAGATCAGGCCTGCCGCCGCGCCGATCCCGACCAGCGTCTGCGCGGTCGTCGGCTCCAGCTTCATCGCGTTCTGGAGGAAGTAGAGCACCTGGAACATGGCCGTGTACCAGATGACGGTCAGCCCCGCGGCGATCCCGAACAGGGCGACGGTGAGCCGCCGCCAGTTGCCCGGATAGGTGAAGGTCTCCTTCAAAGGATTGCGCGCGGTCTCGCCGGCCTCCTTCATCGCCTGAAAGACCGGGCTTTCGCTGAGTTTCAGCCGCATCCACAGCGAGATGCCGAGCAGGGCGAGCGAGAAGACGAAGGGGAAGCGCCAGCCCCAATCTTCCCAGGCTTCCTGACCAAGCACGGCCTGGGTCGCGAGCACGACGGCCAGCGAGAGGATGAAGCCGCCGGCGACGGAGCCCTGGATGAAGCTGGTGTAGAAACCGCGCTTTCCCGGCTTGGCATGCTCCGCCACGTAGATCGCAGCGCCGCCATATTCGCCGCCGAGCGCCAGGCCCTGCAGGACGCGGAGCAGGAGCAGGATGATCGGCGCGGCGATGCCAATGCTCGCTGCGGACGGCACGAAGCCGACAGCCGCCGTCGCCAGGCCCATCAGCGTAATGGTCACAAGGAAGGTGTATTTCCGCCCGAGCTTGTCGCCCCAATAGCCGAAGAGCACCGCGCCGAGCGGCCGGACTCCGAAACCGACCGCAAATCCCGCGAGGGCGAGCAGCAGCTGCGCCACCTCGCTGTCGGCCGGGAAGAAGGTGCGGCCGATGATTGTCGCCAACGTGCCGTAGATGAAGAAGTCATACCATTCGAACACGGTACCGAGCGAGGAAGCAGCAATCACCAGCCGCACATCGCTTGGCTTCAGTTCGTCCACCCGTTGAGCCGCACTCGTCGCCACACATCCCCCGAAGCTCTGTTTGGAGAAAGGCTTAGCGCAGGTGCGCCGATGTTTCCAAAGCCTTCCTGCACAGGGTCGAAGAGCGACCGCCGAAGACCGAAACGGCCGGATCGGGTTGGCAGTTTAAAACTTGGAAAGGGTGATCCTGTAGCCTTGCGCCTCATGGCTGATATTCTCTTCGAACTAGGGGCGACGACGCCGCCAACGGGCGCCACTCTCGCCCACCGTTCGCTGGAGGCAGTCCGGCGCCACCTCGGCATGGATGTCGGCTACCTCTCCGAGTTCGTAGGCGAGGACACGGTCTTCCGCGAGGTGGACGCGCCCGGACTGGAAGCGGTGATCAAGGTCGGCGACTCGATGCCGCTCGAGCAGGTCTATTGCCGGCACATCCTGGCGGGGAGGCTGCCGGAGCTGATCCCCGACACCGGTGCCAATGCGTTCGCGGCCGGTTTGCCGATCACCACGGGCGTGCCGATCGGAGCGCATGTCAGCGTGCCGATCCGCCGCGCCGACGGCGAGGTCTATGGCATGTTCTGCTTTCTGAGCACGACGCCCCGGCCCGCATTGAACGAGCGCGACCTGCACATCGTCCGCGCCTTCGCGGGCATGGTTGCCGAGGAGATGCACCGCGAGGACGCTGAACGAGAGGCGCTTGAGCGCACCAGGGCGCGCGTCCGGCAGGCACTGGAGCCAGGCGCGTGCTCCATCTTCCTTCAGCCCATCTGCGCGATCGCCGGTGGTGCGACGCTCGGTTTCGAGGCGCTGTCGAGGTTTGCGCTGGAGCCGGTGCGCACCCCCGACGCCTGGTTCGCCGACGCCGCGGCATGCGGGCTCGGCGTCGAGCTCGAGTGCGCGGCCATCGACGCGGCCTTGTCGGTCTATGACCAGCTTGCCCGCCCGTTCACGCTCTCGATTAACGCCTCCCCTGACACTGTGACGAGCGGCGCTTTGGAACGCGTGCTCGGCGCGCGCGAGCTGGATCGCCTCACATTGGAGATCACCGAGCACGCGCCGGTCGAAAGCTATGATCTGCTGAACGGCGCCCTCGCACCGCTGCGCGCGCGGGGGCTGAAGCTAGCGATCGACGATGCCGGTGCGGGCTTTGCGGGCCTGCAGCACATCCTGCAGCTCCAGCCCGACATCATCAAGCTGGACATGACCCTCATCCAGACGATCGACACCGATCCGGCGCGCCGGGCGCTTGCCTCCGCCATGCAGATGTTTGCGCGGCAGACCGGCGCCATCCTTGTCGCCGAAGGCGTCGAGACACGCGAAGAGCTGACGACCCTCAGCAAGCTCAGCTTCCTGCGGGTGCAAGGCTATCTGCTCGGCAAGCCACGCCCCTGGCAGGAGGTCCTGGCTTGCGCACTTCCGTCGCAAGCTTCGGGTTGACCATATTAGGTGTCGTCGGGGGATCGCTTTCCCAACATCTGGAACAAGAGGTTCGCAGCGATGAGGCCGGCGAACGTTGCGCCCACATCATGCGGGTCGAAGACGAGGCGGCTGCTGGTCTTCTGGAGCAGCTCCCATGAAACCAGCCCGAAGCCGCTGACGAACGCGCAGACAAGGAATTGGCGGTTGTCGAGGCGCGAATCCGCTCCCCGCCGCTGGTCGGCCCAGATGCCGAGCAGCGCGAACGTTATCGCAACTGCTGCGGCGAAGTTCGGCAGAACACCGAGCAGATAGTCGCTGGCGGGCTGCAATGGCCGCCCCATGCCTCGGACATGATGGACCGCCGCGAGCAAACCAAGCGCACCGACCCCGGTCAAACCATAACGGGTAGACAAACGCATTCTAGGGTCCATCCTCGGAACAAGCTTGAAGTGACATAGGGCCGGCCCCATCCGCAATCGGGGCACCAAAGGCGTGAAATAGCCTGGGATCGCATCCTCGCTCGGCAGCTGTCGGTGCTTGGTTGTCCCATTTCGAAACAATGTCTTAACAGGAGTTGACCACTCGAAGTCTGTCTCTATCGTGCGCCCAGCAACCGACTCGCTGTCGGTTCGGGGAAGAAGGGGTAATCAGCTTGAAAAACTATCTGTACGCCGCGAGTGCGCTCGCGGCCACGGTCATGGCGTCTGCGCCGGCCCACGCCTTGAAGATTGAGTTCTTCAATCCCAGCAATCTGTCGACCCAGTCGGCCGCTTATAAGGGGTTCCGGGCTGCGGCGAACTTCTGGGAGAAGATGCTCACCAACGACACGACTGTTTATCTGCAGATCGGGTTCGATTCGAACTTCTCGTCGCCAAACATCATCGCCTCGGCGGGCAGCACGCGATTCCTGGGCAGCGGCACGAACGTCTCGAACATCTATGCGACCCTTGCCGCAACCGGCACGTCGCAGCTCGACCAGATCGCGGTTGCGAACCTTTCGCCGCTGACGAACGGCGCGGTGAGCGCGATCACGCAGCAGGCGAAGCCAAATGGCCAGGGCGTGGTGCACAACACCCGCGCTCCGGATCCGACCGGTACTTCGACCTCCGCGCAGACGCTGAACGGCATTGAGACCGCCAGCTTCCGCGAGTGGGACAATGACGGTTCGATCAACAACTCGCAGCTGTGGGTGAACGGCGCGGTTCTGAAGGCACTCGGTTTCCAGCTGCCCGACACGGCCTACAGCGCCGCCAATCGCGACACGAACGGCCGGGGCATCGATGCTCGCGTGCGCTTCAACAGCGCGTTCAACTTCGACTATGATCCGACCGACGGCATCGGTGTCGGCCAGACCGACTTCATCGGCACGGCCATTCACGAGTTCGGCCACTCGCTGGGCTTCGTCTCGGGTGTCGACATTTACGACACCAACACCAACATCCAAGCGAACTTGGATACGCTCCAGGGCCTGATGTCCACGCTCGACCTGTTCCGCTACAGCGACGACGTGAACAACCTGGCGCCGGGCAGCAAGCCGGTCCTCGACTGGTCGGTGGGCAACTCGGCGGTCGTGGGTGACAACCTCCGTGGCCGCGCCTACTTCTCGTTCGACGGCCAGACCAAGGGTCTGTCGGCCTATGGCGGTGACGCGGGTTACTTCTCGACGGGTCAGCTCAATGGTGACGGTCGCCAGGCGTCGCACTTCATGGACACGCCGTATGAAGCAGCTCCGGGCGATCAGGGTCCGGGCAACCCCCGCTGCCTGCGTCCGATCGGTGGATCGCGCGGCATCATGGATCCGACGTTCGCTCCGTGCGAACTCGGCATCGTGACCGGTGTCGACATGGCCGCGTTCGATGCCATGGGCTGGAACGTCCGCTACGACGTGCTGAAGCGCTCGGGAGCCTTCTATACCAGCGCCGATGCCTTCAACGGCACGCTGTCGGTTCCGGAGCCGGCCACCTGGGCCTTGATGATCGGCGGCTTCGGCTTCGTTGGTGCCGCGATGCGCCGCCGGACCCGTACCACTGCGGTCAAGTTCGCCTGATCTCATAAGTGGTTGCGAAAGGGCCTTGTCCGGCGACCCCGGGCAAGGCCTTTTTCGTTGTTCTTTCTCGATGTTCGATAGGGGCTCTCCGCGCACCGTGACGCCCGTCGCTTGATATGCGACGCAGTCAGTGCTGCCCCAACTGCCCCTTTGCTGCAGCGCGCAGTTTGCGCGGATCGAAAGCTTGCCCATCCTTGAAAACGTAGGCGACGTTTCGGATGTCTTCGATTCGCCTGTCAGGCGCGCCTTTCACGACAAGGAGATCGGCCGCCATGCCGGGTGCGACCCGCCCGATCCGGTCGCCCGCCTTCAAGAATGTGGCCGCGTCGCTGGTCGCAAATCGAATGACTTGCAGCGGCGTGAATCCGGCGCGGACAAGCGCGACCATCGCGTCGTGATTGGCGTAGCCGGGCACGGTGCCGAAGTCGCTGGCATCGGCACCGATCAGCAAGCGCCCGCCTTCTTCGGCAAAATCCCGTTCGAAAGCGCGATGCGCCGCATTCCACGAGGCCTGGTCCGCCGCTGAAGGCAGCCATGGCGGGCGGCTGGCGACGAGCTCATCATAGCGCTTCCGCTGATCCGGACTGAGCATGGAGAGCTCTTCCTCCGTTTGCTCGAACGGTTCAGTGGCCGGAGGAGTAGCGACGATCGCGATATTCTTGGCAATGAGTAGGGAAATCAACCGCCTGGCTGTGGAGGACGCCGGATCGTAGCGGAAGCTGCCGACGGCATCCGGAGCGACACCAAAGTCCTTCGCACACGACGTCAGACCATGCTCGATCGTATGGATGCCGGCATTTGCCGCCTCCGTGCAGCTGATTTCCCCCAAATGCCCGGCGACATGCATGCCGAGCGCCTCGGCAGCCTGGACGGCGCCGCGAAGCGCCTCGGGATTGATGGAGCTATAGACCTTGACCGATGTCGCGCCGCGACTGCCCCAGAAGGCGGTGATCCTTTGAGCTTCGGACGCGGTTTGGACCACATTGTCGCCCAGGAATCCGCCATTCGGTCCGTTCAGATAGGCTCCAGTGACGAAGAGCCTCGGACCGGCTGCGCGCCCGTCGTCGATCCGCTTCTTGAGGTTGAGGTCGACCTGCGGCGCCTCTGACCCTGCCGTGCGCGCCGTGGTCACACCGGCCGCCAGGAGCAGTTTGGGGACGCTCCCCGGCATCGCGTCCCAGACATAGGCGCCGGAGAAATAGTTCAGATGCTCGTGCATCATCACGAGCCCTGGAAGAACAGAGTGACCCTTAAGGTCGATGCGTTTGGCGTTTGCGGGATAGCTCTTGGACCCGCCGATCCTGGCGATCCGGCCCTCTTGCACCAGGATGGTTACGTTCTCCCGGGCCGGCGCGCCGGTACCGTCGATCAGGCGCGCATTGGCAAGGACGAATGTGCTTCCCGGTTCGGCGAGATATTGCTGGAGCGGGCCGTTCGCGTCCTCCGTCCAGGCAGGTGTCGCCGCGCCCAGCATCATCGTTGTCAGGACCAGCCTTAGAGCGTCGGCGCGCATCGTGTTCCCCGAGTTGCCGCAGTCTAGCAGGATCTGGCTTGTCCGCCATCGGGCAGTAAGGAGGCGCGTGTTCGGAAGGAATGCGGCCTGGTCTCGGTTACGGCTCGGACTCGGGGGGGCGTGCGGGTCGCCTTTGATGGCGCTGATCACCCGTTCCTCCAGCGAAGCGGATCAGCAGGCCGAGCAGACGGTCACGGCGATCAGCAGCGCATAGGCGAGCATCCCCTGCGGCGGCTGTTCGGATCGGGTTGGCAGGTCATGTCAGAAAAGGCGCCCGCCGTTCGGCACGGTTTGGCTGGGTGTGACCAGCACCACTTCGCCGTCTGCATCGGGGAAGCCGAGGGTGAGAACCTCGGACATGAAGGGGCCGATCTGGCGAGGCGGGAAGTTGACGACGGCGGCGACCTGACGGCCGGTCAGAGCCTCGGGCGAATAGTGGCGGGTGATCTGGGCACTGGACTTCCTGGTGCCGATCTCAGGGCCGAAGTCGATCAGCAGCTTGAAAGCGGGTTTGCGCGCCTCGGGGAAGGGTTCGGCCGAGACGATGGTCCCGACGCGGATGTCGACCTTCAGGAAATCGTCGTAGCTGATCGTCATGCCCTGCCTCCGAAATGAACCGGCCCGCCCGGCGCACGTTTAGCGGGGCATGGCAGAGGAAAACAAACCGCGCGTCTATGGCATGGCCGATCAGGCGAACCGTCATCCGCCCGCCTCTCAGGGCATGCGGGGCGAGCAGGCGGCGCCGGGCCCGCGCGCCCGCGATCCCGAGTTTGCGCATATGGTGACGCTGGAGAACGGCAAGCGCGTGCCCGTGTCAGAAGGCAATGGCGTGGCCTTTGCCGAAGCGAGCGGCCGGATCGCCCGCGCCGAGGACCGCGAGATTGAGGTCGAGTTCGTGCCGGAGGAGCGGGAGGAAGTTGCTCCGCCGCCACCGGCGCAGGCACATCGCCGCTCGCGCAAGCCGCTGCTCGTCGGCGCGGTTGCCGCCGGTGCCGCCGCGGGCATTTATCTGATCGAGCGGTTGCGGCGGTCGACCGACACGCAGGCGGCGCCTTGGCCCCGGCCCGTGCCGATGCGGGAAGGGGAGGCATCGGTACCGGTGAAGCCTGAAACCACCGCGCTGCCGGTTTCGGTGTCCCATGAAACAGGGCCGCTGGTGCCGGTGCAGCAGCTCCCGCACCAGCAGCCCTTGCTTGCGGAGATCAGCCCCGCGGCTTCACAAACTTCAGCGTCATCCGATCGCTCTCGCCAATCGCCTGATATTTAGCACGGTCGGCTTCGCCTTCGGCATAATTGGGCGGAAGCGTCCACACGCCCTTCGGATAGTCGGCGGTGTCTTTCTTGTTCGCGTTGATCTCTGACGAGGCGACGAGCTTAAAGCCGGCCTGCTCCGCCAGGCGACGGATCGTCGACGTCTTGATGTAGCCGCTGGTCCGCTCGCGCTCGTCGCTGGCGCTCTCAGGAAGGCGGTGATCGACGATGCCCAGCGTGCCGCCCGGCTTCAGCATCGCGTAGATTTCGCGGAAGGCGTCGGCCGAATAATCGGTCTTCTCCGCCTGCATATAGCCCATCTTCCAGTTGTGGACGTTGCGGAAGGTGAGGACTGCGTCGGCCGTACCCGGCGCCACGCCCGTGCCGCCGAGGACAGTCGGGAAGTTCGCCTTCTGGACCTTGCCATAAAGGGTGGGATTGCCGTCGAGCCGCTTGGTGAGGCCCTCCAGCCCGCGCGTGCCCGGCGCCGCGGCGATCAGGGTGCCGCCCTTGCTTAGATACTGGGCGAGGATCTCGGTGTACCAGCCGCCGCCCGGCCACAGCTCGACGACCGTGTCGGTCGGCTTGATGCCGAAAAAGGCGAGCGTCTCGGCTGGGTGGCGATACTGGTCGCGAACGCGATTGGCCTCGGTGCGATGCGGGCCCGACACGGCCTGCTGGAGCGCGGCCGAGGGTTTCTGGGCGGGCGCCGCGGTCGCGACGAGAGCGGCGGTGAGGGTCAGAGCGAGGGGGAAAGCGCGCATCAGGGTCTCCTATTCTGCGGCCGCCGGTGGTGGCGGGCAGGGAGTGGCACGCAATGCCGGGTCGATCAACGGCGGTGGCGGTTCGATGAAAAAGGGCGGCCGCTTGCGCGACCGCCTCTCTGACGTTCCAGGCTCTGACGCTTAGGCGAAGAGCTTCGCCCAGCCGCGCTTCGGCCGGCTCTTCCAGGCGCCGCGGTGATAGGCGTCGCTGGCCAGCAGCGGCATAACCGACCCGGCTTCCGCGAACACCATCTGCTCGAGCGCAGTGTCGACCTTGCCCCAGCTGGCGGCTTCCTTCAGCGTCGAGGACGAGCAGGCGCCGTCGCGCACGTCGGCGACCGTGATTTGCACGGCATATTTGTGCATCTCGACATCCTCATGGCCCAAGATTTCGGCGCAAACGACCGTATCCTGGATGAAGTTCTTCGGCACGCCGCCGCCGATCATCAGCAGGCCCGTGGTGCCCGCCTTGATCTTGATGTCGGTCAGCTCGCGGAAGTCCGCGATCGCATCCAGCACCATGTACGGCTTGCCTTCCTTGGCGCGCTCGACCTGGTGCTTGACGAGGCCAAAGCCGGCCGAGCTGTCGACGAATGCCGGGCAGAAGATCGGCACGTCATGCTCATAGGCGAGCTTGACGAGGCTGTTCTCCTTCTTGCCGTGCTCGACGAGATACTTGCCCATCTCGCGGATAAAGGCGCGCGAGCTATAGGGGCGCGGCTCCAGCGAGTCGGCGATCTTGCCGATCGTGTGGTCCGTCTCCTGCAGCTGCTCTTCGTCGATATAGGTGTCGTAGATGCGATCGATATAGAGCGAGCGCAGCACGTTATCGTCGGGGATCTCAAGCGCTTGATAGTGCTTGTGGCCGAGGCCCTCGAAGAAATCCATGTCGACGATCGACGCACCCGTGGCGACGATGCCGTCCACCATGTTGGAGCGGACGAGCTCGGCATACAGGTCCATGCAGCCGCCGGCCGAGGTCGAACCCGCGATCACCAGGAAGATGGTGCAGTCCTTGTCCTCGAGCATCTGGTTGTAGATGCCGGTGGCGCGGGCGAGATCGCGGCTGGTGAAGCTCATCTTCCCCATGGCGTCGATGATCGGCCGGGCGTCGAACTTGGTGATGTCGATATGCTCGACGGTGGTCGACAGCAGCTCCGCCTTGCGGGTGTCGTTGGCGATAGAGTTCATAATCTCAGGTTCCGTTGCTCAATAACCGCCGTCGTTAAGGGGACGCGGAAACCCGTTCCGGCCTTCTCACTTGGAGAACGCCAATCTTTCTTCGTCATTGCGAGCGAAGCGAAGCAATCCAGCACCGGTGCGCGGCTACTCTGGATTGCTTCGTCCCTACGCTCCTCGCAATGACGGGAGCGCGTTACAGCTTCACGACGTTCGAGGCGACCTCGTGCTCCACCGCGGTGTAGAGCGAGACCATCGGCTCGTCCTCCACTTCGACCACCTGCGACACGCCGAAGCCGTTAAAGCCCGTCCGCATGGCGCAGCCATAGGCGCCGAGCATGCCGACTTCGATATAGTCGCCCGCCTGAACGTCGGCCGGCAGCATGAACGGCCCCGCCATATGGTCGAGATCGTCGCAGGTCGGCCCGTAAAAGCTGAACGCGAGCGGCTTGGCGCGGCTGTCCGGCTCCCGCAGCAGGCTGACCGGGAAGCGCCAGCCGACATGCGCGGCGTCGAACAGCGCACCATAGGCGCCGTCGTTGATGTACAGCTCGTCGCCGCGGCGCTTTTCGACGCGCACGACCAGCGAGCTATACTCAGCGCACAGCGCCCGGCCCGGCTCGGCCCAGAGTTCCGACGAATACGATACCGGCAGGCTCTCGAACGCACGGTGGATCGTCTCGAAATACAGCTCGAGCGGCGGCGGCTCCATGCCCGGATAGGAGCTCGGAAAGCCCCCGCCCACATCGACCACGTCCACCGTCACCGCCGCCTCGACGATCGCCTGGCGCACCCGCTCCATCGCCTGGGCATAGGCGTCCGGCGTCATGGCCTGGGATCCGACATGGAAGCAGATGCCGAGCGCGTCCGCGACCTGGCGGGCGGCGATCAGCACGTCCTTGGCCTCAGTCGGCGACACGCCGAACTTGGAAGCCAGGCTCAGCTTCGAATAATCGGACGAGACACGCAGCCGCACGCACAGCGTGAGGTCCTCCGCGCCCTTGGTCGCGCGCACGATCTTGTCCAGCTCCTCGGTCGTATCGAGCGAGAAGGTGCGGACGCC
>Ga0164290_1000339_pt1 | contig 168006 bp, 160 predicted proteins | sample Micstemetagenome_FD_108782 | JGI IMG/M metagenome (GOLD analysis project Ga0164290, IMG submission 108782) | Contaminated culture microbial community from soil near Moab, Utah, USA - Microcoleus steenstrupii SON62 (Illumina Assembly) | ecosystem: Environmental > Terrestrial > Soil > Soil crust...
TCAATCTGAGCCAGGATCAAACTCTTCAGTTCAATCCTTCCAAAGCTTCAAACTCGCTTGACGTATTTCTACATCGTGCGAGCACTCCGTCTTACCTTTATGCAGCTTCCAGACGTCGACCCAAGGTTCCCCCTAGACCAACACCCTTCACCACACCAGAGTGCCCACACCTATCGGCTGTTCTAACTGTTAAAGAGCGATCCGAACCGCCATCTTCGGGGATGGTTGCGGGGGCAGGATTTGAACCTACGACCTTCGGGTTATGAGCCCGACGAGCTGCCAGACTGCTCCACCCCGCGCCCGAACTGCGATCCAGAGTCAAACAGTTTAGCTGGCGCCCTCTCGGGCGTCAACAATTCGACGACTTTTCGGCCGTTCAGTCGGCTGCGAGCAGCCAATCCAGGATCGGAGCCCACTGGACCCGATCCCGGGCCGTCAGATACTCGGGCAGATCGAAGATGCTCTGACCGTTGAACGCCGCATTGGCGTAGACCTGGGTGTCGCGAAGGTACGACAGTACCGGCAACTCGAACTGCTGCAGGAAGGCCTCCAGGGTGGCGGCCGCCTTGGTCCGCGGATCCACCCGCATCCCGATGATTCCGATGGTCGCCTTGTTCCGGCGAACCGGCTTTTCCGCCACAAGTGCTTGAATGAAATCGCTGGTTGCTGCCATGTCGTACAGCGACGGCTGCACCGGCACGACGACCTTCTGGGCGATCTTCAGGGAATGCGCCAGGTTCTTGCCGTGCAATCCCGCCGGGCTGTCCAGCACAAGCCACCCCTTCGACCGCCCGCCCGGGGCGCTGTCGGCGTCCTCTCCATCCAGACGCGCGATCGGAGGGGCATCGGCACCCCGAATGCCCAGCCAGGCCAGCGACGAGCGCTGGCGGTCGAGATCCCAGAGGGTTACATGCTCGCCCCGGCTCGCCAGGGCTCCGGCGATGTTCGTGGCCAAGGTCGTCTTGCCTGCTCCGCCCTTCGGATTTGCAACCAATACCGACCGCATGGACCCTCCCTTGTTTCGGTGTCAGTGGCGCCGGTCCGCCCCAAGCAACTGATACGCCCCTTCCGAGCGCAGCGACTACAGGAGGCGGGAGGCAGTTTCGTCCCAGGCTTCAGGCCTGTTCCACGGGTGCCTCCGGCGCTGCAACCTCTTCCAACGGCAATTCGGCTGATTCCTCCAGAGGGGTCTGCTCCACCAATGTGCCCAGTTCCTCGAGCGGCGGCAGCTCCGAAAGCGATCGCAGACCCAGATCGTCCAGGAAAGTCCGGGTCGTCGCGAAGAGCTCGGGACGGCCCTCCACTTCCCGATGCCCGATGCGCTCGATCCACAGCCGGGCCTCGAGCGCTTTCAGGATGGTCGGCGCCACGGATACTCCGCGGATGTCTTCGATGTCGCCCCGGGTGACGGGCTGCCGGTAGGCGATGATCGCAAGCGTCTCGAGCACCGCCCGGGAATACTTGGGCGGCTTCTGCGGATTCAGTCGGTCGAGGATGCCCTGGAACTGGGGCCGCGTCTGGAACCGCCAGCCTGAGGCGACCGACACCAGTTCCACTCCGCGCCCCTGCCAGTCCGCCCGCAAATCCTCCAGAACCTTGCGCAGGGTCTCGGAGTCGATCTCGTCATCGAAGAGGCGTTTGAGCGACTGCAGCGACAGCGGCTCGGCACTGGCCAGCAGTGCTGCTTCCAGCAGCAGCTTGGCCTGATTGAGATCAGTTGTTGGAGATTCCATCGTTCAACCTGACGTAGATCGGGGCAAACGCCGCCTGCTGGGTGACGTTCACCAGGTGTTCCTTGGCGAGTTCGAGAATGGCGAGAAACGTGACGACCAGTTCGGGCACGCCGCGCTCGGGCTCGAACAGACGTCCGAACTCCACGAAGGAAAGCCCTTGCAGGTGCCGCAGGATCCGGCTCATGTGCTCGCGGACCGACAACTGTTCCCGCGTGACCTTGTGGTGCCGGGTCGCCTTGGCTCGGGCCAGCAATCCCAGCCAGGCGAGCCGCAGGTCTTCCGGCTCGACCTCCGGGAGCCGCACCAGCACAGCACGCTCCGAAAACACCTGGACCGCCTGGAAGTCGCGGGCGGCCTGAGGCAGGTCGTTCAACCGCTGACCGGCGACTTTCATCCGCTCGTATTCCAGCAGACGCCGCACCAGTTCTGCCCGGGGGTCTTCCTCGTCCGCCTCGGGGGCGGCAGGGGGCCGAGGCAGCAGCATCCGTGACTTGATCTCGATCAGCAGCGCCGCCATCAGCAGGTACTCGGCGGCCAACTCGAGCTGCTTCTGTCGCATGACTTCGACGTACTCCATGTACTGCCGGGTGATCTCGGCCATGGGGATGTCGAGCACGTCGAGGTTGTGCTTGCGGATCAGGTAGAGCAGCAGATCCAGCGGCCCTTCGAAGGTCTCCAGGAAGACTTCGAGCGCTTCCGGCGGGATGTACAGATCCTTGGGCAGTTCCAGCACCGGCTCGCCGTGCACCAGGGCGATCCGCCCCGTGTCCTGACTCGCGGGCGCGGCCCCGTCGATGACGGTCAGTTCGACCAATTGTGCTGCGCTTTCCGGGGCATCGGGATTCCTGGCAGTCGCTCAAGCGACCGGGTTGACCGCCGGATTATCCAATAAACCAGTGGCCTGGCGCCACCCGCCTACCCGCCCCCGGTGCGGGTCCACCGACCTTTAAGGTTTCCCCCCGCTTTGCCGATATTTCGGGTCGATGCTGGCGGACGGGCATTGCCCGTCGATTGCCTCCGCTCAGCCCTCCCGAACCGCCCACCCCCAAGGCCCACGACGCCCTCGCCGCTGGAGCGCAAGACCATGTCGGAATTGATGAAAAGTATCGACGCCCGCACCAAGTTGGCGGGCACGAACAAGCTCGAGATCCTGCTCTTCTCGCTGGGCAAGGACAGCCGGACCTGCCGTCGCGAAACCTACGGCATCAACGTGTTCAAGGTGCGCGAGGTCATGCGCACGCCCGAGATCACGCGCGCTCCGGACATGCCCGACGCCGTGGAAGGCATGGTCAGCCTGCGCGGCAGTCTCGTACCGGTGGTGGACCTGGCCCGGTACACGCGGATCCCGGTCGAGGCGACGCCCCAGATCATGATCGTGACCGAATACAACGGTCACACCCAGGGCTTCCTGGTGGAAGCGGTGGACACCATCCTGCGTCTCGACTGGTCGGCCATGAAAGTGCCGCCGGAGATGATGAGCGCGCAGACCGGCGGCCTGGTGGTCGCCGTGACCGAACTGCCCGACAACCGCCTCGTGATGATGCTGGACGTCGAGAAGATCCTCTCGGAGACCAGCGGCTACGACGACGAGCATCTGTACGTGAACATCAAGCCGGTCGACAGCGGCACACGCACGGTGCTGTTCGCTGACGACTCATCGATCGCACGCAAGCAGATCACCAAGACGCTGGATGCCATGAATGTCCGCTGGATCAGCGCCACCAATGGCAGTCATGCCTGGGAGGAACTCGAACGCATCGCTGCAGCCGCCGCTTCGGCCAACCGCCCCATCAGCGACTTCGTGAACCTCATCCTCACCGACGTCGAGATGCCCGAACTGGACGGCTACATGCTGACCCGCCGTATCAAGAACGACCCGCGCTTCGCCAAGCTGCCCGTGATCATGCACTCGTCGCTCTCCGGCATGCAGAACCAGCAACTCGGCCGCTCCGTCGGCGTCGACGAGTACGTGGCCAAGTTCGAACCGCACAAGCTCGCCGAGACGCTGAGCAATCGTCTCGCGCTGGCCTCCTGATCCCATCCCACCTCAAGACAAGTTCATCGATGGACCTCTCCGACAACCAGAACCTGCTCGAATCGGTCGACGCCCGCACCAAGCTAGCCGGCTCGAACAAGATGGAAATCCTGCTGTTCTCGCTCGGCACGCGCGAGACCTTCGGCATCAACGTCTTCAAGGTGCGCGAAGTCACGCGCACGCCCGCCATCACGCGCACGCCCAACATGCCCCCTGGCGTGCAGGGCGTGATCTCGCTGCGCGGGAACATCATCCCGGTCATCAGCCTCGCCAAGTTCATCAACATCGGCACCGATGCCTCCGCCAGCGTCGAGACCATGATGGTCACCGAGTACAGCCGCCGCACCCAGGGCTTCCTGGTGCACGACGTGGACCGCATCGTCCGCGTCGACTGGGACAAGGTGAAAGCACCCGAGACGATCCTGGCCGGCCACGACGGACTCATAACGGCCATCACCGAGCTGCCCGACGGCAAGCTCGTCTCGATCCTCGACGTCGAGCAGATCCTGGTCAATGCCTTCGGCGAGGAAGCGGTTCCGGAAATGGAGAAGGTGGACTCCGAACACGAGCATCACGTGTTCTTCGTCGACGACTCGATGGTCGCCCGCAAGGAAATCTCGCAGGTGCTGGACAAGCTGGGGGTCAAGTACAACCAGGCCAACAACGGCTTCGAAGGCTGGGAGCGCCTCAAGGGAATGGCGAGCCGCGCCCAGGCCGAGGGCCGCGGCCTCCACGAATCGCTCAGCGTGATCCTGGTGGATGCCGAAATGCCCGAGATGGACGGCTACGTGCTGACGCGCAACATCAAGACCGACTCGCGCTTCGACGGCATTCCCGTCGTGATGCACTCGTCGCTCTCCTCCGAGGCCAACCGTGCCATGGGCAAGAGCGTGGGCGTGGACGCCTACGTGGCCAAATTCGACCCGACCGTGCTCGCAGACACCCTGCGGCCGCTGTTCCACAAGTGATCCACGAGATCGCGCACTCGACGCGACGTTCGCCATACCGTTCGCCGGAGACTCATCGATGAGCAAAGACATGAAATTCCTGGTGGTGGACGATTTCTCCACCATGCGACGAATCATCCGCAATCTGCTGAAGGAGCTCGGCTTCACCAACGTCGACGAGGCGGAGGACGGCGTGAGCGCCCTCGCCAAGCTGAACGGCGGCGGCTTCGACTTCGTCGTTTCCGACTGGAACATGCCGAACATGACCGGCATCGAACTGCTGCGCGCGATCCGCGCAGACGAGAACCTCAAGCACCTGCCGGTACTGATGGTCACCGCCGAAGCCAAGAAGGAGAACATTGTCGAAGCCGCGCAAGCCGGCGCCAGCGGCTACGTGGTGAAGCCCTTCACCGCCGTCACCCTCGACGAGAAGATCTCCAAGATCCTGCAGAAACAGGGAGTGCCGCAATGAGCGTGACCGTCGCATCGAGCCAGGATTCCGACGACCTGGAAGCACTGTTCGACAGCATCGTCGCCGAGAACTCCGTCAAGGAGGCGCCGCCGGCCGGCGCCGCGCCGGTGAACGGCGATGCCGAAGTCGTGTCGCGCCTCGGCCACCTCGCGCGGTCCCTGCACGACAGCATGCGCGAACTGGGCTACGACAAGATCATCGCCCAAGCCGCCGATTCGATCCCCGATGCGCGCGATCGCCTCAACTACATCGCGACCATGACGGAGAAGGCGGCAAGCCGCACGCTCAACGCGACCGAGGCCGCCCAGCCGCTGCAGGACAAGCTCGAGGCCGGCGCGACCACGCTCAACTCCGAGTGGGAGAAGCTGTACGCCAACCAGATGTCGGTGGACGAGTTCAAGGTCCTGGCCGGCAAGACGCGCGATTTCCTGCGCGACGTACCGGTCCATGCACGCGCCACGAACGCGCAGCTGCACGAGATCATGATGGCTCAGGATTTCCAGGACCTGACCGGGCAGGTCATCAAGCGCATGACCGACATCGCGCGCGAAGTGGAAAAGCAGCTGCTCGAACTGCTTATCGAACACCTGCCTCCCGATCGCCGCACCCAGCTCGAGGCGAACGGACTTGCCGGACCCAACATCCATGGCAAGAGCGCCCAGGGCGTCGTGACCGACCAGGCACAGGTCGACGATCTGCTCGAGAGTCTCGGATTCTGACCGGGCACCAGCCGCCCGAGGACCACATCGATGAGTGATTTCGCAGGGATGGAGGAGTTGCTTCGGGACTTCCTGACCGAAGCCGGTGAGCTGCTCTCCGACGTCGACAACAAGCTGGTGGAGCTCGAGAAGCGGCCCGACGACGCCAAGCTGCTGAACGACATCTTCCGCGGCTTTCACACCATCAAGGGTGGCGCCGGCTTCCTCAACGTCGACGAACTGGTGAAGCTGTGCCACCTCACCGAGAATCTGTTCGACAAGCTGCGCAACCGCGAACTCGCGCTTTCGCTGGAAGTGATGGACGTCATTATGTCGGCCACCATGGTGGTGCGTGACATGTTCCAGTCGCTCGAGCGGGCATCGATGCCACAGCCCGCCGACACCGCCCTGCTGACGGCGCTCCAGGACGCGCTGGACGGCAAGCTCTCGGCACCGGCCGCGTCGGAGACCCCTGCCCCGGCCGCTGCAGCCGCGGACACGCCGGCACCGAGCGCAACGCCTGCGACCGCCGCACCCACGCCTGTCGCAGCGGGTGACGGTCCCGACTGGAACGCGCTGTACCACGGCCTGCTGGGCACTTCCGCACCCGCCGACAAGGCCTCCACCGTCCGCGAAGTGCAGCCGACCCGCAATCCCGGTCGCCGCGCCACCGACCAGCCCGAAGCCGACGGCATGCGGGCCGGCCGGCGCGACAACGACAAGGTGGTCGTCGTCTCGCAGGAAACGACGATCCGCATCGACACCAACCGCCTCGACCAGGTGCTCAACCTTTCCGGTGAGATCGGCCTCGCGAAGAACCGCCTCAACTGCCTCCGAACCGACATCCTGTCGGGTAAGGACAATCCGGACACCTTCCGCGCGCTGGACGAGGCCGTGAGCCATCTCGATCTGCTGGTGAGCGACCTTCAGAACGCGGTCATGAAGACGCGCATGCAGCCCATCGGGCGCCTCTTCCAGAAATATCCGCGCGTGGCCCGCGACATGGCACGCCAGCTCGGCAAGAACGTCGAACTGGTGCTGGTAGGCGAGGACACCGAACTCGACAAGACCATGATCGAGGAACTGGGCGATCCGCTGATCCACCTCGTGCGCAACGCGGTGGACCACGGCATCGAAGCCCCCGACGAGCGCCGCCGCAGCGGCAAGCCGGAAGCGGCCACGGTGCGTCTGTCTGCCCAGCAGATGGGCGATCACATCATCCTCGAGATTTCCGACGACGGCCGCGGCATGAAGCCGGACGTCCTGCGTCGCAAGGCCGTGGAAAAGGGTCTTATCGACGCCGACACGGCCGCCAACATGGACGAGCGGCATGCTCTGCAGCTCGTCTTCATGCCGGGCTTCTCCACCAAGGAACAGGTGAGCAGCTTCTCCGGCCGCGGCGTCGGCATGGACGTGGTCAAGACCAACATCCAGAAGCTCAATGGCCGCATCGAGATCAAGTCGATCGTCGGCGGCGGCACCACCTTCTCGATCTCGCTGCCGCTCACGCTGGCGATCCTGCCGGTGCTGGTGGTGCGGGTCGGTGAACAGCCCTTTGCGGTCCCGCTCGCCCTCGTGCGCGAAATCATCACGATCCAGCCCGATCAGGTGCAGGAAGTCTCCGGCAAAGCCACCATGGTGGTGCGCGACGAGGTGCTGCCGGTGCGTTCGCTCTCCGGCCTCATCGGCTGGCCGCAGGAACGGCCGCCGGCCTACGGCGTGCTGATGCAAAGCGCCGTCAACAATCTCATCCTCGCCGTGGACGGCTTCGTCGGCCGCGACGACGTGGTCATCAAGCCGCTGGAGGACGTCAAACCGAAGGGCGTTGCCGGCGCCACGCTGTCGGGCGACGGTTCGGTGGTCCTGGTGCTCGACATGGAGCAGCTGCTGTCCGAACCGCATGTCGAGACGCGCCGCAGCCTGTTCGAGATGGCAGCCTAGTCCCACGCTCTACAGGAACACTGCATTTGAGCACCGAAAGTTTTCTCGTCCGTCGCCCGCTGCTTGCGCGTGACGGCAAGTTCGCCGCCTACATGTTCCGTTCGGTCGGCGCGGCGAACGCCGACGCCTACGACGGCGTGCTGGACACGGACGCCAAGGCCGACAGCCGCCTCGTCTTCCTGGAGGACGTTCCCGCCGGTCTGGCGACGCCGGGGGCAGGCGACAGCAAGCGCTTCGTCGCGATGGTCAGTGCCGACAACGGCTCCGACCGCATCGCCCCGCTCAAGGCCAAGGGCTTCTCCGTGTGCGCGCGCGTCGCCGGTACGGCGCCTTCGGCGCTGGTCAACATGGGAGCAGCCGACTACATCTGGTGGGATGCGAAGGTCGCGGGCGATCTGTCCGTGCCCGCCAAGGCCGCCCAGCGCATTCCCGGCAAGCGCGTGGCCGGCGGCGTAGATTCGCGCGACGCGTTCGACCAGGGCAAGGAACTGGGCGCCCAGCTCTTCGAGGGCGAGTGGTATCTGCGCGTGGAAGGCAATCCGAACAAGCCGATCACGCCGGCGCAGTCGACCATCCTCGAACTCACGAACATGATCCAGACCGAGGCGCCGGTCGCAAGGATCGAACAGGCGTTGAAGCGCGACGCGACCGTCTCGTTCCGGCTGCTGCGCTACATCAACTCCGCCGGTTTCGGCCTGCAGTGCGAGATCACCTCGTTCCGCCACGCGCTCAGCATCCTCGGCTATCAGAACCTCGGCCGCTGGCTCGCATTGCTGCTGGCAACGGCAGGCACCGGCACGACCGCACCGGCTCTGATGCGCGAAGCGGCCGCCCGCGGCCGCCTCTCGGAACTGATCGGCCACGATCTCGTGGACGCCCAGGAGCGCGACACGCTCTTCATCGTGGGCGTGTTCTCGCTGCTGCCCGCGATCCTGCAGCTTCCCATGCCGCAACTGCTCGACCAGTTGAACCTGGCCGAGAACGTCACCGACGCCCTGCTGACGCGCCAGGGCCTCTACGGCCCGATCCTGCGCCTCGCCGAGGCGCTGGAGAGCGACGACGAGGCGCTCATCTCACGCCTCGCCTTCGATCTCCAGCTCGACGCCGCCCAACTGAACCGCCATCACGTGACGGCGCTCACCTGGGCCGACCATCTCTCGCTGCAATAGAGCAACCAACGGACGCTCCTTTTCGCATCGGGGCGCGCGTGCGCCCCGGCTGCGCCGGCCGCTCACCAGTCACGGTTGCGACGGTGCCACTTTCGAGAACTCGAAGCGCCCCGCGACGACGTCCACCTTCACCCGATCCTTCGGGGCGAACTCGCCCTCCAGGATGCGCTTCGCCAGCGGGTTCTCGATGCTCTGCTGGATCGCCCGCTTGAGCGGCCGCGCGCCGTAGATCGGATCGAAGCCCGCGAGAGCGAGTTCCGCCAAGGCGGCATCCGTGACCTCCAGCGCCAGCTCCATCTTCGCGAGGCGCGCTTCGAGTCCGCGCAGCTGGATCTTCGCGATCGCCCGGATGTTCTTCTCGTCCAGCGCGTGGAACACCACCACCTCGTCGATGCGGTTGATGAACTCCGGGCGGAAATACGTCTTCACTTCCGCCATCACGGCGAGCTTGATGACCTGATAGTCATCACCGGCCATCTTCTGGATCATCTGCGAACCCAGGTTCGAGGTCATCACGATCACGGTGTTCTTGAAGTCCACGGTGCGGCCCTGGCCGTCGGTCATGCGGCCGTCGTCCAGCACCTGCAACAGCACGTTGAAGACATCCGGGTGGGCCTTCTCGACCTCGTCCAACAGGATCACCGAATAGGGCTTGCGCCGCACCGCTTCGGTGAGATAGCCGCCTTCCTCGTAGCCCACGTAACCGGGCGGCGCACCGATCAGCCGCGCGACCGAGTGCTTCTCCATGAACTCGCTCATGTCGATGCGGATCAGGTGATCCTCGGAATCGAACAGGAAGCCGGCCAGCGCCTTGCACAGTTCGGTCTTGCCGACACCCGTGGGCCCGAGGAACAGGAACGAGCCGTAGGGGCGATTGGGATCCGACAGCCCGGCGCGTGAACGCCGGATCGCATCCGACACGAGACGCACCGCCTCATCCTGCCCGACCACGCGCTCGTGCAGTTTGTCTTCCATGCGGATCAGCTTGTCCCGTTCGCCCTGCATCATCTTGGAGACCGGAATGCCGGTCGCGCGCGAAACCACTTCCGCGATTTCCTCGGCGCCCACCTGGGTGCGCAACAGCGTCGGCCGTTCCTTGGAATCAGCCTTCTCGGCCGCCTTGAGCTGAGCCTCCAACTGCGGCAGCTTGCCGTACTGGAGCTCGGCCACCTTGTCGAGCTTGCCCTCGCGCTGCAGCTTGGCGATCTCGGCGCGCACGCGGTCGATCTCCTCCTTCACGTGCGCGGCGCCGTGCACCTGCGCCTTCTCGGCCTTCCAGACCTCCTCGAGGTCGGAGTACTCCTTCTCCAGCCGCTTGATCTCGTCCTCGATCAGACCGAGCCGCTTGCGCGAAGCCTCGTCCTTCTCCTTCTTGACCGCCTCGCGCTCGATCTTCAGCTGGATGAGGCGCCGCTCGAGCTTGTCCATGGACTCGGGCTTGGAGTCGATCTCCATCTTGATGCGCGCCGCGGCCTCGTCGATCAGGTCGATGGCCTTGTCCGGCAGAAAGCGGTCGGTGATGTAGCGATGGGAAAGCTCCGCCGCCGCGACGATCGCAGGGTCGGTGATCTCGACGCCGTGGTGCACCTCGTACTTCTCCTGCAGGCCGCGCAGGATGGCGATGGTGTCCTCCACGCTCGGCTCGTCCACCAGCACCTTCTGGAAACGCCGCTCGAGCGCGGCGTCCTTCTCGATGTATTTGCGGAACTCGTCCAGCGTGGTGGCGCCGACGCAATGCAGCTCACCGCGCGCCAGCGCCGGCTTCAGCATGTTGCCGGCGTCGATGGCGCCTTCGGCCTTGCCGGCACCCACCATGGTGTGGATCTCGTCGATGAAGACGATGATGCGGCCCTCGTCCTGGGCGACTTCCTTCAGCACGCTCTTCAGGCGCTCCTCGAACTCGCCACGATACTTGGCGCCGGCCAGCAGCGCCGCCATGTCCAGCACCAGCACGCGCTTATCCCGCAGGGAGTCGGGCACCTCGCCGTTGACGATGCGCTGCGCGAGGCCCTCGACGATGGCGGTCTTGCCCACGCCCGGCTCGCCGATCAGCACCGGATTGTTCTTGGTGCGCCGCTGCAGGATCTGGATCACGCGGCGGATCTCGTCGTCGCGCCCGATCACCGGGTCGAGCTTGCCGCGGCTGGCGCGTTCGGTCAGGTCAAGGGTGTACTTCTTCAGCGCTTCGCGCTGCCCTTCGGCCTCCTGCGACTGCACCGATTCGCCGCCGCGCACGGCGGCGATCGCCTGCTCGACCGCCTTGCGCGACCCGCCGTGCTGCTTCAGCAGGCGGCCGGTGTCGCCCTTCTCGTCCGCGAGCGCCAGCAGGAACAGTTCCGAGGCGATGTACTGGTCGCCGCGCTTCTGAGCCTCCTTGTCGGTGACGTTGAGCAGCGCCGACAGCTCGCGCGAGACGTTGATCTCGCCCCCGGTGCCCTCCACCTTCGGCAGGCGATCGACGGCGCTCTTCACGTCCTGGGTGAGCGCCGGAACGTTGACGCCGGCCCGCTGCAGTAGCGAAGCCGTGCTGCCGTCTTCCTGTTGCAGCAGGGCCAGCAGCAGGTGCGCCGGTTCGATGTAACCGGCGTCGCGGCCGACCGCGATGCTCTGGGCATCGGCCAGGGCCTGTTGGAACTTGGTGGTGAGCTTGTCGACTCGCATGGGATCCTCGGGGTCCAAACGTCTGAATGTCTGGGAATTTGGGGCATCGCCGGAGTATTTCAACGGTCTGCCCGCGGCTTTGATCTGCGTCACGAAAACTGGCACAGTCCGGCGCACAATCCGCTGTCACCGGAGGTTTGATGCGACGTTCGATCGCCGTTCTCGCGGGCGTGTTCACCTGCGCCACACCTGCCCTCGCACAATCCGATCTCGGGGCCGAGACGCAGGCCGCCCGCGCGCTGGCCGGGCAGCTCGTCCAGCAGTTGGGCGGCACCCTCAAGGCCGAGCTGGCCGCCAACGGACCGGAGAGCGCCATCGGCGTGTGCAAGGATGCCGCGCCTGCCATCGCCGGCAATCTGTCGCGGCAAAGCGGCGCGAAGGTGGCCCGGGTCAGCCTGCGCATCCGCAACGCGATGCTGGGCAGCCCCGATGCCTGGGAGCAGACCGTCCTTGCGGAGTTCGACAAGCGCGCGGCAGCGGGTGAAAAACCCGACGCCATGGAGCACGCCGAGTTCGTCGACGAACCCGCCGGTCGCTATTTCCGCTACCTGAAGGCGATTCCGGTCCAACCCATGTGCCTCGCCTGCCATGGCAGCGCCGAGAACATTCCCGAAGGGGTCAAGCGCAAGCTGGCCGCGGACTATCCGAACGATCGCGCCACGGGCTACGCGCCGGGGCAAATCCGGGGTGCGGTGACCATCAAGAAGCCGATGAACTGAATCATGGCCTTTCGGCAACTCTTCGATCCCGAATCCTCCACCTACACCTACATCCTCGGCGACCCCGAACGCCGTGAGGCGGTCATCGTCGACCCGGTGCGCGTCAACATCGAGCGCGACCTCGCCACGGTGGCCGAGCTGGGGATGAAGCTCGTCTGGATCCTCGACACCCACGTGCACGCCGATCACGTGACCGGTGCCAAGGCGCTGAAGCAGCGCACCGGTGCACCCACCGTCGTCAACGCGCATTGCGGCGCCAGCGGGTTCGACCGTCTGATCGGCGAAGGCGAGCTGATCGCCTTCGGCAACGAAGTGATCCGCGCCATCGCCACGCCCGGCCACACGCCAGGCAGCACGTGCTACCTGTGGCGCGACCGCCTTCTGACCGGGGACACGCTGCTGATCGGCGGCTGCGGCCGTACCGACTTCCAGCGCGGGAGTGCCGAAGCGCTGTACGACAGCATCACCGGCAGGCTCTTCACGCTGCCCGACGACACGCTGGTCTATCCCGGCCACGACTACCACGGGCGTCGCGTCTCGACCATCGGCGAGGAGAAGGCCACCAACCCGCGGTTGGCCGGCAAGTCGCGCGAGGAGTTCGTGCAGATCATGAATGCGCTGGACCTGCCGGAGCCGGAACAGATCCGCGTCGCCGTCCCTGCGAATCTGGCGGGCGGCACCCCTTGACGGCGCCCATTCGGGCGTTGGTCTTCGACGCCTACGGGACCCTGTTCGACGTGCATTCGGTGATCGCCGAATGCGAGCGGCATTTCCCCGGTCGCGGTGCGGAGCTCTCGAAGCAATGGCGCGTGACGCAGCTCGAGTACACCTGGCTGCGCAGCCTGATGGGACGCTACGAGGACTTCGAGCACGTGACCGCCGGCGCGCTCGCCCACGCCTGCGCGACGCTAAAGCTCCCGCTCACCGAAGCGGCCCGGTCCGCATTGATGGGCTCCTATCTGCGCCTCACGCCCTACCCTGAGGTTCCCGCGGCATTGCGATCGTTCGGCGGTCGCAAGCGTGCGATCCTCTCCAACGGCTCACCCCACATGCTGGAAGCCGTTGTCGACAATGCCCACCTCACCGACGCTTTCGACGCCGTGCTGAGCGTGGATGCCCTGCGCATCTACAAGCCGCACCCCAGCGTCTATCAGCTCGCCGTGGATCGGCTGGGCGTGCCGGTGAGCGAGATCGCCTTCGTGTCGTCGAACTTCTGGGACGTTTCGGGCGCGACGTCCTTCGGCTTTCGCACGTTCTGGATCAACCGTGCCGGCAACATCCCGGACCCGCTCGGCTTTCAGCCGGCGGCCGTCCTCACCGGCCTCGACCAGCTCGCCGAGACCCTCTGACGAAGTTTACCGGTGGGCCGTCAGCGTATCGGCAATGATCGCCTTGGCGACCAGGCCGCAGGCCGCCAAGGCGACCGTACCGGACAGCGCCAGCATCACGAGATTGACGATCATGGGGTTTCTCCTCGAGGTCGGAGCACCGCCTGGGACCCCGCCTCACCCCATGGGCTTGCAGGCCCCGTGCCAGACTTTCCAAATTCCCAATCAATGAGTTAGGAAGCTGGCGGTGCGCCTGGCCGTCGAAGGTCCGACACCGGTGTCGACGCACCGCCATCAACCCTTCGGATAGGGAAACAACGTCGACAACGCCACGCTCTCCCACGCGCTGGTCACCACGCGGACATGCTCGCGCCGGAACTCGCGCGCATGCCGCAGGCCGCACGAGTGCGCGATCATGTCGATCTCTTTGTTCATGTTCTGCGCATAGTGGGCGACGCGCAGAAACTTCTCCTCGACCACCAGGCCACGCTGCAGCCGCCGGTTGTGCGTCGTGACGCCGGTCGGACAGGTGTTCGTGTGGCAGCGCATCGCCTGGATGCAGCCGAGCGAGAACATGAATCCGCGCGCGGTGTTCACGAAGTCCGCGCCGGCACACAGCGCCCAGGCCGCCTTCGCCGAGGTCACGAGCTTCCCCGCGGCGATGATCCGGACCCGATCGCGCAAGCCCGATTCGATCAACGCGTCCACCACGCGAGGCAACGCCTCGGCGATGGGCAACGCCATGTGATCCATCAGCGCCTGCGGCGCGGCGCCGGTGCCGCCCTCGCCGCCGTCGATCGCCAGGAAATCCGGTGCAGCCTCGAGCCCCATGCGATTCACGGTCTCGCACAGCGCGCGCATGAATTCCCTGCCGCCGATCGCCGTCTTGATGCCGACCGGCTTGCCCGAGATCTCGCGCAGCAACCGGACGCGCTCCAGCAGCTGCGGCATGTTCGCGAGATCGCGATGACGGTTGGGACTGATGGAATCCTCGTGCACCGGGATGCCGCGGATCGCCGCGATCTCCTCGGTCACCTTGGCAGCCGGCAGCACCCCGCCCTTGCCCGGCTTCGCGCCCTGGGAGAGCTTGATCTCGAACGCCTTCACCTTCGGCGCCAGCGCCTTCACCTTGTCGAGGTCGAGTTTGCCCTCGGCGTCGCGCACACCGTAGTTCGCGGTGCCGATCTGCATGATGATGTCGCAGCCGCCTTCGATGTGATACGGCGACAGGCCGCCCTCCCCCGTATCCATCCAGCAGCCGGCGGTCTTCGCGCCGCGCGACAGCGCGCGCACGGCCGGCTCGGAAATGGCCCCGAAGCTCATGCCGCTCACGTTGACGATGGACCTGGCCTCGAACGGCTCGCGGCAATAGCCGGCACCGATGATGAGTGGCGGCGTCGGCGCGCGTTCCTCCTCCAGCACCGGAAACGCGGCGTTGACGAAGATGATGTTGCCGGGTTCGCTGATGTTGTTGGTGGAGCCGAAGCCGATCGTGCCGCCCTCGTCCTTCGCGAGCCGGTAAACCCACGAGCGCACCGACCGGTTGAACGGCATCTCTTCACGGTCGTTCGCGAAGAAATACTGCCGGAAGTATTCGCCCTGGCGTTCGAACACGTAGCGCAACCGTCCGATCACCGGGAAGTTGCGCAGGATCGTGTGCTTCTTCTGCGTGACGTCCTGGACGAACCAGACGAGCACCAGGCCGATCAGCACCATGCCCAGGATCGTCACGAGGCCCTGCAGCAGCACGCCGGTCATCCCGACTCCCTTCCGGTGGTGGTCAGGCCCGCTTGCGGGCCACGAAATCGATCAGCGCGGAACGCCCCACGTGCTTGGCGCCCTCGGCCAGGACGGCCTCGTGCTCCCGCACGTGAACGATATCGAAATCCGTGAACGCCGCTTCCAGCATCGCGCGGGTGTACATGTGCGAGCGGTCGGGCGGTCCACCGGTGCCGAATTCCACCTGCTCCGGCGTGTAGCCCTGCATGACCACCAGTCCGCTGGTCTTCAGCGTCGCATGGAAACCACGGAACAACCGGGCCCGGTCCTCCGGCGCCGCGAACTGGATGAAGATGCACACCACCGCATCGTATGCCGCCGGAGCCCATTCCCAGGTACGGATATCCGCCCGCTCGAACCGAATGTCGACGGAGTTGTTTTCGGCGAGCCGGATCGCCTTCTGAAGGGCGAGCGGCGAGATGTCGAACCCGCTGACCCGGCAGCCCTGCCGCGCCAGCCAGACGCTGTTGCGGCCTTCGCCGCAAGCGACATCCAGCACGGCCATGCCGGGCCGGAACAATCCGGCCTGGCTCGCGAGGAAGACATTCGGCTCGGTGCCGAAGATGTAGCCTTCGTCCGCGTAGCGCCGGTCCCAGAAGGCTTGCGCATCGTCGAAGGTGGCCACGATCGCTATGACGTATGGGTGGCGATGTAGCGCTTGATCGCCGTCGCGTCCGGATCCATGGTATCGAAGCGCAATGGGCGATTCTCGATCCCCACGTAGGCCGGGGGCCGATCGGGTTCGCGGCCGAGCGCCTCGCGGATGGTTTCCGCGAACTTGGCGGGCTGCGCCGTCTCGAGGCAGATCAGCGGCACGCCGGTCTCGCGATGCTCGAGACCGGCCTTGATGCCGTCGGCGGTATGGGTGTCCACCACCACCTTGTAGCGCTCGTGGATGCGCCGGATGGTGGCCACCCGATCCGCATGGGCGCTTCGGCCCGACACGAAACCGAAGTCGCGCACCTTCGCGAAATAGGGAGTCGCCGCGAGATCGAACGCACCACCGCGATCGATGTGGTGCCACAGGTCGGCAACCACCTTCGGGTCCCGTCCCACGAGATCGAAGATGAACCGCTCGAAGTTCGAAGCCTTCGAGATGTCCATGGACGGACTGCTGGTCTGCGCCACATCGGCGGCAGCGCGCACCCGATAGCGTCCGGTGCGGAAGAACTCGTCCAACACGTCGTTCTCGTTGGTGGCCGCCACCAGCTTCGCGATGGGGAGCCCCATCATGCGTGCGACGTGACCTGCACAGACGTTGCCGAAATTGCCCGACGGCACCGCGTAGACGACCCGCTGGTCATCGGACTGCGTCGCCGCGAAGTAGCCTTTGAAGTAATACACCACCTGGGCCACCATGCGCGCCCAGTTGATGGAGTTCACCGTGCCGATGCGATGCTTCGCCTTGAACGCGTGATCGTTCGATACCGCCTTCACCATGTCCTGGCAGTCGTCGAACACGCCGCGCACCGCGATGTTGAAGATGTTCGCGTCCTGCAGCGAGTACATCTGCGCAGTCTGGAACGCGCTCATCTTCCCGGCCGGCGACAGCATGAACACGCGCACGCCGCGCTTGCCCCGCATCGCGTACTCGGCGGCCGAACCGGTATCGCCGGAGGTCGCCCCGAGGATGTTGAGCTCCTCGCCGCGCTTGCCCAGCACGTACTCGAACAGGTTGCCGAGCAGCTGCATCGCGATGTCCTTGAACGCGAGCGTGGGGCCCTCCGACAGCTTGAGCAGATGGAAGCCCTGCTCGAGAGTCGCGAGCGGCGTGATGTCGTCGGAACCGAAGGCCGCTTTGGTATACGTGCGATCCACGATGTCGCGCAGGTCGGCGGCGGGAATGTCGTCGATGAACCGCGACAGGATCTCGAAAGCCAGATCGCGATAGCCGAGCTTGCGCCAGGCGGCGAGTTCGGCCCGCCCCACCTTGGGGTAGGTCTCCGGTACGGCGAGCCCGCCGTCGGGCGCGAGACCACCCAGCAGGATGTCGGTGAAACGGGTCGGCGGCATGCCGCCGCGGGTGGAAACGTATTTCATGTGCGATCAGGCGCGCCCGAGCTCTTCCAGGCGGATGCGGGTGACTTTGCCGGACATCGTCGGCAGGGCTTCCATCTTCACGATAGCCGCGTTGATCCGTTTTTCCACGGTCAGGTGGGTGAGCATCACGATGTCGACCTGATCCTCGCCTTCGCCGGGTTCCTTCTGGACCATGGCATCGATGGAGATGGCGTTGTCCGCCAGGATGCGCGTGATATCCGCCAGCACGCCCGGACGATCCAGCACGCGCAGCCGCAGGTAGTAGGAGGTCTCCACCTCCTCCATGGGCAGGATCGGCGTGTCCGAGAGCTGATCGGGCTGGAACGCGAGATGGGGTACGCGATTGCCAGGATCGGCGGTATGCATGCGCGTGACGTCCACCAGGTCGGCGACGACGGCCGACGCCGTCGGTTCCGCTCCGGCGCCCGCACCGTAGTACAGGGTTGCGCCTACGGCGTCGCCCTTCACCAGCACGGCGTTCATGACGCCTTCCACGTTGGCGATCAGACGCCGCGCAGGGATCAGCGTCGGGTGCACCCGCAGTTCGATGCCGTTGGCCGCGCGGCGCGTGATGCCGAGCAGCTTGATGCGGTAACCCAGTTGCTCCGCGTAGCGGATGTCGTCCTTCGTGAGCTTCGAGATGCCCTCGGTATAGGCCTTGTCGAACTGCATCGGGATGCCGAAACCGATGGCCGCCATGATGGTCAGCTTGTGCGCCGCGTCCACACCCTCGATGTCGAACGTCGGATCGGCTTCGGCGTAACCCAGTCGCTGCGCCTCTTTCAGCACCGTGTCGAAGGCGAGCCCCTTGTCGCGCATCTCCGACAGGATGAAGTTGCTGGTGCCGTTGATGATGCCGGCGATCCATTCGATGCGGTTGGCCGTGAGACCCTCGCGCAGCGCCTTGATGATCGGGATGCCACCCGCCACGGCTGCCTCGAAGGCAACCATCACGCCCTTCTTCCTGGCAGCAGCGAAGATCTCGTTGCCGTGGGTTGCGAGCAACGCCTTGTTGGCCGTGACCACGTGTTTGCCGTTCTCGATGGCAGCGAGGATCAGGTCCTTCGCCACGGTATAGCCGCCGATCAGCTCCACCACGATGTCGATGGCCGGATCGCGCACCACGGCGAACGCGTCGTCGGTGATGCGAGCGGCGTCGCCCACGAGCTTGCGGGCCCGCACCTGGTCCTTGTCGGCGACGATGTCGATCACGATACCGCGGCCGGCGCGACGCAGGATCTCTTCCTGGTTCCGGCGCAGCACGTTGAACGTGCCGCCGCCGACGGTGCCGATGCCCAGCAGGCCCACACGGATGGGGTTCATCAGAAAGTCTTTCTGAAACTGAAGGAGGGAATGATGAAGCCTTCGCGGAAGTAGAAGCGATGGGCACGGCCGCGCTGTACGCCCGATTCGAGATCGATGCCCGGGCAGCCGCGCGCTTTCGCTTCGGCCTCGATCCAGCCGATCAGCGCATGACCGACGCCCGCGGAGCGCCGCGTTTCGTCGGTGACCAGATCGTCGACGTAGCAGCGCAAGCCGACGTGGGTGTTGCGGAACAGGCGGAACACGGCCACGCCTGCCACGCGTGGCCCGTCGACGGCGATCGCCATCTCGCCGCCGTCGGCGAAGATGCCCTGCATCGCGCCGACGTAGTCCTGGGGAATCTGCGGGCGCAGCTGACGATGCACGGACTCCGCCGCGCCCAGCCGGACGGCGTCGAGGACCTTCCCGTCCGGGCCGGCGACCCGGACCACCGCGATGCTCATCCGGCGCGCACCAGCGCCGGCGGTGACATCACTCCGTCCTCGCGGAACATCTGCTTGATGCCGCGTACCGCCTGGCGCGTGCGCTCGAGATTTTCGATCAGCGCGAAGCGCACGTACTCGTCGCCATAGTCGCCGAAACCGACACCGGGCGAGACCGACACCTTGGCCTGGGCCAGAAGTTTCTTCGCGAATTCGAGCGAGCCCAGGTGCCGATAGGGTTCGGGGATGCGCGCCCAGATATACATGGACGCCTTGGGCTTCGTCACCGTCCAGCCCGCCTCCTGCAGACCCTTGTACAGCACGTCGCGGCGCTGCTCGTACTTGGAGCGGATCTCCTCGACGCAATCCTGCGACCCTTCGAGCGCCGCGATGGCCGCCACCTGGATCGGCGTGAACGTGCCGTAGTCGTGATAGCCCTTGATGCGGGCGAGCGCGTTGACCAGCTTCGGGTTGCCCACCATGAAGCCGATGCGCCAGCCCGCCATGTTGTAGCTCTTCGACATGGTGAAGAACTCCACCGCCACGTCGCGCGCTCCCGGCACCTGCATGATGGACGGCGCCTTCCAGCCATCGAACACGATATCGGCATAGGCGAGATCGTGCACGACGTAGATGCCGTGTTCGCGCGCCAGCGCCACCAGCCGCTCGAAGAAGTCCAGCTCGACGCAGCGCGCCGTCGGATTGGACGGGAAACCCACGATCAGCATCTTGGGCTTGGGCGTGCATTCGCGGATCGCGCGCTCCACTTCCTCGAGAAAATCGACGTCGTCGGTCATGCGCACATGGCGCACGTCGGCGCCTGCGATCACCGCGCCGTAGATGTGGATCGGATAGGACGGGTTCGGCACCAGCACCGTGTCGCCCCGGTCCAGCACCGCCAGCATCAGGTGCGCCAGACCTTCCTTGGAGCCGATGGTGACGATCGCCTCGGTCTCCGGATCGAAGATCACGCCGTAGCGGCGCTCGTACCAGTCGCAGATCGCCTTGCGCAGGCGCGGGATGCCCTTCGACACGGAGTACCCGTGCGTGTCGGGCCGCTGCGCCGCCTCCATCAGCTTCTCGAGGATGTGCGGCGGCGTGGAGCCATCCGGGTTGCCCATGCTCATGTCGATGATGTCCTCGCCGCGACGGCGGGCGGCCTGCTTCAATTCGCCGGTGATGCTGAAGACGTACGGCGGCAGGCGCTTGATGCGGGGGAATTCGTGCATGGGTTCGGCTCATCCGGCCCGGGGTACGGGCCTGAAAATGCTAATGTTACGAGACGTTACCTTATTTCGGCAATCGCAGGTCCTCAAGTGAAGCTGCACCTCGACCGGCTCGACGGTCGCAACTCGTTCTCCGGCTACGGCGAAGGCTACGTCGTCGTGAACGGACGCCGCCATGAGTCGAGCCTCGTGGTGTTCCCGGATCGTCTGATCTATCCGTGGTCGGTCGTCACGTTCGATGACCTGGTGGAACCGTCCCTCGACTTCCTCGCGCCCCTGCCCCTCGAGATCGTGCTCCTGGGCACCGGGCGGACCATGCGGATGCTGCATCCGCGGCACTACCGCCGGCTGTCGGAGGCGCGCATCGGGGTCGAGGTGATGGATACCAATGCCGCCTGCCGGACCTACAACATCCTCCTCGCGGAGGGGCGCAAGGTGGCGGCGGCGATCCTGGTCAGCTGACCGCCCCCCTGCCCGGACTCAGCCTGCCAGCCGCTCCGGCTCCACGCCGATGCGCACGGCACCCCAATGCCGGCCGCGGATGAAGATGGGCATGGACAGATCGTTCAGCAGTTCGCCGGTGTCGCGCAGGTAGGTCTGCAGCAGCATCGGCTGAACGTTCCGTGCGGCGTTGATCGCGGTGTCGTCGTTGAAGATGCGCTTGTCGCGGCTCGCCAGCAGATCCTTCGCGGCATCACCCGTGGGCGGCTGCGCGAACTTGCGGTTGTGCGTCGGCGCATAGCCGTTCTCGTCCACCGCGATGGCGAAGCGCGTCCCTTCGAATTCGCTCAGCAACGCATCGCCCAGCGCCTGCAGGCGGGCTTCGCACGTCTGGTCGTAGTTGGTGCGAAACTTCTTCGGCTGCGAACCCGGGATCTCGCGATAGCTGCGATCGAACACGTCGACGCCTTGATCCGCCAGTTCACCGAGATAGGTCTGCACGTCATCACGGTATCGGCGCGCCATGCGCTGGAGGCGATCGAGCGCCGTGTCGCCCAGTTCGAACCGGGCCCCGGTGGCGAGCATGCGTTCGGTCGCGGAGCGGAACCCCTTGGTGCGCTGGCGACTCGTGTCCATACGCTGGGACACCGAAGCGCTGATGTTGTGGATCTCGTCCATGCGGGCGTGGATCTCGCGATTGGCCGTCTGCAGCCCCGTCATGGCACCGGCCATCTCCTCGAGCTGGCGGCTCATGGCACCGAGGTCTTCCACCATCGCCTGGAAGCGCTCGGACGAACTGCTCAGGACTTCGCCGGTGCGCCGCGTGTCCTCGTCGATGCGATCGCCGTCACGCTCCGTCGCCTCGACCAGACGGATCATCTCGCCGGTGCCTTCGGCGATCACCGCGGTGGCCGATTTCACCTTCTCGGCCAGCTTCCGCACTTCGTCCGCCACAACCGCGAAGCCGCGACCGGCCTCACCGGCACGAGCCGCTTCGATCGCCGCGTTCAACGCGAGCAGATTGGTCTGATCGGAAATGTCGTTGATGAGCGCGCCGATGTCGCGAATCGAACGCGACCGTTCGGACAGCGACTGCACCGTTTCGCGGAACGCGGCGAGGCTACGGCTGACGCCTTCGGTCAGGCGCGACACCTCGAGCATCTCGGCACCGGATTCCCGGACCACCACCAGGTTCGCGGCGGTCGTTTCGGCGATCACACGGGCGCGCTCGGCCGTGTCTTCCACCGCATCGGTGACGGTCTGGCTGCTCGTGAAGACGTTGTCGGCCAGTTCCTGCTGGCGACCGGCACTGGTGGCCGATTCGTCCAGATCCCGGGCGAGTTGCGCCGCGGCGGTGGCGATTTCGCTGCCCGACTCGCGCGCCACCTGCACCAGGCCGGCTATGCGCTCGACCAGCGCATTCACGCCGGCTGCGGTCACGACGACTTCCGCTGTGCCGCGCACGTCGAGACGGTTCGAGAGGGGTTTTGCACCGTCGCTCAATGCCCGGACGGCTGCGGCGATCTCGTTCACGGGTCGGAGGACCTGCTGTCCGACGTGCCACCACCCGGCAACCGCAACGCCGACGCCGACGACCAGCCCGCAGACCACGGCCCAGGGGACTCCCGCCCCCAGGCCGCAGACCAGCGCCACCGTGGCGGCATTCGCGGCGGCCACGCCGGCCAGCCACCCTCCAATCAACCACTTGCCCGAAACACCCGCCGAATCCACCGTGTCCCCCTCACCCGAAAGTGCCCGGGCGATCACTCCCGCTCCCCGGACATACCGGGGATTTTCGGATTCCGCGGGTCGAACTTGAGACGGTTGCGCGAGAGCCTCAGAGCCCTGCCAGGACCTTCAGATGGGCGGCGGCGCTGCGGCCCAGCGCGTGGAGTTCGTAGCCTCCCTCCAGCAGCGACACGATGCGCCCCTGCGCGTGACGGGCCGCCACCTCGTACACCTGCCGGGTGATCCAGGCGTAGTCCGCCTCCACCAGGTTGAGCGCGGCCATGTCGTCGTCGCGATGGGCATCGAAACCGGCCGACACGAACAGCATCTGCGGCCGGAACGCTTCCAATGCCGGCATCCAGTACTGCTCCACCGCCGCCCGGAACTCCGCGCCGCCGCTGTGTGCGGCCAGCGGAATGTTGACCATGCGCTCGGAGCGCCCTTCGATCCCGCTGTACGGATAGAACGGATGCTGGAAGGTGGACACCATCAGCACCCGCGGATCGTCGCGGAAGATGTCCTCGGTGCCGTTGCCGTGGTGCACGTCGAAATCGATCACCGCCACGCGGTCGAGGCCATGCATTTCCAGTGCGTGCGCCGCGGCCACGGCCACGTTGTTGAAGAAGCAAAAGCCCATGGCGCGCCGGCGCTCGGCGTGGTGGCCCGGCGGACGCACGTTGCAGAACGCATTCGCCGCCTTGCCGCCGGCGACGAGATCGGTGGCAAGGACCGCCGCGCCCGCCGCGCGCAGCGCCGCCCGATGCGTGTAGGCATTCATCGCGGTGTCCGGGTCGAGATGCACCACACCGTGCTCGGGGGCCACCGCCTCGAGTGCCGCGACGTAGTCCGGGGCGTGCACGCGTTCCAGATGCTCGCGCATCGCCAGCGGGGCCTCGTGCACGTCGAGCCCGGGCATCAGACCCGAGGCGATCAATTGGTCCTCGATCGCACCCACACGCGCCGGGCACTCCGGATGGTGCCGGCCCATGTCGTGCAGCGTGCAATCGGGGTGATGGATGAAGGCGGTGTTCATAGGCGCGCCTCGAGGTGAGCGGTTTTCGATGGTAACGACCCTTCGGTACAGCGTCCATGCGGCCGCCAGGCATTGCCTTGGGCCCACGATCGGCCATACAGTCGTTCCCGCCCGCCCAGCCCCACGCCCTCAGTGCCCGCCCATCCGCTCACACCCCTGTTCGCGCCGCGCAGCATCGCGGTCATCGGCGCGAGCGAGGTGGCCGGCAGCGTCGGCGCAGTGCTCATGGAGAACCTGCGCGGCGGCCGTTACACGGGCAAGCTGTTCGCGGTGAATCCGCGCCACGGGACACTGTTCGGCGCACCGGCGTGGCCTTCTATCGACGCGGTGCCCGAAGCCGTGGATCTTGCCGTCATCGGCACCCGCGCGGAAACGCTCCCGGGCATCCTCGAGCGCTGTGCTGCACGGCGTGTCCCCGCCGCGGCGATCATCTCCGCCGGTCTCACGGATGCGACGCGCGAAGGCGCGCGTCTGCTGCAACAGGTGGGACGCATCGCGCGGGAACACGGCATCCGGCTGCTCGGGCCCAATTCCATGGGCGTGATCCGCCCGACGCTGGGCATGAACGCCACCTTCACGCTCGCCACGGTGAACCCGGGCAGCGTGGCACTGGTCTCGCAATCGGGCGGCCTCGCGAGCGCCATCCTCGACTGGGCGGTGGCCGACGGCGTCGGTTTCTCGAGCGTGCTGTCGCTGGGCAACCAACTCGACGTGGATTTCTCGGAGGCGCTCGACTACCTCACCACGGACGTCGAGACCGAGAGCATCGTGCTGTATCTCGAAGGCATCCGCACCGCGCGCCGCTTCATGAGTTCGCTGCGCGCGGCGGCGCGGGTCAAGCCGGTGATCGTGCTGAAGGCCGGCTGCGGGGCCCCAGGTGCGCGAGCCGCTGCCACCCACACGGGTGCGATGACCGGTGCCGACGACGTGTTCGACGCTGCGCTGCGCCGCGCCGGCGCCGTCCGCGTCGGCACGTTCACCCAACTGCTGTCGGCCGCGAAATGCCTCTCGTCGCGGTATCGCGCAACAGGCCAAAGCCTCGCGATCGTCACCAACGGCGGCGGCCCGGGCGTGATGGCCGCCGACCGGGCCGCCGAGACCGGTCTGTCCGTGAGCGCGCTGTCACCGGACACCATCGCCGCGCTCGACCAGGTGCTCCCGGCGGCCTGGTCGCGCGGCAATCCGGTGGACTTGCTCGAAGACGCCGACACGCAGCGCTACCGGCACGCGGTCGAAGCCTGTCTCGCCGATCCGAAGGTGGACGGCGTGGTGACCATCCTCACGCCCCAGGGCATGACCGATCCGGAAGGCGTGGCGCGAGCCGTAGTGGACATCTCGCGTCGCCAGTCGAAACAGCTGATCGCCTGCTGGATGGGCGACGAGCGCGTGCACAAGGCGCGCGACATCCTGCAGGAGGCGCAGTTGCCGGTGTTCCGCACGCCAGAACCTGCGGTGGAGGCGTTCGCGAACATCGCGTCGTTCTATCAGAACCAGCGCCTGCTGATGCAGGTGCCGGGACCGCTGTCGCAGCCGCTGCGTCCCGACGTGGATGCGGCGCGCTCCGTGATCGAGACGGCGCTCGCGGAGGGGCGGCGCGTGCTCTCCGAGATGGAGTCGAAGACGCTGCTCGCAGCCTTCCACATCCCGGTGGCCTCCACCATCGTCGCCGCCACCCCCCAGCAGGCGATCATGATCGCGCAGCAGTTGGGCTTCCCCGTGGCGATGAAGATCCACTCGCCGGACGTGGTCCACAAATCCGATGCCGGCGGCGTGCGCCTCGGCATCACTTCGACCGAAGGCGTGCGTACCGCCTTCGCCGACATCACCACCCAGGTGAAGGCGGCACGTCCCGACGCACGCATCGACGGCATCGCGATCGAGCGCATGGTGGTGAAGCCCCATGGGCGCGAGGTGCTGGTGGGCGTGGTGAAGGACCCGGTGTTCGGCCCGATCATCACCTGCGGTTCCGGCGGCACCGCGGTGGAACTCATCGCGGATCGCGCCACCGCCCTGCCGCCGCTCAACGGCTTCCTCGCCCGCAACCTGATCGAGCGCACGCGGATCGCCGCCACGCTCGGCAGTTGGCGCGGCGGCCCGCCGGCCGATGTCGCCGCTCTCGAGAACGTGCTGCTGCGCGTCTCCGAGATGGTGTGCGAACTGCCATGGCTCACCGAGATGGACGTGAACCCGGTGATCCTCGACGAGGCCGGTGCGGTGGCCGTGGATGCACGAATCGTCGTCGATCCGCTGCCGCCCTCCGCCGCGCTCGACCGCTACGGCCACATGGCCATCTGCCCCTACCCTTCGCACCTCACGCAGACCTGGATCGCGCGTGACGGCAGCGAGATCGTGATCCGCGCGATCCGCCCCGAGGACGCCGAGATGGAGCAGGAATTCGTGCGCAACCTGTCGGACGAGTCGCGCTACTTCCGGTTCATCAACGCGATCCACGAGCTGTCCGATCGCATGCTGGTGCGCTTCACCCAGATCGATTACGACCGCGAGCTCGCGCTGGTGGCCGTCACCAGTGCAGCCGGGCGCGAGGTCCAGCTCGGCGTGGCGCGCTACGCCATCTCGGCCGACGGGCTTTCGTGCGAGTTTGCCATCGTCGTCGCCGACGAGGCCCAGGGCAAGGGACTCGGCACCCGCCTGATGGCGAGCCTCCTCGACGCCGCCCGCGCCCGGGGCCTCAAATCCATGGAAGGCTTCGTGCTTTCCACCAATCACAAGATGTTGAAGCTGATGGAATCCCTCGGCTTCGACGCCGCCACCGCCGCCGACGATCCAACGTTGAAGCGCGTGGTCAAACGCCTGACCTAGCAGGGGCATACACTCCGATGCGGGGTCGGTGCCCGCTTCAGTTCCCCCCGGTACGGCCGTCATAGCATCAATGAACCCCGAAATCCGCCCCGTTCTCACGGCCATCGGCCGCATCATCCTGGGCAAGGAGCGTCAGGTCCGCCTCACCTGCGCCTGTCTCCTCGCCCGCGGCCACCTGCTGATCGAGGACCTGCCGGGCGTGGGCAAGACCACGCTCGCCCATGCTCTCGCGAAGGCGCTGGGGCTCGACTTCCAGCGGGTGCAGTTCACCAGCGATCTGCTGCCCGCCGACATCCTCGGCGTATCCGTGTTCGACCGCGAGAGCGGCGCCTTCAAGTTCCATCCCGGCCCGATCTTCTCGCAGGTGGTCCTGGCCGACGAAGTGAACCGCGCCACGCCCAAGGCGCAAAGCGCATTGCTCGAGGCGATGGAAGAGCATCAGGTCACGATCGAAGGCGAGACCCGGCGGCTGCCCGAACCGTTCTTCGTGATCGCCACGCAGAATCCTTCGCATCAGGTGGGCACGTTCCCGCTGCCCGAATCGCAGCTCGATCGCTTCCTGATGCGCATCCAGCTGGGCTATCCCGACGCCGCCGCCGAACGTGCGCTGCTCTCCGGCAGCGAGCGCCGCGACATGATCGACGAACTGGCGCCGGCGATCGACCCGCAGGGTCTCATCGAACTGCAGCACCGTGTGCGTGAAGTGCATGCGGCCCCGGCACTGCTCGACTACGTGCAGGCGCTGCTTGCGCACACGCGCCGCTCCGCCGATTTCATCACGGGCCTGAGCCCGCGCGCCGGCCTCTCGCTGCTCAACGCGGCGCGGGCATGGGCCTTCATGGACGGGCGTTCTGCAGTGCTGCCGGAAGATCTGCAGGCCGTACTACCCCCGGTCGCCGGGCACCGCCTGCACGCCGCCAACGGCTATGCGCGCTTCTCGTCCGACGATCTCGCGGGCAAGCTGATAGCGGAAGTCGCGATCCCGTAACCGGAAAGCGGCCCGGATGCAGCCCTCGACGTCCCGCGTCGCCGACTGGATCTTCCCCCATCGCGGGGCCGAGCACGGGCCCGTGGTGCTCACGCAGCGCCGCGTCTACATCCTGCCCACCGGCCAGGGGCTGCTGTTCGCGATCACCATCGCGCTGCTGTTGATCGGCTCGATCAACTACAACCTGAGCCTCGGCTACGTGCTCACGTTCCTGCTCGCCGGGCTCGGGGTGGTGGCGATGCTGCACACCTGGCGCAATCTCGCGCGGATCGCATTGCGTCCCGGCAGGGTGAGTCCGGTGTACGCGGGCGAGCACGCGGTCTTCGCGATCACGCTGGAGAATCATGCGGCGTTCGACCGCATCGCCATCGGGGCCACCGCAGACGCATCGCCCGGAACGTACGCGGACATCGCGGCGCAGGGTGCGGCATCGATCCGCATCACCTTGCCAACGGTCCGCCGCGGCTGGCTGCCGCTCGGACGCTTTCGCGTCTTCACCACGTTTCCGCTCGGACTGTTCCGCGCATGGTCGAACGTGGAGCTGGACGAACGCTGCCTCGTGTATCCACAGCCGGAGGCCGGCGATCCGCCGCTGCCCCGGGCTACGGCGGTGGCCGGCGATAGCGGTGGCCACGGGCGCGGGGCCGAAGATTTCGCGGGTCTGCGCGAGTATCACCCGGGTGATTCACCGCGCCACGTGGCCTGGAAGGCCTACGCGCGCGGTGATCAACTCCTGACCAAACAGTTCGGCGGCCGCGCAGGCAGCGAAGTGTGGCTCGACTGGAACCAGGTCTTCGCGGGCTTCGGCGTCGAGCAACGCCTCGCCCGCCTGACGCGCTGGGTGCTCATGGCCGAAGCGGACGGTGCCGCGTACGGCTTGCGCCTGCCGGGACTGGAGATCCCACCCGCCGTCGGTACCGGTCATCGAGAAGCGTGCCTGCAGGCGCTCGCACTGTACGACCCGAAAGGCGCGCGGTGAGCGTCCCGGTCGCCGAGAACCTGTCCACCGGCCGGGTCGTCGCGCTGATCGGCAGCCTTGCGCTGGTGGTCGCGCCGCACGCGGTGCGCATTCCGTCGTGGATCGCGATCATCGCGACGGGCATCATGGTCCTGCGAGCCTTCCTCGCCTGGCGGGGCAGTGGGCTGCCGCCGCCCCGCTCGCTGGTCGTGCTCGCCATCGGTGCGATCTTCGGCATCTGGCTCTCGTTCGGCATGCTGTTCAACCGCGATGCGGCGGTGGCCCTGCTGGTGCTGATGCTGTGCCTCAAGATGCTGGAGCTGCGCACCCTGCGGGATGCCGTGGTGCTGATCCTCCTCGGCTACTTCCTGGTCATCACCAATTTCCTGTACTCGCAGACGCTGCCGATGGCGCTGTACCTGCTTTGCTGCGTGTGGCTGATCACCGCGTGCCTGATCGCCTTCCAGCACCGCACTGTCGCACCGGACCCGCGCCCCGTGCTGCGCATGTCTGGGCTCATGCTGGCCCAGGCGATCCCGCTGATGCTGGTGTTCTTCCTGCTGTTCCCGCGCGTGCAGGGGCCGTTATGGGGATTGGCGCAGGCCTCCGCATCGGCGTTGTCGGGGCTGTCGGACAGCATGTCGCCGGGCAGCCTCTCCAATCTGAGCCTGTCGGATGCCGTCGCGTTCCGGGTGGAATTCGATTCCCCACCGCCGAAGCCCAACAAGCTCTACTGGCGCGGCCCGGTGCTGTGGGACTTCGACGGTCGCACCTGGCGCGGCGGTGACGCCGCACCGCGGACCGGACGCGAGCTCGAGACCGCGGGTACGCCGATCCGCTACACCGTCACGCTCGAACCGCACAACATGCGCTGGATGTTCGCGATCGACCTGCCGGCGCAGCGGCTCGAGGGCGCATTGCAGACCCAGGACTTCCAGTTGCTGTCGATCCGGCCGGTGCGGGCACGGCAGCGCTACGCCATGAGTTCGTATCTCGACTATCGCTACGGCGCCAGCGAACCGCGCCGCAACCTCGCGCGCGCCCTGCAGTTGCCCGAGGGCTTCAATCCCCGCGCGCGCCGCCTGGCTGCGGAGTTGCATGCCCGCAGCTCGACACCGATGGAAGTGGTGAACTCGGTGCTCGCGCTGTTCCGCGGACAGCCCTTCTACTACACGCTGGTGCCGCCCGAACTGGGGCGCGACAGCATCGACGAGTTCCTGTTCGAAACGCGCCGTGGCTTCTGCGAGCACTTCGCCGCGAGCTTCGTGTTCCTGATGCGCGCGGCCGGTGTGCCGGCCCGCATCGTCACCGGCTATCAGGGCGGCGTGCTGAACCCGATCGGCAACTACCTGATCGTGCGCCAGTCCGAGGCGCACGCCTGGGCCGAAGTGTGGATGGGCGACGACGGCTGGATACGTGTGGACCCCACCGCTGCCGTGTCGCCCATGCGCATCGAAGCCGGCATCGCCGGCGCGGTGCCCGCGGACGATCCGTTGCCGCTGATGGTGCGCACCGACAGCGAACTGCTGAAGCGGCTACGCTTCTCCTGGGATGCCGCCGCGAACGGCTGGAACCAGTGGGTGCTCGGCTACACGCCCGAGCGGCAGATGCAGATGCTCCAACGTGCCGGCTTTACGCGCCCGAACTGGCAGAACCTCGCGGTGGCGTTGATGGCCGTCACTTCGTTCGTAACGGCGATCCTGTGCATGTTGCTGCTCGCCCGTCTGCGACGGCGTGGCCCCGATCCCGTTCTCTCGCCGTGGCTCGCGCTGCAGGCGAAACTGGCACGCATAGGACTGGGACCACACCCGGGGGAAGGTCCGATGCAATGGTCGGATCGCGCCGCGGCTGCGCTGCCTGTGGACGCTGCAGACCGCCTGCGTACCGTCGCCGAGCTGTACTTGCGGCTGCGCTACGGGCGCGGCGGTGCGAAGGGGCGCGAGGTGGCGGCGCTGCGGCGGGGCGTGCGGGGGTTGCGGGTGTAGCGCACGCAGAAAAGCGGAAAGCTTTTACCGCGAAGGACGCGAAGGAAAACCGCAAGCCGTCAACCCTTCACGATGCCGCCCGGCCGATGTGCCTTGGGGTTCCTTCGCTGTCCTTCGCGTCCTTCGCGGTAAAACGCCCTCTCCCCTGCTGCTGCACGGACTACCCAGCAGCACCAGCACCCGGCAACCGCGTCAGCGGATCCACTGGCTTCCCATAGCGCCGGATCTCGAAGTGCAACGCCGTCCGGCTCGCATCGGTGTCACCCATCTCCGCGATGCGCTGACCGCGCTTCACCGTCTCGCCTTCCTTCACCACGATCTGGCTGTTGTGCGCGTACACCGACAGGAACATGTCGTTGTGCTTGATGATGACGAGCTTGCCGTAGCCGCGCAGCCCGCTGCCGCTGTACACCACCTTGCCCGGGGCGGCAGCGAAAACCGGCTGGCCGCTCTTGCCGCCGATGCCCACACCCTTCAGCTTCCCGCTCTCGCCGAAACGGTAGAGCACTTCGCCCTTCGCGGGCCAGACCCAGTCCATGCGGTCGTCGTCTTCGGCGGAACGAGCGGGGGCCGCCGGTGGGGCCGACACCGGAGCGGCGTCCTTCTGCGGCTTCGGTTCAGACTTCGGTTCGGGCTTCGCGTCGGACGCGTCCTTCGGCGCCGGCGCCGCGGCAACGGTCACTGCGGGTTTCGCATCCGGCTTGGGTTCGGGCTTGCCTTCCGATTTGGACTCGGCCTGCAGGGGCTTCGCAGCCGCACCGCCGAGTTGGGCGTAAGCCTTGTCGGAATACGCGAGCGTCACGGCTTTCGGTTCGGTCAGCGTTCGAACGACCGGCGGCATGGCATCCGCCGCGTCGGCACCTTCCGCCGCGGCCGGCGCCGCTGCGGTACCGGGCAGCGCCTCCGCCTTGCCGCCGCCCTTGGCGGGCATCGCCTTCACGACGGGCTGCTGCGCCAGGTCGGCCGGCGGTGTCAGGCGCAACCGCTGGCCCACACGAATCACCGACGGGTCGGCCAGTTCGTTCCACGCCGCGAGTTCCTTGTAATCGAAGCCGAAGTCGAGCGCGATGCCGTAGAGCGTGTCGCCGCGTGCCACCGTGTAGAACTCGGGCCGCTCGTCGCCCTTGCGCCGGCTTTCGCGCGGGGCCGGTGCGGGCACCGCCGTGGCCGGAGCCGGTTTCGCAGCCGCCGTCACGGCGGGCCGTCCACCCACGCCGGGCGCGGGCCCCGGATGCCGGATAGGCGCAGTGCCCACGTCCTGGATGTGGGTGCACGCGGCGCACGCCAGCGCGCCGCCCGCGGCCAGCAGCCGGAACACCATTGCCTTCATCGCATCAGTCCGGGCAGCAGCGGCACGAAGTTCACCTCCTCGAGCACTGACTGCACGAGACCGCGGTCGGTTCGTTCGATCAGCACCAGGCGCTGTTCGCGCGTGCCGATGGGCATCACGAGCCGCCCGCCCGGCCCGAGCTGTTCGGCAAGATCATCCGGCACCGCCGGCGCGGCGGCGGCCATCACGATGGCATCGTAGGGCGCGCCGTCCCTGTGGCCCAGCGTACCGTCGGCATGCTTCAACCGGATGTTGGCGGCGCGAAGCTCACGCAGACTGCGCCGTGCCTTGGTGAGCAGACCCGAGATCCGCTCCATCGAATGCACTTCGGCGGTGAACCGCGAGAGCACCGCCGCCTGGTAGCCGCAGCCGGTACCGATCTCGAGCGCCTTCGCAATCGGCGCACGGCCGGCGCGTACCAGTTCGAGCATGCGCGCGACCGTGAACGGAGCCGAGATGGTCTGTCCGAAACCGATGGGCAACGCGACGTCGTCGTAGGCCCGCGACGCAAGCGCCTCGTCGACGAAGATGTGCCGCGGGATCTCCGCCATGGCAGCCAGCACGACGGCATCGCGGATGCCCTGCTCGCGCAACCGCTCGACCATCCGCAGCCGGGTGCGCTGCGAGGTCATGCCGATGCCGAGGTGCTTGTTGTCCACGCCGGGCTCGCGCGTCGACGATCCGGTCAGCCCGCGATCCACGCGCGCAAGGCGTCGAGCTGCGCGTGGCGGGTGAGGTCCATCTGCAGCGGTGTCACCGACACGCGCCCGGCTGCCACGGCGTGGAAATCGGTGCCCGGACCGGCATCCGCGGCGTCACCCGCCGCACCCACCCAGTACACGACATCGCCCCGGGGCGTGGTGGACTTGATCACCGGCTCGGCCTTGTGCCGCTTGCCGAGACGGGTCACCTCGATCGGACCGAGCTCCGCGGCCGGCACGTCGGGCACGTTCACGTTGAGCAGATAGGCGTCGTTCGGTCCGCCCGCCTGATGACGGCGCACCAGATCGGCGGCGACCCGGCCGGCAGCGGCGAAGTGCGCGCCCGAGCGGCCCGTCTGGGACACGGCGATCGACGGAATGCCCAGCAGGAAGCCCTCCGTGGCGGCAGCCACGGTTCCCGAGTAGATCGTGTCGTCACCCATGTTCGACCCGTGGTTGATGCCGGAAACCACCATGTCGGGCAGATGATCGAGCAGGCCGGTCACGGCGAGGTGCACGCAGTCGGTCGGCGTACCGTTCACGAACAAGAAGCCGTTGGCGGAGCGCCGCACGGTCAGCGGGCGGTCGAGCGTCAGCGAATTGCTCGCACCGCTGCGGTCGCGCTCGGGCGCGACCACCGTGATCTCACCGAGCGGCCTCAGGGCTTCGGCGAGCGCGGCCAGGCCCGGCGCGAAATAGCCGTCGTCGTTACTCAGCAGGATGCGCATGGGATTCGGATCAGGAACGCACCGGCGGGAAGCGGGGCTCGGGCCGACACATTCGAACTCCGTCGCAGGACGAGCGTCCCACGTTCGCGCATCGACGCTCGAAGATCGATCGGAGCTGAAGGCTCCGGAACGTCGACCAGCCGCACCCTCATGCGGGTGACCTCTCCCCGACCGGAACAAGCCGATAGTCTAGCATCGCGTACCGATCCGCCGTGAGTGCGAGCCGGCCGTGCCGGCCCTGCCGGGGCGGCGGGAGCTTGCAGCCTATACTTTCACCCGGAGAAAGGCCGGAAATCGACCGATGTTCTCGTGTGGCGAACATATGCCGTGCAATGACGCAGGAATGAGCCGGGTGCCGTGCGCTCCGGCGATCCGCTGTCCCGATCGGGCATGCACTTCCTGATCGTCGATGACCACCCGATGGTACGGCGCGGGGTGCGTCAGATGCTCGAGGAAGTCTACGGCGGCGCCGCGATCGTCGAGGCCGATCGTGGAGAGGAGGCGATCGACCATGTCCGCCGCACACCGTGGGATCTCGTCCTGCTCGACCTGTCGCTGCCGGGGATGTCGGGCATGGAGGTGCTTGAACGCATCGGCCGCACCCGCCCCGGCCAGAAGGTGCTCGTGTTGAGCATGCACGCCGAGGACGAACTCGCCGTTCGCGTGCTGAAGCTGGGTGCGGCGGGCTACATCAACAAGGCGCACGCCGCCGAGGAACTGCTCGGGGCCATTGCGCACATCATGCGCGGCCGGCGCTACGTGAGCCCGCAGGTGGCCGAGCTGCTCGCCGACCGGATCCAGGGCAACGACAACCAGCCGGCGCACGAGGCGCTGTCGTCGCGTGAGTTCCGGGTCATGTGCCTGCTCGCCGCCGGGCGCAGCATCGTCGACATCGCGGCGGAACTGTCGATCAGCCCCAAGACCGTGAGTACGTATCGTTCGCGCGTGCTGGAGAAGCTCAAACTCGAGACCAACGCGGATCTGACGCGCTACTGTCTCGCCCACCACCTCGTCGCCTGAAGGGTCGAGGCCGCTTGTAGTCCTTCCCTGACACGGGAACGTAAGGATCGCCGAGGCCGACTGCTCCCCTCGACCGATGCCCGCAGGACCGGTTCGGCGCCAGACTGGGGACCTGACGGCGGTCGGATCCGCCCAGGGTCGGCGCGCGATAGCCCCGCCCTGCCATGCACGGAGACGCCGCCGATGATCGCCACGATGCATCCGATTTCGCTGCCGAAGCCTGCCCGACCGGAGATGCCGCTGAACGCCCCGGCGCCGGACGAGCTCCACGACGCCGCCGACAATGCGATGCAGCGCCTGCGAGCGGTGCCGGTCCACGCTCGAACCGCATCAGGCACGATCGACGTTGCCGGTTATGCGCAACTGCTGGCCGGCCTCTGGACCGCCTACTCCGGCATCGAGCAACGTCTCATCGCCTTTGCACCAACCCCGGTACTCGCGGCCCTGCCGCAGCTGCGCTCGTCGCTGCTGCTGGAAGACCTCGCGACGCTGCGACTGCCCGGCGTGCTGCGATCGGTCATGAAATCCACGGCCCACCCGCCTGCGATCCACACCACGGCCTCGGCCATCGGCGCGGTCTATGCGATGGAATTCATCGATCGCGAAGCGGCTACGATACTGGCAGGGCTGCACGGCAACGCGGCACTGCCCGATGCTTCCGCCTTCTTCTCGTGGTGCGCCGCGCAGCACGCACAACGCTGGCCGCTGGCGCAGCGCATCGCCGTCGAGGCGATCGCGGCCGAGATGTCCGGCATCGTCGACGGCGTGCAGGCCACGTTCGACACTTTGACGGCGCGCATCGCACCGGACGTCAAGCCGACTCGTACGCCGCGCGGTGTCCGCGTGAAATCGCTCGAGGCCCTGGCGGCCTGAAGCGCTGTTCCGGCCCTGGGCCGGAAGGCGATGATCGTTGGTCGGGGCGAGAGGATTTGAACCTCCGACCACCTGCACCCCATGCAGGTACGCTACCAGGCTGCGCTACGCCCCGAAGGCGCGCAGTATAGCGGAGCCGCGCTGCCGACGCAGCCCGAATGCGCGTCGAATCAGACGCGCAGCAGCGCGATGACCGCTTCGATCTCGCCGCGCAGCGCCGGCAGTTCGCCGCCGGATTCCGCTGCACGCGGTTCTTCCTCGAAGCTCTGGTCGAGGCGGTGGCGTGCACCGCTGATGGTGAAGCCCTGCTCGTACAGCAGCTCGCGGATGCGCCGGATGAGCAGCACCTCGTGGTGCTGGTAATAGCGCCGGTTGCCGCGCCGCTTGACCGGCTTCAACTGGGTGAACTCCTGCTCCCAGTAGCGCAGCACGTGCGGCTTCACGCCGCACAACTCGCTCACTTCGCCGATCGTGAAGTAGCGCTTCGCAGGGATCGGCGGGAGCGCAGCCTTACTGTTGTGGTTCGGCGCTTCCATGGTAGTGCTTCTCCACCATGGCCTTCAGCTTCTGGCTTGCGTGAAAGGTCACGACGCGACGCGCGGTGATCGGAATTTCCTCACCGGTCTTGGGGTTGCGGCCGGGCCGCTGTGGCTTGTCGCGCAGCTGGAAATTGCCGAAACCCGACAGCTTCACGCCGTCGCCGTGCTCCAGGGCCATGCGGACTTCCTCGAAGAAAGTCTCGACCATGTCCTTCGCTTCACGCTTGTTGAGACCGACCTTCTCGAACAACAGGTCAGCGAGCTCCGCCTTGGTCAGGGTCATGGAAAAAACCTCTTACTGCCTCAGGTTGCCGCCGAACCGTTGCTGGATGATGGTTAGCGCCAAAGTCATGACTGCATCGACCTCGGCGTCGGTGAGAGTCTTTTGAGTATCTTGTAATAACACTCGGAAAGCAAGACTTTTTTTCCCATTCTCGACGCCCTTTCCACGGTACAGATCGAACACCTGGACGGACTCCACCACCGCCGGCAGGGCAGCCTGGAGAGCCTCAAGCATCAACCCTGCCGGGACGTGGTCGTCGACCACGACGGCGAGGTCGCGACGGACCGCCGGGAACCGGGAAACCGGCTGGTAGACCGGCAGCGGCACCTCCTGCAGCAGGGTCGCATCCAGTTCGAACAGGATCACCGGCCCCGGCAGGTCGAACTTGCGCTGCCATTCGGGGTGCAATTCCCCGATCCAGCCCGCCACCCTGCCGTCCACCGTCACTTTTGCGGCACGGCCGGGATGCAGTGCCGGCAGCGGCTGGGGCTCGAAGCGGGCGACGCGGGGGGCCAGGAGCGCCTCCACATCGGCTTTGACGTCGTAGAAGTCCACCGGACGACCGGCGACCCCCCATTGCTCCTCCAACGCCGGGCCGAACGCGGCACCGCCGATCCGCATGGGCTGGTCGATGCCGCCCACTGCCAGCGGACCGTCGGCCACGGCGATCGATCTCCGGAACACGCGGCCTATTTCGAAAACGCGGACCCGCGGCACCTTGCGATTGAGGTTGTGCTGCACGTTGGCGAGCAACCCGCCGGCAAGCTGGCTGCGCATCACAGCGAGCTGGCTCGCGATCGGATTGCGCACGCGAATGGGGTCTGCATTGCCGGCGAGATCGCGCTCCCATTGCTCGTCGACGAAGGCATAGTTGATGACTTCGTGGTAGTCCGCTGCCGCCAGGGCCGCACGGATAGCGTGGAGCGATCGCCGGCGCTCCGGGCGGCTGCGCATGACCGCCGGCGCCTTGGGCGGCTGCACCGGAATGCGGTCGAACCCGTGGACCCGCGCCACTACCTCGATCAGGTCTTCTTCGATCTCGAGATCGAAGCGGTACGACGGCGGCGTCACGACGAAACGCTCCGGTTCTCGCACCGTGGACAATCCCAGCCGCGCGAAGGCATCGGCCATTTCGTCGACCGCGAGCGGGATGCCGATAATTCTGCGGGCACGCTCCACACGCATCGCCACCGGCTTGCGCTCGGGCAACTGCGCGACGTTGTCGGACACGGGGCCCGGCTGGCCGCCGCAGATGTCCAGGATCAACTGCGTCGCGCGCTCGATCCCGGCGACGTTGTTGTCGAAGTCCACACCACGCTCGAAGCGGTGCGACGCATCGCTCGAGAAGTTGTAACGCCGGGCGCGACCGGCGATGGCGTCCGGGAAGAAGAACGCCGCTTCCAGCAGGACGTTGCGGGTGTCGAGGTCAGCCTTGGTGCTCTCACCGCCCATGATGCCGGCCAGACCGATGGGACCGCTGTCGTCGGTGATGGCAAGGACGTCGGTGTCGAGTTCCACCGTCTGCTCGTTCAGCAGCAGCACCTTCTCGGCCTTGCGGCCGAAGCGCACGTCGATCGGGCCGCGCAGCTTGTCGAGGTCGTACACGTGGAGCGGCCGTCCCAGCTCCAGCATCACGTAGTTGGTGACGTCCACCAGCGCCGAGATCGACCGTTGCCCGGCACGCTCGAGGCGACGCCTCATCCAGTCCGGTGTCGATGCTTTCGCATTCACGCCCCGGATCACGCGACCGGCGAAGCGGCCGCAGCCGGCACTGTCGGTGATGCGCACGGGATGCTCGTCGGCGGTCGTCGCCTTCACGGCAGGCGGCGTCGGCGCATTCAACGGGCATCCCGTGAGTGCGGCCACCTCGCGCGCGATCCCGAGCACCGACAGGCAGTCGGCCCGGTTCGGCGTGAGCTTGATGGTGAAGATCCGATCGTCGAGCGCCAGCACGTCGCGGACATCGGTCCCGGGCTGCGTCTCCGGCGGCAGCACCAGCAGGCCGCTGTGGTCGTCCGACAATCCGAGTTCGCGTGCCGAGCACAGCATGCCTTCGCTCTCGACGCCGCGCATGGTCGCGCGCCGGATCTCCAGCGGCTTGCCGTCCTGGGGCGGCAGCACCGCACCGATACGGGCGAACGGGACTTTCATGCCGATGACGACGTTCGGGGCACCGCATACGACTTGTACGTGCTCGCCGCCAGCATTCACCTCGCAGACCTTCAGGCGATCCGCGTTGGGATGCGGCTGCGCTGCAACGACCTCACCCGCCACCACACCGGAGAACGTCGGGCCGGCCGGCACGCACTCCTCCACTTCGAGGCCCGACATGGTGAGCAGGTGGGCAAGCTCGTCCGTCCCGAGGGACGGATCCACCATCGAACGCAGCCACTCTTCGGAGAATTGCATGGGGGTTCCTCAGCCCTCGCCGGGCCGCCCCAAGAGGGCTGGCCCCCTGGGGGGAGAGACCGCAAGGTCTATCGGGGGGAACATCATCTCAGGCGAACTGGCGCAGGAAGCGCAGGTCGCCGTCGAAGAAGAGCCGCAGGTCGTCGATGCCATAGCGGAGCATCGTGAGCCGCTCGAGGCCCGAACCGAACGCGAAACCGATCCAGCGCTCCGGATCGAGACCGAAATTGCGGATCACCTTGGGATGCACCTGGCCCGCCCCGGAAATCTCGAGCCAGCGACCTTCCAGCGGACCGCTGTCGAACTTCATGTCGATCTCGGCCGACGGTTCGGTGAAGGGGAAGAACGACGGCCGGAAGCGCACGGTGAGCTGATCGGTCTCGAAGAAGCGGTGCAGGAAGTCGGTGTAGACGCCCTTCAAGTCCGCGAAGCTGATGTTCTCGTCGATCCACAGGCCCTCGACCTGATGGAACATGGGCGAGTGGGTCGCGTCGCTGTCGACACGGTAGGTCCGCCCCGGGGCGATCACCTTGATGGGCGGCTCGTGCATGCGCGCATAACGCACCTGCATCGGGCTCGTATGGGTGCGCAGCAGGAGCGGCAACCCTTCGCTGTCCGTGCCCTCGACGTAGAACGTGTCCTGCATCGAGCGCGCCGGATGGTTGAGCGGGTTGTTGAGCGCGGTGAAGTTGTACCAGTCGGTCTCGATCTCCGGCCCATCGGCCACGTCGAAGCCGATGGACCCGAAGATCTCCTCGATGCGCTGCCAGGTGCGGATGACCGGATGAATGCTCCCCCGGCCGCGCCCGCGTCCCGGCAACGTCACGTCGAGCGCTTCTTCGCGCAGCCGTGCGTTCATGGCATCGCGTGCAATGGCCTCGCGGCGTGTATCGAGCGCGGCTTCGATCCGCGCCTTCGCCGCATTGATGCGCGCACCGGCATCGCGGCGCGCCTCGGGATCCAGCTTGCCGAGACCCTTCAGCAATTCCGGAATCACGCCGGTCTTGCCGAGGTAGCGCGCCTTCACCTGCTCGAGGGTGGCCGGTTCGGCTGTCGCCGCGAAAGCAGCTTCGGCTTCGGTGACGATAACTTCGAGATCGGGCGTCACGGGGTCGGTGGGAATGAAAAGGGAGGCACCAAGGCCTCCCTGTTTCGTCGCTGGTCGGGAGCTTAACGTCCCAACGCAGCCTTGGCTTGCGCCGCGAGCTGCTCGAACGCGGGCCGTTCGAACACGGCCAGGTCGGCGAGCACCTTGCGGTCCACCTCGATCGCAGCTTTCTTGAGCCCGTTCATGAACGTGCTGTAGGTAAGGCCCAGTTCCCTTGCGGCGGCGTTGATCCGCGCAATCCAGAGCGCGCGGAACTCGCGCTTCTTCACGCGGCGATCGCGGTAGGCATACAGCCCCGCCTTCATCACCGCTTCCTTCGCGATGCGATAGACGTTCTTGCGACGGCCGCGGTAACCCTTGGCCTGGTCGAGAACCTTCTTGTGGCGCGCGTGCGCCGTTACTCCGCGTTTGACTCGTGGCATGGCGTCGTCTCCCCGATCACGCGTACGGCATCATCGCGCGCACGGCGACGATGTTGGTCTCGTGCACCTGCGTCATGCCGCGCATGCCGCGCTTCCGCTTGGTGGTCTTCTTGGTGAGGATGTGGCGACGGAACGCCTTGGTGCGCTTGATGCCGCCGCTGCCTTGCGCACGGAAGCGCTTCGCGGCACCGCTCTTGGTCTTCATCTTGGGCATTGCTCGAAACTCCTGTTCTGACATGACGTCGGGCGGCCGTCGGAAGACGACGCTTCAAGGATGCCCGGGGGTCACTTGTGATCCGGATCGCACGGATCCGGGTTGCTGCTCTACCGCTTCTTCGGCGCCATCACCATGATCATCTGGCGCCCTTCCAGCTTCGGGAACTGCTCCACCGTCCCGTACGGTTCCAACTCGTTCCTCACGCGCTCCAGCAGGCGCACGCCGAATTCCTGGTGTGCCATCTCGCGGCCGCGGAAGCGCAAGGTGATCTTGGTCTTGTCGCCCTCTTCGAGGAACTTGATCAGGTTGCGCAGCTTGATCTGGTAGTCGCCCTCGTCAGTGCCGGGGCGGAACTTGATTTCCTTGACCTGGATCTGCTTCTGCTTGAGCTTCGCCTCGTGCCGCTTCTTCGCTTCGCTGTACTTGAACTTGCCGAAGTCCATGATCCTGCAGACCGGCGGCTCGGCCGTCGGCGCGATCTCGACCAGATCCAGCACTGCTTCTTCGGCGAGGCGGTTCGCTTCTGCCAAGCTCACGACGCCCAGCGGTTCACCCTGCACACCGACCAACCGGATCTCAGGCGCGTTGATCTCGCCGTTGATCCGAAGCTCTCGTTCCTGAGCGATAGGGAATGTCCTCCTGAAAAAATCAGGCCGCGCTCGCGCCCTGGGGCAACTCGCCCCTGAGCCGGGACACGAAAGCCTCGAAGCTCATCGCTCCGAGGTCCTGCCCGCCACGCGCTCGCACGGCCATCTGCGATGCCGCCACTTCCTTGTCACCGACGATGACTTGGTACGGCACCTTCTGCAGACTATGTTCGCGGATTTTATAGGTAATTTTTTCGTTCCTCAAGTCGGCCTCGACCCGGAACCCGGCCGCTTCCAGGCGGGCCGTCAGGTCGGCTGCATAGGCCGACTGGTGCTCGGAGATGTTCATCACCACGATCTGGACCGGGGAGAGCCAGAGCGGCATGGCACCGGCGTAGTTCTCGATCAGGATGCCGATGAACCGCTCCAGGGACCCCAGGATGGCCCGGTGGAGCATCACGGGGATCTTCCGGGCGTTGTCCTCGTCGATGAATTCCGCCCCCAGCCGCTCCGGCAGGGCGAAATCGAGCTGCAGCGTGCCGCACTGCCAAACCCGGCCGATCGAATCCTTGAGCGAAAACTCGATCTTGGGCCCATAGAAGGCCCCCTCCCCCGGGTTCAGCTCCCAGGCAAGGCCCTTGGCGTCCAGGGCTGACTTCAGGGCGGCCTCGGCCCGATCCCAGACTTCGTCGGCACCGATCCGCTTCGCCGGCCGCGTGGACAGCTTGATCAGGATCTCGTGGAAGCCGAAGTCGGCGTAGATCCGCTGCAGCAGATCGATGAAATCCGCCGCCTCGCCCTGCACCTGGTCTTCACGGCAGAAGATGTGGGCGTCGTCCTGGGTAAAGGCCCGGACCCGCATGATCCCGTGCAGCGCTCCCGAAGGCTCGTTGCGGTGGCAGGACCCGAATTCGGCCAGCCGCAAGGGCAGATCGCGGTAGCTCTTCAGCCCCTGGTTGAAGATCTGGACGTGCCCCGGGCAGTTCATGGGCTTCACCGCGTAGTCGCGGTTCTCCGAGGCCGTCGTGAACATGTGCTCCCGGTAGTTCTCCCAGTGGCCGGACCGCTCCCACAGGACGCGGTCCATCACCATGGGTGTGCGGACCTCCCGGTAACCGTGACGGTCGAGCCTCCGGCGCATGTACTGCTCCACCTGCTGCCAGATGCTCCAGCCCTTCGGGTGCCAGAACACCATCCCGGGCGCCTCGTCCTGCACGTGGAACAGGTCGAGCTGCTTGCCCAGGCGCCGGTGATCGCGCTTCTCCGCCTCCTCCAGCATATGGAGATAGGCTTCCTGGTCTTCCTTCTTCGCCCAGGCTGTGCCGTAGATGCGCTGGAGCATCTCGTTGCGGGCATCGCCGCGCCAATAGGCGCCGGCCACCTTCATCAGCTTGAAGACCTTCAGCTTGCCCGTGGACGGCACGTGTGGCCCGCGGCACAGGTCGATGAAATCGCCTTCGCGGTACAGCGAGACCTCTTCGCCCGCCGGGATCGAAGCGATGATCTCGGCCTTGTAGTGCTCGCCGATGGACCGGAAGAACTCCACCGCCTTGTCGCGCGGCCAGACCTCGCGGGACACCGGGATGTCGCGGTTGGCGAGTTCCGCCATCTTCTTCTCGATGGCGGCCAGGTCCTCGGGCGTGAACGGACGCTGATACGAAAAATCGTAGTAGAAGCCGTGCTCGATGACCGGGCCGATCGTCACCTGGGCGTCGGGGAACAGCTCCTTGACCGCGTAGGCCAGCAGATGCGCCGTCGAGTGCCGGATGAGATCGAGCCCCTCGCCGTCCTTGCCCGTGACGATGGCGAGATCCGCATCGGCCTCGATGCGATGGGACGTGTCCACCAGCTTCCCGCCCACCTTGCCGGCGAGCGCCGCCTTGGCGAGCCCGGGCCCGATGGCAGCGGCCACCTCCGCCACCGTGACGGGCCCCGGAAAGTCCTTGATGGCCCCATCGGGCAGTCGAATCGCAGGCATTTCTCGCGCTTGTACAAAACAATCAGGAGTCAGCGTCACGGATCGATGCTGCCGATCCCTGATTCCTGACTCCTGATTTCTGTCGTGGTAGGCGCGATTGGACTCGAACCAACGACCCCCACCATGTCAAGGTGGTGCTCTAACCAGCTGAGCTACGCGCCTGAAGAACTGCGGATTCTAGCGGAAATCGCGGCCCGGTCCAACGCCGGCCCCTTCATCGCATGACGAAGAGCTTCCCGAAGTTGGCAATCTCGAGCACCTGCTTCGCCGTCCCCCGGCAGTTCACCAGCGCGACGGTCTTTCCCGAGACCTGGGCCTTCTCCTTCAGCATCAGCAGCATGCCGAGCGCCGAACTGTCGAGGTACTCGACCTGCCCGAAGTCGATCTCGAACTCGGAGATGTCCGGCCGACCCAGCGCAGGCTCGTAGGCCTCGCGGAACGTGCGATGGGCGTTGAAATCGAACCGACCTTCGAGGCGGATCACCGACTTGCCGTTCTGCTGTTGTACCTGAGCCTGCATATCTGTTCCCCTTCATCCGCACCCGGGCCGGCATCCGCTGCCTCAAATACGGAACGCGCGATCCTTGGCGAGCCGGGCGAGCACCCGGCCTGCGATGTCCTGTACCGGGAGCACTTCGTCCGCGGCACCCATTGCCACCGCCTCGCGCGGCATGCCGTACACCACGCAAGTCGCCTCGTCCTGGGCGAAGGTGGGAGCCCCGGCCTGCTTCATTTCGAGCATGCCGGCAGCGCCGTCCTTGCCCATGCCCGTGAGGATAACGCCGATCGCGTTCCTGCCGGCGACATTGGCGGCGGAGCGGAACAGCACGTCCACCGACGGCCGGTGGCGGTTCACCGGTGGCCCCTGCGACAACTCCGTCACATAGCTGGCACCGCTGCGCCGCACCAGCAGGTGTGAATGTCCGGGTGCCACGTAGGCGTGGCCGGGCAGCACGCGCTCGCCGTGCTCGGCCTCCTTCACCGCAATCCGGCAGAGGCCGTCCAGACGTTGCGCGAAGGACTTCGTGAACGATTCCGGCATGTGCTGCGTGACCAGGATGCCCGGCGCATCCGCCGGCATCCGCGACAGCACCGCCTTGATCGCCTCGGTTCCGCCGGTGCTGGCACCGATGACGATGATTTTCTCGGTGCCGCCGACCGGGTTGCCCGTGAACGACAGCACCGCATCGGCCGAGCGCGCCGGCACCGCTGCGAGGTTCACCCGGGGGACGCGCGCGCCTGCCGCCGCGCGGATCTTCTCGGTGATCTCCTCGGCGTAGGCCTTGAGGCCATCCGCGATGCCGAGCTTCGGTTTCGACACGAAATCCACCGCGCCCAGTTCGAGAGCCCGCAGGGTCACGTCCGATCCGCGCTCGGAGAGTGACGAGACCATGATCACGGGAGTGGGCCGGAGACGCATCAACCGCTCGAGAAAATCGATGCCGTCCATGCGCGGCATCTCGATGTCGAGCGTGATCACGTCGGGATTCAACTGCCGGATCATCTCGCGCGCCACGATCGGATCCGGGGCGACACCGACCACTTCCAGATCGGGTTCCGCGCCGATCACCCCCTTCAGGACGTTGCGGACCAGCGCCGAGTCGTCGACGATCAGGACACGGGTCCGGTTGCCCACCGCGTGCCGGGGCTTCATGGCACGAACGCCCCGTATCCGCCGATCACCGCGTCACGCGCCATGGCGCGCCTTCGCCGCCACCTTCTCGTACACGGTCTTGCCGCGCAGACGGAAGGTGTCGGCCACGTGGAACAGGCTCTCCGAATGTCCCACGAACAGCAGTCCGTCGGACTGCAGCAGCGGCGCGAAGCGCCTGAGGATCCCGGCCTGGGTCGGCTTGTCGAAATAGATCATCACGTTCCGGCAGAAAATCGCATCGAGCGGCCCGCGCACCGTCCACGCGGCGTCCAGCAGATTGAGCCGGCGGAAGGTCACCATCCGCTGGAGCTCCGGACGCACCCTGACCTCACCTTCCTGGCTGCCGCTGCCGCGCAGGAAGAACCGCCGCACCCGTTCCGGCGCGATGCGCTCCACGCGCTCGGCCGGATAGACGCCGGCTTCGCCCTTGCGCAGCACGTTGGTGTCCACGTCGGTCGCGAGGATCGACACCGGTGCGTCGAAGGATCCGAAGGTCTCGACGGCGGTCATGGCGAGCGAATAAGGTTCCTCGCCGGTGGACGAGGCGCAGCACCAGATGACGAGCGGCCGCCCCCGCCGCGCCGCCAGGTGCTCCGCGAAGATCGGAAAGTGGTGCTGCTCGCGGAAGAACGACGTGAGGTTGGTGGTGAGCGCATTGGTGAACGCCTCCCACTCCGCTTCGTTGCCGCCGTTGCGCAACAGCGCGAGGTAGTCTTCGAAACGCTTCGTACCGGTCGCCCGCAGCCGCCGGGCGAGCCGGCTGTAGACCATGTCCATCTTCTGCGGCGACAGCGAAATGCCGGCGCGCTGGTAGATGAGCTTGCGCACCGCCTCGAAATCGCGCTCGGTGAACTCGAACTCCCGCACGCCGTCGACCGACGAAACTGCGGAAGGGACCTTGGTCTGGAGCTTGGGGGACGACATCGGGTCGATGCTCGGGAACGGGGGCGTCGGTGCAGCCTCCCAACAGCGAGTCCGTCGCCGGGAAGCACTGCCGGGTTGCAGCGACCGCCGGTACCCGGGAGCCGATCCTCGGAAACCCGGCGGGCCATGCCGCTTATCGGCAGCCGGGGCAGCCGATTGAGCAAGCCTGCAGGCGGTCAGCGCCGCCGGACCGAGGCAACGGCCGGTAGATCCCGGATCAGCGCGCAAACCCGGGCGAGTTGATCGCCCCCGGAGACCTCCACGGTGAGGTCCAGGCGGGCGTCGAGCCCCCGTTCCGACGCTCTTGCAGCCCGTACCGGGGCCCTTTCCTTGCCCAGAATATCGGTGACATCCCGCAACAAAGTGCCCGTGGCGTCTCCGATGACCTCCAGATCCACCGGAAAGCGGCTGTCGCGGCCCGGTTCACCCCATTCCGCCACCACCCGGCGCTCCGGCGACAGCCGCGCGACGTTCGGGCAGGTGGCGCGGTGGATGCTGATGCCGCGTCCCCGAGTCACGAAACCCACGATCGGGTCGGGGGGCGCCGGTTTGCAGCAGCGGGCGAGCTGGGTGAGCAGCTTGTCGACGCCGACCACCAGTACGTCGCCATGCTTGGCGGCCGGGGTCCGTGCCACGGGCGCACTCGGCTCGGCCGCTTCCGCCGGGGCGGCTGTCGCCGGCCGCAGCACGATCTGCAACTGGCGCTGCGTGACCTCGCCCCGGCCGAGACCGGCGAGCAACTCCTCCGGCTTGGCGTAGCCGAGCGCGGTCGCCAGGGTCTCCAGCGGCGGTGCCGCCACCCCGAGCCGGTGGACTTCGCGTTCGAGCGTCGTCCGGCCGTGCGCCACGTCCTGCTCCAGGTGCTGCGCGTTGAACCACGCCCGCACCTTGGCGCGGGCGCGATGGCTGCGGATGAATCCGAGCTGCGGATTGAGCCAGTCGCGGCTCGGGCCACCCTCGCGCGCCGTCACGATCTCGACGCGCTGGCCGGTGGCGAGCACGCAGTTGAGCGGCACGATGTGGCCGTTGACCTTCGCCCCGCGACAGCGATGGCCGAGGTCGGTATGCACGTGATACGCGAAATCGATCGGCGTCGAGCCGCTCGGCAAGGCGACCACGCGCCCCTGCGGCGTCAGCACGTATACCGTCTCCTGGAAGAGCTCGGTGCGCACCGACTCGGCGAGATCGGCCGCCCCGCCCACGTCGTCGCGCCAGTCGAGGATGCGGCGCATCCACGCGATGGTCTCCTCAAGGTGGGCATCGCGCCGGCCGCCCTCCTTGTAGCGCCAGTGCGCGGCGATGCCGAGCTCGTTGGCTTGGTGCATCTCGCGCGTGCGGATCTGCACCTCGAGCACCTTGTCGTCGGGGCCGATGACGGCGGTATGCAGCGAGCGGTAGTCGTTCGCCTTGGGCTTGGCGATGTAGTCGTCGAACTCCTTCGGGATCGGCGTCCAGAGGTTGTGCACGACGCCGAGCGCGGTGTAGCACTCGGCGACGTCGTCCACCAGCACGCGCACCGCGCGCACGTCGAACAGATCCTTGAAGCCGAGATCCTTCCGCTGCATCTTCTTCCAGATGCTGTAGATGTGCTTGGGCCGGCCCGACACTTCGGCCTGGATGCCGGCGCGCTTCAGCTCCTCGCGCAGCAGCGTCGCCACGCGGATGATGAACGCCTCGCGGTCGCCGCGCTTGCCGTCGAGTTCGCTCGCGATCGACTTGTAGGTCTCGGGCTGCTCGCAACGGAACGCGAGGTCTTCGAGCTCCCACTTGAGCTGCCACACGCCGAGGCGGTTCGCGAGCGGAGCGAGCAGATCGAAGGTGTCGCGCACCGCGGCGGTCCGTGCGGCCGGCGTACCCTCGCGCGCGAGCCGCCGCAGCAGGCTCACTTCGCCGGCGAGCTTGATCAGCACGACCCGCGCGTCCTGCACCATGGCGAGCAGCATCTGCCGCAGGGCTTCGAGCTGCGCGCCGTGGTCGGTCTGCTTGGGCGTGCCGAGGCCGGGCCGCAGCTGCTGGATGTCGTCCATGCGATGCGCGCCCTCCACGAGGCCCGCGATGCCGGCCCCGAAGCGCTCGGCAAGCGTCGCGCGTGGCAACCGGCCCACGGCCGTGACCGCGAGCAGCGCCGCCACGATCGAATCGGCATCGAGCTTGAGCCCCGCGAGCAGCGCTGCGGAGTCCTTCGCGCCGGCGACAATCTCGACCGGCTCGCCCGCAAGCGCGGCGAGGGCGCGTTCGACCACCGGGACTGCGGCCGCGTCGACCCGCGCACCTGCACCTCGCCATGCGGCGATCAGCGCGTCGGCTTCGGCGTGGGTTTCGGCAGCGGTCTCGACCATGGCGGAATGGAAATCGGTCCGGGGCAACGGGGCACCGGGACCGACGATCTTGCCACGCTTTGTCCGGTGCGGGCACCCGGTGGTTCAACGCTCGTGCCAGTAGCGCCGCCGCACGTCGCGCCAGCGTTCGAGGCGCCAGCCCGCGCCATCCAGCACCAGGTGGATAGCGCCGCTTTCGTCGGTGCGGACGATCCGGGCATCGGCATCCCGGTAGCGCGCCACGACGTCCGGGGCCGGATGCCCGAAGCGGTTGCGATAGCCCACGGAGAAGATGGCCGCTTCCGGCAGGACCGCCGCGATGAACTCGCGGGTCGACGAGGTACGGCTGCCGTGATGGGGCACCACCACGACATCCGACGCGAGCGGCGCCTGCTGCGCGATCAGACCTCGTTCGGAATCCTTCTCGATGTCGGCTGCGAACAACACGCTCGCCCCCGCACTGGTCACCTTGAGCACGCAGCTGCGCGCATTGTCCTTGCCCGGCGGCATCCTGTAGCTCGCCGCATCCGGGTGCAGCACCGCGAACCGCACCCCGCTCCACTCCCAGGCTTGTCCGGCCACGCACGGCATCCTGCGCTGCACTCCGGCCAATGCCGGATGATCGTCCGGCAACGGCGCAACGACCCAGTCGGAGGGCACCATCTCGAACAATCGCGCCGCACCACCGGCGTGATCGGTGTCGTCGTGGCTCACGAAGGCTCCCGCGAGCCTGCGCACCCCGCTGCCCCGCAGGAACGGCGCGACGATGCGCGATCCGCTGTCGGCTTCGGGCGACCATGCCGGCCCGGTGTCGAATACCAGGGCCCCCGCCTGGGTCTGCACCGTCGTCGCCAACCCCTGCCCCACGTCGAGCACGTCCACCCAGGCCTCCCCGAACGCGGGCCGCGCGACGGGCGCGACCATGATCGGCAGGATCGCCAGCGCACCGAGCCAACGCGACGGCACGCCGCGCGGCAGCAGCAGCCAGACGGCGCCGCCCAGCGCCAGCGCCACGGTCCACGCGGGAGGTGCATGTTGGGTCCATGCAGCGGAAGGCAAGGCCGCCATCCAGTCGAGAGCAATGCCGACCGGCAGCATCGCTCCGTGCGCGAGCAAAGCGAGCGGCTGCCACGGGATCACCGCGGCCAGCAGCGACAGAGGCACCACGACGAAGCTGACCCACGGCACCGCAAAGGCATTCGCGAAGGGCGCGACCACGGATACCTGCTGGAACAGCACCAGCAGCAACGGCGCCAATCCCACGAACAGCGCCCACTGCGTCCGGCCCCACGCCACGACCCAGCCCACGATCGCCACGCGTCCGCCGGTCACGTACATCAGCAACGCCACCGCGCCGAAGGACAGCCAGAAGCCGGCCGACAACACCGCCATGGGATCGAACAGCAGCACCGCGAGCAGCGCCACGGCCAGTATGCCGCTCGCGGTCGCGAAGACGCGCAGCAACAGCGCGACCGCGACGATTGCCAGCATCCACAATGTCCGTTGTGCGGGGACCGCGAAACCTGCCAGCAGCGCATAGCCGAGTGCGGCCGCCAGCCCTGCAGCCGCTGCGGCATTGCGTGCCGGCACCTGTACCGCCAGCGCCGGCACCGTGCGCCACAGCTGGAATACCAGCAGGAACGCGAGGCCGGAGACCATCGTGACGTGCAGCCCCGAGATGCTCATCAGGTGATTCACGCCGGTGCGCGTGAACACCTGCCATTGATCGGCGGGGATCGACTGCTGGTCGCCGATCGCCAACGCCACGACGACGCCGGCATAACGCTCGCCCTGCAGCGAACGCAGCAGTTGTTCGCGCAACCGGCTGCGCAGCCGCTCGATCGCGTAGCCCGGCCGCAACACGAACGGGTCGAGGCGCTCGCGCGGCCCGGTATCGCGCACGTAGCCCGTGGCCCGCACTCCCTGCTCCAGCAGCCAGGCCTCGGCGTCGAACGCGTACGGGTTCTGCGTCCCATGCGGACGCTTGAACCGTGCAGTGAGTCGCCAGCGTTCACCGGGCACGACCGGCGGCGCAACGCCGTCGTCATCCGGTTGCCCGGGTTCGAACCACGACAGCAGCACGCGCCGGGGCACGTAGGCATCCGGCGTGAGGACCTTCTCCACGTCGAGCGCGAAGCGCCAGCCGCGGGTGGTTCGTTCCGGCAACCCGGCGACGACGCCGACGATCCGCAGGTCGCGCCCCTCGACCCGTTCCGGCAGCCGATCGGCGAGGCGCCAGGCAGCATGGCCCGCAGCCCAGTAGAACCCGGCGCCGGCGCAGGTCAGCGCAACCAGGACGACGCCCGCGCGTCGCAACGACGCAATCGCGGAACGTCTCGCGATCACCGCGAGCCCCGCCAGTGCCAGCACCAGGAATGCGCCGGCCGGCGCCGGCAGTCGGGCCTGCTGCTGCAGCCCCCAGACGCCGAGCGTGAACGCCGCGACGTTCAGCAGCATCGCGACGGCCCTGCGTCATCCGGCCGTGGCCCGCAGCACCGTCGCATCGTTCGATCCGCCGTCCTACTGCTTCTTCACTTCCAGCAGTTCGACTTCGAAGACCAGGGTCGCGCCCGGCGGGATCATGTTGCCGGCCCCGCGGTCGCCGTACGCGATCGCCGCCGGACATACGAGCTTCGCCTTGCCGCCCACCTTCATCTTCGCCACACCTTCGGTCCAGCACTTGATCACGCCGCCCAGCGGAAACTCCGCCGGCGAATTGCGCGCATAGCTGCTGTCGAACTCGCGACCGTCGGTGAGCGTGCCGCGGTAGTGCACCTTCACCGTGTCGGCGGCCTTCGGCGAAGCACCGCTGCCTTCCTTGATCGACGTGTAGATGAGACCGCTCTCGGTCTTCACCGCACCCTTTTCCTTGGCCGCCTTGTCGAGGAAGTCCTTGGACTGGGACGCACGGCGTGCCTGGGCCAGCGCCTGGATCTTCGGGCCGTAGGCTTCCAGTTCCACCACCGGTTTCTTGCCGGAAAGCGCGTCGGCGAAACCGCGCTTCACCTGTTCGGCTTCGGTCGGGTTCAGATTGAACACCTGCAGTTCGCGCGCGAGCGCGAGCCCGAGGGAGTACAGTGTCTTCTCGTCCTCGGTCTTCGGATCGTCCGCCCAAGCCGGCAGCGCGGCCAAGGTGGATGCGGTGGCGAGTACGACGCAGAAGCGGATCATTGGGTATTCCTTTCGGCCTGGTGTCGGGTGTTCGCACCGGCGGCCGGGGCCGATGCGAGCGTGGATTCCTAGGCGTGCAGCGTGCTAGGCGTGCAGCGTGACGTCGCCTGCCGCGAGCACACCGTCGTCGAGCGTGAACACACGGTTCATGCGCGCTGCGATCGCGTGATCGTGGGTGACGATGACCAGACTGGTGCCGAGGTCGCGGTTGAGCCCCATCATGAGCTCCAGCACGCCCTCGGCATTGCGGCGGTCCAGATTGCCCGTGGGCTCGTCGGCGAGTACGCAGGCCGGCCGCGTCACCAGCGCCCGCGCGAGCGCGGCGCGCTGCCGCTCGCCGCCGGACAACTCACCGGGCATGTGCTCGAGCCGCGCCCCCAGACCAACCCGCTGCAGGATCTCCTTGGCCGCCGCGCGCGCCTGCTCGACGTCGACGCGACGGATATAGAGCGGCATTGCGACGTTCTCGAGCGCGGTGAACTCGGGCAGCAGGTGATGGAACTGGTATACGAAGCCCAGATGAAGGTTGCGCAACTCTCCAATGGCGAGTTGGGAGAGTTTCGCGATCGGCTGTCCCATCAGGCTCACCGAGCCCGCGGAGGGAGCATCGAGGCCACCCAGCAGATGCAGGAGCGTGCTCTTGCCCGAGCCTGACGCGCCCACGATCGCCACGCTCTGCCCGGGATGCACGTCGAAGTCGATGCCGCGCAGTACCTCGACCGGGGCCAGACCCTCGTCGTAGGTCTTGCTCAAGCCCCGGCACGAGAGTACTGCCGGGTCGGGTGCGTCACTCATAGCGCAGCGCCGCCGCCGGATTGACTCGCGAGGCGCGATAGCTGGGATACAGCGTCGCGAGCAGGCTCAGACCGAAGGACACGGCCGCGATCACGATGACGTCGCCCCATACCAGCTCCGAGGGCAGGTCGCTGATGTAATAGATGTCCTTCGCGAGGAACTGGATGCCGAAGTGCCGTTCGATGAAAGGCACGACCACGTCGACGTTGATCGCCAGCAGCACGCCCGCTACCACGCCGACGATGGTGCCGATGAAGCCGATCAACGCCCCCTGCACGATGAAGATCTTCATGATGCTCCCGGGCGCCGCCCCGAGAGTGCGCAGGATCGCGATGTCGGCCTGCTTGTCGGTGACCGCCATCACCAGGGTCGACACGATGTTGAACGCCGCCACTGCGACGATCAGCGTCAGGATGATGAACATGACCCGCTTTTCGATCTGGACCGCGCGGAAGAAGTTCGCATGGCTGCGGGTCCAGTCCGACACGTAGACGTCGCTGCGCAGCGTCAGCTGGAGGTCGGACGTCACGACCGGAGCCGCGAACAGGTCCTTCAGCTTCAATCGCACGCCGGACACGCGATCGTCCAGCCGGTAGAGCTTCTGGGCGTCGGCGAGATCGATCAGGGCGAGGCCCGAATCGTATTCGTACATGCCCACCTCGAAGATGCCCACCACGCGGAACTGCTTCAGGCGCGGCAGCACGCCGGCCGCGGTCACCTGGCCCTGCGGCGCGATCACGGTGACCTTCTCGTTCATGCGCACGCCGAGGTTCCGCGCGAGTTCCGACCCGAGCACGATGCCGAACTCGCCGGGCGCGAGGTTGCCGAGTGCGCCCTGCTTCATGCTCTGGCCGAACTCGGCAACGGTGTTCTCCAGTTCGGGCGTCACCCCGCGGATCAGCGCACCCTGCACGGTGCTGTCGAACGACAGCAGCGCCTGCGCCATCACGTAGGGCGCGGCGGCCACCACCTGCGGATGCCGTTTCGCATCCTCCGCCACCTGCTGCCAGTTCGAGAGCCCCCCGTCGAACCCGGTGATCTGCACGTGCGAGGCGACACCGAGGATGCGCGCCCGCAGTTCCTTCTGGAACCCGTTCATCACCGACAGCACCACGATGAGCGCCGCCACGCCCAACGCGATCCCGGCCATGGAGGTCATCGAGATGAACGAGATGAAGTGATTGCGTCGCTTCGCGCGGGTGTAGCGCAGGCCGACGAAATACTCGTAGGGGAGCACGGGCTGGCCGGAGGTTCGGGACGGGCGATTCTGCCAGAGCCCCAGGCGGGCGGCTATCGGCCACGTGCTACATTGCCCGACTCCCGCCGTGCATCGATCCCGCTCCAGTGCGCAGTCTTCATCTGCTGGTTCCCGCGCTCTTCTGGCCCGACTTGGCCACCCGGCACAGTTTCGACGAACTGGATCTCCCCGCAACCGCGACGTTGCTCGGTCGCGGCAGGGTCACCGGGCAATGGCGCGACGGCCCAGGCGACTGGCTCGCGGAACTGTTCGGTATCGGACCCCGGGGCCTGGCCCCGTTCGCCGCGATCGCCCGCTTCGGTGCCGGTGCCGCGCGCGACGAGCGGATCTGGATGCACGCCGATCCCGTCCACCTGCATCCGCAGGGCACGGAACTCTTTCTCACGCGCGGCGCGGACCTCGCGATCGAGGCCGGCGAAGCCGAGGCCATGGTCGCGGCGCTCAACGCGTTCTTCGCGGCCGACGGTCTGCAATTCGCCGTCGACGCGACTCACTCGTGGTCGGTCGCCGTGGAACGCGCGCCTGCGCTGCAGACGGTGCCGCTCGAACTGGCCCACGGCCACAGCATCGATCCGCTGCTGCCGCGAGGCGACGACGCACTGGTGTGGTTGAAACGCCTCAACGAGGCCCAGATGCTCCTGCACGGGCTCCCGGCCAACGATGCCCGCGAGCAGCGCGGGCTGCCGCCCGTCAACAGCCTCTGGCTCTGGGGTGCAGGTGCGCTGCCCGCGACCGTGGATCACCCGGTCGACGTCGTCTGTGCCGACGATCCGCTGCTGCGCGGGATGGGGCGGTTGAGCGGAGCCCGGATCGAAGCGGCGCCGGGGGCGTTCTCGGCGCTTCCGACCGCCGAAGGATCGCTGCTGTTGCACGTCGACGAGCCCACCGGTCCCGCTGCAACGGGGAACCGCACGGCGTGGTGTGCCGCCCTGGCGAAGTTCGACGCGTCCTGGTTGCAACCGGCACTCGCGAGCCTGCGCGCCGGCCGGATCGATCGGATCGATCTGACCGGGTTCGGCGGCCGCTACGGCCGCACCACCCGGCTCACCCGCGGCGACCTCTGGAAGTTCTGGCGCAGGCCCGCGACGCTCGCGTCGCAGCATCCGTCAACCTGATCCCTCCCCAATTCTCCGGATGCGTCGAAGGGCTGTGCGTGCCAGCGGCGCTGGACGCTGCCCCCGGGTGCCCCCGTCCCCTCAGGCGTTGCCGACCTTCATGCCCTCGGTGAGGGCGGCCAGTTCCGTCGCGAGGGCTTCCAGACGCTGCACCGAGCCGTGGCTGCGCGACGCGGCGGCGTGGTTGCCGTCGGCCATGGTCGCGATGCGCTCGACGTTGCGCGCGATCTCGGCGCTGGCGGCGTTCTGTTCCTCCATCGCTGCGGCGATCTCGTTGGCCTTGGCGAGCGTCTCGTCGGCGGCCTCGCGGATCTGGGACAGCGCCGCGGCCGCTTCCCGAGCGAGTTCGACCCCCGTGCCCACGCGACCGGAACTGGTCTGCATCCCGTCCACCGCGCCGCGCGTGTCGGCCTGGATGGCGCTGATCATGGAACCGATCTCCACGGTCGCCTGGCTGGTGCGCTCGGCCAGCTTGCGCACTTCGTCGGCCACCACGGCGAAGCCGCGTCCCTGTTCGCCGGCACGCGCTGCTTCAATGGCCGCGTTCAACGCGAGCAGGTTGGTCTGGTCCGCGATGTCCTTGATGGTCTTGATGACCTGGCTGATCTGATCGGAGCGCTGGCTCAGACCCTCGATGGCACCGGCGGCATCGCGCACGGCCTGCGCGATGGCGGCGATCTCCTCCGACGTGCGCTGCACGACGTTCTCGCCCTGCTGCGACATGTCGTTGGTCCGCTGCGAAAGGCGTTGCGAGTCGCGGGCGTTACTGCCGACGTGCTCGAGGCTGACGGTGACTTCTTCCAGGGCGGCAGCCACGCGCGAAGCGGAATCGCTCTGTTCCTGCGAGCCCTGCTGCACCTGCGCCGATTCGCCCTGCACCTGGGCCACCGCTTCGTTCATCGCAACCGTCGCCCTCTTGATGCGCACGACCATCTCGCCGAACTGTTCGGCCATCTGGTTGAACGCCGTCGCCAGTTCGCCCACTTCGTCGTTGCTCCTGTGGCCGATGCGCACCGTGAGGTCGCCGCGCCCCAGGCGTTCCGCGCTGCGGGCCAGTGCGCGCAACGGACGCAACCGGCGCGCCAGCACGACATAGGTGGCGATGCAGCCGGCCACGAGGATCGCCAGACCGAGGCCCAGCATCAGGTTGCGCAGGCTCGCCGCGTCGGCACGCATCTCGTCCAGATCCACGCTGGCGCCGATGATCCAGCCCCAGGTGTCGAAGTGCACGAAGGGCAGCCGCCGGCCGTCGTACTCCAGCGTGCCTGCGGCCTGCTCGAGCGCCGGCTTCAAAGCGGCAGCAGCGGCGTCGGTCGTCACGTTCTTGCCCTGCAGTTCCGGATGCACCATGACTTCGCCGCGCGACTTGGCCGACGAGCCGTCCAGCACGACGTAGTAGCCGCGCTCGCCGATGCGGGCCTTGCCGATCTGCGTGAGCATCGCCGCAAGGTCCTGCGTGATGTCGAGCCCCACGTACAGGATCGCCGTGACCTTGCCGCCTTCCATGACAGGCGTGTACTTGGTCATGTAGTCGCGGCCGAACAGGCGAGCCTTGCCGAGGTATGCCTGACCGGCCATCACCGACTTGTAGGCAGGATGGGACGTGCCGAGCAGCGTGCCGATGGCGCGGCTGCCGTCTTCCTTCTTGACCGACGTGCTGACCCGCATGAAATCGTCACCGGTGCGCACGAACACGGTGGCGGTACCTTTGGTCGCCCGCGAGAACGCATCCACTTCGGCGTGTCCCAGGTTCAATGCCTGGCTGCCGATCATCACCACCGGCACCGCCTGATCGCCCACCTGCACCGAGCGCGACGTCTCGATGCGAACCGGGCCGCCCAGCATGCTCTCGAAGATCGATGCGAGGCGGTCGGTGTTGCTCTTGACCGTCTTGTCGAATGTGGCGAACTGCGCCTCCAGCAGGCCGACACGTGCGCGGAGTTCCTGGTCGGAACGCCGATCGAGGGTGACTGCCATGCGGAAGTAGGCCACCAGGGAGAAGATCAGGATGGCCGCTACCAGGATGCCGCAGCCGATGAGCGATACCTGGGCTGCGATGCTTGATCTTTGGTAATTCAAGAACTTGTCCTCGTCTAAGCGGTAATGAAGGCGCGCGATCTCGACGCCGGGTCTGCGCTAATATCGACCCGAGGACACCCGACTTGAACAATGCCGAACGCCGCTGATCCCGCGCCTGCAGACGCAGCAAATCCGACCCTGCCGCGCCTCCAGGAACGCGTTCCCGACCCCGATGCAGTGACTGCACTCACCGGCGCCGGCGTGCATCCCGTCCTCGCCCGTCTGTTCGCCGCAAGGGGCGTTTCCGCAGCCGCAGAACTCGATACCGAACTCGCAGGGCTGCTGCCGTTCGATCGGCTGCTCCATGCCGGTGCCATGGCGGAGATCCTGGCTGACGCCATCGCCGCCGGCCGGCGGCTGTTGATCGTGGGCGACTACGACGCCGACGGTGCCACCGCGTCGGCTGTCGGTTCCATCGTGCTGCGAGGTCTCGGCGCCGAGGTGGACTTCCTGGTGCCGAACCGCTTCGAGTTCGGCTACGGCCTCACCCCGGAGATCGTGCGCGTCGCCGCGGAGCGCAAGCCCGATTGCATCGTCACGGTCGACAACGGCATCGCGAGCTTCGACGGCATCGACGAAGCGCGCCGCCTCGGCATCGACGTGCTCGTGACCGACCATCACCTGCCCGGCGCCGAACTGCCGCGCGCGCGCTGCATCGTGAACCCGAACCAGCCCGGGTGCCCGTTCCCGAGCAAGCACCTGGCCGGCGTGGGCGTGATGTTCTACACGATGCTGGCACTGCGGGCCGAGTTGCGCCGGCGCGGCGCCTTCGCGGCGCGGCCCGAGCCCAACCTGGCCGAGCAGCTCGACCTGGTCGCCCTGGGCACGGTCGCCGACGTGGTACCGCTCGACCGCAACAACCGCATCCTCGTGACCCAGGGCTTGCGGCGCATCCGCGCCGGACGCACCCGACCGGGCATCGCCGCGTTGTTGCGCGCCGCCGGTCGCGATGCCGCGCGCGCGTCCACCTACGATCTCGGCTTCGTCGTGGGGCCGAGACTCAACGCAGCCGGTCGCCTGCAGGACATGGCCGTGGGCATCGAATGCCTGGTCACCGAGGACACCGCTACGGCGACCGAACTCGCCGCGCGGCTCGACGCGCTCAACCGCGAACGCCGCGAGATCGAAGCCGACATGCAAGCCTCGGCGCTGGCCTCGCTGGACGGCATCGAGGCCGGTGATGCCGCCAGCCTGGCGCTGTTCGATCCTGCGTGGCACGCCGGCGTCGTCGGGTTGCTCGCCTCGCGCCTCAAGGAGCGCTTCCATCGCCCCACGATCTGTTTCGCCGCAGGTCCCGGCGGTGAACTGAAGGGGTCAGGGCGCTCCATTCCGGCGCTCCACCTGCGCGACGCGCTCGACCTGGTCGATCGGCACCACCCCGGGCTGATGATTCGATTCGGTGGCCATGCCGCGGCGGCCGGCGTGAGCCTGCGCGAGGAATCGGTGGACCGGTTCCGCACCGCCTTCGAGTCCGTCGTGCGCGGCATGCTCTCCCGCGCGGATCTCGAGCGCGTGATCGAGATCGACGGCAGTCTCGGCGGCGGCGACCTCACCCTGCCCGTCGCCGAGGCGCTGCGCGATCAGGTGTGGGGCCAGGGCTTCGCGCCGCCGCTGTTCCACGATGCTTTCCGCATCGCCGATCAGCGCGTGGTCGGCGGCCGTCATCTCAAGCTGAAGATCCGTCGCGACGACGATCGCAGCGCCAGCCCGATCGAAGCCATGCTGTTCGGACGGGACCTGCCGTTGCCGGAACGGATCAGCGCCACCTACCGCCTCGACGTGAACGAATGGAACGGCGCGCGCACGGTCCAATTGATTCTCGACCGCTGGCAGCCGGCATGAGCTTCTCCCTCGACGACCTGGGCATCCAGGTCCTTCCCGAGATCCACGCCTTCCTGACCGCGCTCGCCATCGGGCTGCTGATGGGCATGGAGCGGGAACGGAACGTGTCGGCCAAGGCAGGCTTGAGGACCTTCGCGCTGGTCGCACTGCTGGGCGTCGCCCTCGCCCTCACCGGCGAACGTGCCCACGCGGCGTGGCTGCCGGCGGTCGGGTTGCTGCTCGTGGGTTTGACCATGATCGCGGCCAACCTCCGCGGCGAAACGGCAGAGGGTGATCCGGGCACGACCACCGTCGTCGCCGTGCTGGTCTGCTACGCGCTGGCCACCATGGTGTGGTTCGGCATGGCGGCCCTGGCGATCATGCTCGCGGTCGCCTCCACCATGCTGCTGTACTTCAAGGCGGAGCTGCACAATCTCACGCTGGGACTGCAGCGCAGCGAGATCATCTCGATCATCCAGTTCGCCGTGCTCGCCTTCGTGGTGCTGCCGCTGCTGTCGGATCGTGATTTCGGGCCGTACGGCGCCATCAACCTGCGGCAGATCTGGCTGATGGTCGTGCTGATGGCGGGGATCAGCCTGGCGGGCTTCCTCGCCCTCAAGTTCGTCGGGCAACGCTACGCCGGCCCGCTGCTCGGGCTTCTGGGCGGGCTGGTCTCGAGCACCGCGACCACCCTCACCTATGCGCGGCACGGGCGCGAGAACCCCGGCCTCGCGGCGCTCGCCTCGACCGTCATCGTGATCGCGAACCTGGTCGTACTGGTCCGGATCAGCGTCATGGTGGGCGTGGTGAGCCCCGGAATGCTGCGGGTCGTGCTCCCGGTGATGGGCGCCGGGTTGTTCGCCGGCGTGGTCGCGTCCATCTTCCTGTGGCGCGCGGGCCGGAAGCAGGGCGAAACCCCGACACCCATCGTCGCCAATCCCGCTGAGATCCGGGTCTCCCTCGGCTTCGGCGCCCTGTATGCAGTGGTACTGCTGCTGGCCGCCTGGCTGTCGCACGAACTGGGCAGCACCGGCCTCTATGGCGTCGCGCTCGTCTCGGGTCTCACCGACGTCGACGCGATCACCCTGTCGACCCTGCGATTGCACGACCTCGGGCAGATCCAGCCCGGCACTGCGGTGACCGCCATCACGCTGGCGCTGCTCGCCAACATCGCCTTCAAGTTCGGGCTGGTGACGTCCGTGGCGGGTCTCACCACGGCACGCAAGTGCCTCATCCCCATGGGGGGAGCGGCGGCGGGACTGCTGATCGGGCTCGTCCTGACCTCGTAGGGTCCGGTACAATCCGCCGCTTTTCCGGCAGGATCAGGATCATGGAAGCGGAACGCATCAACGCCATCGGGCAGCACATCGAGGATCTCGGCCGGCGCGCCGACGAACTCCGGAGGTATCTTTGACTTCGATGGCAAGAAGGCCCGCCTGATCGAGGTCGACCGCCTCACCGAAGACCCCAAGTTCTGGGACGACCCGCAGCGCGCCCAGGAGATCGGCAAGGAGAAGAAGGCGCTCGAAGGCGTGGTGCTGGCCATCGAGAACGTCGGACAGGGACTGGCCGACAACGCCGAACTGTTCGAGCTTGCCAAGAGCGAGAACGACGACGGCATGCTGGAATCCGTCGAAAGCGACGTGAACGGCGTCGAGAAGATCGTCGCGGACCTCGAATTCCGCCGCATGTTCTCGAACCCCATGGACCCGAACAACTGCTTCGTCGACATCCAGGCCGGTTCGGGCGGCACCGAGGCCCAGGACTGGGCTTCGATGCTGGAACGGATGTACCTGAAGTTCTGCGAGCGCAAGGGCTTCAACGTCGAAGTGCTGGAAGAGTCCGCCGGCGAAGTGGCCGGCATCAAGAGCGCTTCGCTCAAGGTCAGCGGGGACTATGCCTTCGGTACGCTGCGCACCGAGACCGGCGTGCACCGTCTGGTGCGCAAGTCGCCGTTCGATTCGAACGCGCGGCGGCACACGTCGTTCGCCAGCGTCTTCGTCTACCCCGAGGTCGACGATTCCATCGAAGTGGAGATCAATCCGGCCGATCTGCGGGTCGACACGTTCCGCGCGAGCGGCGCCGGCGGTCAGCACATCAACAAGACCGACTCCGCGATCCGTATCACGCACCTGCCCACGGGCATCGTCGTGCAGCGCCAGAACGATCGCTCGCAGCACCGCAACCGCGCCGAGGCGATGGCGATGCTGAAATCACGGTTGTACGAGCTGGAACTGCGCAAGCGCAACGAGCAGAAGCAGGCGCTGGAGGATTCCAAGACCGACATCGCGTGGGGTCACCAGATCCGCTCCTACGTGCTCGACCAGTCGCGCATCAAGGATCTGCGCACCAACTACGAAGTGGGCAACACCCAGGCCGTGCTGGACGGCGACCTGGATGACTTCATTGCAGCGAGCCTGAAGCAAGGTGTCTGACGCCGTGATGAACGCCCCGGGATTTCGAAACGACGCAGGCCCCCACCCCAACCCTCCCCCGGCGAAGCCGGGGGAGGGAGACACACACCCCTTCCCCCACCATCGGTGGGGGAAGGTTGGGATGGGGGCCACCGATCTCGCGACGCCGCAGGTACGCTCCGAGTCGAACCTCGCGATCTCGCCCCCCCTCACCCAACACCTGATTCAAGCCCCACAGGGTCTTCCCGAATGACCGAGCCCCAACAACCCCCGCAGGTCGACACCAACAAGATCATCGAGGAGCGCCGCGCCAAGCTGCAGGCGCTGCGCGAGATGGGTCAGGCGTTCCCCAACGACGCGCGACGGACCGATCTCGCGGCCGATCTGCACGCCGCCCATGCCGGCAAGGAGAACGCCGAGCTGGAGCCGGCGGCCATCCAGGTCGCCGTCGCCGGCCGCATGATGCTGAAGCGAGTCATGGGCAAGGCGAGCTTCGCGACCCTGCAGGACATGAGCGGCCGCATCCAGGTCTACGTGCAGACCGATGCCGTTGGCGCGGATGTGCACGAAGCCTTCAAGCACTGGGATCTGGGCGACATCCTCGCCGTCGAGGGCACGCTGTTCCGCACCAAGACCAACGAGTTGACGGTCAGGGCGCAGTCGATCCGCCTCCTCGCCAAGTCGCTGCGCCCGCTGCCCGAGAAGTTCCACGGCCTCACCGACCAGGAACAGAAATACCGGCAGCGCTACGTCGACCTCATCATGAACACCGAATCGCGCGCAGTGTTCGTGAAACGTTCCCAGATCGTGCAGGGCATCCGCGAATTCTTCGCGGCCCGCGGTTACCTGGAAGTGGAAACACCGATGATGCATCCGATTCCTGGCGGCGCCGCGGCACGCCCGTTCGTCACGCATCACAACGCGCTCGACATGCAGCTCTACCTGCGCATCGCGCCGGAGCTGTATCTCAAGCGCCTGGTGGTGGGCGGCTTCGAGAAGGTCTTCGAGATCAACCGCAACTTCCGCAACGAAGGCATCTCGACCCGGCACAACCCCGAGTTCACGATGCTCGAGTTCTACGAGGCGTACCGGGACTACCACTACCTGATGGATCTCACCGAGACGCTGATCCGTGAAGTCGCGCAGAAAGTCCTTGGCACCACCGCCCTCACCTATCAGGGCGTCACCATCGACGTGGGGCGCAAGTTCGATCGTCTTACCATGGCGCAGGCGATCCACCAGTACCATCCGGAGCACGCACTGGATGATCTAGCGAAGGTCGACTACCTCCGTGCCACGCTCGCCCGCCACGAAGTGGAGGTGTTCCCCACCGATGGTCTCGGGATGCTGCAGCTGAAATTGTTCGAGCAGACCACCGAAGAAAAGCTGATCCAGCCCACCTTCATCATCGCCCATCCCACCGACGTGTCGCCGCTCGCCCGCGCCAACGACAAGGACCCGAGCATCACCGACCGCTTCGAGCTGTTCATCACCGGTCGCGAGATCGCGAACGGCTTCTCGGAGCTGAACGATCCGGAAGACCAGGCCGAGCGCTTCGCCGCCCAGGCGAAGGCGAAGGAAGCGGGCGACGAAGAGGCGATGTACTTCGACGCAGACTACGTGCGAGCGCTGGAGTACGGCATGCCGCCCACCGCCGGCGAGGGCATCGGCATCGACCGGCTCGTGATGCTGCTCACCGACAGCCCCAGCATCCGCGACGTCATCCTGTTCCCGCAGATGCGGCAGGAGGATTGAAGCAGCCCGGGCCCCGACCGGGCGAACTACTGCCGGGACTGCTCGCCTCCATGGGCGGCCCGTCGCAACGCTACCAGTCCCACCCCAGACTCGGCGATCTGCTGCTGGATACCCGTCCATCGTCGTTGAAGAAGACGGAGCCAGCGCCCAAGTCCGGATAAATGTAGTACCACACCCTCTTTCCATTGATCTTGAGCTGGCGCGTCGCGGGGCCGAGCTTCGCCGCGACGACCGACTCCGGGACGCCCGGCTGAATCTGTCGCCAGGCGCGCCTGAGACCCAGCAGGTCGCGATCGCCCATTTCCACGTGAACTGCCGCCGATGACACCGCCGCCGGTGGCTGCAAGGCGGGCTGCGCCGGTACGGCTGTGGCGCTATCGGTCACAGCCTTCGTCGGCGCCGGGAGCGTATCCGCACCTTGTACGGGGTACTTCGGCTGCTCGGCTGGTACCACGGGGGCGGCGGATTTCGCCTTCAGTTCATCGACGGTACGCTTGAGGTCTTCAACTTCACGGCGCAGCGCGTCGACCTCCGGATCGGCTGCGTATGCGGCCGGACGCAAGAGGAACGCGGCCAGGGCAGCTGCGGCGGCCGGGAAGAGCGCGCTACTTCGAAGCCACATAGGCCGCAACCGCCTCCATCTCGGGCACCGTGATGTTCGGGCCGATCGCCGCGTGCATCGCGGGATTGTTGGCCCGAATCTCCGACTTGAAGTAAGCGAGCTGCTTCACGACGTAAGGGGCATGCTGGCCGGCGAGACGGGGAATCGCTTCATTGCCCATGGCATCGGGCCCGTGGCAGGTCACGCATGCCATGACGCCCTTGTCGCCAAGCCCTTGCTCGAAGATCTTGCGACCTTCCTCGACGAGCGCGCCTGCGCCCGCAACGCCCGCAACCGCCTTCTGGGCCGCATAGTACCTCGCGAGTCCCTGGATCGTGGAGTCGTCGAGTTGCGAGGTCATGCCCCACATGTAGGCCTGTGCCGGCGGGTCGGCCCGGGCCTGGCCGCGAAACGCCTTGAGCTGCGCTTCCAGGTACGCCGCGTTCTGCCCGGCCAGCCTCGGAAACGCGGGGCTGTTGCTCTCACCTCTTGCACCGTGACATAGTGAGCAGGTATGCAGGGCGAGTTCCCTCGCCTTGTCCGCCGCATGGCCGGATGCGGCCGCGCCGAGTACAAGGATGGCGCCGGCAACAGTCCGGAACGAGATTGCGAGCTTCATGCGCGTTCCTCCCAGGTAGGTCGGCCGGTCGATGTCTTCAGAAATTGATCCACGCAAGCAGGTAGAGCGTGTTGTTGGACGAAGCATTCCGACCCGACCCGTCGTAGTTCGTGGAGCCGCCGTTGAACTTGTTGTAGATCACGTACTGCAACGCCATCTTCACGTTTTGCCAGGGCATGTAGTCCAGTTCGGCCCGCCATCCACGGCTGTCCGGCTTGTTCATGTTGAAGCCGGTGAGAGCGGCGGGTTGATAGAACAATGCGTCGGTCGTTCCCGTGGTGGAGAAATACCCGAGGGACCCGCCCCACTTGCGCTGATAGTAGTAACTCCCCCCGAGCCGGAACGTCTTCAGCGTGTTCTTCGCGTTGGCCGCCCCGTTGAGCAATCCGAAGGTAGCATCGAGGGCCCGGCGCTCGTCGATGTAAACGGCCTGGACAGATCCGATGTGATCGTCGCCGATGTACTGGTACTGGGCATCCAACCCGGCATCGCGGAAACGATCGGTGCTCACGCCCAGCGGCACCAGGGTCGTGGCAGGCAGGAGCTTAACCAGCATGCCGAAGGTCCCGAACGAGAGCGAACTGCGATCCAACAACCGTTCGTAGGCGAGCCGCCAATAAGGTGCAAGCCCGTCGATGGTCGGTCCGTCCGCGGCTTTCGGGAACAGGCTCTTTCCGCCCGTCCGGGCCGAACGGTAGCCGCCCAGCTCCGCATACACGGAGTCGTTCCACCAAAGGTAGGACGTGAGTCCAGCCACCTGACCGGTCAGCGATCCATCCACCTGGGAGCTCGCCGTTGGCGTGAGCGCCGCGTTCGATTGCTGCGAGAACGGCACCTGCCAGGCGGGTGTGGTGTTCCATACATCCTGCACGGTGGGGTTGTTGTTCAGGGTGAGCCCGAACACCGTATCGCTCTGCAGCAGGCTGAAATGCCGTGCGTACCGCAGATCGACATTATCGATTCCCACGCTGGCGCTACTACTGTTATTGGCATACGTGAGCTGGATGAACCCGCCAAGGCTCGGCGCGATGCGCCCCGCGTAGAAAAGGCTCGCCTGCTGGGGCAACGCCGCCGCTCCGTTCTGCGCGAGCCCGGGCGGATTCACGGTATCGTCCGGGACGGACTTCTTCATCCTGGTGTATGACACCTGGACCATCACCGACAGCGGTGGAATTTGGTTCAGGGTCAATTCCTGCTGGGCCTGTGCGTTCGTCGCCTGCACCTGCGGCATGTTGTCGAGCAGGTACCCGTTCAACTTGAAGCGCCGGCCGAACGGCGTCAGTTCGGGAAACACCGTGTGGCAAGCCTCGCATGCCATGCCGGTCTGGCGTCCGAAGCTCGGAACCGCGTGAACGTCCTCCGAGAGGATGCTCATCGCTAGTGCCGCGATGACGGCGAATACCAAGTTCCCATTCGTTCCGATGCGCGAGAACCCCATGGCCGTCTCCTCTCCAGAGCGCTACAGTTCCCGGCAGGAATCTGCCGAAATGCGATGACATATCGTAGGAATGATCTGCCGGGGCGCAGTTGACCTGCATCAACTGCCGGTGAAACGGGAGGAAGACCAGAGACGGTAAGGGCGGGCCCGTTGCCCGGGCCGATGACAGCGAGCCATCGGAATCGCGACCCGGTCGCGCCCATCCCACGCTGAGGTGCTCGGCCGTCTGTGTCGTTCTTGGGCAGCGCGGTGCTCTTCTCACGATACCGAACTGGGTACCGGTTCCCCTGTGGTTCACTCCGGTACGGTCACCAGCGGCGTGGGGCTCGGCGATCTACACCTGTCGGCGATGTTGAACGGGACCATGAACGCCGATATCACCGGCGGTGTCCCGTGGACGAGTGCCGAGGCCGGCTGGCGACACAAGCTCACCATCAACGCGACCGATGCGAGCCTCGCCGGAACGAACGGCCGGATGCTCTGCAAGCTGCACATCGACGGCACGCTGGATGTGCTGCAGAGTTCACTCGCGGAGGCGGGGTTCCTGGTCAGGACGTGGCGCAACGGCGCTCCCACCTGCAATTCGCCGTCGGCCGGCCAGCGTAACTTCAGCTCGGTGACCGAAGGCAGTCGCAGTTCGACTCCGCCGTCACCCCTCCTCGATCACCAACCCGTGAGTTCCGGGATCACTATCGGCGTGTCGTTCGTCTTCGGCACGCAGCTCGATCTTGGCGTCTACGCCCTCGCCTACTTCATGGGCAGCGCCGGCGTGGTCCAGGGGACGACAAACTTCTCCGACACGCGGCGCTGGAGCGGCGTGCCATCCCTTCTCCGTCAGTCGGACTCGCAGCCCGGCTGCCATCGCAAGTCGGACCGCTCAAGTCAATTCGCCAGCACCCAGTCCCCGTTGCGGATCTCCAGCATCCGGAAAGCCGTGAGGTCGAGCCCCAGGTGATCGGTCGCCGATAGATTCACCAGACCACCGGTGCCCATGTAACCCCTGGTCTGTTCGATCGCGTCGCGCACCTTGGCTGGATCGGTCCCGCCCGCGCGCTTGATCGCGTCGGCCAGGATCATCAGCGCGTCATAGGCGTGGCCGCCGAAGGTAGACACGTCTTCCTTGTAGCGCTCGCGATAGGCCTTGTCGTAAGCCGTGACCACGGCCTTCTGCGGATCGCTGTTCGGCAACTGTTTTGCCACGATCAACGCCGCCGCCGGCAGACGCACGCCCTCTGCGGCGGCTCCGGCGAGCTTGATGAACTCGTCCGACGCAACCCCGTGCGCGTGATACAGCGGCACCTTGATGCCGAGCTGCTGATAGTTCCGGGTCACGATGGCCGGCCCCTGCCCCAGCCCGATCACGAAGACCGCCTGCAGACCGTCGGCCGCACGAATCTTCGTGAGCTGCGCGGTCATGTCGGTGTCCTTCGGCGCATAAGTCTCGTCCGCCACAAGGGTGATGCCGTACCTGGCCGCCACCCCCTGCGTCTCCTTGCGACCGGACTGGCCGAAGCCGCTGGTCTCGGACAGCAGACCCACCTTCGAAATACCCTTCTTCTTCATGTCCTCGAAGACCTTCTCCGCCGCCATGCGATCGGTGTGCGGCGTCTTGAAGACCCACTTCTTCACCGGCTCGACGATCGCGACACCACCGGCCATGGAAATGAAGGGCACGCCGGCCTTCTCGATCAGCGGCACCATCGCCATGGTGGAACCGGTGGTGGTGCCGCCGATGACGAACTGCACCTTGTCCTGTTCCAGGAGCCGCTTCGCGAACGTGTTGGCCTTGGACGCGTCGCTGCCATCGTCGTAGTGCACCAGTTCCAGCTTGTGGCCGACAACACCGCCGCCGGCGTTGATACGCTCGATGTACAGATTGAGCGTCTTCAGTTCCGGATCGCCGAGGAATGCGGCGGGGCCGGTCAGCGACAGCACGGACCCGATGCGGATCGTCTCCTGGGCGATGGCGCCCGCAGCCGTGAATGCGAGGGCTGCGGCGGCACACCGGATCAACATGCGGAACATCGGAATCTCCTCAACGGGGTGGGTGGTATTGCACGACCTGCTGATCGATCGCACCGAAGATGCTGCTGCCCCCGGCGTCGCGCATCTCGAGGCGCACGCGATCGCCGAAACGCATGAACGGCGTCTTCGGCTTGCCGTCGGCGATCTGCTCGAGCATGCGCTTCTCCGCAAGGCAGGCGGACCCGCTCGAGCGGTCCACGTTCGACACGGTGCCGGAGCCCACGATGGTGCCAGCCGCCAGATAGCGCGTCTTCGCCGCGTGGGCAATCAGCTGCGGGAAGTCGAAGGTCATGTCGACGCCGGCATTGGGACGCCCGAACGGCTTGCCGTTCAGCTCGACTTCCAGCGGCAGGTGCACCCGCTTGCCATCCCACGCTTCGCCCAGTTCGTCCGGCGTCACCGCCACCGGCGAGAACGCCGTCGCCGGCTTGCCGTGGAAGAAGCCGAAGCCCTTCGCGAGCTCGTTCGGAATGAGATTGCGCAGGCTCACGTCGTTGGCCAGCATCAGCAGCTTGATGTGGTCGCCGGCCTTTTCGGCCGTGACGCCCATGGGCACGTCGTCGGTGATCACCGCGACCTCGCCTTCGAAATCGATGCCCCAGTCCTCCGATGCCACGAGCACGTCCTCGCACGGGCCGACGAGATTGTCCGAACCACCCTGATACATGAGGGGGTCGGTCCAGAACGATGCCGGCAACTCGGCACCTCGGGCCTTCCGCACGAGTTCCACGTGATTGACGTAAGCCGATCCGTCGGCCCATTGGTAGGCGCGCGGCAGCGGTGCAGCGAGCGAGCGCGGGTCCAGATCGAAGACGTCGTCCAGCACACCGTCGTTCAATCGCGTGTAGACCGCATTCAGCATCGGCTCGGCCGCCGCCCAGTCGTCCAGGGCGACCTGCAGCGTAGGCGCGAACGTAGCCACGCGCACGGCCCGTTTCAGATCGCGGCTCACGACGACCAGCGTGCCGTCCCGCCCTCCTTCCCTCAACGTCGCCAGTTTCATCGGTGAGCCCTCAAGCCGCTTGCGCGGTCACTCCGTGGAGAAAGATATCGGCCACCACTTCGGCCATGTCCTCATAGCGCAGCGGGCCGTCGGCCCGCAGCCAGGTGAAGGTCCAGTTGATCATGCCGAACAGGATCATGGCGAGCGGCACCCTCAGCGCCTTGCGCGGCCAACGCGGCTTCAGCTTCGCGATCGCGGCAGCGAACGCATCCACCACGGCCCGCTCCTTCGCGATGACGGTGGCGCGCTCGGCTTCGCCGAGAAACTTCACATCCTGCACCAGCACCATATGCTGCGCCTGGGAATGCTGGTAAGCCTGCATGAAGCGGCCTACCAATGCCCGGAAATGCGCTTCGGGTTCCAGAGCCTCGGCCTTCACTTCCGCCACGATTTCCGTCAGCGTGTTCATGTAGCCGTCCGCCACGTCGAACAGGATGTGCGCCTTGTCGCGGTAGTAGTGATAGAGCAGCGGTTTCGAGATCCCGCAGGCCTGGGCGAGCTGCGCCATGGAGGCGCTGGGAAAACCGTGGTCGGCGAACAGTCGCGCCGCGGCATCCATGATGGCCGCACGCTGCAGGTCGAACGTCGCTGCTCTGGGTCGCGCCACGGCTCAGCCCGCGCCGGGCCGCCCCAAGCGGGCTGGCCCCCTGGGGGGGAAGGGCCGCAGGCCCATCGGGGGGAACGTCACCTTCAGCCCGCGCCGGGCCGCCCCAAGCGGGCTGGCCCCCTGCGGGGAGGGGCCGCAGGCCCATCGGGGGGCGTCCCGTTCAGCGCTCATCAAAACTGACCACCACGGTCTCGGTCACCGGGTGTGACTGGCAGATCAACACAAAGCCGGCCTCCACGTCCGCCCGCTCGAGACTGTAGTTCTTGGCCATCCGCACTTCGCCTTCGAGCAGCTTGGCGCGGCAGGTGCAGCACATGCCGCCCTTGCAGGAGTAAGGCAGGTCCAGCCCGGCCTTGAGCGCCGCATCGAGGACGGTACCGTCGGCCTCGTGGTACTCGATCTCACGACGGGTTCCGTCGAGCACGAGCGTGATGCGGGCCGACGCGGCGTCTCCGGGCTCGACGTGGTTCGCAGGGCTCCCCGAGGGCACACCGAACCGTTCGACGTGGACGTGGCTTCCATCCATGCCGGCAGCCAGCAGCGCTGCTTCGACGTCGTCGATCATCGCGCCCGGCCCGCAGACGAAGGCCTCGTCGATCGCCGCCACCGGCAACAGCGTGTCGGTGAACGCCCTCACCTTGTGTGCGTCGAGCCGACCGTTGAAGAGGTCCACGTCCTGGAATTCCCGGCTGAACAGGTGATACAGCGTGAAGCGCTGCACGAAGCGGTCCTTCAGGTCTTCGAGCGCTTCGTGAAACATCACGTCCTGCAGGCGCCGGTTGCCGTAGACCAGCGTGAAGCGGCTCCGCGACTCGCGCGTCAGCGTGGTCTTGGCGAGCGACAGCACCGGCGTGATGCCGCTGCCGGCGACGAAGGCCACGTAGTGCTTGCGATGGTTCGGATCGAGCGGCGTGTGGAATCCGCCATGGGGTGTCATCACGTCGATGATGTCACCGGCGGCCAGCTGCTCGTGCGCCCAGGTGGAAAACACTCCGCCCGCAACGCGCTTGATGGCGACACGCAGTTCGCCGTCGTCCACCCCGGCACAGATGGAGTAGCTGCGCCGGATGTCCTCGCCTGCCAGGTCGGTGCGCAGCGTGAGGTGCTGGCCCTGCACGAACGCATAGTCGGCGACCAGCGCCTGGGGCACCTCGAACCGCAGGCTCACGGATTCGGGTGTCTCGCGCCGCACTTCGGCGATGCGGAGCTGGTGGAACTTCGGCGTCACAGCGGCTTGAACTCCTCGAAGGGTTCCCGACAGTCGTTGCAACGCCACAGCGCCTTGCAGGCGGTAGAGCCGAAGGCCGACAGGCGCGTCGTGCAGTGCGAGCCGCAGCGTGGACATTCGAGCGGGTTTTGCACGAAGCGGATCGGCTGGGCCGTCACCTCGTGCACGCGGCCCGGCGGCACGATACCGTAGGCCTTGAGTCGTGCAGCGGCGTCCGCCTCGATCCAATCCGTGGTCCAGGCGGGCGACAGCTTCGTCTCGACGCAGACCGTATCCGCACCGGCTTCGTGCAGCGCGGCGCGGATCGTCTGCGCGATTACCTCCGTCGCCGGACAACCGGAGTACGTCGGGGTCACCACGACGGTCGCCGCATCGCCGTCCACCCGCACCTCGCGGACGATCCCCAGTTCGCACACTGAGATCACGGGGATCTCCGGGTCAGGTACCGTGCGCAACGCCTGCCAGGCCTGGGCTTCCGTCAGCATCACCACGTCGCCCCGGGATAGGTGCGCTGCAGATACTGCATCTCGGTCAGCAGATGGCCCATGTGTTCGGAGTGCACGCCGAGCTTGCCGCGCGAGAAGAACGCCGATGCGGTCGGTACTTCGAGCGTGGCTTCTTCCAGCACGGGCCGGACAACCGTTTCCCAGGCGATGCGCAGGCCCGCCCATGCCACCCCGACGCCTGCCGCGCTCACCATGTCATCCACGGCCGTGGGCGCGAACAACTCGGCCGTGTAGGGCCAGAGCTCTTCGAGCGCGCGCTGCATGCGCAGGTGCGATTCCTCGGTGCCATCGCCCAGCCGGATGACCCATTCGCCGGCGTGCTGCACGTGATAGCGGGTTTCCTTGACGCTCTTCGCGGCGATGGCAGCCAGTTCCTTGTCCGAGGATGCGGCGAGTGCTGTCCAAAGCTCGCGCAGGAACGCGCAGAACAGGAAGCTGCGCAGCACGGTGCGGCCGAAGTCACCGTTCGGTAATTCCACCAGGGTCACGTTGCGGAACTGGCCTTCCGTGCGCAGGAAGGCGAGCTGGTCTTCGTCGCGGCCGGCACCTTCCACAGTGCCGGCGTGGGTCAGCACCAGGCGCGACTGGCCGATCAGATCCAGCGCGACATTGGCGAGCGCGATGTCCTCTTCCAGGACCGGCGCATGACCGCACCATTCCGACAGGCGCTGTCCGAGGATCAGCACGCTGTCGCCGATGCGCAGCAGATATTCGAGGTGGGGCGTCATCACATGTGATCCACGTCCTTCGGCAGCTTGAAGAACGTCGGATGGCGATAGATCTTGTCGGCGGCCGGGTCGAACAGCTCCGGCTTCGCGTCCGGATCGGACGCGACGATGTGATCGGCGCGCACCACCCAGATGCTCACACCCTCCTGGCGCCGGGTATAGACGTCGCGGGCGTTCTGCAGCGCGAGTCGCTCGTCGGGCGCGTGCAGGCTGCCGCAATGCTTGTGATCGAGTCCGTTGCGGCCGCGGATGAAGACTTCCCACAGCGGCCATTCCTTGCGATCCATGGCTCGGTTCCCCCTCAGGCGGCAAGCGCCCGCGCCGCCTGCTTCTCGGCGTGTGCCATCGCAGCATCACGCACCCACGCGCCGTCATCCCGCGCCTTGATCCGGGCAGCGAGCCGGTCGCGGTTGCAGGGTCCGTTGCCGTTCACCACCGCCCAGAACTCGTCCCAGTCGATGGGGCCGAAATCGTGATGACCGCGCGCCTCGTTCCACTTGAGGTGCGGGTCCGGAAACGTCACCCCAAGCACCTGGGCCTGGGGCACACACGCGTCGACGAATTTCTGCCGCAGCTCGTCGTTGGAGATGCGCTTGATGCCCCAGCGCATGCTGTCGCCGCTGTTCTTCGATTCACCGTCGTGGGGCCCGAACATCATGAGCGACGGCCACCACCAGCGGTTCACCGCGTCCTGCACCATGTCGCGCTGGGCCTGGGTGCCGCCCATCATGGTGAGCAGCAGGTCGAACCCCTGGCGCTGATGAAAGCTCTCCTCCTTGCACACGCGGATCATCGCGCGCGCGTAGGGGCCGTACGAACAGCGGCACAGCGGGATCTGGTTCATGATCGCCGCCCCGTCCACCAGCCAGCCGATCACGCCGATGTCGGCCCAGGTGAGCGTCGGGTAGTTGAAGATGGACGAGTACTTCGCCTTGCCGGCGTGCAACGCGTCGATCATCGCGTCGCGCGACACCCCCAGCGTCTCGGCGGCGGCGTAAAGGTAGAGGCCGTGGCCGCCCTCGTCCTGCACCTTGGCGAGCAGGATCGCCTTGCGCTTCAGCGTCGGCGCGCGCGTGATCCAGTTGCCCTCGGGCAGCATGCCGACGATCTCCGAGTGCGCATGCTGGGAGATCTGGCGCAACAGCGTCCTGCGGTACGCCTCGGGCATCCAGTCCTTGGCCTCGATGAAATCGCCGCGGTCGATCTTCGCGTCGAACTCGGCTTGATAGTCGGGGTTCTCGACCGCCGCGGGCCCAGCGAGCTTTTCGCCCTTGGCGGCCGCTATGTCCATCGCCTGGGTGTACATGAGTTCCGTCCTCCTTCCAAGCGACGATCCTCAGATCATCGCGTCGCAGCGCCCCCCTCTCCCGCCGGGAGAGGGGCTGGGGGTGAGGGAAACAGCGGTGGGTCATGGTGACTTCGGCCGGTTGTCAAGCACGCGCTTCGCCTTGCCGACCGTGACGCGTTCGATCGCGAACGGCTGGGTGACCTCGACCTGCGCGGTGACGCCGATGAGGTTCTTGATGCGGTGCTGCAACTCTCCGGCCAGCCGCTGGCGATTCGAATCGGCACGATCCGCGGTCGTTTCCAGCTCCACGCGCACGGTCAGCGCGTCGAGGTGACCGTCCTTCTCCAATACCAGCAGGTATTGGGGTGCGAGCTGCGGCAGCGCGCAGATCAGTTCCTCGATCTGCGATGGGAACACGTTCACGCCGCGGATGATCATCATGTCGTCCGAGCGGCCGGTGATCTTGTCCATGCGCCGCATGGACCGCGCCGTGGGCGGCAGCAGTCGCGTGAGATCCCGCGTGCGATAGCGGATGACCGGCAGCGCTTCCTTGGTGAGCGTGGTGAACACCAGTTCGCCCGGACTGCCGTCCGGCAGCACTTCACCGGTGGAAGGATCGACGATCTCGGGATAGAAATGGTCTTCCCAGATCACCGGACCGTCCTTGGTCTCGATGCATTCGTTGGCCACGCCCGGCCCCATCACTTCCGACAGCCCGTAGATGTCGACTGCGTCGATGCCGGCACGCTTCTCGATGGCCTCGCGCATACCTTCGGTCCAGGGCTCGGCGCCGAAGATGCCGATCCTGAGCGACGTATCCGCCGCATCGATCCCCTGCCGTTCCATCTCGTCGATCAGGGTCAGCATGTAGGACGGTGTGACCATGATGATGTCCGGGCGGAAATCCTGGATGAGCTGGATCTGCTTCTCGGTCTGGCCGCCCGACATGGGAATGACCGTACAGCCGAGCCGCTCCGCGCCATAGTGCGCACCGAGGCCTCCGGTGAACAACCCGTAACCATAGGCGACGTGCACGATGTCTCCGGGACGACCGCCCGAAGCCCGGATCGACCGGGCCATCAGATCGGCCCAGTGGTCGATGTCGCGCCGGGTGTAGCCGACGACCGTGGGCTTGCCGGTGGTGCCGCTCGATGCGTGCACGCGGACCACCCGCTCGCGCGGCACGGCGAACAGACCGAACGGATAGTTCTCGCGCAGGTCCTGCTTCGCTGTGAACGGAAACTTCGCGAGATCGGCGAGCGACCGCAGATCGTCCGGATGCACGCCCTTCGCGTCGAACTTCTTCCGGTAGTGCGGCACGTTGTCGTAGGCATGCCGCGCGGTCCAGCGCAGGCGTTCGAGCTGCAACGCACGCAGTTCGTCGACGCTCGCCCGCTCGATCGGTTCGAGATCCGCCGGCGTGGGCGCCTTCGCCGTCACGGCTTGGCCTCCGGCACCGTCTTGCGATCCTTGATGCGAGCCGAGCGGCCGCGGAACGTGGCGATCAGTTCGCCGCGCTGGTTGCGCACCGTGACGTCGTAGATGCCGGTGCGCCCGGTGAGAGCCACTTCCTTCGCCTCCGCCGTCAGCTTGTCGCCCAGATTGCCCGGTGCGATGAAGTCCACTGCGAAGCCTGCCGCGACGGTGAGTTCGTTGTAGCTGTTGCATGCGAACGCGAAGGCGGAGTCGGCCAGCAACGAAATGAAACCGCCGTGACAGATCTTGAACCCGTTCAGCATGTCCGGCCGCACCACCATGCTCATCACCGCGCTGCCGGGACCCATGCGCTCCACGTGCATGCCCAGCCCGCGCGAGGCTTCGTCCTCGGCGAGCATGCCGTGACCGACGTAATCGGCGATCTGCTGCGGCGACAGCTCGGCGTCGTTCGGCATCTCAAGCGCCCTGGAAGCGCGGGGCGCGCTTCTCCATGAACGCCGTCACGCCTTCGAGGTAGTCGGCGCTGTGACCGAGCTTGCGCTGGAAATCCCGCTCGAGATCGAGCTGTTGCGCGAGCGTGTTGGTCTCCGCGGCCTGCATGGCCTGCTTGGTGTGCGCGTAGCCCAGCGTCGGACCCGTCGCCAGTTGCGCCGCCATGCCGCGAACCGTCGACATCAGTTCGGCGTCGTCGACGCATTTCCAGATGAGCCCCCACTCGGCGGCCTGTTCGGCCGGCAGCTTGTCGCCGAACAGCGCGAGACCGAGCGCCCGGGGCCCGCCCAGCATGCGGGGCAACCACCAGGTACCGCCGGCATCGGGCACGAGCCCCAGCTTGCAGAACGCCTGGATGAAGGTCGCGGAACGCGCGGCCACGACGACATCGCAGGCGAGCGCGAGATTCGCCCCGGCACCAGCCGCCACACCGTTCACCGCCGCGATCACCGGCTTCGGCAACGAGCGCAGCCCGAGCACCAGGGGTTTGTACCAGGTCTCGATTGATTCCCCCAGGTCCGGAGGCTGACCGCCCGGCACCACCTTGCGATCGTTGAGATCCTGCCCCGCGCAGAAGCCGCGACCCGCGCCGGTCAGGACCAGCGCACGAATCGCGGGATCATCGCGAACGCGTCCGAGCGCATCGCGCACCTCGCCGTGCATGGCCACGGTGAAGCTGTTGAGCCGCTCCGGGCGGTTCAACGTGACGGTGGCCACACCGTCGGTCAGGTCGAACAGGATGTGCTGGTAGTCCAAGAATGCTCCAACCTCGCTTGCCGAACCATTGTCGACCATGAGAATGCGATTCATTGACCGACCGGTCAGCGAACTGTAATCTGACCCGGATCGAAACACAACCATCCCACCGCCGGAGGTGCCCATGCCCTGCTACGAGATTGACGGCGTCATCCCGGTGGTGGACCCCACCGCCTTCGTCCACCCCACCGCCATCCTGATCGGCGACGTCATCGTCGGCGCCGGGTGCTACGTGGGGCCCGCCGCCAGCCTGCGCGGTGACTTCGGCCGTCTGGTACTGGAAACCGGCGCCAATCTGCAGGACACCTGCGTGATGCACGGCTTTCCCGGCACCGATACCGTCGTGGAGATCGACGGTCACATCGGCCATGGGGCCGTCCTGCATGGCTGCCGCATCAAGCGCAACGCGCTGGTCGGCATGAACGCGGTCGTCATGGACAACGCCATCGTGGGCGAAGCCGCGATGGTGGCCGCGTGCGCCTTCGTGAAGGCCGGCATGGAAATCCCCGCACGGACTCTTGCGGCCGGCGTACCCGCGAAGCTGGTGCGCGAGCTCACCGAGCAGGAGCTCGCGTGGAAGGTCGAGGGCACGGCCACGTACCAGGCGCTGACGCGGCGGTGCCTGTCGACGATGCATGAGGTGCTGCCGCTGTCCGCGGTCGAGCCGAATCGCAGGCGGTTCACGATGGAGGGTGTCGTGCCTCTGGTCGAGCGTAAGAAGGCTTCGTCGGAGTAGCGCCCTCATTGCTTGTGGAACGCGGTAGCAGTTTCGCCTCCTTCCCCCACGCAACAGCGTGGGGGAAGGTTGGGATGGGGGCCTCCCCTCACTTCCGACGATCGACCTCATCGATCGTCGCACTACTCTCCTTCCCCCACGCAACGGCGTGGGGGAAGGTTGGGATGGGGGCAAGCGGTAGTCGCCATGGACACGTTCGCTGCCCCCACCCTAACCCTCCCCCATCTTCGATGGGGGAGGGACCTTACCCCGGGGCGTCAACCGCTCACGTAGCCTGAACCACCGACTTCCGCTTCCAAGAACTCACGTACTCGGTCTGCTCCACGCCGTCGGGAAGTTCGACCGCTTCCACCGGAAACCGCGTGTCGATCATCACCGCCACTTCGTCGGTCTCCTTCCGCCCCGTTTTGGTGCCCGTTTCGAATGCCTTCGGATGCGGTCCGTGGGTGAAGCCGCACGGGTGCAAGGTGACCATCCCCGGATGGATGTTGTCGCGTGAGAAGAACTGCCCGCGGTGATAGAAGATGATCTCGTCGTAATCGTCGTTGTTGTGGAAGAACGGCACCTTGAGTGCGCCGGGATCGGACTCGATTGGCCGCGGCACGAAAGTGCACACGACGAAGTTCTTCCCGACGAACGTGGTGTGGGCCGACGGCGGCAGGTGGTAGCGGTGACTCATCAGCGGGCGGATGTCGCGCCAGTTGAGCTTCACCGGCGTGAGATCGCCATGCCAGCCGATGGCATCCAGCGGATTGAACGGATAGTCGATGACGGAAAGCTTGCCGCGGCGCTTCACGACCACGCGGGTCGGCGTTTCGCCCTGCTGCCGCCGGAAGACCTCGTCCATGCGCGGCGTCTCCAGCACGGCCGGATCGAAGATGGCGTGCGGACCCACCAGACCTTTTTCGGGCAGTTGATAGGAACCCTCGGTGCATTCGATCAGCAGCAGCGAGGTGGGCTCGGTCGGCTCGATCCGCCACATCGCCCCGCGCGGCAGCATGATGTAGTCGCCGTCGCGGTAGGTGAAATGGCCCCAGTCGCAGAACACGCTGCCGGCACCCTCGTGCACGAACAGCAGTTCGTCGCCGTCGGAGTTGCGCGCGAGATGATCCATGGCCCGCTCGCAGCGCCACCAGCGCAACTTCATATCGCCGTTGTGGAGAAAGCTCCTCGCTTCCCACGGGCTGCCCGACACCGCCGGCAGCAGATTGAGGTCGTACGCATGGGGCTGCAACGCACCCTCGAAGCTCTGCCATGCAGTCGGCGGATGCCGGTGATGGAAGTGCGCGCTCGGTCCGAAGAACCCCTCCTTGCCCATCTCGCGCTCGAACGTGCCGGCGGGCAGGTCGGCGTGCGCCTGCCGCGAGAATTCCCCTTCGCTGCGGGGCAGCTGGATCCAGCGTTTCATCGAAACCTCCTTCCTTCAGAGTCCGTCGCGCGCCAGCGCGATGGCCTCGCGCAGCGCTTCGAGGTCGCCCACGTGGTTGGCGAGCAACAGTACCAACCGGGCGTTCAGGGCTGCGCTGCACCGGTCGTCCAGGCCCGCATGCGCGTCGATCAGCGCCTGATAGAAATCGTCGGGCGCCGGAATATTGGGTTCGGTCTCAAGCCGCATGGGCGCTCACCTCCGTCCTGCCGATCGCGCGGGCCAGCGCATGCTCGAACGCCTGCGCATCCCAGCGGCGCCAACGCGCGGCTACATGCTGATCGGGACGCAACAGATAGATCGTCCCCGGTGCGGCGCCGTAGCGCCGTGCCGCCAGACCTTCCACGTCTTCCGCCACCATGGTGCCGTCCCTGGCCGGCGCGCCGCCACCCGCAGGTACCACCACGACGACCTTGGCTCCGCTCGCCAGCACCACGAGCTGATCGAGCTCGGCATCTCGCTCCGGCACGGCGAACATCAGCACGGCGGGAGAACCGCCAACACAGTCGAGCAGCCAGCTCGCTCGACCCGCGATCCGCACCGGCGCATCGGCTGCCGGGGAGCCGGGCACGAGCGCCGACACGAACGCATCCGCGTCGCGGGTATCGAGCGCGGAATCGCGATAGGTCGTCGGTGTCGACAACCGCCCACTGTTCACCAGCCGGCGCGCGAACGGATGCTTCGCCGACAGATCGAGTACCGCGTCACGGAACAGGCGGCTGGTCGCGCTCTTCGGGGTGATGAAATCCGTGGAGCGCGTGGAGTTGAGGATGTTCTCGTCCGCCGCCGCAACGCGCTCCCTGTCGTAGGTCTCCAGCAACGCGGGCCCCGCTTCGCCGCGAACCACCCGCGCGAGCTTCCAGCACAGGTTGTCGGCGTCCTGGATGCCGCTGTTAGCGCCGCGCGCGCCGAACGGCGAGACCTGATGAGCGGCGTCGCCCGCGAATATCACCCGACCGTGCACGAACCGGTCGAGACGCCGGCACTGGAACGTGTACACGCTGACCCATTCCAGCTCGAACGGCCGGTCGTCGCCCAGCATGGCGCGGATGCGCGGGATCACGCGCTCCGGCTTGCGCTCCTCCTCCGGATCGGCGTCCCAGCCCAACTGGAAGTCGATGCGCCACACGTCGTCGGCCTGCCGGTGCAGCAGTACCGACTGGTTCGGATGGAACGGCGGATCGAACCAGAACCAGCGCTCGGTGGGGTAGTCGCCCACCATGTGCACGTCGGCGATCAGGAAGCGGTCGCGGAAGATCTGCCCCCGCCACTCGAGGCCCAGATAGTCGCGCATGGAGCTGCGCGCGCCGTCGCAGGCGATGACCCAGTCGGCCCGCACGCGATACGTCCCGTCGGGCGTCTCCACGGACAGCGTCACGCCCTCACCATCGGGTGCGGCGCCGGCAACGCGGTTCTTCCAGCGGACCTGTCCACCCACTTCCTGCAGACGGGCGAGCATCGCCCCCTCCAGCAGATACTGCTGCAGGTTCACGAACGCGGGATGCTTGTGACCACCCTCGGGCAGCAGGTCGAACTGGTAGGCCAGCCGGTCGCGATGGAACACCTTGCCCACGTTCCAGCAGACGCCGCGACCCACGACGGTTTCGGCGCAGCCCAGACGGTCCAGCACTTCGAGCGTGCGCTTCGCGTAGCAGATGGCGCGCGAACCGGTGCTGACGGTGTCGTTGTCGTCCAGCACCACGGCCTTCACGCCTTGCAATGCGAGATCGATGGCGCACGCGACGCCCACCGGACCGGCCCCGACGATGGCGACGGGGACGTGCAGTTCGCCGCTGGCAGAAAGCTCCGGCGGTGGCGTGTAGGGAAAGCGGGCGGGGCTACGGGTGTTCATGCGAAACCTGGTGGCGCGGCGGCCCCATCCCAGCCTTCCCCCACCGAAGGTGGGGGAAGGGGCGTACGGCGCTCTCTCCCGGCTTCGCCGGAGGGTTGGGGCCAGGCAGCACTACCCTCACCGATGCCCCTCCAACTGCGCCCACATCTCCTTGTCCCGCTGCGCCGTCCAGATGCGCGGATCGCGATGGCCGGTCGCTTCGTCGTACGCCCGGCTCACGTCGAACGGCATGCAATGGTCGAAAATGACCCAGTGCCCGAACTTGGGCTTCAGCGCGTCGTAGGTCTGCTTGTAGACCTCGCGCAGATTCTTGCCTGCGGTTGCACCCTGCTGCACGGCACCGAACATCTCGGTGACGAAGGCACGCGTGTCGGTCAGCCCTTTGGCCACCTGGGTGGCGCCGAGCAGTGCGTCACCGCGCCCCGGAACGAGCGCTTCCGGTTGCAGCGCCGCGATCCGGTCCAGCGTCGCCGGCCAATCGGTCAGGTAGGCATCCCCGGTGTAAGGCGTGGCAGCGAACTCCACCAGATCGCCGCTGAACAGCACCTTCTGCTGCGGCAACCACACGACCGTATCACCCTTCGTGTGCCCGCGTCCGAGATGCATGATCCGCACCTCGAGCTTGCCCATCCAGAGGGTCATCGCCTCCTCGAACACGATGGTGGGCCAGGTGAGCCCGGGAATCGACTCCACCGCCTGGAACAGCCGCGGAAAGCGCTCGATCTCGGACTTCATGTCGGCCTCGCCGCGTTCCACGATCAGATCATAGGTGCCGCGGCTCGCGATGATCTGCTGGGCACCGTACGCGCTGGCACCGAGCACCCGCACCGCGTGGTAGTGCGACATCACGACGTACTTGATCGGCTTGTCGGTGACCTCGCGGATGCGCCGGATCACGTCCTGCGCCATGACCGGCGTGGCCTGGGTGTCGATCACCATCACGCCGTCGTCGCCGATGACGATACCGGTGTTGGGATCGCCCTCGGCCGTGTAGGCGTAGGCACAGTCGGCAAGCCTGGTGAAGCTGACCTTCTTTTCTTCCAGATCAGCCTGCGACGCGAATTTCTTTTCCATGACGATTCTCCGTTCACAACCCCAAGTAGGCTTCCCGCACCTTTGCATTCTCGCGCAGGTGCGCCCCCGAACCTTCGAGCACGATGCGTCCCGTCTCGAGCACGTAACCGTGGTCGGCGATGGCCAGTGCCGCCGTCGCGTTCTGTTCCACCAGCAGCATGCTCACACCGTCGCCTCGCAACCGTTCGATGGTGCCGAAGACCTCGTCCACCAGCTTCGGTGCGAGCCCCATGCTGGGCTCATCGAGCAACAGCAGCTTCGGTGCGCTCATCAACGCACGGCCGATCGCCAGCATCTGCTGCTGGCCGCCCGACAGCATCCCTGCGGCTTCCGCCCGCTTGTCGCGCAGCACCGGAAACAGCTCGTATGCATGGTCGAGGCCACGCTGCACCTCCGCCTTCGACCGCAGATAGCCGCCGAGGCGCAGATTGTCCTCGACGCTCATCGGTCCGAAGACCTGCCGGCCTTCCGGCACCTGCGCGAGCCCGGCACGCACGCGCGCCTGCGTCGGCGCGCGGGTGAGATCCACGCCGCCGAACCGCACCGCGCCTTCCACGGCCGGGCGAACTCCGGACAGCGTGCGCAGCAGCGTCGTCTTGCCGGCCCCGTTGGCGCCGATCAGGGCCACCAGCGCACCTTCGGCAACGCGCAACGACACGCCGTCGAGCGCGCGGGTGCGCCCGTACTGGGCTGCCAGTCCCTGGACGTCGAGCAGCGCCGCTGCGGCAACCTCCGGTCGCGCGCTCATTGCAGCGTCGCCCTGGCCGATCCGGCACCGAGATACGCGGCGACCACCGCGGGATTCTCGCGTACCTCGTCGGCGGTGCCTTCGGCCAGCTTGCGGCCGTAATCGAGCACCAGCACGTGATCCGACACGCCCATCACCAGCTTCATGTCGTGTTCCACCAGTACCACCGTGATGCCGCTCTCGGCGATGGTGCGGATCAGCTCGCGCATCGCCAGCTTCTCGGTGGGATTCAACCCGGCGGCCGGCTCGTCGAGGAACAGCAGTTTCGGCTTCAACGCGAGCGCCCGCGCGATCTCCAGTCGCTTCAGCACCCCGTAGGGCAAGGCTTCCGCCAAGCGCTGGGCGTAGTCGTGCACACCCACGAAGCGCATCAATTCCATCGCCTCGTCCCGGCAACCGCTGTCGGCCCGCCGCAGGCCGGGCAGATGGAAGAGCGCGGGCAACAGCCGCTGCGACAACCGCAGATGCGCGCCGACCATCACGTTCTCGAGCGCGCTCATGTGCTGGCACACCTGCAGATTCTGGAAGGTGCGTGCGACACCGCGACGCGCGAGCTGGTCCGGCGTGCGGCCCGACACCACTTCGCCGTGCAGTTTCACCGTGCCCTCGGTGGGCTGATAGACGCCAGTGATCACGTTGAACAGCGTGGTCTTGCCGGCGCCGTTGGGGCCGATCACCGAGTGCACCCGGCCGCAGTTCACCGCGTAGTCGATGCCGGCCAGTGCCTGCACACCGCCGAACCGCTTGGAGATGCCGGCGAGTTCAAGCACCGCGCCACCTCCGCAACATGGTCGGCACGAGGCCGCGCGGCAACAGCACCATCACCAGGATCAGCAGCGCACCGAACACCACCATCTCCCAGCCCTCGAACTCCGCCAGCAGTTGCGGCAGCGTCGTGAGCAACGCGGCGCCGAACACCGACCCGTACACGGACGCCATGCCGCCCACCACGACCATCGTGACCAGCTCGATGGAGTGCAGGAAGCTCGCGACCTGCGGCGTGATGAACCCCACGTAGTGCGCGAACAGCGAGCCGGCAAAGCTCGCGAACACCGCCGAGATGGTGAATACCCGCGCCTTGTAGCGGGCGATGTCGACGCCCACCGATTGCGCGGCCGCTTCCGACCCATGCAGCGCTCGCAGCGCGCGGCCCACGGGGGAATCCACCAGATTGCCAGCGAGCCACGCCGCAACCCAGAGACAGATCGCGATCAGCCAGTACCACTGAAACTCCCCGCTGGGCGCAACTCCCGCCACGGCGAGCGCATCCAGCGGCATGCCGTCGGGACCACCGGTCCACGCGCTTTCGTTGGTGATGACGATCGACACGATGATGCCGAGGCCCAGCGTCGCCATCGCGAGGTAGTGGCCCTTCAGCCGCAGGATCGGCCGCGCCACCGCGAAGGCGAGCAGACCCGTCCCCGCCATGCCTGCGCCCATCGCCACGAGCGGCGGCCAACCGTAGCGCGACGTCAGGATCGCGGATGCGTAGGCACCGAGCCCGAAAAACCCGGCGTGACCCAGACTCACCTGCCCGGCATAGCCCATCACGAGATTGAGCCCGATCACCCCGATCGCGTTGATGCCGATGCGGTTCACCACGTCCAGCACATAGGTGTTGGGCACCAGCCACGGCATTACCGCAAGCAGCGCCGCGAAACCGAGCAACCCCTTCCGGCGGGTGCTCATACCCGATCCGCCGCTCTGGTCCCGAAGAGGCCACGCGGCAGGAAGAACAGCACGAGCAGGATAAGCACGAACGGCACCGCATCCTTGTACGCAGAGGAGATGTAGCCCGCCGTCATCGCCTCGGCGAGACCCAGCACCAGTCCGCCCGCGACCGCGCCGACGCCGCTGCCGAGACCACCCAGGGTCGCCGCGACGAAGCCCTTGAGCCCGAGCATCAGCCCGGCATCGTAGGAGGTCATGGTGATCGGCGCCGCCAGCGCACCTGCAATCGCACCGAGCGCGCCCGACAGTGCGAACGCCACCAGCCACACGCGCCGCGTATCGATCCCGACTAGTTGCGCGCCGAGACGGTTGTACGACGAAGCCAACATCGCCTTGCCGAACCGCGTCCGGTTGAAGAAGCCCCACAGGCCCGTCACCACGAGCGCGGACACCGCCATCACCCAAAGGCTCTGGGGCAGCAAGCTGGCGCCGCCGATCACGAGCGGCGTGTCGCCGCTGAACGGCTTCAGCGCATGCTGGCCCTTGCCGAAGATCACCTGCACCAGCCCCTGGATGAGGATCGAGGCGCCGATGGTGATGATGATGAGCGTCACCACCTCGGCGTCGCGCGCCGGTTCGATGGCGGCCTTGTCGATCAGCACGCCGGCAACGACCGCAACCAGCACGGCACCGAGAACGGCGAGCGGCAACGGGAAGCCGGACGCCGTGAGGAACACCGACACCATGCCGCCCAGCATGATGAACTCGCCCTGCGCGAAATTGATGACACCGCTCGCGTTGTAGATGATCGCGAAGCCGAGCGCCGCCAGCGCATAGATGGAACCGCTGGTGAGCCCCGAGAAGAGGAACTGCAGGAATTCCGCCACGCGCTTCGCCCTTCGTCGCGAACGCCGCTTCGGCGCCCGGACGACTCCTCCCTCGGTCTGCAACCGCGCCTGAGTGCGATTACGATTAGGTGAATTGATTGCACGGATCGTAATCCGCGCCTAGCATGCGGTCAATTTCCGATGGCACAACGTTCCGCCGCCCTGCGCGTCACGCCGCGCGCCCCCCAGGGAATCCAGTCGCTCGAGACCGGCGGCGCCCTGCTGCACGCCCTGGTCGCGCGCGGCGGGCCGACCATGCTGAAGGATCTCGCGGCAGCGGCCGGCATGCCGCCGGCCAAGGCGCACCGCTATCTGGTCAGCTTCATCCGCCTGGGTCTCGTGGAACAGGATCCGGTGACGGGTTGGTACGACCTCGGCAGTTTCTCGCTCGGACTCGGCCTGGCGGCCCTTGCCCGGATCGATGCCGTCCGCCTCGCGGGACCGATGATGATCGACCTCGCAGCGCGCCTCGATACGACGGTGGCTGCCGCCGTATGGGGCAACCGCGGCCCCACCATCGTGCGCTGGGAGGAATCGACCCAGGCGGTGATCGTCTATCTGCGCGCCGGAGCTGTCATGCCGCTGCTTGCCTCGGCCATCGGCCGCTGCTTCGCCGCATGGATGCCGGCCTCACGCATGGCAAAGCTGCTCGACGACGAACTGGCCGCCGCAGCCCGTGCCCGGCGCGCGGGTTTGCCCACGTCGCGACGGGCCTTTGAAGCAGCCATGGCGGGGATCCGCATCCAGGGCATCGCCCAGGCGGAAGGGACACTGTTGCCCGGTATCAGTGCAGTGGCCGTACCGGTTTTCGACCACCGCGGCGAAATGGTGTTGGCGCTGAGCGCGCTCGGTTACTCCGGCGGGTTCGACGCGAGCCTGGAGGGCAGGCCGGCACGCGCGCTGCGGGCCGCGAGCCGCGAACTCTCGACCCGGCTCGGCGCCGCCGCCTGAGGGAGTGCCCCGAAGCGTCTGCGGCATTCACCCCGGAGGTCCAGCCTTCCCTTGGACCGAAGCGTCGATTGCCGCACTGCAACGAGGTGCGTAACATTCCGCGCCTCCCCGCCGTCGTCCGCCTTTCTGGAGTCCGCAGTGAACGAACCGCTCTGGTCGCCCTCCCCCGAACGCTTCGCCGGGGCCAATCTGTCCCGGTTCGCACGTCAGGTGGAACGCGATTTCGGCGAGCGGGCCGCCGACTACGACACTTTGTACGCGTGGTCGGTCCGCGAGCCGGAGAAATTCTGGTCGGCCCTGTGGGATTTCTGCGAGGTGATCGGCGACAAGGGCCAACGGGTGCTGCTGGATGCCGATCGCATGCCGGGCGCGCAGTGGTTCCCCGACGCACGGCTCAACTACGCGGAGAACCAGCTGCGCCGCCGCGACGACGCGCCGGCCATGCTGTTCCGTGGCGAGAACAAGGTGCGTCGCACCCTCACGTTCCGCGAAGTGCACCAGACCGTCTCGCGGCTCGCGCAGGCACTGCGCAACGCCGGGGTCGGCCCGGGCGATCGCGTCGCGGCCATCGTCGCCAACATGCCGGAGGCGATCCTCGGTTTGCTCGCGACGTCGAGCATCGGTGCGATCTGGTCGTCGTGCTCGCCCGACTTCGGGGTGCAGGGCGTGCTCGACCGCTTCGGTCAGATCGAGCCGAAGGTGCTCCTCTCCGTGGACGGCTATTTCTACGGCGGCAAGACCCACGACAATCTCGCGAAGCTGAAGGAGATTGCGCCGCGCCTGCCGTCCCTGAAACGCGTGGTCGTCATCCCGTACACCTCGGACCTGCCGAATCTCGAAGGCATCCCCGACGCGTCCACCTGGGACGCGTTCCTCGAACCGTTCGCCTCGGGCGAGATCGCGTTCGAGCGGCTGCCCTTCGACCATCCGCTGGCGATTCTCTATTCCTCCGGCACGACCGGCGTGCCGAAGTGCATCGTCCATGGCCAGGGCGGCACGTTGCTGCAGCATCTGAAGGAGCATCAGCTCCAGACCGACGTGAAGCGCGACGACCGGCTGTTCTACTTCACCACCTGCGGCTGGATGATGTGGAACTGGCTCGCCTCGGGCCTGGCGTCGGGCGCGACGCTCCTGCTCTACGACGGATCGCCCTTCTATCCGGGCGCGAACGTGCTGTGGGATTTCGCCGAGCAGGAGCGCATGACCATCTTCGGCACGTCGGCCAAGTACATCGACGCGCTCGCCAAGCTGCGGCTGGCGCCGTCGCAGACGCATGATCTTTCTGCACTGCGCACCATGACGTCCACCGGTAGTCCGCTGGTGGCGGAAAGCTTCGAATACGTCTACCGCAACATCAAGTCCGACCTGTTACTCTCGTCCATCTCCGGCGGCACCGACATCGTGTCGTGCTTCGTGCTGGGCAGCCCGTGGCTGCCGGTGTGGCGGGGCGAGATCCAGTGCCGCGGCCTCGGCATGAAGGTGGAGGTCTACGACGACGCCGGCGCACCCGTGGTCGGCGAAAAAGGCGAACTGGTCTGCACCGCCCCGTTCCCCTGCATGCCGGTCGCGTTCTGGAACGACCCCGACGGCGCCAAGTACCACGCCGCCTACTTCGAGCGCTTCCCCAACGTGTGGTGTCACGGCGACTGGATGGAAATCACGGTGCGCGGCACCTGCATCATCTACGGCCGGTCGGACGCGGTCCTCAATCCCGGCGGCGTGCGCATCGGCACGGCCGAGATCTACCGGCAGGTGGAGAAGCTCGACGAAGTGGTCGAGAGCATCGTGATCGGCCAGGACTGGGACAACGACGTGCGCGTCGTCCTGTTCGTCCGCCTGCGCGACGGCATCGTGCTCGACACCGCGCTCGCGAAGCGCATCAAGGAGCAGATCAAGGCCAACACGACGCCGCGGCATGTGCCGGCTAAGATCGTCCAGGTGGCGGACATCCCGCGCACCAAGAGCGGCAAGATCGTGGAACTCGCCGTGCGCAACGTGGTGCACGGACGTCCGGTGAAGAATCGAGAAGCGCTGGCGAATCCGGAAGCGCTCGATCTCTACCGGGATCTGCCGGAGTTGGCGGTGAAATAGTCCAAAGCAAAGCGTGAAACACAAAGACCACGAAGAACACGAAGGAAACTAAGAGAACATCCTCGGGACGCACCGCCAAGAATTCCGGACCTTGCAGGTCTCACCGGTTTTCTTCGTGTCCTTCGCGCCCTTCGTGTTGAAAGCTGTTCCTGCACTCGACCAGACCACCGTAGCCGACCCGCGAAAGCACCCGAAAAAAGGGCGACCCGAAGAAGAAGCCGGGCCGCCCGGTGCACGCTTCGCCCGAAGCGCGTCACTCACCACTGGAAAGGGTTACGTCCGGAAGCGCCTCACGGCGGTGTCCAGTTCCTGCGCGAGGTCGTCCAGCTCGCGGCTCGCCCGGGCCGTCGTCTCGGCCCCGGCTGCCGTGCCCTGCGCCGCATCGCGGATCGAGTCCACGTTCGACGCGATCTCGGCGGCCGCCGTGCTCTGTTCCTCGGCCGCCGAGGCGATCCGTCCGTTCATGTCGTTGATGCTCTCGACAGCCCGGGCAATGCCCGACAGCGCCTCGGCCATGCGATGCGCGAAGTCCGCGCTTTCGTTGGCGGCACCGGCACTCGCCTGCATGGCGGTTGCAACGTCGCGTACGCCCGACTGCAGGCGCACGATCATCTGTTCGATCTCGCGCGTGGACTCCTGGGTTCGCGACGCAAGCGTTCGGACTTCGTCCGCAACCACCGCAAAACCGCGACCCTGCTCGCCCGCGCGCGCGGCCTCGATCGCCGCATTGAGCGCGAGCAGATTGGTCTGCTCCGCCACGCCCTTGATGACGTCGAGCACCTTGCCGATGCCCTCGCCTTCCTGCTGCAGACGCGCCACGAGGGTTCCGGCCGCACCGGTCTGCGTGACCAACTGCTGCGCCTTCTCGCGCGTGCCGGCCACGACGCTCATGCCGTCCTGGGAGTTGTCGCGGGCGCGATGGGCCGCTTCCGCTGCGTTCGAAGCGCCGCGGGCGACTTCGTCGACCGCACGACGCAGCTCGGAGATGGATTCGGCCGCGTGCTCGGTCTGGCTGCGCTGGCGTTCGGTGCGATCGCGGGCGTCGGCCACGACCTGCGACAGGGACTGCGTGGCGCTGCGCAGGCGACCGGCCGTCGCGACCACCTGGGACATGGTCGAAGCGATCGCGTCCATGAACTGGTTGAACCCGACCGCGAACGCGCTCTTCGCGTCCGGATGACGGTAGGTGAGGTCCACCTGCCCGTCCACCACCGTCAGATGACCGCCGATGGCGTGGATCTCTTCCGCCTGGCGCGCCTCGCGCCGGAACTGGTCGGCGAGGTAGACCAGCAGCGCGCTTTCCACCACCACGTACAGGGCATGCACGAGCACGATATGGAAGCCGGTGTTCTGCTCGAACACCCACACACCCGAGCCGCCGCGCTGCAGGAAATCGAAGGCCAGGTGATGCACGGCGATCACGCCGGCGGCGACCACGATGGGCAGCCAGTCGCGGTAGTACAGCAACATCGCCAGCAGCACGAACACACCGAAGTGCAGTTCGAGCATGCCGTGGCCCTGGTGGATGTGCAGGGCCGTGAAGATCATGAACGCGGCGCCCATCGCGCACCGCGTGATGGCGCTGCCGGGCACCAGGGACACCAGCGCCGTCGGCACGATAGCGGCCGGCAGCCCGATCAACAGGGCCGGCCACCAGGTGCCGTGCCACGGGGCCAGGCCGAGAGCGAGCACCATGAGCGCCCAGACGACCGCCAGCATCACGCGGTCGGCGTGCACGTTGAGCGTGGCGAGCGTGAATTCGTCGGTCCGGTTCATCGCTGCACCCTTCCGTCTTCCGAGGCGAGTGCGGTGTTGAGCGCGGTCTGCTGACTGCGATCGCAGAAGCAGCCCATCATCGCGGTCGGCCGGGGCCCGGCCAGGTCGATCTCGCGGGCCGACTTTGCGACCGCCGCTTCGACCGGACCACCACGGCCGGCGCTGCATCGGGCGATGTCGGCATAGGGACCGAGATAGACCGGTCGCCCCGATCGATCGAAGACGGCAGCAGCCGGCGCAGCCGGCAGGTTGCGCCACAGCAGTTCCGATTCGGCAGGCGTGAGATGCGGCAGACGTTCCATGCCGCGGGCCGGCGTCGCCCGGGGGCCGGGGGCCTCGGCCACCGCGAAGATCACGGAGTCCGCCTGATGCCGGGCGACCAGCGCCAGGAAATGTTCGTCGGCGATCCGGCTGCAGGCGCAGCCCGGGTCGCGCAGATGGACCACGACCGTCCGTGACGCCCCGCCGGGCACGGACTGGAGCCGGGCCACGGCACTCGCGTCCAGGCCGGCCGCATCGAACTGGGCGAACCGGTCAGCCGCCGTGCCGTCGGCCCCGACGGGACCGAGCCCGGTCGTCTGCCATTGCCAGAACAGCCAGGCGGTCACCCCGAGCCAGGTGACGAAAAGACCCGCCGCCGCAAGCTTCCGCCGCTCGCCGCCTGCCCTGGCCGTTCCCCCATCTTGCCATCCAAGCTCCATGGCCCATCATTACGGCATGACCCGCGCGGATTTGAGAGCTGATTGACGAGTTCGGCCGATCCGCCGGAATTCCCGGAATCCCAGATCGGAAGTCACCCCATGGATCGAATCACCCTCAAGGTCGGCGGTATGACCTGCAGCGGCTGCGTCGCCAGCGTTACCCGTGTGGTGCGGGCACTGCCCGGTGTTGCCGCAGCTGATGTATCCCTGGCCGACAGTGCCGCCACCGTCGAGTTCGACCCCACCCGCACCAGTGCTGAGCAGATCCGGCAAGCCATCATGACGGCAGGCTATCAGCCCGCATAGTCCGATCGGCTCTGGCTGGCACGAATCGCGGGAGGCGACGCCTCGGGGCAGTTTCACAGGATCGAACGCCGCGGTGAACCTTTGCGCCGATGCTGAGATTCACCCGAGCCCTGATCGAAGCGGAACATGGACTTGAGCCGCATCCGCTTCAGATTCGCACGCTCCGGGCCGGAATCCTGTTGATCGGTGGTTGCCGCATCGCGACAATCGCGCGCCATCCGTTCCCGGCGACGTACGGCCCCTGGCACTGCACCCCCAAGCCCCGCCTCGACGCAGTCGAGACGGCGCGCAACGATAAACCCTTGGCCCGAAGCATGCTTTTTTCCGATGCTGACCGGCGCTGGTGGCGCCGCGCCGGTGGCGCCCGCACCCCGACCCGACCCGACCCGCAATGCCGCTGGAATCCCGAATCCCGACGCCGTTTCCCCGATGAACGCCCTGGAAGTCTTTCAGAAAGCCCTGCGCGACCTGTCCGTGCGCTACTCGCGCGAGCTGCCGCAGAAGCTCGCCGAGATCGAGGGCGTCTGGGACAGCGCGCGCGAGGGTCCCCATGGCAAGGAAGCCCTGGCGGCCATGCAGCGGCTGGTGCACGGCCTCGACGTCTCCGCCAGCATGCTGGGGGTTCCGGTCCTGTCGGAGCCGGCCCGGCTGGTGGAACGCGCCCTCGCCCCCATCGTCAAGCGCGACGGCAAACCGACCCAGGAGGAGATCGCCGACATCGAAGCACTCCTGGCCGACCTGCACCGGTCGGCCGAACCGGAGGTCATCGCAACCCGGTTCGACCACGCCACCTCGAGCCACCCGCGCTACGTCCGGGCCGACGAGCCGCGCCTCATCTACCTGCTGGAGGACGACCACGAGTCGGCCGCCAGCCTGACCACCCAACTGAGCCGCTTCGGCTATCACGTGCAGACCATCTCCGGCGGCGAAGCCATGGTCGAAGCCATCGCCCGCGACCGGCCGTACGCCATCCTGGTGGACGTCGAATTGGCGGCCGCCGGCTTCACCGCCGCGCAGTCGATCATCACCTTGCGGGGCGGCGCCGCCGATCAGCCGCCGATCATCTTCATGTCGGCCCGCAGCGACGTGCACGCCCGGCTGGAGGCCGTGCGGACCGGCGCCGTGGCCTACTTCACCAAGCCGGTCCGGGTGGGCGAACTGGTGGACAAGCTCGACCGCCTGGTCGCGTGGGAGACGCCCGAGCCCTACCGCATCATGATCGTGGATTCCGACCGGGGCCGGGCCGAGTTCTGCCGCGCCGTGCTGCGCGAGGCCGGGATGGACGTGGTAACCATCGACAACCCGGACGACCTCATCTTCGGCATCAACGACTTCAATCCGGAGCTCCTGTTGATGTCGCTGGCCCTGCCCGGCTGCAGCGGCGACGAACTCGGCCAAGTGGTGCACCAGATCCCGTCGTACGTGAGCCTGCCGGTCGTCTTCCTTTCGGAACGCTGGGACCTGCAGCGGCAGATCAGCCTGATGAACCTGGGCGGCGATGCCCTGCTGCCGGTACCGGTGGAATCGTGGCAACTCATCTCCACGGTCATGGCACGGGTCGAGCGTTACCGGACGCTCTCCAGCCTCATGCAGCAGGACAGCCTGACCGGCCTGCTCAACCACTCGCGCCTGCAGCAGTACCTCGAGATCGAAGCGCTGCGGGCCGCGCGCCAGTTCCACCCGCTCGCCTTCGCGATGATCGACCTCGACAACTTCAAGGGCGTCAACGACGAATACGGCCACTCCGTGGGCGACCGTGTGCTGAAGACACTGTCGCGCTTCCTGCGCCAGCAGTTGCGCAAGAGCGATATCGTGGGCCGCTACGGCGGCGAGGAATTCGCAGTGATCCTGACCGACACCGACGGGCCGTCGGCGCTCGCGGTGATGGAGAAGCTCTGCGCCGACTTCTCCCATGTGGAACACGACACCGAGCGCGGCAAGATCCGCGTCACCTTCAGTGCCGGCGTGGCCTCCATGACCGGCCTCAAGTCATCGCGCGAACTGGCACTGGCCGCCGACCGGGCGCTGTACGATGCGAAGCACCGCGGCCGGAACCAGGTGGTGATGTGGAGTGGGGCGTTGGAAGGAGCCGCGGGCTAGGGGCTAGGGTTGGGGCGTCGTGGGTTTTGAAGTTGCCTAGTCCCTACCCTTCCCCAGCCCCTAGAAAAACGCCATCGTCCGAATCTCGATGCTCGACCGCGTGCGCGCATCCGGCGCCGTGGTGGGATCGGTAAAAGCGCTGTGCCCCATGAAGCGCGCGCGGCCGTCGGTTTCCGAATCGTAGGTCTTCAGCAGCAGCGCCTGGCTCGGCTCCATCAGCGGGAAGTACCACCAGCGATGCGCAGCGGAGTGGCGCATCACGAAGATCTCGCCGGTGCGATCCCGGTAGCGCAGGATCATCTTGATGAGATCGTCGTCGACCGAAGTACCCGCGTCGCACATCGCGAGCGGCATCTCTTCGACGCGATTGTTGAACGGCAGCCAGAAGTTGTAGAAGGCGACGCGCCGCTGCAGCAGCTTGTCGGCTTCGTCCGGCAGGATCTGTCGCACCCGCAGCGGCCCCGAGTGCGGCGTGAAGTCGCAGTGCACCAGCAGCACCGGCGCCCGTTGCGTGGTCGAGTCCTCGGCGGTCTGCTTGCGCTCGTTCACCTTGGAGCGGATGGTATGGTCGAAGATGTGCACGCGCTTGGCACCCACGTGCTTGCGGATGAACTCGGTCACCTTCGGATAGAGCTGCGACTCGATGGCCGAGTTGTCGTCCCAGCGGCCGAAGGTGTGGGAGAACGGCTGCAGCTCGAAGCCCTCGCGATCGAGCGAGAACCGATCGACCCGCGACCAGCCGTCGAACACGGACATCTCGCACGGATCGTCGCCCGGCTGGTGCGGATCGACCGGTGCTTCGGGCTCGTAGAAATAGATCTCGGGCACCTTGCCGTTGTCGAGCGTGTAATTGAAGGTGGAGCGTACGAAGGGTTCGCGTTTCATGGGGAAAGCTCCTTGACGGAAATCAGCCGCGATCGAGGCCGTCGGAAGCGAGGTAGCCGCCGTCCACGGGTATGCAAACGCCCGTGACGTGATTCGAAGCGCTCGAGGCAAGGTACAGGCACGTGCCGGTGAGATCGTCCGTTTCGCCCAGCCGACCGCTCGGCGTGCGGCGCTTCAGCGCCTGCTCGAGTTGGGTGCCGGAGAGCTCCGCCGTCATCTCGGTGAAGTAGTAGCCGGGCGCGATGGCATTCACCTGGATGCCGTAGGCGGCGAGTTCCACTGCATTGACCCGCGTGAGCGCGATCACACCGCTCTTCGAAACGGAGTACGGTACCTGCAGCCCTTTGCTCGGCGCCACCAGCCCGTAAACCGAGGCGATGTTGATGATCTTGCCGCTGCCCTGGGACTTCATGGCGCGCGCCGCGTGCTTGGTGCAGAGGAACGGTCCGGTGAGGTTGGTGTTCATCACGTGGTCCCACGCCGCCCGGTCGAGCTCCATCACCGACTTGCGGTTCACCGTGCCGGCGTTGTTGACCAGGACGTCGAGGCGGCCGAAGCGCGACACGACGCCTTGCACGGTCCGCTCGACCGCCGCCTCGTCGGTGACGTCGAGCTCGAAAGCGGCGCCGTCGGCGCCCAGTTCAGCCAGCACCTCCGCGTTGCGGTCCGGCCGGCGCGCGCCGATCGCCACTTTCGCACCGGCCTTGCGCAGCGCGAGAGCGAGCGCACGACCGATGCCGGCATTGCCGCCGGTCACCAGCGCGACCTTGCCCTCGAGAGAGAAGGGGCCTTCAGCCATGGTCAGCCCTCGCCGGCCTGCCATCGACCAGAGGCCGATGCCAACGGCCAAGCACAGACTGTCCGCAGGGACTGTCTGTGTCCGGCCTCCGCCCGCAAGAGCGCTGGCGCCCTGGGGGAAAGGGCCGCAGGCCCATCGGGGGCGACATCACCTCAAGCAGCAGCGCGAGTCAGGGTGAATCCGGGCCCGACATAGGTGCGATCCCATGCCGGCAGCTTCTCCACGCGCTCGGTCATCCAGCGCACGATGTTCGGGTGCTGGTCGAGCGGCAGCTTCTGCAGACCGTGCAGATGCATCGGCGCGGCCAATGCGATGTCGGCGATTGTGGGGCTCGCTCCCGCGACCCACGGATTCTTGGCGAGCCGCTCGTCGAGGATGCCGGCGAGCTTGTGAAACTGGGTGTCCTGGGCCGCGATCACCGCGGGGTCGGGCTGCGCGTTGAGCAGCGGCTTCACGCAATTCTCGACCAGGTACACGTAGCAACTCGGAAACCAGCTCGACGATTCCCACAGCAGCCAGCGATTGATGTCCGCCCGAGTCTTGACGTCGGTCGGGTAGTAGTTGGTCTTGCCGTACTTCTCGGCGGCGTACTGGAGGATGGCGTTGGATTCCCAGAGGACGAAGTCGCCGTCGACCAGGGCGGGCAAGGACGCATTCGGATTGATCGCGCAATAGGCCGGCGACTTCTGCTCGGCCTTGAAGTAGTCCACGTGCACGCGCTCGTACGGGATGCCGAGCAGATCGAAGCCTGCGACGACCTTGCGACAGTTGACGGTGATGGGGTCCGCGTACAGTTTCATGATGTCTCCTCCCGGATGGGTTTGTCGTGGCGTCACGCCTTCTCGTCGGCTCAAGCGTCCGCCCGAAAAGTCTACGGTTTGACCCTCGCCCGAGCATCTGATGGAATGCGAACGGATTGTTTCCAATCTGTAGACAATGCCCATCTCGACCGACATGCTGGAAGCGTTCGTCCGGGTCGCCGACCACTTGAGCGTCAGTGCTGCCGCGAGCGAACTGGGCGTCGGGAAAGGGGTGGTGAGCAAGCGCGTCGCCCAGCTGGAACGCGCGGTCAAGGCCACCCTGTTCAGCCGCAGCACGCGCCGGGTGGCGCTGACCCCGGCCGGCGAGATCTACCTGGACTTCGCGCGCAATGCGTTGGGTGCCGTCCGGTCGGCCGACGAGCAGCTGCTGTCGCTGCGGGCGAACCTGAGCGGCCGCATCCGCGTGACCGCGCCCATCTCCTGGGGCCAGCGCGTACTGGCGAAGCTGCTGCCGGATTTCCTGGCGGCCCATCCCGGCATCGAGATCGAGCTGCTGCTCGAGGACCGGATCATGGACATCGCCTACGAGCGGGTCGATCTCGCGATGCGGTTCACGTCATCGCTGGCCCACGACCTGGTCCTGGTCCCGGTGGCACGGATCGACCTCATCGTCATCGCCTCCCCCGCCTATCTGGAAACCGCCGGGTCACCGCAGGATCCGCGCGACCTCGAGGGGCGCCCCTGCATGTGCTACTGGCGCGACGTGTCCGACGAAGTGTGGACCTTCGCGTCGGGCGATCGCTCCCAGAGTGTGCGGGTGCGCAGCCGCTTCCGCGCGAACAATCCCGAGGCCGTGGCCGATGCGGCCCTGCGTGGCCTGGGCATCGCGCTGCTGCCCGAGTATGTCTGCGAACCGGATCTTTCCGAAGGTCGTCTGGTGCGCGTGCTGGAAGGCTGGACGCCGGTCACCAAGTTCGGCAACCAGATCACCGCGGTCGCCACGCCGGACCGCATGCGCATCTCGCGCAACCAGGCGCTGCTCGACTACCTCAGGGAGCGGCTCGGCTGAGCGGTCGTCGGTACCGCCCGCATTGTCATTGGCGCGGAAGAAGCGGGATCTGCTATCCCCTCGGCAAAGCCGGCGCTGCGCTCCCCCACCCCATCCCTATCAGGATGTCGAATGGCCCTCACCCTCGATCCCTCGCCCAGAGGGAGAGGGAAGTAGACCCCTCCCCCGCGCTATCGCGCGGGGGAAGGCCGGGATGGGGGCCAGCCTAGAAGATGTTCCACCAGGACTTGCTGGCGCGGCTTTCCGCCAGCAGCTTGCTCTCGGGGAAGTTCAGCTGAAGCACGCGCTCGGAATCCTTCTGCAGGTCGGTGAGCCCCATCGCCTGGTAGGACTTGACCAGCACCACGAAGGCCCGCTCCAACGCCGGGGTCTGCGGATAGTTCGTGATGGCGGCCTGGGCGCGGTTGACCGCGGCCACGTATGCCCGGCGACGCAGGTAGTACTCGGCCACCTTCACTTCGTAGGACGCGAGCGCGTTCACCAGGTACTGCATGCGCTTGGTCGCGTCCGGCGCGTACTTGCTCTCCGGGTAGCGGGCGACGAGCTGCTGGAGGGCCGCGAAGGATTCCTGCATCGCCGCCGGGTCGCGCTCGGTCATGTCCTGGTTGGAGAACTTGGCGATCAGCCCGAGATCCTCGTTGAAGGACACGAGCCCCTTCAAATAGTAGGCGTAGTCGACGTTGGGATGATTCGGATACAGCTTGATGAAGCGGTCGCACGCGGCGATGGCCGAGGCCTTCTCACGCTCCTTGAAGTAGGCGTAGGCGACCTCGAGCTGGGCCTGCTGGGCGTACCGACCGTACGGGAAGCGCGACTCGAGCTTCTCGTAGTAGCTGATGGCCTTCTTGTAGTTGCCGGAGTTCAACTCGCCCTTGGCTTCGGTGTACAGCTTGTCCACCGACCAGCCGCGAGTCTCGTCCTTCGTAGGGCCGCTCTTGCACGCCCCGAGGGCGGCGAGGAGCAGGACCATAAGAATTGCCGCTAGACTTCTCGTCATGACGTTCGCCGAAAAAAAGCGCGCGGATTATAGCCCACCCCTCGCGCGTGACGGGCTTTCCGCCGTGATTCCCCCTGACCTCGCCGGATCCCGTCTGGACCAGGCGCTGTCGAAACTGTTCCCCGACTATTCGCGCACGCGGTTGCAGGCGTGGATCGAGGCCGGGCGCGTCACGGTCGACGGGGCTGCAGCGGAGGTACGGCGCAAGGTCTGGGGCGGAGAAAGCATCGAACTCGTCCCCGAACCGAGTGCCTCGGAGACGAGCTTCGCTCCCGAGGCGATCCCGCTCACGGTGGTCCACGAAGACGAAACGCTGCTGGTGGTGAACAAGCAGCCCGGGCTGGTGGTGCATCCGGGCAGCGGCAACTGGGCCGGCACGCTGCTGAACGCACTGCTCGCCCACGCACCGCAAGTCGCCCACCTGCCGCGCGCCGGCATCGTGCACCGGCTCGACAAGGACACCAGCGGCCTCCTGGTGGTCGCCAAGACGCTCGAAGCCCAGACGTCGCTGGTGCGTCAGCTGCAGGCCCGCACCGTCTCGCGGCGCTATCTCGCGATCGTGCTCGGCGCCGCGCCGGAATCGGACGTCGTCGACGCAGCGATCGGTCGCCACCCCACCCAACGCACGCGCATGGCGACCGTCGCAACGGGGAAACCGGCCGTGACCCACTACCGGGCGTTGCGCCGCGGCGACGGCTGGACGCTCCTCGAATGCCGACTTGAAACCGGGCGCACGCATCAGATCCGCGTGCACATGGATGCCATCGGCCATCCGCTGCTGGGCGATCCGGTCTACGGACCGCGACGACCACCCGCATCGCTGGCCGCGCGCGTCGACGGATTTCATCGACAGGCGCTGCATGCCTGGAAGCTCGCGCTGGTACATCCGGCCACGCAGGAAACCCTGGCGTGGGAGGCACCACCACCGGCCGATTTCCAGGCGCTGCTCGAACGCCTCGAAGCACCGTGACCCCGTTCGACTGGATCACCCCAGACTGGCCCGCTCCGCCCCGGGTGCGCGCGCTGGTGACCACGCGCAGCGGCGGCGTCAGCATCGGCCCCTATGCGAGCCTCAACCTCGGCATCGCGGTCAACGACGACCCGAAGGCCGTTGCCGAGAATCGTGCCCGAGTGCGCGCGCACCTGCCGGAGGAGCCCCGCTGGCTCAAACAGGTGCACGGTGCCGCAGTGGTCGCGGGCGAATCGGTCTCAGCGCTGGTGGAAGCCGATGCATCGGTCACACGCACACCCGGTGTGGTCTGCGTGATCCAGATGGCCGACTGCATGCCGGTGCTGCTCGCAACCCGCGACGGATCGGTCATCGGCATCGCCCACGCCGGCTGGCGCGGCCTCGCCGGCGGCGTGGTGGAACGAACCATCGAAGCGATGCGCGCAGACCCGGCTGCGATGATCGCGTGGCTGGGTCCGGCCATCGGTCCGGACACCTTCGAAGTGGGCGAGGAGGTCCGCGCGGCCTTCGTTGCCGCCGACCCGGCGGCTGTCGATGCATTCCGACCTCTCAATACCGGCAAATGGCTGGCCGATCTGTTCACCCTCGCCCGCCAACGGCTCGCCCGCGCCGGCTTGACCGCGGTCCACGGCGGCGGCCTGTGCACCGTCTCCGATCCGACCCGGTTCTTCTCCCACCGCCGCGATCGTTTGACCGGTCGCATGGGCGCATTCCTCTGGCTCGAACCTTAGGCACCGCTCAGCGCTAACGCTATACTGTTGCATTTTGGTCCGGCGGTAAGGCTTCGTGCAGACTTTCCTGGCGATCGTTGTCGCGTGCGTGGCTGGCGGCCTGCTGTCGGTGCTGCTGGCCGCCCTGCTCTCGCTCGGCGCGACGGCAGCGCGCGTGCCGCTGCTGGTGAGCTTCGCGGTGGGCGCGCTGCTCGGCGCGGTGTTCCTCGAGATCCTCCCCTACGCGTTCGAACGCGCCTCGAGCATCGAAGCGGTGACGGCCACGGTGCTCGGGGGCATCCTCGCGTTCTTCGTGCTGGAGAAGCTGGTCCTGTGGCGCCATTGCCACGTGGAGGATTGCGAGGCGCACGATCCGCCTGGCCCCGCCCACGACCACGGCCGCAGCGGTGCACTGATCCTGATCGGCGATACCTTCCACAACTTCGTGGACGGCATCCTCATCGCCGCGGCGTTCCTGGCCGACTTCCAGTTGGGACTCGTTGCGGCCGTCGCCATCATCACCCACGAGATTCCGCAGGAACTCTCGAACTTCGTGATCCTCCTGCACTCGGGGTACTCGCGCCGCAAGGCGCTGGGCTACAACCTGCTGACGGGGCTCGCGATGGTGGTGGGCGGACTGATCGGCTACTTCGCGCTGACGCCGCTGATGAGCCTGGTGCCGCTGCTGGTCGCGGTGGCCGCGGCGAGCATGCTCTACGTCGCCGTGGCGGACCTCATTCCGGGGTTGCACCGGCGCGCGGAACTGAGCTCGACCCTGCAGCAGTCGCTACTGATCGGGCTTGGCGTCGGTACCATCTGGCTCGTCGGCAGCATCGCCGGACACTGAGGCCCGGCGGCGGGCTGCAGCCCGCTTGCGCCGCGGCCCGCCGAACAACCACAGGAACAGCGCGAGCGGCCCGAGGCCGTAGGTGAGGAACGTCATCACGCCCGCCACCAGATTGCGCTCGGTAGCGGCCATCAGCAGCGTGACGTAAGCCCAGGCTATGGCGACGATGTACATGCTTGACCGGTCGACGGCGGCACCAACAGAATGGCACACCGCACGCGAAGTTCGTCGATGCCCGTGCCGTCCGATTCCGCATTGTCGCTGCAGCAGTTCCTCGAAGCCAACGCCGAGGCACTGAAGGCACTCGTCCAGCCGGCTTCCGAAGCGCTCGCCGACGGCCCGGCGTTCGCCCTGGCGTGGGCGCGCACGATGCAGCAAGCACCGGAAAAGCTCGCTGCCCTGCAGCGGGAGTTCTACGAACAGCAGGTTGGATTGTGGCGGCGCGCGCTGGATGCACCGTCGTCGTCCGATGACAACGGCAAGCTGCCGTTCTTCGCGCTGCTGGAAGACCAGCACCGGCTGATGAGCCGCTGGGCGGAGCAACTGCCCGGCGCGTTGGAGATCGAACCGCAGGCGCGCCGGCGGCTCGCGTTCGCTCTGCGCCAATGGGCCGAGGCGTCGGCACCGGCGAATTTCCTGGCCACGAATCCCGCCGCGATCCGCGCTGCGGTGGAAAGCAGCGGTGCCACGCTGCAACGCGGTCTGGAAAACCTCCGTGCCGACCTCGAACGTGGTCGCATCTCCATGAGCGATGCCGACGCCTTCGAAGTGGGTCGCAACCTCGCGATCACACCGGGCGCCGTGGTGCACGAGACACCGATCATGCAGCTCATCCAGTACACGCCGCTAACGGAGAAGGTGGGCGCGCGGCCGCTGCTGATCGTGCCGCCGTTCATCAACAAGTACTACATCCTCGACCTGCGGCCGGAGAACTCGTTCGTGCGCTTCGCGCTGGAACAGGGGCAACAGGTCTTCATGATCTCGTGGCGCAACATCCCGCCCGAACTGGGTGGCGCGAGCTGGAAAGATTATCTGCAGGAGGGCGTCTTCTCGGCGCTCGACGCGGTCCTCGACATCGCCGGCGCCCGTGATGCCAACGTCCTCGGGTTCTGTGTCGGCGGCACGCTGACGACGTGTGCCGCCGCGATCGAAGCGGCCCGCGGCGGCAAGCGCATGGCCCACCTCACGCTGCTGGCCACCCTGCTCGACTTCTCCGATCCGGGCGAGATCTCGGTCTTCGTCGACGAAGCCAGCGTCGCCCGGCGCGAACGCGAGTTCGCCGACGGCGGCGTGATGCCGGGTTCGCAGCTTGCCTCGGCCTTCGCGAGCCTGCGCGCGCGCGACCTCATCTGGTACTTCGTCGAGCACAACTATCTGTTCGGCGAAACGCCGCGCGCCTTCGATCTGCTGCACTGGAACAGCGACAGCGCCAACCTGCCCGGCCGGCTCTACGCGTGGTACCTGCGCAACATGTATCTGGAGAACCGTCTGCGGCAACCGGGTGCCCTCGAACTGTGCGGCCAGTCCATCGATCTCGGCCGCATCGAGATTCCGAGCTACGTGCTGGCGGCGAAGGACGACCACATCGTCCCGTGGCATTCTGCATTCCGCACACCGAATCTTCTGTCGGGGGAATGCCGCTTCGTGCTGGCCGAGAGCGGCCATGTGGCAGGCGTGATCAATTCGGCCAAGCTCGACCGCCGCGGCTGGTGGGACAACTCGCACGGGTCGAACGAGCCCGACACCTGGTTTGATTCCGCACAACACCATCGCGGCAGTTGGTGGCACGATTGGGGCGCATGGATCGGCGAGCGATCGGGGCGCCGCATCCGTGCACCCGTGGTACTCGGCAACGACCGACATCGCGTGATCGAACCGGCGCCGGGACGCTTTGTTGCGGAGGTTCCGGTCACTGCGACGCGGCATCAGAACAACTAGACAACTCGAACCTGAAGACGGGAGGAGAACATGCAAAAGAGAATCGTGCTGGTCACCGGTGGCATGGGTGGCCTCGGCGAGTCGATCTGCACCAAGATGGCCGACGCCGGTTACCACGTCGTCGTCACGTATTCGCCGTCCAACAAAACCTCGGGCGACTGGCTGGCAGCGATGAAGGCACGGGGCTACACCTTCCACGCCGTCCCATGCGATGTCGGTGACTACGATTCCTGCGCCGCGGCCGTCGCCCGGGTGGAGAAGGAAGCGGGCCCGGTGGACGTGCTGGTGAACAATGCCGGCATCACCAAGGACATGACCTTCAAGAAGATGGACAAGGCCGCTTGGGACGTGGTGATCCGCACCAACCTGGACAGCTGCTTCAACATGACCAAGCAGGTCATGGACGGCATGGTGGAGCGCGGCTGGGGACGCGTGATCAACGTCTCGTCGGTGAACGGCCAGAAAGGCGCGTTCGGCCAGACCAACTACTCGGCGGCCAAGGCCGGCATGCACGGCTTTACCAAGGCGCTCGCCCTCGAAGTGGCCAAGAAGGGCGTGACGGTGAACACCATCTCGCCCGGCTACATCGGCACCAAGATGGTGACGGCGATCGCGCCGGAGATCCTAGAATCGAAGATCCTGCCGCAGATTCCGCTGGGTCGCCTCGGCAAGCCCGAGGAAGTGGCCGGTCTCATCATCTATCTGGCCTCGGACGAAGCGGCTTTCATCACCGGCGCCAACATCTCGATCAACGGTGGCCAGCACATGCAGTAGCTGCAGCGCCGCCCAAAAAAGAAGAAAAAAAACCCCGGTAGTTGCCTACCGGGGTTTAACCCTTATCTTTCGATAAAGGGGGAGGAGACTTCAGCCCACGCGCCTCGCGCGCGGCACCACCGATGCAACGGCGGCGCTGATGGGAGCCGGCTTCAAGCCAGCCCCGGCAAATTCGGTCAACTGCGTCACTGCCTGCTGCACGGCGTCGATGACGGCGGTCGTTGTCGTCACCGCGGTCTTCGTTCCTGCCGTCCACCACTCACCGCCGGGCACCGGCGCGTGCAAAACTGACTTTTCGATCGATTCGAGCCACTGCCGCTGGAGCGGCGCGCCCTCCTCATCCAGATACTTCAACACTTGGTTCCGCGCGTACTGCACGATCGCTACGTAATTCCGCGAGTAGCCGGAAAGTTTCTCCACACTGCTCTGCGACCATGCCGTGAGCATCCCGGCCACTTCGCCGAAGTCCTTCGCCGCGGCCAGCTTGCGTGCCTGATCGAACGACTCGTGCAACAGCGCCTTGCCCGATTCGAGTTGCAATCCCACCAATCGATCTGCCGCCGCGTATCCCGCCTCCGCCGCCACCAGGGCTAGGCCGAGACTGGTATTGTTCACTGCGGAAACCAAACCTTGATCGATTTTCACCCGTTAATCCCTTGGTGGATTGGGGACTTTCCACGAACCTGCATCTCTTTCCGATATGCGTTGATGCAATGCACAAGGGCGATGGTAGGGACCGAAAAAGCCCGTGTCAACAATTTTTTTGCGCGGCGCACCATTCTTCCGTTACAGTGATTTATCAACGGTTTGAACCGTTGCCGACGGAGGATCGGCGAGACCCCGAAAAGGACCGCCCCGTCCACTAGCCAACAGAAAGAGGCCCACCCTATGGCTGAGGAACTTCGGCTGATCAAGAAATACCCGAACCGTCGCCTGTACGACACGGCGACGAGCAGCTACATCACGCTGACCGACGTAAAGGCGCTGGTGCTCGAGCAAGTGCCCTTCAAGGTGGTCGATGCGAAGACCAACGAGGATCTGACCCGCAGCATCCTGCTGCAGATCATCCTCGAGGAAGAATCGGCGGGCGCGCCGATGTTCTCTTCCGACATGCTGTCGCAGATCATCCGCTTCTATGGCAACGCCATGCAGGGGATGATGGGCAACTATCTGGAAAAGAACATCCAGACCTTCATGGAGATCCAGCGCAAGCTGCAGGAGCAGTCGCTCGCCAAGTTCGGCGAGGGTGGCATGGGCGGCAACGACGCGTGGAGCCAGTTCATCAAGATGCAGGGCCCCGCCATCCAGGGCTTGATGGGCAGCTACCTGGAGCAGAGCGCCAGCACCTTCGTCGAGATGCAGCAGCAGCTCCAGAAGCAGGCGCGCAACATGTTCAGCGGCTTCCCCTTCGCGCCCTTCGGCAGCACGACGGCGGAACCCGAGTCCACCGAACCTTCCGGGTCCGGCGGCAAGAAGTCCTGACCGCCGCAGTTTCTCGCCCATGAAGGCTCGCGTTCGCGCCCGCCCCGCGGCTGCGCCGAAGGTCGGCTTCGTCTCGCTCGGCTGTCCGAAGGCGCTGGTCGACTCGGAGCACATCCTCACGCGCCTGCGCGCGGAGGGCTACGACATCTCCCCCACCTACTCCGATGCGGACCTAGTGGTGGTGAATACCTGTGGCTTCATCGATTCCGCAGTGGAGGAATCGCTCGACGCGATCGGTGAGGCACTCAACGAGAACGGCAAGGTGATCGTCACCGGCTGCCTCGGCGCGAAGGGCTCGCTGGTGAAGGACACGCATCCGTCGGTGCTGGCCGTGACCGGCCCGCATGCCACCGAGGAAGTGATGGACGTCGTGCATCAGCATCTGCCCAAACCGCACGATCCGTTCACCGATCTCGTACCGGCACAAGGCATCAAGCTCACACCGAAGCACTACGCGTATCTCAAGATCTCCGAAGGCTGCAACCATCGCTGCACCTTCTGCATCATCCCCTCGATGCGCGGCGATCTCGTGAGTCGCCCGGTGGGCGACGTGCTGCAGGAAGCCGAACATCTCGCCCGCGCCGGCGTGAAGGAGATCCTGGTCATCTCCCAGGACACCAGCGCCTACGGCGTCGACGTGAAATACCGCACCGGCTTCTGGAAAGGTCGGCCGGTGAAGACACGCATGACCGAGATGGTGCGCGCGATGAGCGAACTCGGCGTGTGGGTACGCCTGCACTACGTGTATCCGTATCCGCACGTCGACGAGGTGATCCCGCTGATGGCCGAAGGCAAGCTCCTGCCCTACCTCGACGTGCCGTTCCAGCACGCGAGCCCGCGCATCCTCAAGCTGATGAAGCGCCCTGCCAGCGCGGAGAACAATCTCGCGCGCATCCGCGCCTGGCGCGAGATCTGTCCGGACCTCACCATCCGCTCCACGTTCATCGCCGGATTTCCCGGCGAAACCGAAGCCGAGTTCGAGGAGTTGCTGGCCTTTCTCGAAGAGGCGGAACTGGACCGCGTGGGCTGCTTTGCCTACTCACCCGTGGAAGGTGCTGCCGCCAACGAACTGCCCGATGCCATCCCCGACGAAGTCCGCCAGGAACGTCGCGAACGCTTCATGCAGACTCAGGAGAAGATCTCCACGCGTCGCCTCGCCCGGAAGGTCGGCAAGGAGATCACCGTGCTGGTGGATGAGGTGGACGGCAACTGCGCCAAGGCTCGCAGCGCGGCCGATGCCCCCGAGATCGACGGTATCGTGTATGTGGACGGCGCACGCTGGCTGAAGCCCGGGCAATTCGCGCAGGTGCGCGTGACGCGTGCCGACGAGCACGATCTCTTCGCAAACGTCGTGACCACCTGAATGGGATGGCCTCTACGCTCCCTGCGGTCGCTGCCCCCCGAGGGGGCGCGTCAGCGCCTTGGGGCGGCCCGGCGCCGCTGACATGTGGCAGGGCCTCAAGTCTTGGGCCAAGGCGCTGCGCAACGACGTGATGACGCTCTGGTTCGCGGGGCGGCATCCGGACACGCCGCCAGCGGCGAAGCTGTTCGCGTTGGGTCTCGCCGCCTACGCTTTGAGCCCTATCGATCTCATTCCGGATTTCATTCCGGTGCTGGGATACTTCGACGAGATCGTGCTGCTGCCGATCGGGATCTACTTCTGTCTGAAGATGATGCCGGCACCGGTGCTTGCGGAGTGCCGAGTTCAGGCGGCGCAGTGGTTCGAAGAACGACGGAGCAAGCCGAGAAGCTGGATCGCTGCTGGAGCGATCGCTGCAGCGTGGATCGTGGCGCTGTGGGGGATATGGATGTTGTATCGAGCGTAGCTTGCACTCGGCATGCAACTCACGGTTGCCGCCCCCATCCCAACCTTCCCCCACCATTGTGAGGGAAGGGGTCTACTGCTTCTGGTGTACGACTCCCTCTCCCCGGCTTCGCCGGGGGGAGGATTGGGGTGGGGGCAAAGAAGCATCACCGCCAGCCCCAACCCTCACCCCTGCGAAACAACCTCCGCCGCCGCCCCCTGCCTCTCCTCCTCGAAGAACGCCTCCACTTCCCGGAGATCCCTCGTCCGCCGCATCGGCGGCAGGCTCTGCCACACCCGCTTTCCATACGACTTGGTGATGATCCGCGGATCGCAGATCATCAGAACGCCACGATCGGTCTCATCGCGGATCAACCGCCCCGCTCCCTGCTTCAACAGGATCACCGCCTGCGGCAACTGGTGATCCATGAACGCGTTGCCGCCCTGCGCATTGATGCGCTCGATGCGCGCGGTCAGCACCGGATCGTCCGGCGGCGTGAACGGCAGGCGGTCGATCATCACCAGCGACAACGTCGGACCGCGCACGTCCACGCCTTCCCAGAACGACTGGCTGCCGACCAGCACCGCGTTGCCGAGCTTGCGGAACCGCTCCAGCAGATCCGTGCGCGACCCCTCGCCCTGCAGCAGCACCGGAAAATCCAGGCCGCGCTTGCGCAGACCGTCCTCGATCTTCTCGCGTGCCTCGCGCATGGCGCGCAGGCTGGTGAACAGGCAGAACGCCCGCCCGCCACTGGCAACGATCGCCGGCAGCACCGCATTCACCACCGCCTGCGTGTAACCGGGATCGTTCGGATCCGGCATCCCTTCGGGCGCATACAGCACCGCCTGGTGGGGATAGTCGAAAGGGCTATCCCAGCTGCGCATCTGCGCCTGCTCGAGGCCCAGCTGCCGCGCATAATGCGAGAAATCCCCCTTCACGGAGAGCGTCGCCGAGGTGAAGATCCACGCGCGCGGCGTACCGGTCAGTTGTCGCGCGAAGATCTCGCCGACGGACAACGGCGTTGCATGCAGTTGCAGCGAGTGGGCGAAGACCTCGATCCACCGCACATAGTCGGGGTCGGGCTCCGCATGCCAGCGCTTGAGTCGCGCCAGTTGGTCGCAACTGCGCTCCCAGCATCGGGCCAGCCCCTCGCTGCGATCGGCCTGGAACTCGAGCAGGCCGTTCAGGGCCTCGAGTTTTTCCGCGACCGTATCCAGCGCGGCAACGAAGCCCTTGCGCCCGAGCGCCGCCTGCGCCGGGGCACGGCCTGACTCTCCCTCCCACGCGAGGCGCAGATCCTTGGCCGCCTTCTCCAGGGCCTGAGTCGCTTCGGGCAGTGCCGCGAAGTCCTTGGCCGCGGCCGCCCCCTCCAATCGCGTATCGCGCGCGAGCTCGAGCAGCTGCGCCGTGGAAGTCGTCTCGCCGAAGAACAGGCTCGCCGTCTCGGCAAGCTGGTGCGCTTCGTCGAGGATGACCGTATTGCACGCCGGCAACAGCTCGGACACGCCCTCGTCGCGCAACACCACGTCGGCAAAGAACAGGTGGTGGTTCACCACCACCACATCGGCCTCGAGCGCGTTCTTGCGCGCCTTCATCACGAAGCAGTCCTTGAAGTTGGGGCAGTCGCTCCCGAGGCAGTTCTCGCGGGTGGACGTGACCTGCGACCAGATCGCGGCGTCTTCCGGCACCTCGCCGCAGGCGCTCTTGTCCCCGGTGGAACTGGTCCGCGCATAGCTCGCGATCAGCCCCAGATAGCCGACATCGGCCCGGCTTGCGAACCTGCCGTCGTTCTTGGCGCGCTCCAGATGGTAGTGACAGACGTAGTTGGCGCGCCCCTTCAGCAGCGCCGTGGTCACCGACGCCTGCAGCGCCTTGCGCACCACGGGCAGGTCGCGATCGAAGAGCTGATCCTGCAGCGTCTTGGTGCCGGTGGACACGATCACCTTGCCGCCTGACCGCAGAGCCGGCACCAGGTAAGCGAACGTCTTGCCCGTACCCGTGCCGGCCTCGGCCACGAGCACTCCATGATTCTCGATGGTTTCCGCGATGGCCCGGGCCATCTCGATCTGCTGCGGCCGGGTCTTGTACCCCGGGATGTGCCGACCCAGCGGGCCGCCAGCGGAAAAGACTTCGTCGAGATCGTTCATGCGCCCGCGAATTGTATCGTCCCGGAGCGCGACGGCCCTCATCGTTGTGACCCTATTCGAACCGTCTCGGCCGAGGCGATCCAGCCGGTTCGACATGGGGCGTTTTCCGATGCAGGAACAGCATGGGCTTCTCCCCCAGGGCCGGCAGAGGAGTCCGGGGGTCTTCACCTCCGTCGCGCCGGGGTCGCGCTGATGCCTGCAGCCGTGATACAACACCCTTCGTCGAACCCAGTCCGCGCAGGCGTCCTCCGCGCGGATGCTGCAGCGCCTGAGCCGGATCGTGTATTCATGTTGTCGAGCCGACATGAGGTGCCATATTCAAAGCGCAGGTGACCCGTGAACTTGGTGGTCGACATGGATGATCCCGATCGAGCCGCCGTCGAGATGTTCATGCGGTCTCTCGACATCGATGAGCAGGTTGCCCATGCGTTGGTCGAAGCAGGGCTGACCGGGATCGACGAGGTGGCCCACATGCCGTTGCAGGAGCTGTTGGAAATTGCGTCGGTAACCCAGACTCTTCTGCTGTCGTTGCGGGAACGCGCACGACAGCGGTTATCGGATGACACGATCCGTCGCAATCAATAGATCTGTCCGATACGAGCGCGGCCTGCTTGTCTGACAGGGACGATGGCCGTCATTTCCTTCAATCGCACCGTCTGCAGGCATCGCACGCACCGCCCTCGGCTCCGTCAGCCGCGAAGCAGTTCCTTTCCCACCCATGAGGGTCTCCCTATTCCAGCGCCGGTTCGCCGCCATCCTCGTCGACTGGGACGGCACCATTCTCACGTCCGTCGTAGCCGCCGAACGGGCCTGGACCACCTGGGCCCTGAGCCACGGAATCGAGCCCGGCTCATTCCTGTCCACGATCCACGGCGTTCAGGCCGCCGAGACTAGCCACAGGCTTGACCGACCCGATCTAGATCCCGATCGGGAGGCAGCTGCCGTGACCCGCCTCGAGATCGCCGACGTCGATGGCGTTCAGAGCATTCCCGGCGCCGTCGCGTTTCTCGGCGCCCCCCGCCACAGACAGCCTCGTGTTCGAGGACTCGGCTGTCGGCGTGGCAGCGGCCGAAGCAGCCGGCGCGGCGATCGTCGTCATCACCGCAGCTCATAGACGCCTGATGCATACATCGCATCCGACGGTGAACTCCTTCAGCGGGTTCACGACGACAATCGCCGAGGACGGCACCCTGCAAGTAGACGCCTTCCGCCGATCGCCTTGATCCGAGGGTCCGGTGCCTGGCAGGGATGCGCCACGTGCTAGGATGATTTTCGTCACTTTCCCCTGAACTCGATCCCGATCCCCGGGATGCGGCGGCCGAAGACGTGCGATACGCCTTGTTCGTTCTCATGCTGGCCGCGTTGTCCCGTTCAGCGTCGGCGCAGCTCGAATTCCTGACGGTCAAGGAGATCTTCCAGGCGATCCGCTTCGTCGCGGCCCAATCCGAGGCATCGGCAAACCACAGCACCGTCTCGCCGTTCGCGCCGGACTCCAGTGAGACGCGGATGCCCGAGACCTTCGCTGATCTGGCGCAGACCATACTGCACTGCTACCACGGCACCGCGCGCTACGAAACCGCGGTCGTTGCGCAAACCCCGTGGGACCGTGAAGGCCGATACGGGGGCGACAACTCGGCGCTGATCCGCATTCGGTACTACGAATCCGGTTCGGGCGGTCCCTACGAGATCGACGTGGGACTGGTGTCGCGACAGGATCAGATTCGCACCGCGGTCGTCAGCGACGGTTCGCCCGAGCGGTGGAACACCGGTTGCCGGCTCGAACACTGGACAGGACTCGAACCGTAACCCACTCCTCGACGGCTCTCCCCCCATGACCGCCGCAGCTCCCATCACCGATGCCAACCCCACCGTGGCCGAGATGGAGGTCCGGGCGGCCCGCTTCCGACCTGAAGCCGACCGCGGACTACATCGACTCGGCGATTCCAGTCTGCGCTACATCATTCACGACTTCAGCACCGCCACCGAAGTCATCGTGCCTCAGATCGACATCGAGTTCATGGCCGTCCGGGCCAGCGTTGCCCTGCTCTGGAATCCGAAGGTGAAGATCGCGTTCGTCGGGAACCATCCGGTGGTTCACGCGTTGATCGATGCGTTCGACAATCTGGGTCCGTCGCCCCACCGGTGCCACCGCTTCGATGCTCTCGACGAAGCCCGAGCGTTCATCGCCGCGTGACACCGGTCCGGGCGCTGCGCTTCCCTCCGCGCGTTACTATCGGCTTCGTTTCCCGCGCACGCGAGCACTCTCCCAGGCGAGGCTCCCATGATCGGCGGTCTCAAGCGTTTCTTCCTGCTGTCCGACTGGTCCACGAGCGGCAGGGGGTTCGGTCAGGCGCTGTTCGCGCTCGCCAAGGGCATCGGGATTTTCGGTCGCGTCGTGGCGGTCGGCATCCTGCTGGCCGTGGCCCTGGCGTGCTTCATCGAACCGAAGCTCCTCATAGTGGTCGGGTACGGGGCGGCGCGCTGTTCCTGCTGCTGTTCGTCACGGAAGTCCTGGCGTACATGTTGATGCTCTGCGGCAACTGGTGGGTGGTCCGGACCGGCAATCGACCCTGATCCTTCGGCAACCTGCGGGGTCACGCGAAAAATCACTGCACAATCCCAGAACAAGACCATGAAACAGGAGGCAACATGGTTCAGGACAGTGTCCTAGCGACTTACCTCATCGAAACACCGCACTCGCTCGATCATGCCGCCGCCGTGATCGCCGGGGAGCAGTCGAGCGGCACCTTCGTCGCCATCCCCGGAGAGACCAACGAGCTGAAGGAGCGCTACGGGGCACAGGTCCAGCGTATCGAAGCTCTCGAAGCGGTTGCCGCTCCGAGCCTCCCGGGCAGCAAACCCCCGCGCTCCGCCGGCGGCAACGTCCAGTATCGGCGCGGCCGCATCACCATCTCGTTTCCGCTGCACAATTTCGGCCCGTCATTGCCGAGCCTGCTCTCCACGGTCGCCGGCAACCTCTATGAATTGCAGGAGATCTCCGGGCTGCGGCTGGAGGATCTCGAACTCCCGCCCGCATTCGCCGAACGCTATCCGGGCCCGGTGTTCGGCATCGACGGGACGCGCAAGCTCGCACAGGTGTCGGGCCGCCCGCTGATCGGGACGATCGTCAAACCCAGCATCGGCCTGTCGAAAGAAGCACTGTGCAAGCTCGTCCGCGACCTCGCTTCGGCGGGGCTCGACTTCATCAAGGATGACGAGTTGCAGGCCGACCCGCCCTATTTCCCGCTGGCCGAGCGAGTCACCGCGGTCATGGCCGAGATCCGACGGGTCGCCGACGCCACCGGGAAGAAGGCCATGTATGCCTTCAACATCACCGGCGACGTGGATCACATGCTGCGCAGCCACGACCTGATCCGCAAGCACGGCGGCACTTGCGTGATGATCAACATCAACAGCGTCGGCTTCGCCGCGCTCGCCCACGTGCGCCGCCACTGTGAGCTGCCGATCCACGGACACCGCGCGAACTTCGGCGCGATGTCGCGTCACCCACTGCTGGGCATCGGATTCACGGCCTACCAGAAACTGTGCCGGCTGGCCGGTGTGGACCACCTGCACGTGGGCGGTTTCAACGGCAAGTTCTACGAAAGCAACGACGAGGTGGGGCGCTCCATCAAGGACTGCCTCACGCCGCTGTACGGGGACTACCGGGTCATGCCCGCCATTTCCTCCGCGCAGTGGGCCGGCTCGGCGCTGCCGATCTATGCAGCCACAAAGACCATCGATGTCGTGCACCTGGCCGGTGGCGGCATCATCGCGCATCCGGGTGGCACCGCCGCCGGCGTGCTCAGCATGCAGCAGGGTTGGGAAGCCGCGCTGGCCGGCGCCACGCTGGAGGGCTACGCGCAAAGCCATCCTGAATTGCGCGCGGCGATCGACAAGTTCGGAGGCCGCGGCTGATGGCCTCCCGCTCCGAACTGCTGCTCGCGTTCTACGGGGACGATTTCACCGGCTCCACCGATGCGATGGAGGCGTTGGCCGTCTCCGGATTGCGGACGGTACTGTTCCTCGAGCCGCCGGAACCGGCGTTCGTCGCTGCGAGGTTTCCCGACCTGCGCTGCATCGGCGTGGCCGGCACCAGTCGAGCGATGTCCCCGGCCGAAATGGACGAGCAGCTCGATCCGGTGCTGCGCGAGCTGTGGGCTTTGAAGGCGCCGCTCACGCACTACAAGGTCTGCTCCACATTCGATTCGGCACCCGAGGTCGGCAGCATCGGACACGTCGCGGACATGGTGTGCCGAATTCTGAATCCCGAAGCAACGATCTCGGTGGCAGCCGGCGCCCCGCCGCTGCGCCGATACACCGTGTTCGGCAACCATTTCGCCGCCGCCGGCGCGGAGGTATTCCGGCTGGACCGGCACCCGACCATGTCGCGTCACCCGGTCACACCCATGCACGAGGCCGATCTGCGCATCCACCTCTCCCATCAGACCCGGGCCAGCATCGCGCTGATGAGCCTGCCCGAGCTCGATGGGCCCGAAGCGGACGTCGATGCCCGTCACGCGCAGAAGCTGGCCGGCCGGCCCCACCTTCTGCTCTACGACGTGGCCGACGATCGGAGCCTGAGCACCGTGGGCCGGCTGATCTGGCAGCAGGCTCAGCATGCGCAGCACTTCGCGATCGGCTCGTCAGGGGTCGAGTACGCGCTCGCAGCCCACTGGCGTGCAAGCGGTGTGATTGCTGCGGCGCGCGCGCCATTCCCGCCCGTGGTGCCGGTAAAGCAACTGATCGTCGTATCGGGAAGCGCCTCCCCGATGACGGCCACGCAGATCCAATGGGCATCGGAGCACGGCTTCGACTGCCTGCGCGCGCCGACCGAGGCACTGTGCCGGCCGCAGACCACGGACGCGCACGTGAAGGACGTGTTCGAACGGGCCCTGGCTTCGCTTTCCACGGGACGCAGCGTCGTGATCTACACCGCGGCCGGTCCGGATGACCCCAGTATCCAGGCGACACGTGAAACGCTGACAGCGGGCTCGGCGAATACCGCCAGGATGCTCGGCAGCGCGCTGGGCCGGATCGCCCGCGAACTGCTGGCCCGCACCGGTCTGCGCCGCGTCGTCGTGGCGGGCGGCGACACGTCGAGCTATGCAACGCAGGAACTCGGCCTCTACGGCCTCGAGATGCTCGCGGAGCTGACACCCGGCGCGCCGCTGTGCCGTGGTTACTCGGGAGACCCCGAACTCGATGGATTGGAGGTCGCGCTGAAAGGGGGCCAGATGGGCAAGGCGGATTATTTTGGTGCAGCGCGAGGTGATCGCTGAAGCCGAGCATCGAGCGTGCAGTGTGCACTTCTCCTTGACACGCGTGGGCCTCGAGATGTGAACTGTCGGCCATCGGTCACGCGCATCCATCGCCCTTCGTGACCGGTCGTGCCGAGCACGGAAGAACCGACGCGTCCAATCGGGCGCGAGAATGATCGTCGGAAAGCCGAGTTGCAAGAGCATCCACATAAGGTGTTCGACTCGCTGAGATGATGAACCCCCATTCCGAGTTTGCCGACCCTGGCGCAGCTCCGGCGCAGCCGGCAGCGGGCATGCCGAAATGGCTGGTGTCGCTCGAGGCGGCAGCCGGGACCACCGTCGAGTATGCCGCTGCGCTCCTCGTGGTGGCCGATGTGGTGATCCTGTTCGCGGGTGTGGTATCCCGCTACGTCTTCCATCGGCCGATCCTCTGGTCTGACGAACTGGCTTCGATCCTGTTCCTGTGGATGGCGATGCTGGGTGCCGTCGTCGCGTTGCGGCGCGGCGAGCATATGCGAATGACCGCCGTCGTGAGCATGGTCTCTCCCCGCGTGCGAGCGTTCCTCGAGGTGCTGGCCATCGCTGCGGCGCTTACCTTCCTGGCACTCATCGTCTACCCGGCCTACGAATTCGCGCACGACGAAATGGTGATCACCACGCCGGCCTTGGAGATCACCAACGCCTGGCGTGCCGCCGCATTGCCGGTCGGCAGCGCACTCATGCTGTTCATCGCATTGATGCGCCTTCTGAAAACGGGCAGTTGGCGCCACATCCTCGGTGCGTTGGCGGCCATCGGCGTCGCCATCGGTGTTCTCCTGCTCCTGCAACCCGTCCTGTTCGAGCTCGAGAACGAGAACCTGCTCATCTTCTTCGTCGGGATCGTCGCCCTCAACGTCTTTGCCGGCGTGCCGATCGCGTTCGCCTTCGGGCTCGCGACGTACGGCTACCTCGCCATCACCACCATGATTCCGATGACCGCGATCGTGGGACGCATGGACGAGGGCATGTCCCACCTGATCCTGCTTTCGGTGCCGTTGTTCGTCTTCCTCGGGCTGTTGATCGAGATGACCGGGATGGCGCGCGCGATGGTGGCGTTCCTCGGTTCCCTGCTGGGCCACGTGCGCGGTGGCCTGCACTACGTGCTGGTGGGATCGATGTACCTGGTGTCGGGCATCTCCGGATCGAAGGCGGCGGACATGGCCGCAGTCGCACCGGTGTTGTTTCCGGAAATGGAGTGCCGCGGCGCCAAGAAGGGAGATCTGGTCGCGCTGCTCTCCGCCACCGGTGCACAGACCGAAACCATTCCGCCAAGCTTGGTGCTGCTCACGATAGGCTCGGTGACCGGCGTGTCGATCGCCTCTCTGTTCACCGGCGGCATGCTGCCGGCGGTCGTGCTCGGGCTCACCCTGTGCGCGCTGGTGTGGTGGCGCTATCGGAACGAGGATCTGTCGCACGTGCAGCGCGCGACCGGGAAACAGATCGGACGCACGCTGCTGATCGCCGCTCCTGCCATCGCCCTGCCGTTCGTGATCCGTGCCGCCGTGGTGGAGGGCATCGCGACCGCGACCGAAGTCTCGACCATCGGCATCGCCTACTCTGTCATCGCAGGGCTGCTGATCTACCGCCAGTTCAAGTGGCGCCGCCTGCTGCCGATGCTGGTGGAGACCGCGGCGCTGTCCGGCGCCATCCTGCTCATCATCGGTGCGGCCACCGGCATGGCGTGGTCGCTGACGCAGTCGGGCTTCTCGCAGAGCCTCGCCGAAGCGATGGCCGCGATTCCGGGCGGCAGGGTCGGCTTCATCGCGGTGTCGATCGTGGTCTTCGTCATCCTGGGCAGCGTGCTGGAAGGCATTCCCGCGATCGTGCTGTTCGGTCCGCTGCTGTTCCCCATCGCCAAGCAGATGGGTGTACACCAGGTGCACTACGCCATGATCGTGATCCTCGCGATGGGCATCGGCCTGTTCGCGCCGCCCTTCGGCGTCGGCTACTACGCCGCGTGCGCGATCGGCCGCACCAACCCGAACGAGGGCATACGCCCCATCCTCGGCTACCTCCTGGCCCTGACGGTGGGCCTGATCGTCGTGGCGACGGTGCCGTGGATCTCGATCGGCTTCCTGAAGAAATGACGACCGGCGGCGCAAGGGCTCAACCTGAGGGCGCGAACCGTCGTCGAGTATTGGTTGCCGGTGCCACGCTGCCGCTGTTCGGCATCCTCAGCAGTCGCAGCCAGGCGGCACGGCCGAAGTACCGGTTCAAGTTCGCGGGCAATCTGCCCATGACGCACCCGATCAACGCGCGGGTCAAGGAGATCGTGCCGAAGATCCTGGAGGAATCGAACGGGCAGCTGGAAGTACGGATGTTTCCCAACAACCAGCTGGGCGGCGACTCCGACATGCTGTCGCAGCTTCGCAGCGGTGCCCTGGAGATGTTCGTGTTGTCGGGCACCAACGTGCTGTCCACCATGGTGAAGCAGACGGCACTGTACGGGGTCGGCTTCGCCTTCAAGGACTATTCCCAAGTCTGGGGGGCCCTCGACGGCGATCTCGGCGCTTATCTGCGCGGTGTGATCGCGCGGGTCAACCTGCACGCCTTCGACAAGCTGTGGGACATCGGCTTCCGGCAGATCACCAGCAGCACCAAGCCGATCCTGACGCCGGAGGACCTCAAGGGCTTCAAGATCCGCGTGCCGGTGAGCCCGCTGTGGGGATCGCTCTTCCAGCATCTGGGCGCGGCACCGACTTCGATCAACTTCGCCGAGGTGTATTCGGCGTTGCAGACGCACATCGTCGACGGCCAGGAGAATCCGCTGTCGCTGATCCTGATCGCCAAGCTGTACGAGGTGCAGAAGTACATTTCCATCACCAACCACATGTGGGATGGCCAGTTCACCCTGGTGAACGGCAAGGTCTGGGCCGCCCTGCCGGACAATCTGAAGGAAGTCCTGGCGCGCAACTTCAACGAGGCCGCGATGCGGGAGCGCCAAGACCTGGTCGAAGTCAACCGGCACGTCGAGACCGAGCTGACGAAGCTCGGCCTGGAGTTCCACCGCACCGATCCCGAGCTGTTCCGCAAGGCCATATCCCAGGCGGGTTACTACAAGAAGTGGCGCGGGACGTTCGGTGACGAGGCCTGGGCGATGCTCGAGAAATATTCCGGGCCGCTGGTGTGATGCGACGTGCAACGAGCGAACGTGCGGACGCCCGCGCTTCAGGAGGGGAAACGATGACCCGCTGCGACATGCCGATGAATGGTGATGACGATCTGGACGGCCGGCGGCTGGGCCGCCGGCATTTCGTGCGCGCGCTCGGTGCGTCGGTGCTCGCGGGCGGACTCGCGTCGGTGCCGATGGTAGGGCGCAGCGACGCCACCCGGACAAAACCCGTGCAGACCCCGGGCAAGACCTGGCTCGAGGTGTCGTTGAACGGTCCGTGGTCTCGAGATCGCCAGCCGGGGATTCCGATCTCGGTGCGGGACATCGTGGCGGAGGGCATTGCGTGTGCGCAGGCTGGCGCTGCGATCCTGCACGTGCACGCGTATGACGAGAAGACCGGACGCCAGAAGGACGATGCCGACCTCTATGCCGCAATCATCGAAGGCATCCGCGCCAAGGAGGATGTGGTCGTCTACCCGACCCTGCCCTTCGCCGGCAGCGTGGACGCGCCCAACATGATGACCGCGCAGGAGCGCTTCACGCACACGGAAACGCTGGCGAAACGCGGACTGCTGGAGTGGGCGGTGGTCGATCCCGGCTCCACCAACATCACCCGGCTCGACGAGATCCCCGCCGGCAAGCAGGGCTTCGTGTATGCGAATCCCGAATCGCACATCCGCCTCGGACTGGAACTCGCGACGCGCTATCGCTTCCATCCCGGTTACGCGCTCTACGAACCGGGCTTCGTCCGTCTGGGGGCGGCGCTGGAGCGCGCCTACCCGCAGGTGCCACAGTGCATCTATCGTTTCATGTTCTCCGACGGGCTGAGCTTCGGATTTCCCCCGCAGCCGTACGCGCTCGATGCCTTCCTGCGCCTCCTGGCGGACGAGGCACCGTATGCGCCGTGGATGATCGCCGGCCTCGATGTGAACATCACGCCGCTGATGGCATACGCCATCCAGCGCGGCGGCCATATCCGCGTAGGGTTGGAGGATGCCCCGTTCGGGGCGACCAGGACCAACGTGCAACTGGTGGAGGAAGCCGTCCGCGTGATCCGCTCCGCCGGCAAGGAACCGGCGACCATCCGCGAAATCCGGCAGGCTCTCGCACCGGCTTGAATCAAGCGGGGCCGAGACCCCATGGAATCGGCAATGGGTAGGGAATAAGAATGACAACGAAACAGGGAATCAAGCGAGTCGCCCTCATCACCGGTGCGGCCAAAGGAATAGGCGCCGCCATTGCGGATCTGCTCGCGCAGCAGGGCATGCATGTGCTCATCGGAGACATCGACGAGGCGCAGGCACAGGAGAAGGCCGACGCGCTCACGAGTGCCGGATTGGAAGCCTCCGCGCTGCGGATCGACGTCGGCGACCCCGCATCGGTGGCTACGGCCTTCGACGTCATCGACCGGCGCTGCGGTCGCTGCGACATCGTGGTGAACAATGCCGGCATCGCAAAGACCTTCGCCTTCGTCGACTTCCCGCTGGACAGCTGGCAGGCCCATCTCGCCATCAACGTGACCGGCGTCCTCCTGTGCTCCCAGCACGGCGCACGGCGGATGATGCGCGAGCGCTGGGGCCGGATCATCAACATCGCGTCGGTCGCGGGCATGCGCGCGGTGGGCGTGGGTCGGACCGGCTACGGAACCTCGAAGGCGGCAGTCATCGGGCTCACGCGCCAGATGGCGGTCGAACTCGCCGAGCACGGCATCACGGCCAACGCCGTGGCGCCCGGTCCGGTCGACACGCCGATGACGCGGGTGCTGCATTCGGACGAGTTCCGCCAGAGCTACACCGACGCGATACCGATGAACCGGTATGGCACACCCGAGGAGATCGCCGCTGCCGTCGCCTATCTCGCCTCGGAGGCCGCGGCGTACGTGACGGGGATCGCCCTGCCGATCGATGGTGGCTTTCTCGCGTCGGGCGCCCGGTAGCAGCGCGCGATCGCAGCGCGGGATTCAGATCGCCGTTCCGCCGTCCACGTTCATCACGTGACCGACGACGAAGGAAGCCTCGTCGGAAACCAGAAAAGCGATGGCGGCAGCGATCTCCTCGACCTGACCCACACGCCCGATCGGGGTCCTCGCGATCACCCGGTCGAGCGTGCCGGGCGCGAGCCGGTCGAGCTGGCGCTGCGCGAAGTCGGTCATGGTCAGGCTGGGTGATACCGCATTCACGCGGATGCCGGACTTGGCGAACTCGCGCGCCAATGCCTTGGTCATCGAGTTCACCGCACCTTTCGACGTCGAATAGGCGACCGTCCCGAGCAATCCGCCGCCGAGTTGGCCAGCCACGGAGGTCACGTTCACGATGCAACCGCCCCCCTGGCGCAGCATGGCCGGCATGACCGCCTGGCAGCAGAGCCAGGCGCCGGTCGTGTTCACGCGCATGACGCGTTCGTATTCGTCGAGGCCGATCTCCAGGAACGGCTTGGAGCTCTCCACACCGGCATTGTTCACGAGGATGTCGACGCGTCCGCTGCGGTTCAGCACCGCCTCGACCATGGCGCGCACACTCGCCTCGCTGGCGACGTCCACGCTCGCCGACTCGACATCGAGCCTTTCGGCTCGCAGGCGTGCGGCCGTCTCCTCCGCAGCCGCGGGACGCAGATCTGCCAACACGACCTGCACACCGCGCGCGGCGATCGCCCGCGCAGCGGCCTCCCCGATCCCGCCGGCTCCGCCGGTCACGATCGCGACTTTGGACTGGCTCTGCATGGCGCTCCTCCGTCAGACGTGTTGGTCCCGCTCGTGTCCGTGCGCTTGCCTCCTGGAGCAAGTGTACGTACTTTCCGATCGATCGAAATGGCTACCCTCCTCTACATTCTCGCCGGTACGGCGCTCGCAGCGTTCGGGGCCTACCGGTTGGGCAAGTGGGCTCCCCTGCTCGGTTCACTGGTGGCGCTGGCACTCCTCGCAGCGGCATGGCTCCTCATCCGGCAGCACCTGACCGCCGCGTCGCTCGGTGACGGGGCGCCTTCGTCCGCGGGCGTCTTCATCGGACTCCTGGTGCTGGTCGAGTTCGCCGCCATCCTGCTGGCCGGCACGTTGCTCTTCGCCGGCTGGAAGGAGCACAAGCATCCCTTGTCCTCGACGCTGTTCCTCTTTCTGTTTCTGCCTCTGCTCCTCTATGCCATCTACGATGCCGTCCCGAGCGCGCCACCGCGGCCCGCGACCGCTCCGGATACGACGCCTCGAGCAACGCGACAGGACGGCTATATCTGGGCCCTCGATGCGCAGATCATGTCCGCGGCCGAGTGCCGAAACGGCAATGCCGAGTATCTCGCGGGTTGCAGGGAAGGGGTCGCGAAGAACCGTGCCGCACTTTCCCGCTAGGGGCGCATCCCGCTCAGCGCCCGGGAGAGCCGACACCCCGCCGTTATATGATTGACTCAGGGCCTCGGGGCAAGCCCTCACGGTAGACAACAAACGACAAGACGGGGAGAGAGACGACATGACCGCAGCGGAAGAGAAAGCACTCGTACGCAAGATGGCGTGGAAGGTCCTGCCCTTCCTGCTGGTCGCCTATCTGATCTGCATCATCGACCGTCTCAACGTCGGGCTCGCCGCGTTGACCATGAACGCCGAGCTGGGCTTCACCGCCACCATCTACGGTTGGGGTGCCGGCCTGTTCTTCTTCGGCTACTTCATCGGTGAGGTACCGAGCAATCTGATCCTGTCGAAGGTCGGTGCCCGTCTGTGGTTCGCGCGCATCATGGTCACCTGGGGCATCTTCGCTATCGCGATGGGCTTCATCAGCGGCAACGTGAGTTTCTTCGTGGTCCGCTTCCTCCTCGGCGTCGCGGAGGCGGGTTTCTTCCCGGGGGTGATCTACTACCTGACGCTGTGGTTCCCCGCGGAGTACCGCGGTCGCATCTTCGGGCTGTTCATCATCATCAGTCCGCTCAACAACACCATTGCCGCACCGTTGGGCGGTCTGATCCTCAAGTACTTCGACGGTGTCGGCGGCTATCCCGGTTGGCGCTGGCTCTTCATCATCGAAGGCATACCGACCCTCTTCCTTGCGTATCTGTGCCTGCGCCTGGTGACCGATCGACCGGACAAGGCCACCTGGCTCACCGACGCCGAGAAGCAGCATCTGCGCGAAAAGCTGCAGCGTGAAGCGGAATCGCGCACCGAGACCAAGCACCTTTCGCTCTGGCAGACGCTCGGTCACCCGAAAGTGCTCTTGTTCGCGGTGGTCTACACGTCGCTGGCGATCGGCATCTACGGATTGAGCCTCTGGATGCCCCAGCTCATCAAGGGCATGGGCGTTGCCGACAGCTTCCACATCGGCCTGATCATGGCAGTACCCTATCTGATCGCCACCATCTGCATGGTGCTGTGGTCGCGTCACTCGGACAAGACCAAGGAGCGCGTATTCCACTGCGCGGGCGCGCTCGCGCTGGGCGCAGTCGGCATGGTGAGCAGCGCGTTCATCGAGTCGCCGGTGCTGGCGATGGTGGCGTTGACGTTCGCGGCGATCGGCATGTACTGCTCGCAGCCGGTCTTCTGGGCCATGCCGGCCACCTATCTGACCGGCGTCGCAGCAGCCGGCGGGATCGCATTCATCAATTCGGTGGGCAATCTGGGCGGCTTCATCGGGCCGTACACGGTGGGCTGGCTCAAGGACCATGCGGGCGGCTTCCAGGCCGGCCTCGTCTTCCTCGGCGCCTGCCTGCTCACGGGCTCGATCGTGGTGACCATCGTCGGGCGCAGCGTCGCGCGGCAGAGCGCTGCTGCGCAACCCGCCTGAGGTCGATTCCGACGATCATCGGCGGCGGCCCGCTTGTTCTCCCATGTCTTCGTCGGGGTCTCGGATTTCGATCGGGCGCTGGGCTTCTATCGCGCCCTCTTCGGTTGCCTCGGCATCGAGGAACGCTTCTGCGAGCCGCAACGTCCTTGGGCCGGTTGGCAGACACCGGGCGCCGTGCGGCCGCTGTTCCTCATCGGAACGCCCCACGACAGGCAGGCACAGGCCCCCGGCAACGGACAGATGGTGGCGTTCTCGGCTTCGTCGCGTCATGGGGTCGATGGCACTTACGCCGTCGCGCTCGAGCACGGCGCCACGTGCGAAGGCCCGCCCGGCCTGCGCCCCGAGTACCACGCCCACTACTACGGCGCCTACTTCCGCGACCCGGACGGCAACAAGCTCTGCGTGGTCTGCCATGCCGCCAGCCCCACTGCCGATCGCGAGTTCTTCCATACCAGACTCATCGATGCGCCACGCGAGCGTGTCTTTCGAGCGATGGCCGAAGCCCGGCATCTTGCGCGCTGGTGGGGTCCGAACGGCTTCTCGAGCACGTTCGCGGCCTTCGAGTTCCGACCCGGCGGCGTCTGGCGCTTCGTGCTGCACGGACCGGACGGCACGAACTATCCGAACGAGAATGTCTTTCGTGAAGTCGTCGCCCCTGAACGTGTGGTCGTCGACCATCCATCGACGGACCATCACTTCGTGCTGACGATCACGTTCACGGCCGTGGGCGCCCGGACCCTGATAGGTTGGCATCAGGTCTTCGACACGGCCGAGCATCGGGAGGAGATCGCCCACTTCGTCACGGAAGCCAACGAGCAGAATCTCGACCGCCTGGCAGCGGAGGTGCGCAACGTCGCGTAGCACGACGTTGCTTCCAGAGATGCGTGTCGCGATCGACTGATTCCATGCAGGACCACGTCGCCAGTCAGACATCCGTGCGTACCACCTCCTTTGCCCACCGCCTGCGCACCCTGCCTGCCCTGACCAAATGGGGCATCGTCCTCGGCGGCTACGCATTGGCGATCCTGATCCCGGCCGGCGTCGTCTGGCTGCACGTCCTCCTGACGAGCGGTCCCGAGTACGATGCGTCGAGCGGTATGTACGCGTTCGGCGACGTGCTTCTGTTCGTCGCGCTGTTCGGAACGATCGCCATCATTCCCACCGGCGCCGCTGCGATCTTCCTCGGGCTGCGTCGGACCATCGTCGCCCTGCTCCTGCTCGTGGGGCTTGCCGTCGCAGCGATCGGCGTCGTGGCGTTGGTCGTCTGAGCGGTCCTCCGTCATGGAGCGTCACAACGAGATCAGAGCCATTGCGGTCTTCGAGGGCTTCAAGGGATTCGTCGCCGTGTGCGCCGCCTCGGGTCTGCTGCTGCTCGTGCATGAGGATCTGCACACCCTCGCCGTCTCGCTGGTCGAACACGCACACCTGAACCCGGCCGCGAAGTATCCGCGGATCTTCGTCGAGGCGGCGACCCATCTGCAGGATTCGCGTCTGGCGCTCCTGGCGCTGGGCGCCGGTGCATACTCGCTGCTTCGTTTCGTGGAAGCGTACGGGCTGTACCGGGAGAAAACCTGGGCGGAACTGCTCGCAGCGGCGAGTGGCGCCATCTACGTGCCGTTCGAGGTGGCCGAACTGATACACCGTCCGGGTTTGCTGAGCACCGCGCTCCTGACGATCAACCTCGCGATCGTGGGCATCATGCTCCGGGCTCTCCGGCAACGGTGGCTGAGCCGGATCAACGGGTGACAAACGCATGGATGCAGAGAACACGCATCAGGTCTTCGACTGGCTCTGGTCCTCGGGTCAGCTGTCGGCCCGGGACATCGACCAGCTGCCCGCGATGGGCATCGATGCCGTCGTCAATCTCGCCCTGCCGACTTCGTCGAACGCGCTCGCCGGCGAAGCCGAGCTGATCACCCGGCACGGGATCCAGTACTTCCAGATCCCGGTCATCTGGGAATCACCGCAGATCCACCAGCTCACGACATTCTTCGACCTCATGGGCATCCTGCGGGGCCGGAACGTATGGGTTCATTGCGCGAAGAACATGAGGGTCTCCGCCTTTGTCTATCTGTATCGTCGGCTCCGGCTCGGGGAGGCCGAGGACACGGCAAGTTTCCCGATGCGCGAAGTGTGGTCACCCAACGAGACGTGGCAGGCCTTCATCGACCAGGCGCTGCGGACCGTCTGACCGCGAACGCTCTCGAACCGACGAGGATGACGACAGTGCTCCAGGGTGGATGCTATTGCGGCGCGATCCGCTACGAGGCCGGTGGTACGCCGACAAACCTCACGAACTGTCATTGCTCGAGCTGCCGCCGTACCACCGGCGCGCCGTTCGTAACGTGGTTCAGCGTCGTGCGATCGACCTTCCGGTTCACGCTGGGCACACCGACCAGGTTCCGATCCACAGCTGTCGCCGCGCGCACGTTCTGCCCGCGATGCGGCACGCAGCTGACGTTCGAGCACGACGACACGCCGGATGAAGTGGACATCACGACCTGCAGCCTCGACGACCCGGAACGGCTGCCGCCCGACGATCACATCTTCATCGACGGCAAGCCGTCGTGGATACGCCTGACGGACGGACTTCCCGAGCATCCGGCCGCCAGACCCGCTACCTGATCGCAGCCGGCTTCCCTGCATCGAGGACCGCGATTCGAAGGGAGACACCACGAGATGAGCGTGCAGCGGAGACCCACGACGATCGACGAATACATCGCCGGTTGTCCCCTCGAAGTGCAGCCGATCCTGCGGCAGATCCGGGGGACGATCGCAGCCGCCGCCCCGGACGCGCAGGAGACGATCAGCTATCGGATGCCCACCTTCACGCTCGGAGGCGTTCTGGTGCACTTCGGCGCATTCAAGACTCACATCGGTCTTTATCCACCGGTGCACGGCGACGCAGCGCTCGAGAAGCGGCTCGAGGAATACGCCGGCGAAAAGGGCAATCTCCGCTTCCCTCTGGATGAGCCCATGCCGTATGCATTGATCGAGAGGATCGTGAAGCTGCGGGTTCGGCAGAACCGCGAGCGCAGCGTCGAAAGGAAGCAGCGGCGCCGGTCGTGATTGCCGCGCCGATGACCGTTGCAGCCTGCTCCGACCGCCATTAGATTGTCCGCCATGGAAACCGCCGCGATCGCCGCGCCGCTGCCCCGGTCGACATGTCCCCTCTGCGGGGGGCCGAACGGCTGCGAACCAGCTGCCAGCGGGCAGTTCGGCGGCGCGCCCTGCTGGTGCACCAGCGTGAAGATCCCGCAGGAAGTCCTCGACCGGGTACCGGAGACCGACCGCCGCACCGCCTGCATCTGCCGCCGGTGCGCCAGGGGCGGCGATCCCCAGGACCGGTGATCTCCCGCATCTGGCGCGGCTGGACCGCACCGGAAAACGCGGACGCCTACGAGGCTCTGCTGCGCCGGGAGATCTTCGTCGGCATCGAGAACCGGCACATCCCCGGATTCCGCCACATCGAGCTGCTGCGGCGGGAGATGGGTGCGGAAGTGGAGTTCGTGACGATCATGCACTTCGACTCCATCGAGGCGGTCCGTCAGTTCGCCGGAGACGACTACGAAGCCGCCGTCGTTCCGCCGAACGCACGCGCGATCCTGGTGCGCTTCGATGCGCGCTCCCAGCACTACGAGATCAGGATCGGTGCGAGATGAATACGGTACCGGGCTTTCCCATCGCACCTTACTGTGAGACGCTCCAGGTCGAGTCGCACCCCGCGCTCGAGCCATCGAGACCCACATGAATACCCTCGAGCACCTCTTCGAGAAGAACAAGGCCTGGGCTGCCCGCATCCTGCAGCAGGACCCTGAATTCTTCGTCAAGCTGTCACGCCAGCAAACGCCCGAGTACCTATGGATCGGCTGCTCCGACAGCCGCGTGCCTGCGAACGAAATCGTGGGCCTGCTGCCCGGTGAACTGTTCGTCCACCGCAACGTCGCCAATCTGGTGGTGCACACCGACCTCAACTGTCTGTCGGTGCTCCAGTTCGCGGTGGACGTGCTGAAGGTGAAGCACATCATCGTCTGCGGGCACTACGGCTGCAGCGGGGTGAACGCGGCGCTGCGCCGCCATCGCATCGGCCTGAGCGACAACTGGCTGCGCCACGTGCAGGACGTGCGGACGAAGCACGAGGCCGCCCTCGCGAGCGTCGGTGACGAGAAAGCGGAGGCGGACCGCATGTGCGAACTCAACGTGATCGAGCAGGTGGCGAACGTCTGTCATACGACGATCGTGCGCGACGCATGGGAGCGCGGTCAGGAACTCGCCGTGCACGGGTGGGCCTACGGCCTCCAGGACGGACTGCTGCGCGATCTCAAGGTGACCGTCAACAACTACGGGAACGCCCTGCCCGTCTATCAATCGGCGATCTCGGCGCTTACCTGAGACGAGGTCGGTCATGGACGCCCCGATGTGGCTCGACGCTTTGGCGTTGATCGCAGCGCTCGGGAGCGGTCTCGTCGCCGGTGTGTTCTTCGCCTTCTCCACCTTCGTGATGAAGGCGCTGACGCGCCTGACACCCGCCGAGGGAATCGCGGCGATGCAGTCCATCAACGTCGTGGTGCTGAACCCCTGGTTCCTGGGTGTCTTCATGGGCACCGCGCTCGTCTCGGTCGCAGCGATCGTCGGGGCGCTGCTGCATTGGCACGGCGACAGCAGCCTATTGCTGATCGCGGGCGGTCTGCTCTACCTCATCGGCACGTTCGGCGTGACGATCGCGTGCAACGTCCCGCGCAACGAAGCGCTGGCCAAGATCGTGCGCACGGATGCCGGCGCCGCGTCCGCGTGGTCGGACTACGTTCGGACCTGGACCGCCTGGAACCACGTGCGCACTGCAGCAGGACTTGCCGCCGCGGGGGCCTTTACGCTTGCGCCGGGCCTCTGACCGCAAGCGGTGTCGTCACGCCGCGTCAGGCGGCCGCCAGGGGGTGGTGGGGTGGCTGATGGGACTCGAACCCACGACGACCGGAATCACAATCCGGGACTCTACCAGCTGAGCTACAGCCACCATCGGAAGCAGCGGGAACATCCGTGAACCGCCGCGAGGAAGGCGCGGAGTATGGAGAAATCCCGCTGATCTATCAAGGAATGGCGTGCCCGGCAGGAATCGAACCCGCAACCCCCGGCTTAGAAGGCCGGTGCTCTATCCAGTTGAGCTACGGGCACACTGGAGGGTGACCTCGCGCTGGTCGCGCGATATGGTCGGGGTGAGAGGATTCGAACCTCCGACATCCTGCTCCCAAAGCAGGCGCGCTACCGGACTGCGCTACACCCCGACAGCCGGCGCGACTATACCTGCGCCGCCGAGGGGGGGCAAACACCTTGCTCGCTGGAAATCCAGCAACGGTGCGGGTTTTCAGACGATTCCGCAACGCGGCATCGAATTGTGACATGTTGTGACTTCCCGATTTCCACCTGATATATTCCCGCCGCTCACCCCCGACGCGTCGCAGCATCGCGCGATGCGTGCGAGGGGCGGCTGAAGGCTCCGGCAACGTACCGGTGACCCTATTGTTGGGCGCAACTCGCTTGAAATACCGCCCGCAACTTCGAGAGGAATGTCGAATGAAACCTGCAAATCACCTCAAGGTGAAAGGCGCGCTGCTTGCCGCCGTCACCGGCGTCGTCTGGTCGGCAACGGCCAGCGCCGACGTCACGCACGAGAGCATCCTGAAGGCCGATCCGGCCAACTGGCCGACGTACCATGGTTCGTACAAGTCGTGGCACTACAGTGCCCTCGATCAGATCAACAGCAAGAACGTGAAGGGCCTGAAGGAAGCATGGTCGCACATGCCTTCCCGCGCCACCCGCGGCCTGCAGAGCTTCCCGCTCGCCGCCGACGGCGTGCTGTACTACACCAGCGCCTACAACCAGCTCTACGCGCTGGACGGCGCCACCGGCGCCGTGCTCTGGATCTACAAGCAGAAGCTCGACGAAGACCTGGTCGCCAAGCAGACCCACTCCCCGTACAACCGTGGCGTTGCGCTCGGCAACGGCAACGTCTACATGGGCACGCTGGACGGCAAGCTGGTCGCAGTCGACATGAAGACCGGCAAGCTCAACTGGGAAACCAAGCTGGTCGACTCGAAGAAGCTGACGGTCGGCTTCACCGGTGCGCCCCTGTTCGTGAAGGACAAGGTGATCATCGGTGCGCAGGGCGGCGAATGGCCCGGCCGCGGTCCCATCTTCGGCGTCGAAGCCAAGTCCGGTCAGCTGGTCTGGACGTTCAACACTTCCGGCGGCAACGAAGGCACGCCGTCGGATCGTCGCGACACGTGGGGTGGTGACTCGTGGAAGACCGGCGGTGGCGGCGGCTGGATGGCCGGTGCCTACGATCCGGAAACCGACACGGTGTGGTGGGGTACCGCCAACCCGGCTCCGCTGTACGACTGGGCTGGTCCCGAGTGGCAGACCAAGGGTCCGCGCCCCGGCGCCAACCTGTACACGACGGCGGTGATCCTGCTCAATCCGGACACGGGCGAGCTCAAGAACTACCACCAGGAACTGCCGCACGATGCGTGGGACTTCGACTCCGCCATGGGCGAGTTCGTGTTCATCGAGCGCGACGGCAAGAAGTACGTGGTGCACCCGAACAAGGGCGGCCACGTGTTCGTCTACGACCGTCAGGGCAAGGTGCAGAACGTCTACGCCGGCGTCGACAACATCAACTTCGTGAAGGGTGTCGATCCCAAGACCGGCGAGCTGATCGGGCGCCGTGACATGGTCGAAGGCAAGCACACCAACCTGTGCCCGGCGATCGCGGGCGGCTACAGCTGGAACGCGGGTACCTACAACCCGAAGACCGGCCTGTACTACCGCGTGGGCTACGAGTGGTGCATGGACCTCGAGATCGTGAAGACCACGCCGGTGCTGGAGCCGATGGCTCAGCTCAACATCGGTGCCAACTTCACGATGCATGGTCCGGGCAGCGAGAAGGCCTGGGGCCACGTGCGTGCGCGTGACCCGATCACCGGCAAGGTGAAGTGGTCGATGGACTTCAAGAACGGCATCCCGCACGGCTCCCTGCTGTCCACCGGCGGCAACCTGCTGTTCATTCCGGAAGCCGACGGCCACCTGTCCGCGGTCGATGCGACCAAGGGCACGGTGCTGTGGCGCCACAACAACGGCAACCTGCACGACGGCGGCATCATCACCTACATGGCGAAGGGCAAGCAGTACATCGCCGTGGAAGTGGGCAAGGGCAGCCTCGTGACCGACGGTTACGGCGATCTGTGGGGCGAGCCCTACACGAGCATGCCGACCGACGGCGGCGTCCTGAAGGTGTTCGCCCTGGACTGACCGCCCGCTCCCGCGAGGGAGCCCGGCTGTTGTCCAGGCTGCAGAAAAAAAGCGGGGACCTCGGTCCCCGCTTTTCGTCTCACGGTCGTTGTCGTACCTGTCTCACCCGTCGAAGGACCTGCAAGTGAAACCACCCGTCTACAGTACCGCTCTCTTTATGGCTGCCCTGCTGTTCTTCACCGGCATTCCGGTGTCGCCGGCCGCCGACGAGAAGGCCCCCGCACCTGCCACCGGAGCGCAGGAGTTCAATTCCAAGAACACATTTCGCAACATCTGCAGCTTCTGTCATGAGGACTACGGTCGAAAAGCGGGCAAGGGTCCGCAACTCATGAACAACGTGAATTCCGACGAATACCTGTTCAACCGTATCAAGAATGGCAAACCGGGCCGCATGGCCGCGTTCGGCGGCGCCTTCACCGATGACCAGATCCGGGACATGGTGAAGTTCATCCGCTCGCTCCGCCCGGACCAGGAACCGTGAGGCCGGTCGTGGGGTTCCTGGCGCTCGCGGCAACGAGCGCCCTCCTTTGTGCGAGCGACGTGTCCCTCGCGCGGCCACTGCACGAGATCAAGGAGCGCAACATCCTCTCGATCTGCGCCAACCCGGACGCGCTGCCCTACGCCAAGCGCTCCGGCGACGTGCACGGATTCCAGGTGGACCTGGGTCAGGCCATCGCCAGGCAGTTGGGCGTGGAGTTCGAAGCGAAGTGGATCATCCCGACCTACCGGGCGCGCCTGGTCGACTGCGACCTCAAGATGGACTTCATCGTCCAGGGCCTCGAGGACGACTCCAAGGTCAAGCTGTCCATGCCTTATGCTAGGGGCGGGGTCGCGCTCGCGATCGCGAAGGGCCAGGACGACATCGTCGACTTCGCCAAGGTGGTGCCGGGCCGGAAGATGGGCGTCATGCTGAACTCCACGGCGAGCATGATCCTCAACAAGCGCGGCTGGATGACGTCGCCGTATGCCTTCGAGGACGACATGCTGGAAGACCTGGAGAAGGGCGAGCTCGCCGCAGCGGCCATCTCGGTCAACACGATCCAGTACTACATCCACAACCATCCGGGGCACAGCCTGCGGTTCGTGCACGCCTACGACGGCGAGCCCGACATGGAATGGACGCTCGCCGTGGGCGTGCGCCGCGGGGACGAAGCCCTGGTGGCGGCACTCAACAAGGCTCTCGAGCAGTTGATCGCCGACGGCACCGTGAAGGCGATCTACGCCAGATACGGCATCGAGCACCGCAAGCCATGACGCGGGGATGAAGTCGGAGGCTGCCGCCCTCGTGCTCCCGGGGCGGCGCACCGACTGGCCGACGAATTGCATTTCAATGGAACTTGTCGGCGAGCACGGGAGACAAAGCGTTTAATGGCGACGGCATCCCGCGCCGCTCCACGCATCGAGGCTCCCGCATGAAGATCTCAGACAAGATTCCCAATCCGCGCGACATCCGACAGAAGCTCGGTCTCAACCAGCAGGAGTTCTGGGGCATGATCGGCGTAACCCAGAGCGGCGGTTCCCGTTACGAGAGCGGCCGCAGCATGCCGAAGCCGGTGCAGCAGCTCCTGCGCCTGGTGCACATCGACAAGATCGACATCGGCCGCATGACCCGTGGAGATTTCGAGGTCATCTCCTATCTGAAGAGCTCCCGGCCCACGCTCTACCGCACGCTGAAGTCGCAGGCATCCAGTTCGCGCTCGTCGCCCCGCCGCAACAGCGCACGCCGCGCGACTTCGCTGCCGCGCCAGGCCTGATCGCCTGATCCTCGATGCCGGCGCTCCGCGGAGCGCCGGAATGCGGGTGGTATACTGCGACGTTTTTTTCTCGCCGCCGCCGCTGTCATGCGCATCACCCGCCGGCTGGAATTCGATGCCGGGCACCGCATCCCCGCGCACGACAGCCAGTGCCGTCACCTTCACGGGCACCGTTACGCGCTCGAAGTCACCCTGTCCGGTGACCTGATCAAGACCGAGGGCGCCGCCAATCAGGCGATGGTCATGGACTTCTCCGAGGTGAAGTCGATCGCCGCACGGATCGTGGTCGACGTCTGGGACCACGCGTTTCTCGTCTACCGTGGCGACCGCTCCGTGGTCGACTTCCTGGCGTCGCTGCCCGGCCATCGCACCGTGCTGTTCGATGCCCCGCCGACCGCGGAGCATCTGGCCGCGACCGCTTTCCGTCTGCTCGAGCCGGCATACCAGGATCGGTACGGCAACCATCTCAGGCTGGAGCGGGTCCGGCTGTACGAAACGCCGAACTGCTGGGCGGATACCGTCAGCGGGGAAGCCTGACCGGCTTCCCGGTTGGCGGAGAGGGTGGGATTTGAACCCACGAGGGACTTGCGTCCCTGCCGGTTTTCAAGACCGGTGCAATAGACCACTCTGCCACCTCTCCAATCGGCTGCCCTACCCGATCTTGTAACGAATGATAACGGACATACCTGGGAATCGGTCGAGTCGGGTTGAAACTTTGCCTTTGATTCCGTAGTCTTACCCGCGTAACAACGTTCCTTTCGGGGGTATCTCGATGCAACCTGATCTACAAGTCCTGAACAGCGGCGCCGGCACCCTGTCCGCCGAACGCAACAAGGTCCTGCGCAACACCTACCTCCTCCTGGCCTTGACGATGGTGCCCACCGTCATCGGTGCCATGGTCGGCATGTCGTTCGCCGGGGTCATGATGCAGCATCCCATCATCACGTTCGTGGTGATGCTGGGTGGCGTCATCGGCCTGCAGTTCGCGATCGCTGCCAACCGCAACAGCGGCCTCGGCGTGGCCCTGCTGCTCGGCATGACCTTTCTCCTGGGTGCATTCCTGGGCCCGCTGCTCAACGTCGCGCTGACCCTCAAGAACGGCCCGCAACTGGTGGGGCTCGCGGCCCTGGGAACCGGCGGCATCATGATCGCGATGAGCGCCATCGCGACCACCACGAAGCGCGATTTCAGCTTCATGGGCAAGTTCCTGTTTGTGGGCATGATCGTGCTGCTGGTCGCCATTGTCGCGAACATGTTCCTGCAGCTGCCGGCCCTGGCGCTGACGATCTCGGCCCTGGTGATCGTGGTCTTCTCGCTGTTCCTGCTGCACGACGTGAGCCGTATCGTGAACGGCGGCGAGACCAACTACATCATGGCCGCCACCAGCGTGTACATCAGCCTGTTCAACATCTTCGCGAACCTGCTCCAGTTGCTGATGGCCTTCGCGGGTGAGCGCGACTGACGGTCTTTCGTGACTGCACGACCAAGGGCAGCTTCGGCTGCCCTTGTCGTTTCCGCCGCCGGCGTCAGCGCTCGAACAGCGCGATCGACTCCACGTGGGAGGTGTGCGGGAACATGTTGACGATGCCCGCCGCGGCGAGCCGATATCCGTGGACGTTGACCAGCACCCCGGCGTCGCGGGCCAGCGTCCCCGGGCTGCAGGATACGTAGACGATCCGTTGCGGGAAGGGCTCCGCGAGCGCCTTCACGACGGCCATCGCGCCGTCCCGCGGCGGGTCGATGAGCAGCTTGTCCAACCGGCCCCAGCCGGAGATGTCCTCGGGCGTGACGGTGAACAGGTCCTTCGCCGCAAACGCCGACACGCCCGCCAACCCGTTCACGGCGGCATTTTCCTGTGCGCGCCGTACCAGCGCCGCACTGCCTTCGATGCCGTACACGTGCGCACCGCGGCGAGCGATCGCCAGCGAGAAATTCCCAAGCCCGCAGAACAGGTCCGCGATGCGCTCGCCGGGCTGCGGATCGAGCAGAGCCATGGCCCGCCTCACCAGGACGCCGTTGACCTGATGGTTCACCTGTGTGAATTCGGCTGGCGAGAACGGCAGACGCAGGTCGAATTCCGGCAACAAGTAGTCGAGCGCCGGCGCATCCATGGGATGCAGGCGCACGACGGTATCCGGGCCCTTCGGCTGCAGGTAGACGCATACGCCGTGGTCATCCGCGAAAGCCCGCAGCGCCGCATCGTCCGCAGCTGTCAGCGGCTCGAGATTGCGGAACACCAGCACCGTCACGGCGTCGCCGATCGCAAGCTCGATCTGCGGCATCCGTTCGCGGATGGAAAGAGACTCCACCAGTGCGCGCAACGGCACCAGCAGCGCGGAGATGGCCGGCGGCACGACATGGCACTCCCGCATGTCGACCACGTAGCTGCTGCGCTTCTCGTGAAAGCCGACCAGCACGCCACCCTTCTTGCGCACGTCGCGCACCGACAGCCGTGCACGGTAGCGATATCCCCACGCCGGGCCGTGCACCGGGGGCAGCATGCTTTCCGGTCGAACCTGTCCGATGCGTTGCAGGTTGTCCTCCAGCACGCGCTGCTTCGCTGCGACCTGGGCGCGCGGATCGAGGTGCTGCATGCTGCAGCCGCCGCAGACGCCGAAGTGGGCACAGCGTGGCGTCACCCGCTGGCTGCTCTCACTGATCACGCGGGTCGTGGTGGCAACGTCGTAGGACGGCCTGCGCCTCCGCACCTCGATCTCGACGATCTCGCCCGGCAACGCGCCTTCGATGAAGACCACCTTGCCCTCCACGTGGGCGATGCCCTGCCCTTCGTGATCGAGCGATTCCACTGCTACGATGCGCACGAGTGCGGGCTCGCGTGCGGTCATCTCAGGGACCCCAAATCAAGGACCCCAAAGACTCAGGAACTCCTTCCAGTGGTCCCCGGGTGTCCTGGCGAGCGTGTCGCGCACGAGCTGCACCTCGCGCTGATGCGCGTCGCGGTCGAGCGTTCCGCGCATCTGCTGGAACCGCAGAAAGACCAGGTGCGTGTTGACGACGTCGGCCTCGCAGTAGTTGCGGATCGCCTCGATCTCGCCCGCCTGGTACGCCGCCCACACCTTCGAGCCTTCCATGCCGATCTTCCCTGGCAGGCCCATCAGTTGCGCCAGCGCGTCGAGCGGTGCCGCGGCCCGCGGCTGATACATGGCGATGAGATCCATCAGATCCAGGTGCCGCATGTGATAGCGGCTGATGTAGTTGTTCCACTTGAAGTCGCGGTCGTCCTCGCCGAGATCCCAATACCGCCGCGCGACGATGCCGTGCACCAGTCCGCGGTAATGCAGCACCGGCAGATCGAAGCCGCCGCCGTTCCAGGAGACGAGCTGCGGCGTATAGCGCTCGATGCCGTCGAAGAAGCGCTGGATGAGCTGGGCCTCCGGCTCGTTCGGCTCGCCCAGGGACCACACGCGGAAGCTGTCGCGGTCGCGCAGGGCGCACGAAATCGCGACCACGCGATGCAGGTGCAGCGGCAGGAAGTCGCTGCCACCCGTCGCCGCCCGACGCGCCTCGAACGCGCGTTCCGCGACCACCGCATCGGGCACGTCCGGTGCATCCCCGTTCAGGCGGCGCAGGCCGGCCACGTCGGGGACGGTCTCGATATCGAAGACGAGCGTAGGGGTCATGCGGCAGCCGGGCGGGAAGCCGCGGATTCTATCTCAGGGGACTGCGAAAGCGCCCAGCGGCGCCAGGGGCAAACCTGACGGTTCCGGAGGATGGTGGTAGCATCTTTGATCAGAAAAAAGCGGCCAAGCCCGAGGGTCGCCACGGAGGGTATTGATGCATATAGAAAATATTCCGGGCCCGCCGACTGACGCGGACAGTCCCAACCACGTCCGGCACACCCAGCTGAAGCGCTGGGTCGCCGAGGTCGCGAGCCTCACCCGACCTGACCGCATCCACTGGTGCGACGGTTCGAAGGCGGAATACGACGCCCTGTGCGACGCCCTGGTGGCCGGAGGCACCTTCCTCCGGCTGAACGCGGCCAAGCGGCCGGCGAGCTTCCTGGCCCGCTCGGACCCGGGCGATGTCGCCCGCGTGGAAGACCGGACCTTCATCTGCAGCGCACGGCGCGAAGACGCCGGGCCCACCAACAACTGGATGGCGCCCGAGCAGATGAAGGCCACGCTCACCGGCCTGTTCGACGGCTGCATGCGCGGCCGCACCATGTATGTGGTGCCCTTCTCCATGGGGCCGATCGGGTCGCCCCTGTCGCGCATCGGCGTGCAGATCACCGACTCGGCCTACGTGGTCGTCAGCATGCGCATCATGACGCGCATGGGGCGTGCCGCGCTCGATGCATTGGGCACCGACGGCGAATTCGTCCCCTGCCTGCATTCGGTCGGCATGCCGCTGGAGACGGGCAAGAAGGACGTGTCTTGGCCGTGCAATCCGGATCACAAGTACATCGTCCATTTCCCGGAAGAACGCGCCATCTGGTCGTTCGGCAGCGGGTACGGCGGCAACGCGCTGCTCGGCAAGAAGTGTCTGGCCCTGCGCATCGCGTCCACCATGGGACGCGATCAGGACTGGCTCGCCGAACACATGCTGATCCTCGGTGTGGAATCACCCGAGGGCGAGAAGAGCTACGTCGCCGCGGCCTTCCCGAGCGCGTGCGGCAAGACCAATTTCGCGATGCTGATCCCACCCCCTGCCTTTGCGGGCTGGAAGATCACGACCGTCGGCGACGATATCGCGTGGATACGCCCCGGACCGGACGGGCGGCTGCGTGCGATCAATCCGGAATACGGCTTCTTCGGCGTCGCACCGGGCACTTCGTATCAGTCGAACCCGAACGCGATGGATACGCTGCGGGCCAACTGCATCTTCACCAACGTGGCGCTCACGCCCGATGGTGACGTGTGGTGGGAAGGCATGACGGAAACGCCACCGCCGAAGCTGATCGACTGGCAGGGCCAGGAGTGGACCCCGGACTGCGGCCGCAAGGCGGCGCACCCGAACGCACGCTTCACGGTCCCGGCCTCGCAATGCCCCTCGCTCGATCCGGAGTGGGAAAACCCGGCGGGCGTGCCGATCTCGGCTTTCCTGTTCGGCGGGCGGCGCAGCACCACGATGCCGCTCGTCGTCGAGAGCTTCAGCTGGACCGATGGTGTCTACCTTGCCGCGACCATGGGCTCGGAAACGACGGCAGCGGCCGTGGGAAAAGTGGGCGAAGTGCGGCGCGATCCGTTCGCCATGCTGCCCTTCTGCGGCTATCACATCGCCGACTACTTCGACCACTGGCTCACGATGGGCCGCAAGCTCGCGAACCCGCCGCGCGTGTTCTGCGTGAACTGGTTCCGCAAGACGTCCGACGGCCGCTTCCTGTGGCCCGGCTATGGCGAGAACATGCGCGTGCTGAAGTGGGTCATCGAGCGCTGCCGCGGCAAGACCCCTGCGGTGGAAAGCCCGATCGGCTGGATGCCGGCGGCCAGCACCATCGAATGGGACGGCCTGCCCGAAACGGTGCAGGAAGCCTTCAGCGACGCGATGATGCTCCACCGTGACGAATGGGTGCGCGAGCTGCTCCTGCACGAAGAGCTGTTCATCCGCCTCTACGACAGGCTGCCGAAGGAATTCGTCCTGCGCCGCGAACTGCTGCTCGCGAGCCTGTGGCGCGGACCGGAGCGCTGGGCGCTGCCCGCGTAAGACATTCCAGGTCCTTCAACACGGAGGACACGGAGGTGGCACGGAGAACGGCGAATCGCCCTTCTCCGTGTGCTCAGTGGTTCGCTGTGAACATCGCTACCCGAACACACCCGTCGAAAGGTAGCGGTCGCCTCGATCGCAGATGATCGTGACGATGACAGCATTCTCCACGTCCTTCGAAACCTGCAACGCCGCCCAGGCCGCGCCGCCGGACGACGGTCCGCAGAAGATGCCTTCCTCCCGCGCGAGCCTGCGGGCCGTTTCCTCGGCGTCGTTCTGGTCGATCTCAATCACGCGGTCCACGCGCGAGCGGTCGAAGATCTTGGGCAGATAGGCTTCCGGCCACTTGCGGATGCCGGGGATGCGCGAGCCGTCGGTGGGTTGGCAACCGACCACCTGCAGCGCGGCGTTCTGTTCCTTGAAGAAGCGCGAGCAGCCCATGATGGTGCCGGTGGTCCCCATGCTGCTCACGAAGTGCGTGATGCGACCGCCGGTGTCGCGCCAGATCTCCGGCCCCGTGCCGCGATAGTGCGCGAGCGGATTGTCCGGATTGGAGAATTGGTCGAGGATGCGGCCCTCACCGCGCGCCTGCATTTCGAAGGCGATGTCGCGAGCGCGTTCCATGCCCCCTTCCTTGGGCGTCGATACGAACGCGGCGCCGAACGCTGCCATGGTCTGACGGCGTTCGATCGACAGATCCTCCGGCATCACCAGCACCATGCGGTAGCCGCGCATCGCCGCGACCATGGCGAGCGCGATGCCCGTGTTGCCGCTGGTGGGTTCGATCAGCGTGTCACCCGGCTTGATCTCGCCGCGCGACTCGGCACCTAGGAACATCGACAGCGCCGGCCGGTCCTTCACCGAGCCTGCAGGGTTGTTGCCTTCGAGCTTGGCGAGCACTACGTTGGTGGTCTTGCCCGGCAAACGTTTCAGCCGCACCAGAGGTGTGTTGCCGACGAAGTCGTCGAGGATGGGGTAGCCGGACATCAAATGGTCTCCGCGGTGCGATGTGGATTTTGACTGCAGTGATGAGTCGGATGCGACGGGCCCCCATCCCAACCTTCCCCCAGCAAAGCTGGGGGAAGGAGTGCATGTTGTTGGCGGCGTGCGATGGTCTTACAAGTCCCCTCCCCCACCGCATCGCCTCGCGTTCCCTCCCCCATCGCAGATGGGGGAGGGTTAGGGTGGGGGCATCCGATCTCCAATACTTGCACACCAACAACCTTCATGCCGCACTCGCCAGCAACCAGTTGATGTAGCGCGTCACGCCTTCCTCCACGGTGAGGAACGGAGCCTCGTAACCCGCCTCACGCAACTGCGTGAGGTCGGCCTGGGTGAGGCTCTGGTACTTGTCCTTGAGTCCTTCGTGGAAGGCGATGTACTGGATGGTCTCCTTCGCCTGCAACTCTCCCAGGGTGAGCGCGGATTCGCCATTGGCTGCGCGCAGCGCGTTCACCGTGGCGCACGCAACGTCGTTGAACGTCTGCGCGCGCCCCGTACCGAGGTTGAAGATGCCCGACACGTCCGGCCGGTCGAGACACCACATGTTGACCGCCACCACGTCCTCCACCGAGACGAAATCGCGCCGCTGCTCGCCGGGGCCGAAACCCCCGCTGCCCTCGAACAACTTCACGCGACCCTCTGCACGGTACTGGTTGAAGCAATGGAACGCGACCGATGCCATGCGCCCCTTGTGCGCTTCGCGCGGTCCGTACACGTTGAAGTAGCGCAGGCCCACGACCTGGGCGTTCAACTCACCCCAGCGTCGCCGCACCACCTGGTCCATCAGCAGCTTCGAATAGCCGTAGACGTTGAGTGGCCGTTCGAACTCGCGCGACTCGCGGAACTCGGGACCCTTGCCGTAGACCGCCGCCGAAGACGCGTAGATCAGACGCACGTCCTCCGCCTGGCACCAGTCGAGGAGCGTCAGCGAGTAGCGGTAGTTATTCTCCATCATGTAGCGGCCGTCCGCTCCCATGGTGTCTGAGCAGGCACCGTCATGCAGGACGGCGTCGATCTCACCGTCGAAATCCCCCGCCACCAGCGCCTCGAGGAAGTCGTCCTTGTGCCAGTAGTCAGCGATCTCGCAGTCCACGAGGTTGCGGAACTTGTCCGCCTTGGTGAGATTGTCCACGGCGATGATGTCGTTCTCACCGCGGGCGTTGAGCCCCTTCACCAGGTTCGCGCCGATAAAACCGGCCGCGCCAGTTACAACGATCATCGTTCGTCTCCGCGGCCGGTTTCAGTGCAGGCTAATGCCCGCGCAGCGGGCGTTATGCCGGAGCTAAAACCGGCGGCACCAGTCACAACGATCATGGATTCGCTCCAGCGAACAGTTCTTCAGGATGGACCACGGCGGTTCCGAGCTTGCCGACCACGATGCCCGCCGCCTTGTTGGCCCAGCGCACACTCTCCTCGAAGGTGCCGCCGGACGCGAGCATCACGCCCAGTGTGGCGATCACGGTGTCGCCGGCGCCGCTCACGTCGAAGACCTCCTTGGCCACCGTGGGCACGTGCACGATACCGTCTTCGCGGTAGAGCGTCATGCCCTCTTCGCTGCGCGTCACCAGCAGGGCATCCAGCGCCAGGTCGCGTCGCAGCTTGTGCGCCTTCTGCGTGAGTTCCTCTTCCGTCTTCCAACCGCCCGCCACCTCGCGGAACTCCGACCGGTTGGGCGTCAGCATCGTGGCACCGCTATAGCGTTCATAGTCGTCCCCCTTCGGATCGACCAGCACGGGCTTCGCTGCACGGCGGGCGAGCGCGATCATCTCCGCGATGTGCCGCAGGCCACCCTTGCCGTAGTCCGACAGGATGATCACGTCCGCGTCGGGCAACCGGCGTTCGAAATCCGCCAGCTTCGATTCCAGCGCCTCGCGCCCCGGCTCCTTCTCGAAATCGATGCGCAGCAGCTGCTGCTGGCGACCGATGACGCGCAACTTGATGGTGGTGCTGATCTCGGCGTCGCGTTGCAGACTGGCGCCGATGTGATCCGCTTCGAGCAGACGCTCGATGGTGGTGCCGGCCTCGTCGTCGCCGACCACTGAAAGCAGGTCCACCTTGGCACCCAGGGCGGCGGCATTGCGTGCGACGTTGGCGGCACCGCCCAACCGCTCTTCGGACCGCCCGATCTTCACCACCGGCACCGGCGCCTCGGGCGAGATCCGGCTCACTTCGCCGAACCAGTAGCGGTCGAGCATGACGTCGCCCGCCACCAGAATGCGGGCGCCGCGCGGATCCGGATGCTTGGTGTTCCGAGCCACCTCGATCTCCCTTGTTGCCTACGGACGCCCGATCGCGAAGTACTCCAGGCCGAACGAACGCACCATCGCCGGATCGTACATGTTGCGACCGTCGATGATCACCGGGTGCTTCAGGCGGGAGCGGATGCCTTCGAAATCTGGGCTGCGAAATTCCTTCCACTCGGTCACGATCAGCAGCGCATCGGCCCCATCCAGTGCCGTCATCGGCGAGTCTGCATAGCGGACGCCGTCGCCGAGCAGGTGTTTCGCCTCCCGGACCGCCACCGGATCGTATGCGGTCACCGTAGCCCCTCGATCGAGCAGCCCCTGCACGATCACCAGGCTCGGAGCTTCGCGCATGTCGTCGGTGTTCGGCTTGAACGCGAGACCCCAGAGTGCGAACCGCATGCCCTTCACCTTGCCTTCGAAGCGGCGATCCACCTTGTCGAGCAGGCGCGACTTCTGATGCTCGTTGACGTCCTCCACGGCCTGCAGGATGCGAAGATCCATGCCGTGCTCGCGTCCGGTCCGCTGCAACGCCTTCACGTCCTTGGGGAAGCACGAACCACCGTACCCGGTACCCGCGTACAGGAAGTGATAGCCGATGCGCGGATCCGCGCCGATGCCCTGACGCACCATCTCGATGTCGGCCCCGAGGCGTTCCGCCAGGTTCGCAAGTTCGTTCATGAACGAGATTCGCGTGGCGAGCATGGCGTTCGCCGCATACTTGGTGAGTTCGGCGGAGCGGACATCCATCACCAGCATGCGCTCGTGATTGCGCTGGAACGGCAGGTACACGCTGCGCATGATCTGCGTCGCACGCTCGTCGTCGGAACCGACGACGATGCGGTCGGGTTTCATGAAGTCCTGGACCGCGGCACCTTCTTTCAGGAATTCCGGGTTCGATACGACCGCGAAGTCCTGCTTCGCGCCGCGCTTCTCGAGCTCTTCGGTGATGGCGGCCTTGACCATGTCCGCCGTCCCTACCGGCACCGTGGACTTGTCGACGATGACCGCATAGTGATCCAGGTGACGCCCGATGTTGCGAGCGGCTGCGGTGACGTGCTTCAGGTCGGCCGAACCGTCCTCGCCGGGCGGCGTGCCGACCGCCACGAACTGCACCAGACCGTGGCGCACGCTCTCCGCGACGTCGGTCGTGAAGCGCAGCCGACCGGCCTCCACGTTGCGCTTCACGACGCCCTCGAGACCCGGTTCGAAGATCGGAATCTCGCCGCGCTTCAGCATGGCGATCTTGCGCTCGTCGACGTCGAGACACAGAACATCGTTGCCGGTGTCGGCAAGACACGCGCCGGAGACGAGACCCACGTAGCCGGAGCCGATGACGGTGATTCTCAAGCTGCCTGTCCTTTCGTTGCTGTGGCGATTTCGGCGTTGATCGCCGCGAGTGCCGCGGCCGGATCGGCCGCGCGGGTGATCGGCCGTCCGATCACGAGATAACTGGAACCGTCCCGCATCGCGTTGGCCGGCGTCGCGATGCGCGCCTGGTCATCCGCGCTCGCGTCGGCCGGGCGTATGCCCGGCGTGACGAGTGCGAAACCGGTCCCGAAGCGCGATCGCATCGCCCGTGCCTCGCGCGCGGAGCACACTACGCCATCCAGACCGGAGCGCTGCGCCAACCCGGCGAGCCGCACCGCGGCCGCTTCCGGGTCACCGGCGAGCCCGATCTCGTCCAGATCCGGCGCTGCCATGCTGGTCAGCACCGTGACCGCGATCAGCTTCGGGCGATGCGACGAGGCTTCGATCGCCTCCCGCGCGGCGCTCATCATGCGGGTTCCGCCGAGCGCGTGGATGTTGACCATCCACACCCCGAGTCGCGCAGCGGCAGCACATGCCTGCGCCGCCGTGTTGGGAATGTCGTGAAACTTGAGGTCGAGAAAGACGCCATGGCCTCGCTCCACCAGAGCGCCGACCAGAGAGGGTCCGGCAGCGGTGAAGAGTTCCTTGCCGACCTTCAGGCGGCAGGCCTGGGCAGGCAGGCGTGCGGCGAGCGCGAGGGCTTCCTCGGCGGACGAAACATCCAGAGCAACGATGACCTTGGGGTCGTTCACGTTTCGACGGGGCTTCAAGCAGCCAGTTCGCGTTCTTCGGTGCGCCGCGGCACGTAGGTTTCCCAGCCGTGGCACGCGGGACAATGCCAATAGAACTGCCGTGCCCGGAAACCGCAGCTGTCGCACTTGTAGAGCGCGAGGTTGCGCGTATGTTGTTGGAGGAGATTGCGCACCAGTTCGAGATCGGGCTGGCGCTCCGGCGGCGCCTGCACGATCTGCACGTCCACCAGCTTCGCCAGCCCGATGAGCGTGGGCATGCGGCGCAGCTGTTCGCGCAGCAGCTGGTGGGCGGCGTCGGGCCCTTCCGATTCCAGCGTGGCCTGGAAAACCGCCATCAGCAGATCGAGCGAAGGATTGACCTCGAGATAGCCGCGCAGGAGCTGCAGCCCCTCGGCATGGCGCCCCACCTTGTCGTAGGCGCCCATCAGCTTGTCGGCGAGGAGCGAGAGATAGGCCGGGTTCTGCGTCTCGATCCGTTGCCAGATCTCGATCGCCCCTGCGGTGTCGCCCTCTGCCATGGCGATGTCGCCCAGCAGCATGTTTGCCCGGGTGCACTTGCGGTTCACCCCGAGCGCCTCGTCGAGGAAGCGGCGCGCGCTGTCGAAGCGGCTGTGGGGAATCTCGGCAGCCGCCAGCTCGCAATAGAAATGGGCGATGTCCTTCGCGCTGGATTCGCCGGTGATGGCGTCCATCTTGCGCGAGGTCTCGATCGCCTTCATCCAGTCCTTCTCCTGCTCGTAGATCTCGAGCAGGAACTTCAAGCCCTGCTGCTCGTAGGCGGTGCCGGCAAGCTTCGAGAAAAGCTCTTCGGCCCGATCGAGCAGGCCGGCCTTGAGATAGTCCTGTGCCAGTTCGAAGAGCGCCGCCATGCGCTGCTCGGGTGCGAGGTCCTCGCGGTCGAGCAGGTTCTGATGCATGCGGATGCCGCGCTCCACTTCGCCGCGTCGGCGGAACAGACTCCCCAGCGCGAAATGCAGCTCGACCGTCTCGGGCGCCACCTTCGCCACTTCGATGAACGCCTCGATCGCCTTGTCGGGCTGCTCGTTCAGCAGGAAGTTGAGACCCTTGAAGTAGGAGTTGGGCAACCGCCGCGATTCAGTGACGAGCTGCTTGATGTCGATGCGCGCGGCGAGCCAGCCGAGTGCGAAGAACAGCGGGAGTGCCAGCAACCACCAGGTTTCGAATTCCATCGCGATTCGGGCGCGGGAGGGTCCGAGGCTCTGGGCCTACGCGCCCTCCTCGAAGCCTTGCGGCGGCGGCGCTTCGGGGCGCCGCAGAGCCTGCGCATCGCGGCGCTCCCGGAACACCCAGCTCGCACTGGCAGCCACGCCGAGCAACACTCCGGCGGCGAAGGTCACGAGCAGGACGAAGACCAGCGGCGCACGCCACTCGATGCCGAGGTAATAGCGCACCACCGTCATGTCCGTGTTCTTGACGGCGAAGCCGAGCAGCAGCAGGAACAGCACCGCCTTTACCACCCAGCCGACGTAGCGCACGCCTCAGCCCTTGTGGGTGGCGAGTGGCGTGCGCACGGCGGTGGTCAGGGTCAGGAAGCGGACGAAGACGTCGCGGTGCTGGGAACCGGCGCCGGCGCGGAGCCCGACGCCGCCTCTTCTTCCCGGTTGAAGTCCACGCGCTCGCGCAACTCCTTGCCGGCCTTGAAATGCGGCACGTACTTGGCCGGCACCTGGACCTTCTCGCCCGACTTCGGATTGCGGCCGGTGCGCGGTGGGCGGTAATTCAGCCCGAAGCTGCCGAAGCCGCGAATCTCGATGCGTTGACCCTGGGACAGGCTCTTCGCCATCGCATCGAGGATCATCTTCACCGCGAGCTCGGCATCGCTCGCCACCAGCTGCGGGAAATGCATCGCGAGCTTGGCAATCAGTTCGGACTTCGTCATCGCGCACCTTGGGTCTTAGGCGGAGTTCTTGTTGTCCAGCTTGGCCTTGAGCAGGGCGCCGAGGCTCGTGGTACCGGCGTTGCCCGAGTTCTCGACCGCCATGCGCTGCATGGCCTCGCTCTCGTCGGCCATGTCCCTCGCCTTGATCGAGAGGTTGATCGTGCGGTTCTTGCGGTCGACGTTGATGATCATCGCGGAGACCTTGTCGCCCTCCTTCAGGTGCGAGCGGATGTCTTCCACACGGTCGCGCGAGACTTCGGAGGCGCGGAGATAGCCTTCGACCTCGGCATCCAGGGAGATCACGGCACCCTTGGGATCGATCGCCTTGACCGTGCCTTCCACGACGGAATTCTTGTCGTGCATGGCGATGTAGTTGTTGAAGGGGTCGCCCTCGAGCTGCTTGATGCCGAGCGAGATGCGCTCGCGCTCGACGTCGATGCCCAGGACCACGGCCTCGACCTCGTCGCCCTTCTTGTAGTTGCGCACCGCCTCTTCGCCCGGCGAGTGCCAGGACAGGTCGGACAGGTGCACCAGACCGTCGATGCCGCCGGGCAGGCCGATGAAGACGCCGAAGTCGGTGATCGACTTGATCTGGCCCTTCACCTTGTCGCCCTTCTTGTAGTTGGCGGCGAACTCGTCCCACGGGTTGGGCATGCACTGCTTCATGCCGAGCGAGACGCGGCGGCGGTCCTCGTCGATCTCGAGGATCATCACCTCGACCTCGTCGCCCAGCTGCACCACCTTGGACGGGTGGACGTTCTTGTTGGTCCAGTCCATCTCGGAGACGTGTACCAGGCCTTCGATGCCGGACTCGATCTCGACGAACGCGCCGTAGTCGGTGAGGTTGGTGACCTTGCCGAACAGGCGGGTGCCTTGCGGATAACGGCGACCGAGGCCGACCCACGGATCTTCGCCGAGCTGCTTCAGGCCCAGGGAGACGCGGTTCTTCTCCTGGTCGAACTTGAGCACCTTGGCTTCCACTTCGTCGCCCACCGACAGGATCTCGGACGGGTGCTTGACGCGGCGCCACGCGAGGTCGGTGATGTGCAGCAGGCCGTCGATGCCACCGAGATCCACGAACGCGCCGTAGTCGGTGATGTTCTTGACGATGCCCTTGACCACTGCGCCTTCATGCAGGGTCTCGAGCAGCTTCTGGCGCTCTTCGCCCTGCGAAGCTTCGACCACGGCGCGGCGCGAGACCACCACGTTGTTGCGCTTGCGGTCGAGCTTGATGACCTTGAATTCGAGGTTCTTGCCTTCGTACGGCGTCGTGTCCTTGACCGGGCGCACATCCACCAGCGAACCGGGCAGGAAGGCGCGGATGCCGTTGATCATGACGGTGAGGCCGCCCTTCACCTTGCCGGTGATGAGGCCCTGCACCAGCGTGCCCTGCTCCAGGGCCTGCTCCAGCGCATGCCAGGCGGCGAGGCGCTTGGCCTTCTCGCGCGAGAGGCGCGTTTCGCCGTAACCGTCCTCCAGCGCTTCGATGGCGACGGAGACGAAGTCCCCGGGCTTCACTTCCACTTCACCCTTGTCGCCGCGGAACTCGTCGATCGAGATGAAGCTCTCCGACTTGAGACCAGCGTTCACCACGACGTGGTTGGAATCGACGCGGACGACTTCGGCGGTGATCACTTCACCGGCGCGCAATTCCTGTCGCGACAGGCTTTCTTCGAAGAGTTCGGCAAAGTTCTCCATGGCGCCGGGAATCGACGTGGAGGATGAAGCGACGGTCTGGGTGGCGGTTGTCATGAGATTGAAGGGATCCATCTGCCAGCCGCAGGGGCTGGGTTCGAACTTCGAAAAAAATGCCTTCCTGTCAGACCGTTGGGTTGGCAGGCAACGCCTGCTCGACCGCAAATCCGGCCCGAAACGGGAAGACGACCGGTTGTTTGGACTACGTGCCGCTGCTGCGTTGCCGGACCCAGGCTACCACCTGGTTAGCGGCCTCTTCAGCCGAAAGTTCAGTAGTATCAAGGGGCAACGCATCGCTTGCCGCCTTGAGCGGGGCCACGCTGCGTTGGCTGTCCCGCTCGTCTCGACTCGCGATTTCCTGCAAAAGGGCGGGAAGATTAACATCCATTCCTTTTGCTATCAACTGCTTATATCTGCGCTCCGCGCGCACCTCGGCGGTGGCCGTCAGGAACACCTTCGGCGAGGCGTCGGGGAACACCACGCTCCCCATGTCGCGCCCCTCGGCAACCAGGCCCGGCATCGCGCGAAAGGCCTTCTGGCGCCATAGGAGAGCTGCGCGCACGGCGGGCAACGCGGCCACTTTCGACGCTGCGTCAGACACTTGTTCCGAGCGGATCCGATCGCTCACGTCCCGGCCCGAAAGCCAGACGCGCCCCTCATCGAACGCCACGTCGAGCCCTGCCGCGATGGGCGCAAGCGCCCGCTCGTCCTGCAGGTCCACGCCCTGCTCGAGCGCAGCGAGGCCCACCACGCGATAGAGCGCACCGCTTTCCAGCAGATGCCAGCCGAGCTGCCGTGCCACCAGCAGCGCCACCGTGCCCTTGCCCGAGGCAGCCGGCCCGTCGAGTGCGACCACCGGCACGTTCGCGGGCCTGGTCACCGACGCGAACCGCTGGAAATAATCCGGAAACGTCTTCGCGACGCAACCGGGATCGTTGATGCGCATCGGCACACCACCCAGCGCCACGAGCGAGAAACACATCGCGATGCGATGGTCATCGTAGGTGTCGATCGCCGCCCCGTGCAATGCAGTGGCTGGCGTCACACGCAGGAAGTCCGCACCCTCCTCCACCGTCGCACCCACCTTGCGCAGCTCGGTCGCCATCGCGGCGAGCCGATCCGTCTCCTTGACCCGCCAACTCGCCACGTTGCGCAGGCGGCACGGGCCATCGGTGAAGAGCGCGGCCACCGCCAGCGTCATCGCGGCGTCGGGGATGTGATTGAGATCGAGATCGAACGCTTTCAACCGCCCGTTCGCCGGTCCGCTCGCTTCGATCCACGTGTCGCCCCAGGTGATGCGCGCGCCCAGTCGCTCCAACGCATCGGCAAAGCGCACGTCACCCTGGATGCTGGTACGCCCCACCCCTTCGATGCGCAATGGACCGCCGCCGATGGCACCGGCCGCGAGGAAGTACGACGCACCGGAGGCATCCCCCTCCACCGGCACCGTGCCGGGCGATCGATAGTGCGCACCGGCAGGAATCGTGAACCGCTCCCAGCCCTCGCGTCGCACCTCGATGCCGAAGCGCGCCATCAGGTTGAGCGTGATGTCGATGTAGGGCTTGGAGATCAGTTCGCCCTCGACCTCGATCGCGGTGGCCGCTCCCGTGAGCGGAAGCGCCATCAGCAGCGCGGTCAGGAACTGACTCGACACGTCGCCGCGCACCCGCACCGTCGGCAGCGGCCGGATCGCGCCAGGGCCGATGGCGAGAGGCGGGAAACCGTCGTTGGCCTCGAAGCGGATGTCGGCCCCGATGGCGCGCAGACCCTCCACCAGATCACCGATGGGTCGCTCGTGCATGCGCGGCACGCCGGACAACCGGTAGTGCCCCCCAGCCAGTGCCAGCACGGCGGTCAGCGGACGGAAAGCCGTCCCGGCATTGCCCAGGAACAGATCGGCCACCCTGACCGGAAACCGCCCGCGACATCCGGTGATGCGAACCACACCCGACGCCGCATCCCCCGCGATCTCGACGCCGAGTTTGCCCAGGGCCTCCAGCATGTGACGCGTGTCATCGGAATCCAGCAGGTCGCGGATCTCGGTGACACCTTCGGCCAGGGCGGCCAGCAGCAGCGTGCGATTCGAGATGCTCTTCGACCCTGGCAACCGCACGGTGCCCCCGGCAGCGCTAAGCGGCGGCAGATCGAGGTGCTCGGGGTAGCCGGCAGCCACTAGCGGCCTTGCTCGATGCGCCGCAGCCAGGCGTTGCGGGCATCGCGGGATAGTGTGAACAGCTTCTGCAGCGCGTCGCCGTCGCCGGCCGCCACCAGTTCGCGCATGGTTGCGAGCGCTTCGCCGTAGCGATCGATCTCCGCCAGCAGCGCTTCGCGATTCGCGAGCGCGATGTCGCGCCACATTTCCGGCGAGCTGGACGCGATGCGTGTGAAATCGCGGAAGCCGCCGGCCGCGAAGCCGAACAGCCGCTCGGCATCGGGTCGCTGCGCGATCATCGCCACCAGCGCGTACGCCAGCACGTGCGGGAGATGGCTCACGGCGGCGAACACGCTGTCGTGTTCATGGGCGCTCATGCGCGCCACACGGGCGCCGCACTGTTTCCAGAGCGCCTCGGCCCGGTCCGCCGCATCGGGCGCCGTCTCGGGCAGCGGCGTCAGCACGACGTTGCGGCCGTCGTACAGATCGGCGCGCGCGGCGTCGACGCCGGAATGCTCGGCACCGGCGATGGGATGCGCCGGCACGAACCGTGGCCAGCGCGCGCCCAGTGCCGGCCGGGCGACCGCGATCACGTCCTGTTTGGTGCTGCCGCCATCGGTCACGACCGTGCCCGGGTCGAGCCTGGGGGCGATCGCTCGCAACACCGCATCGAACTGGCCGACCGGCACCGCAACCACGACCGCATCGGCACCGTCGACGCCGGAGGCCGGATCGGCGGCGATCTCGTCGACCACGCCGAGCTCCAGCGCACGTTCGAGATTGGCCCGGCCGCGCCCGATGCCGACGACGCGATCCACCGCTCCTGCCCGCTTGAGCGCGAGCGCCGTGGAACCGCCGATCAGGCCGACGCCGATCACGGCGAGGCGTCGCACTTTCACTGCCGCCGGTCCTTACCGGTGGGCCGCCGCCGGCGCCAGCACCGCACCGAGCGCTTCGAGAAAGCGCTCGTTCTCGGCCGGCAGCCCCACGCTGACGCGCAGCCACTCGGGCATGGCGTAGCCCCCGACCGGGCGGACGATGACGCCACGCTCGAGCAGCCGGCGGAAGATGCCGGCGGCATCGCCGACCCGCACGCACACGAAGTTGCCGAACGACGGGATATGCGGCAGCTCCATGCGGCCGAAACCGGCAACCAACTGCCGCAGTCCCTCGTCGTTCAAGCGCCGACTGCGCGCGACGTACTCGTCGTCGTGCAGCGCCGCGATAGCACCGGCCTGCGCGACCGTGTTGACGTTGAACGGCTGGCGGATGCGATTCATCAGGTCGGCCACGTCGGGGTGCGAGAGCGCGAAACCCACGCGCATCCCGGCCAGCCCGTAGGCCTTCGAGAACGTGCGCGTGATCACCAGGTTCGGATGGGACTTGAGCCACGCGATGCTGTCGTAGCGCTGCGCGTCCGGCAGGTACTCGGTATAGGCCTCGTCGAGCACGACCACCACGCGCCGCGGCACCTTCGCGAGCAGTGCCGCGATCGCCTCGCCCCGCAGGAACGTCCCGGTGGGATTGTTCGGGTTGGCGATGAACAGCATGCGCGTGTCGTCGCGGATGGCGGCGACCATGGCATCGGGGTCGTGCCCGAACTCCCGCGCCGGAACCTCGATGCCCGTCGCACCGATCGACTGGATCGACAGCGGATACACGGCGAACGCGTGCTTGGCGTAGACGGCGCTGGTGCCAGGCGACAGAAACGTGCGCGCCACCAGCTCGAGCACGTCGTTCGACCCGTTGCCGATGGCAATCTGCGCCATGTCCACGCCGAAGCGGGCCGCCAGCGCGCGCTTCAGCTCGAAACCGTTCGCGTCCGGGTAGCGGGCGATCTCGGGCAGCGCCGCCTGCATCGCGGCCAGCGCCTTGGCGCTCGGTCCGAGCGGATTCTCGTTGGACGCGAGCTTCACGATCCCCGACTCGGGCAGGCCCAGTTCGCGCGCCACCTCGGAGGCCGGCTTGCCCGGGATGTACGGCGCAAAGGTGCGGATCCAGGACGGGGCGGACTCACAGACGTCGATCATGACGGACCTTTTCGAGGACTTCAGGCAACGGCGACGGGATAGGACCCGAGCACCTTGAGGAAAGCGGCCTTCGCGCGCACCTCGGCGAGCGCCCGTGCCACGGTGGGGTCGGCCTGGTGCCCTTCGATGTCCACGAAGAACACATACTCCCAGAGTCCGGTGCGCGAGGGGCGGGATTCGAACTTCGACATGCTGACGCCATGCTGCGCCAGTGGTTCCAGCAGCTCGTGCATGGCGCCCGGTCGATTCTGGGCCGACATCACGAAGGAGGTCTTGTCCCGGCCGGAGGGCGACACGTCCTGATCCGCCACCACGAGGAACCGCGTGGTGTTGTTCGGTTCGTCTTCGATGTTCTCGGCGAGCAGCGGCAGCCCGTACAGTTCGCCGGCCCCCCGTGATGCGATGGCCGCGGCACCTGTCTCGGCGGCCGCACGCTTCGCCGCCTCCGCGTTGCTCGCCAGCGCGACGCGTTCCGCCGCCGGCAGATGCCGCGCGAGCCACTCGTTGCACTGGCCGAGGCTCTGCGAATGGGCGAAGACGACCTTCACGTCCCGGATGGTCGCTGCCTTGGACAGCAGGCAGTGGTGGATAGGCAGCAGCACTTCGCCGCAGATGCGCAGGCGCGTTCCGACCAGCAGGTCGAGCGTCGTGCCGACACTGCCTTCGGTCGAGTTCTCCACCGGCACCACCCCATAGCCAGCCGCGCCTGACTCCACTTGCCGGAAGACTTCGGCGATGGACGCACACGCGAGCGGCGTCGCCGCGCCGCCGAACTGCTTGCGCACCGCCTCTTCGCTGTAAGTCCCACGGGGACCCAGATAGGCGATGGCGAACGCGCGCTCCAGCGCTCGACACGCCGAAATGATCTCGACGAACAGGTGCTGGATGGCCGCGTCGGGCAGCGGCCCCCGGTTGAGCTCGGCCAGGCGGCGCAGTACCTGCGCCTCGCGCTCGGGCCGATAGACGACCCCGCCCTCCCCCTTCAGATGGCCGATCTCCGAGGCGCAGCGCGCGCGTTCGTTGACCAGTTCCAGGAGCTTCGCGTCGAGTTCGTCGATGCGGTCGCGCAGACGGCGGATGCCCTCGTCCATGACCGGTTCAGCCCTCGGTCGGCAGATAGCGCACGGCCAGCACGCCCCCGATCGAGGCGATGCCGCGGATCACCGTGTCCGGCACGGGACTGTCCACGTCCACCAGCGTATACGCCATCTCGCCGCGCGACTTGTTCAGCATGTTGTGGATGTTGAGCCCGGCGGTGGCCATGGCGGTGGAGATCTGCCCCAGCATGTTCGGCACGTTCGAGTTGGCGATGCCGACACGGTACGGCGATTCGCGCGCCATCACCACGTCGGGGAAATTGACCGCATTGCGGACGTTGCCGTGCTCGAGGAATTCACGCAACTGGTCGACCACCATCAGCGCGCAGTTCTCCTCGGCCTCGCGGGTCGAGGCACCCATGTGCGGCAGCGCTACCACGCCGGGTTGGCCGATCAGGGTCTCCACGGGGAAGTCGGAGACGTAACCCTTCAGCTTCTTCGCCTTCAGCGCCTCGAGCACCGCGCCGGCATCGACGATCGCCTCGCGGGCGAAGTTGAGCACGACGGCTCCATGCTTCATCAGCGCGATGCGCTTGGCATCGATCAGGCCCACGGTCGCGGGCACCTGCGGCACGTGCACGGTGATGAAATCAGACGAGCGGATCAGTTCCTCGATGCTGTGCGCCCGCTTCACCTGGGACGGCAGACTCCAGGCCGCGTCCACGGTGATCTCGGGGTCATAGCCGATCACCTGCATGCCGAGCCGGATCGCGGCATCGGCCACCAGGCTGCCGATCTTGCCAAGGCCGATCACACCGAGCGTGTGACCGGGCAGCTCGATGCCGGCGAATTGCTTCTTGCCGTCCTCGACTAGGCTTTCCAGTTCCGCGCCGGAAGCCTTCAGGCCCTCGACGAACCGCGCCGCCGGAACGATGTTGCGCGCCCCCAGCAGCAGGCCCGCGATCACCAGTTCCTTCACCGCGTTCGCGTTGGCACCCGGCGCATTGAACACCGGCACGCCGCGCGCGCTCATCTTGGGCACCGGGATGTTGTTGGTACCCGCCCCGGCACGACCGATGGCGAGCACCGAGTCCGGAATGGCCATCGCGTGCATGTCCTGGGATCGCACCAGGATCGCGTCGGGTTCGGCCTCGCTGCCGCCATGGCTGTACAGCTCGGCCGGCAGGCGCGACAACCCCTTCGCCGAAATGCTGTTCAGCGTGAGGATCCGAAATCTAGCCATTGCGCTGCGCGAAATCGGTCATGAAGGCCGCGAGCGCCCGCACCCCTGCCATGGGCATCGCGTTGTAGATGGAAGCGCGCATGCCTCCCACGGAGCGGTGCCCTTTCAATTGGATCAGCCCGTGCTTCTTGGACTCGGACAGGAATTTCTCGTCGAGGGCCTCGTCGCGCAACCGAAAAGGAATGTTCATCAAGGACCGGTCTTCCTTCGCGACGGGATTGGTGTAGAAGCCGCTGCCGTCGATCAGGTCGTACAGCAGTGCCGCCTTGGCACGGTTCACCCGCTCCATGCCGGCGAGACCGCCGTTGCGCTTCAACCACTGGAACACCAGCCCCGCGATGTAGACGCCATAGGTGGGCGGCGTGTTGAGCATGGACTCCCCTTCCGCCATGGCCTTGTAGTCGAGCAGGGTCGGCGTGCTGGCGGGCGCGCGGCCGATCAGGTCCTTGCGCACGATCACGATGACGAGGCCGGCCGGACCGATGTTCTTCTGCGCGCCGGCGTAGATCAGGCCGTACTTCGACACGTCCATGGGACGCGACAGGATATGCGACGACATGTCCGCCACCAGCGGCACACCACCGGTGTCGGGCACTTCGTGGAATTCGACGCCACCGATGGTCTCGTTGGTGGTCACGTGCACATAGGCCGCGCCCGGATCGAGCTTCCACGCGGCACGCTTGGGCACGTAGGAGAAATTGCGATCCTCGGCGGTGGCGGCGACGTTCACCTTCCCGAACTTCTTCGCCTCGCCGATGGCCTTCTTCGCCCACTCGCCGGTATGGATGTAGTCCGCCCGACCGGCCGCCCCCATCAGGTTCATCGGCACCATCGCAAACTGCAGCGTGGCACCGCCCTGCAGGAACAGCACTTCGTAGTTCTCGGGAATCGCCATCAGCTCGCGCAGATCGGCCTCGGCCGCCGCGATGATGGATTCGAACTCCTTGCCGCGATGGCTCATCTCCATCACCGACATGCCCGACCCATGCCAGTCGAGCATCTCGTCGCGCGCCTGCGCCAGCACCTCTTCGGGCAGGACAGCCGGGCCGGCACTGAAGTTGTGGACGCGGGCCATCAGACGCTCCCCCCTTCGTCGCCTGCGGTACCGTCGCCGTCGACTCCGTCGCTTCCACCGCCTCCGTCCGCACCACCGCCGTCCCCGTTGCCGCCGTTGCCCTCGACTTCCGGCCCGCCCTCGTCGGTCTCGACCACCCGTTCCAGACCCGCCAGCTTCTCGCCGGCGTCCAGTCCGATGAGCGTGACCCCCTGCGTGACGCGACCCATCTCACGGATCTCGGCCACACGGGTCCGGATCAGCACGCCGCCCGTGGTGATCAGCATCACCTCGTCGGCGGGCGACACGAGGCGCGCCGCCACCACCTTGCCGTTGCGCTCGCTGGTCTGGATGGAAATGGTGCCCTGCGTGCCGCGACCATGACGCGGGTAGTCGCCCACCGGTGTGCGCTTGCCGTAGCCGTTCTCGGTCGCCGTGAGTACGGTGAGCGAGGGGTCCTTGGCGACCACCAGCGAAATCAGCGTCTGTCCTTCGAGCAACCGCATGCCGCGCACGCCACGGGCGTTGCGTCCCATGGGCCGGACGTCCTGTTCGTCGAACCGCACGGCCTTGCCGCCGTCGGAGAACAGCATCACGTCGTGACCGCCGTCCGTGATGGCGGCGCCGATCAGGTAGTCGCCCGGGTCGAGGTCCACCGCGATGATGCCGCTCGGCCGCGGACGCGAGAAATCCGACAGCGGCGTCTTCTTCACCGTGCCGAGCGCCGTGGCCATGAACACGAAATGCTCGTCGTCGAAGGTCTTGACCGGCAGGGCCACGGTGATCTTCTCGCCCTCCTCGAGCGGGAACAGATTCACCACCGGCTTGCCGCGGCTGGCCCGGCCGCCCTGGGGCACTTCGTAGACCTTGATCCAGTACACACGCCCGCGGTCCGAAAAGCACAGGATGTAGTCGTGCGTGTTGGCGACGAACAGATTGTCGATGAAATCGTCTTCCTTGGTCGCCGTGGCCTGCTTGCCGCGCCCGCCGCGCTTCTGCGCGCGGTAGTCGGCGAGCGGCTGGGACTTGATGTAACCGGTGTGCGACAGGGTCACCACCACGTCCTCGGGCGCAATCAGATCCTCGATGCCGATGTCCTGGACGTTGTGGGTGACCTCGCTCTTGCGCTTGTCGCCGTACTGCGCCTTCATCGCGGCCAGCTCCTCGGCGATGATGGCGGTGATGCGTTCCGGCTTCGCCAGGATGTCGAGCAGGTCGGCGATGTTGTCCATCACCTCCTTGTACTCGCCGGTGATCTTGTCCTGCTCGAGCGCGGTGAGGCGCTGCAGCTGCATCTCGAGAATGCGCTGGGCCTGGACTTCCGACAGGCGGTAGCCGTCCGGCTGGAGGCCGAACTCGGCGGGCAGGCCGTCGGGGCGGAAGCTCTGGGCATTCTCCGCGCCGGCACGCGCCAGCATCTCTTCGACGACGGACGAGCGCCACAGACGACCCGTCAACTGGGCCTTCGCGTCGGCCGGCGACGGCGCGGCCTTGATGAGCTCGATGATCTCGTCGACGTTGGACAGCGCCACGGCGAGACCTTCCAGGATATGGCCGCGCTCGCGCGCCTTGCGCAGATCGAAGATGGTGCGGCGCGTGACGACCTCGCGACGATGCCGCAGGAAGGCCTCGATGATCTCCTTCAGATTGAGCAGCCGCGGCTGGCCGTCCACCAGGGCGACCATGTTCATGCCGAAGCTGTCCTGGAGCTGGGTCTCCTTGTACAGATTGTTGAGCACCACCTCTGGCAGCTCGCCGCGCTTCAGCTCGATCACCACGCGCATGCCGGACTTGTCGGACTCGTCACGCAGGTCCGAGATGCCCTCGAGGCGCTTCTCGCGCACCAGTTCGCCGATGCGGATCAGGAGCTGCGCCTTGTTCACCTGGTACGGCAGCTCGTCGACGATGATCGCCTGGCGCTGACCCTTCTCGATGTCCTCGAAGTGGGCCTTGGCGCGGATCACCACCCGGCCGCGACCGGTGCGGTAGCCTTCGCGCACGCCGGACACGCCGTAGATGATCCCGGCCGTCGGGAAATCGGGCGCCGGGATGATCTCGATCAGTTCATCGACGGTGGTGTCGGGCTTATGCAACACCGCCAGGCAACCGTCGACGATCTCGCCCAGGTTGTGCGGCGGGATGTTGGTCGCCATGCCCACCGCGATGCCGGAGGACCCGTTCACCAGCAGGTTGGGAATCTTGGTGGGCAGCGCCGAGGGCTCGAACTCCTTGCCGTCGTAGTTCGGCACGAAGTCGACGGTTTCCTTCTCGATGTCGGCGAGCATCTCGCCGGCGATGCGCTCGAGGCGGCACTCGGTGTAGCGGTACGCCGCCGCGGAATCGCCGTCGACCGAGCCGAAGTTGCCCTGGCCGTCGATCAGCGTGTAGCGCATCGAGAAGTCCTGGGCCATGCGGACCAGGGCTTCGTAGGTCGCGGAATCACCGTGCGGGTGGTACTTGCCGAGCACGTCCCCGACCACGCGGGCGCACTTCACGTATGGCCGGTTCCACTGGATGTTGGCCTCGTGCATCGCATACAGGATGCGGCGGTGCACCGGCTTCAGGCCGTCTCTCACGTCGGGCAGCGCGCGCCCGACGATCACGCTCATCGCATAGTCGAGATAGGACCGGCGCATCTCCTCTTCGAGGCTGACCGGCAGGGTTTCTTTGGCGAATTGATCCATCGACGAGGTCTGTGAACGGGCAAACGACCCGCGGAGAAATTTGTCCGATCCGGTGTCTCCGGCACATCGCAAACCGGGTCGGAAAAAACGCGGAGTTTAGCACGCGACCACGCCGGAAATCCCCGCTCCAGGACCTCTCGAACGCCGCCTCCACCCTATGGAACTAGACGGATGAATGTCTGTGTTATCGTCTCGCGATGCTGACCGGGAGGAGCGTCGTAGCACGCGTTGGAGCCTGATCAGCTGACCAATCAAAGAGACCACGTCTGCAACCTCTCTCCAACGGTGATGCCATGACATTCAAGCTCAAGAAATCCCTCATCGGGGTCGCTGCGCTGTCCCTGATCGCACCCGTCGCAAGCCACGCGGTCAACGACGGTTTCAATCGGCCCACGAAGGACGGTCGCGGGAGTACCTGCGTTTCGAGCGGTAGCCCGAGCGGTGCCACCGAATCGGCCGCTTGCGCCGAGGCCTCGAAGGAAGCGACCGCCGCGACTCAGGCCGAGGCAGCTGCTCGCAAGGCCGCCCAAGCCGAAGCCGCCGCCGCCGCACAGGCAGCCCGCGAAGAAGCCATGATGGCAGTCGAACCGGGTTCCGCCCTGAAGCCCGGCGAAAAGGGTGCCTACGTCTCGCACGGCGGCGCCGCGCCGATCCGCGACGGTTTCGGCCGCGCCTGCGTGAAGGACGGCCGCTGGAATCCCGGCATGGCGACCGAGGAGTGCGATCCGGACCTGCACAATCTCTATCGCTCCAAGAAGACGGCGAAGCCCCAGCAGGAACTCGCACCGCGACTCACGGCGAAGCCGCCGGAGGCGGTACGTGCAGCGCCGACCGCAGCAGCAGCCGCGGCTCCGGCCGCAGCCGCGGCCGCATCGTCGGCGACAGGTGCTACTGCAGCGATGGCCGCCACCGGAGCCGCGCTCGCTGCCACGGGCATCGACGACGATGACGTCATTCCGGCCTTCGTTCCGCCGCCGGGTGCCGACGACGATGACGTCGCCGATGCGGTCATGGCACAGGATCTCGCCCAGGACGAGGAAGTTACGCCCGACATGATGCTCTCCGAGGCCGATCGCACGTTGCCGGATGACGTCGCTGCGCTGTTGGCGGCCGTACCGCTGATGGACGACGACGACGCCGACGAGGCAGACGACGCCATCGAAGAGCTCGCCGAGGACGACGAAGTCACGCCCGACATGATGCTCTCCGAGGCCGACCGTACGCTGGCCGACGACGAGGAAGCGGCCGTGGTCGCAGCCCTCGACGACGACGATGACGACGACGGCGGGCCCGCCAACGACGACGGCGAGGACGAGGACACCACGCCCGACATGATGATGTCCGAGGCCGATCGCACGCTGGAAGGCGAGGAAGAAGTGGCCGTGGTCGCGCTCCTGGCCGACGACGATGACGACGAGGAGGATGAAGTCGCGGCCGCCGACGACTTCGACGACGAGGAGACGACGCCGGACATGATGCTGGCCGAGAACGATCGCCGCCTCGACGACGAAGACATCGGCATGCTCGCCGCCATACCCACGGACGACGACGATGACGACGCCAGGAATGTCGACGAGGACGACGACGACGAAACGACGCCGGACATGATGCTGTCCGACGCCGACCGCACGCTCGAGGACGAGGAGGTTTCCCCGGGCGTTGCGACGCTGACCGACACCGCCCCCGGCGTGGCACCGCCCCCCGAGAAGGTGGAGGAAGCCAAGCCGGTCATCGACAACACGCTGCCCAACTTCCCGATCACGAAGCACGAAGTGGCGGATGCCGCGCCGGCGAAGAAGGAAGCGGTGCCGACGTCCCTGCCCGTGACCATCGACGTGAAGGAGGACGGCCTGTTCGACTTCGACCGCGCGATCCTCAAGTCGGACCTGGTCACCAAGCTCGACGCGGTTGCCAATATGCTGCGTGACTCCAAGTACGAAGCGATCAACATCGTGGGCCACGCCGATCCGATCGGCAGCGAAAGCTACAATCAGCGCCTGTCGCACCGCCGAGCCGTGGCAGCCAAGAAATACCTGGTCGGCAAGGGCATCGACGCGAGCCGCATCAACGTCACCGCCCGGGGTGAGACCGATCTCGTCGTCGCCCGCGCCGATTGCGCCGGTCTGCGCAAGCAGGCCCTGATCGACTGCCTGCAGCCGAACCGCCGCGTCGTGGTGGAAGCCGCGGGCAGCAAGTAACCGGAAGCACGAGAGCAGCGAGAGCCCTGCCGATGCAGGGCTCTTTTCTTTTCCGACCACGATGACTACCGTCTCGGGAACCATACAGCTGATCGAGCCTCGTTGGATCATCCCGATCGTGCCCGCAGAGGCGGTGCTCGAAGGGCATGCCGTTGCCGTCGGCGACGGACGCATCCTGGACGTGCTGCCGTCGGGCGAAGCACGGCGACGCCATCCGGACGCCGCCGTGACCACCCTGCCCGATCACGCGCTGATTCCCGGGCTGGTCAACGCGCACATCCACGCCGCCATGGCCCTGATGCGCGGGCTCGCCGACGATCTGCCGCTGATGCGCTGGCTGCAGGAACACATCTGGCCGGCCGAGGCGCGTCATGTATCGAAGGAGTTCGTCCACGACGGCACGCTGCTCGCGATAGCCGAGCTGTTGCGCGGTGGCGTCACGTGCATGAACGACATGTACTTCTTCCCCGAGATGGCGGCCGATGCGGTCATCGAGTCGGGCATTCGCGCGGCACTCGGCATCATCGTGATCGACTTTCCGACGGTGTACGCGGCCGACGCCCAGGATTACCTCGCGAAGGGCCTCGCGATGCGCGACGCCCACAAGCACGAGTCCCGGCTGTCGTTCTGCATGGCGCCGCACGCACCCTACACGGTCTCCGACGCCACGTTCGGCCGCATCGTGACGCTCGCGGAGCAGCTCGACATCCCGGTGCACGTGCATGTCCACGAGACGGCCGGCGAACTGCAGGACCACATCGCGAAGCACGGTGTGCGGCCGATCGAACGCATGCAGTCCCTCGGGCTGATCGGGCCAGGCCTGATCTCGGTGCACAGCGTTCATCTGAACGCAGCCGAGATCGAGCTCTACGCGTCCCACGGCTGCCACGTCGCCCATTGCCCGAGCTCGAACCTCAAGCTCGCATCGGGTTTTGCACCAGTGGCCGCGATGCTGGACGCCGGCATCAACGTCGCGCTCGGCACCGACGGGGCCGCCAGCAACAACAGTCTCGACTTGTTCGAAGAGATGCGCCTGGCCGCGCTGGTCGCCAAGGGTGCAAGCGGTCGCGCAGACGCGTTGCCTGCGCGCACGGCCCTCACCATGGCCACTCTCGGCGGCGCCCGCGCGCTCGGCCTGGAAGATCGTATCGGCTCCATCGAGGCCGGCAAGCGCGCCGACCTCGTCGCGGTGGACCTGGGCAGCCTCGAGCTTGCACCCTGCTACGACCCGGTGTCGCACCTCGTGTACTCGGCCGGACGCTCCGACGTCAGCCACGTATGGGTGGACGGCGAACTGCTGGTCGATGAACGTCGCTTCACGCGCCTCGATGAGGCGAACCTCGTTGCCCGCGCGCGACGCTGGCAAGGTATTCTCGCCGCCAGTTGAGAACTACCTCACGTCCATGATCAACGTCGATCCCGTCGAACTCGAGAAATTCAGCGCCCTCGCGCACCGCTGGTGGGACCCGACCAGCGAGTTCAAGCCGCTGCACGACATCAATCCGCTGCGGCTCGACCACATCGACCGCCTGGCCGGCCTTGCTGGCAAGCGTGTGCTCGACGTCGGTTGCGGCGGCGGCATCCTGGCGGAATCCATGGCAGTGCGCGGCGCGCAGGTGACCGGCATCGACCTGGCGGAGAAACCGCTCAAAGTGGCGCAACTACATCTGCTCGAAACCGGAAATCACGTCGACTACCGGCTCGCCTCGGTGGAGTCCATCGCGCAATCCGAACCGGCGAGCTTCGAGGTCGTGACCTGCATGGAGATGCTGGAGCACGTGCCCGATCCGGCGCAGACGGTCCGCTCCTGCGCCGCCGCCGCGCAGCCCGGCGCGCGATTGTTCTTCTCCACCATCAATCGCAACCCGAAGTCCTACCTCTTCGCGATCATCGGCGCCGAGTACCTGCTGCAGCTCCTGCCCAAGGGCACGCACGACTACGCGAAGTTCATCCGCCCCTCGGAACTCGCCGCATACTGCCGCGGCGCCGGCCTGATGGTGACGGGCTATACGGGCATGACTTACAACCCGATCACGAAAACCTACGCGCTCGGCCGCGACATCTCGGTCAACTACATCGTCGAAGCGCGTAAGCCCGCATGACCCAGGCCGTCCTGTTCGATCTCGACGGCACGCTCGCCGACACGGCCCCCGATCTGGCCGGCACGCTGAACCGCATGCTGACACGCCGGGGACTCGCACCGATCCCCGTCGACAAGTTGCGGCCGCTCGCCTCGAGCGGCGCGCGTGGCATGATCGCGCTCGGCTTCGGCATCGTGCCCGGCCAGGTGGAATACGAACCGCTGCGCCAGGAGTTCTTCGACGAGTACGAGTCCGACCTGATGGGCGAAACCGTGCTGTTCGACGGGGTGATCACGCTGCTCGACGCGATCGAAGGCCGCGGCCTCGCCTGGGGCATCGTGACCAACAAGATCGCACGCTTCACGCAGCCGCTGGTGGGTCTGCTGGGGCTCGACGTCCGTGCCGGTTGCGTCGTCTCGGGCGACACGACGCCGCACGCCAAGCCGCATCCGGCGCCGCTGCTGGAGGCGGCACGGCAGCTCGCCGCCGCGCCGGAACACTGCATCTACGTGGGCGACGACGAACGCGACATCCAGGCTGCACGCAGCGCGGGGATGGGTGCGATCGCGGCGGGCTACGGCTATCTCGGTCCGGGCGCCCCGCCCTCGGCCTGGGGCGCCGATCACATCATCGCTTCGCCGGGCGCCCTGCTCGACCTCATCCCTCCAGGGCGCTGACCCACTCCTGGTTGTGCGCGCCGATCCAGGCGTGCATGTCCGGCCAAGGCTTGGGCGGGCTCAGGACGTAGCCCTGCGCCAGGTCGCAGCCGAGGTCGGCCAGCATGCACAGCACCTCGTGGGTTTCCACGCCTTCCGCCACCACCTGCAGCCCGAGGTTGCGGGCGAGCCCGATGGTCGAGCGCACGATCGCCAGATCCTGATTGTTGGTCGCCATCTCGGTCACGAACATGCGGTCGATCTTGAGCGCATGGATCGGCAGCCGCCGCAGGTGCGCGAGCGACGAGTACCCGGTCCCGAAGTCGTCGATGGAAATGCGCACGCCGAGAGCGGCGATGCGCCCCAGGCGCTCCGCGGCGCCGGCCGGATCCTGCATCAGCGCGGTTTCCGTGAGTTCGAGTTCCACCAGCTTAGGATCGACTCGATGGCGGCGCAGCGCCTGCTCGAAGCTCGACACGAAATCGCGCTCGAGCAGGTTGCGCGGCGACAGGTTGATCGCCATGGTGTAGTTGAGCTCAGCCGCACTCCACGCATGCAGCTGCGCCAGCGCCAGGTCGATCACGCTGCGCGTGACGCCCTGCATCAGGTCGCCCACCTCGGCGAGCGGGATGAACTGCCCCGGACCGAGCAGCCCCAGGCGCGGATGCTGCCAGCGCACCAGCGCCTCGAAGCCCTGCACCGCGCCGGAAGCGAGATCGAGCTTCGGCTGGAAATGCAGCACGAGTTGACGGCCGCGGATCGCCTCGCCCAGATCCTGGACGATGGCGAGGCGCTCCGGCGTGTGCTCGTCGAACGACGGGTCGTAGACCACCACACCCGCGCCGGAACGCTTGGCCTCGTACATGGCCACATCCGCCGAGCGCAGCAGTTGATGGCTGTCGGTGCCGTGGTCCGGGAACACCGCGACTCCGATGCTCGCGCCGATCTCGAGACGCATGCCGCCGACCTCGAACGACTGGCGCAACGCGCTCACCACGCGGTCGGCGCTCTCGAGGGCCTTCAACGCACCTCCCGCCGCAAACAGCAGCACTGCGAACTCGTCACCGCCCAGGCGGCAAACCAGGGACGGCTCCGCTGCCAGCGCCTCGGCGATCCGCGGCCCGATCTGCGAGAGCAGCAGGTCACCCACGTGATGACCGAGCGTGTCGTTGATCTCCTTGAAGCGGTTGAGATCGAGCAGCATGAGCGCCGGGGCCGTCATGCTCTTCGATCCCGTCGGCGCCAGGCGTTCGAACTCCAGATGCAGCCGCGCGCGATTGGGCAGGCCGGTCAATGCATCGTGATAGGCTTGGTGCTCTAGGCTCGACACGTGCCGCAAGTTGGCGAGCGCCAGCGAAACCGCGGTGGCGATGGATTCGAGGGCACCGGTGGGCGGCACCGACCCTTCGTTGCCGCCGCTGTAGGCAAGCACGATGGCCCCGAGCGACAGATCACCGTGGGCCAGCGGCAGCGCCACCATCGCCTGCACGCCCTGTTCGACATAGAGCTGACGGAATGCCGGGTGGATGCGCTTATCGTTGGCGATCTCGCGGGTGATCACGACCCGCCGCTCCTGGAGGGAGTAGCCGCTCAACGTACCGTCGCAGGGCACGCTGCGCACCATCCGCAACATGCCGTCGTCGACGCCGGCATGGGCGGCGAGTCGCAGACGCGTGCCGTCCGGTTCGAGCAGGAAGAAGACGATCACCGGCGGCTGGCGAAAACCCACCAGCACGCTGACCGTCTCGCGAGCGATGGATTCTGGCGAACCGATCGTCTGGAGCCCCGCCGACAGCCTGTTGACGACGCTCAGCACCTCGTTCTGGTTGAGCAGTTCGGTGCGCGAGGCGCGCAGGATCATCTCGCGCCGGTTGCCGTCCAACTCCGCCGCGGCGCGTGCAGCGAAGATGCGCAGCAGCGTCTGTGCGAACGGAATGTCCTGGATCGGACCGCTGTGCAGGACCACCAGGATCCCGATGGGCTCCCGATCGGCCGACAGGAGGCGGGCACCGAGATAGCTTTCCACCTTGAAGTCCCTCAGCAATGCGTCCTCGGGAAACAGCGCCTGCACACCGGCCGGATAGACACACAGGGCATCCGCCATCACCTGCTCGCATGGGGTGCCCGCGAGCGAGTACTCGAAGTTGGGCACGTGGCGGCCCTCCGCGTAGACCGAGATCGTCCGCATCGACGTGGCCGACGGAGTGGGAAGTTCGCCGACACACACGTGGTCCACACCCAGCACATGGGCCAACTCTCGCGTCAGCGTGTCGAAGAACTGATCGCCGGTCGCCGCTGCCGTCCCCTCGGCTACGTGCAACAGCAGTTCGCGCCGCCGCTCCGAACCCTCATCGACCCGCTTGCGATCGGTGACGTCGGTGATGACGCCGTCCAGCAGGATCATCGCCTTGTCCGGGTCGCGTGTGGCCTGACTTTGCTCGTGGACCCAGCGCACGTCGCCATCGGGCCGGACGATGCGGTACTCGAGATCGACCTGCTTGCCTTCGTCGTGCGCCTGCCGCAGCGCTTCGGCCAGCCGATCCATATCCAACGGATGCACGCGGGAGTCGAGGCTGCCGCGGCGTGGGCCGCGCAATTCCTTGTCCGGCACGCCGTAGATCACGGCCGAGCCGCCGCTGATGAACTGCACCGTCCAGCCCGATTCCCACACGCAGCGGATCGCCGCCGAGGGCATGTTGTCGAGCAGCGCGCGATAGCGGGCCTCGCCGCGGCGGGTGCGATCCTGGATCAGCAGTTGCGACACCAGATCGGCCATCGACACCGCGAAGCGCCGCTCCGGATCGGTCCACAGCCGCGGACCGCCGACGTGCTCGAGGCTCAGTACCCCCACGGTCTCGCCGGCAAGGCGCAGGGTGCTGTCCATCAGTGCGCCAACGCCGGCCTCGCGCAGGTAGTTCTGCGCCAGTTCGCTGGTCCTGGGGTCGGTCCAGGCATCGTGCGCATCCACCAGCCGACCGTTGCGCAGCGCCTGGAAGTACGACGGGTACTCGACGTAGGCCAGATCGACGCCCGGCGAGAACTGCTGATCGATCGAGTCGTACAGGATCGTGCAGCGCATCGCCGCACGATCGTCCTGCATCAGCCAGATGCTGGCGCGGCGGACCTGGAGGGCCCCCGCGAGGGTCTGGGCGACGCGTCGCAAGGTGTCGTCTAGTTCCGCGTACCAGATGGACCAGTCCGTCGCCAGCGCCAGGTAGGCGTGCTGAAGCGACCGGTCGTCGAGGGGCTTGCGATGCTGCCGAGTGGCACTCATGAATTCGGTTCGGCCGGGCAAGCCGACTGCGGGCCCGGGCGGCCGATCGGGAGCCGCCCAGGTATCTTAACTAACGCAGCCGGTATCGGGAGCCGGCTGCGCCTCAGGACCTTGATCGGCAGAAATCTGCACAAACTTGAGGGTTGCCCGCAAATCGGTCCCACAATGCGGGACGGTCGGGCATAATCCGGTCGTGGTGTTTTGCCGGTCTCAGTGTCGCTGCCGGCGGACACCCCGTGTAGTTCGCAGGGTTTCGTCTTCCGGGGGCGCATCTGGCTTCGACGGGGGTCACGAAGCAGTGCAGTGCATGCCGAGGCCCAGTCACCTCGTTAATCCGCTGGAAATCGACAGTCGCCAACGACGACCGTTACGCTCTCGCGGCCTAACACCCGCGGGACTCTGCTCCGGTTCTGCCTCGGACCGGCTAGCGCAAGCTAGAGCAGAGTCATTTTCGAGGCATCGCTCGGTTTCGGGTTACTTGACTCCGGGTTAAATCCAAGGTGACTCGCCCTGAGATTGCCTGCCCGTCGGCGGCCGAAGGGTTAAACCCAATGACGTGGCTAAGCATGTAGTACTGTCTGTGTAGGGCTTTCGGACGCGGGTTCGATTCCCGCCGCCTCCACCAATAAATAGGGCTCGCCATCCGGCGCGCCCTTTTTATTGGTGGATGTGGTGCGGATGAGCCCACCCACCGGGTTCGACAACCGGCAGTCCGGGGGACTGCCGGTTGGACGCCGCTCCGCCTGAGCGGAGTGGCGGTCCTGAGCAGCATGCCGCGAACGATGGCAGGATCGCCATGAAGCGAGAGTGACACATTCCCGCCGCCACAACCAATTCGGGGCGCGAACTTGGCGTTCTACTACTTCCAGGCCTCCGCCACTAACGCAATTTTCCTGAGAAGTGCCTTACCCTTCGGGGAGATGGTCAAGATCTTCTGCCGCTGGTTGTAAGGATCAACCACTGCCTTCATTAGATCCGCACCGGGTGAATCAGGGCGTCCCAAGGCAAGGGATTGCACGATACGGGACACAGTGCTTTGCCCGACACCCAAGTGTTCCTGAAGACTACCCATGGTCGTCTCTCCATGCCGCGCCACGAACAGCCAAGCTGCCGCCGCATGGCAAGTGAGGTCCTTGTTGCTTGTTTCCTCGCGAAGCAGCATGACCACAGTCTCTACAACTGCCAACGCACTCGTCTCCTTCATCGATACTCCCCACGCGTATTGCGCATCTGTCTTCTTGTTCGAGCAGCCTGACCAGTCGACTCACACTTGAGCACTGGTTGTGAAGTCATCAACTCATCTCTTTCCGTCGAAAGAGCCGCACGGTGCAAGACTAGGGCGATTCCTGCCGTAGCCGCTAGTTGTAGGACCGGGCAATCGAGGCCCACGGCTCAATCAGTCGTCGTTGGGCTATTTCGCCGCACCGCATGTTACGCAGTCGATCAGTACAGCGGCGCGGAAGTGAGGTGATGGACGTGGTGCGCTGCGTCCAACCGCACCCCGAGCGCGCCGATCGAAGAACGCGACGCCGCACCGGAAAGGCTCAATGTCGTCCCCGAGTTCATTGGGACAAGGTCCCGCTGGACTTCCTCACGCCGTGGAATACACCTCTGGAGCGCCACCAGCCCCGGGCACTGTGGCAGACCGATGCGAGCGTCGGCGAAAACAGGAGGCAATACGCGCTGACCAGGGTCAGCGTACAAGGTGCCATGGCTCGACAGGAGAATATTGTAGAAACGTCGTTACGTCGCATTGACAGATGCAATTCTGCCGTTTAGCATTCCCACCACTTTTTGTCGTAACGGCATTATTGCAAACGTGCTCTTGGGCGAGATAGCCGATGTACAGATGGGATACCCCTTCAGGTCGCGCCTTCAGCGCGATTCACAGGGCAATGTCGCGGTGATCCAGATGAAGGACATTGACGACGCCAATCTGCTGCACTCGGAGGACGCCATCAAGGTCGCGCTGCCCGCTGGCAAAACGCATCACCTGCTGCGTGCCGGCGATCTCCTGTTTCGTTCACGGGGCCGCAGCAATGGCGCAGCACTGGTCTCGGCGGGGCTCGGAACCGCGGTGCTGTCGGCCCCGATGCTGTTGATCCGCCCGCATGGTGTGCTGCCGGAGTACCTCTCCTGGTTCATCAATGCACCGACCACTCAGGCACAACTCGCGGCGCTGGCCGAGGGCACGTCGGTGCGGATGATCAGCGCCGAGGCCCTGAAGGCGCTGGACGTTCCGCTGCCCTCCCGGGCAGCGCAGCAACGCATCGTCGAGGCCGCTGACCTCGCCGCACGAGAACAAGCGCTGATGGCCCAGATCGCCGCACGGCGCCAACGACTAACGACCGACGTCCTGATGCAGCATGCACAAAAGGCCACCTCATGACCGACCAGCTCGCCCAACAAGACGTCAACAATACCGCATGGGCCGCCTGCGACACCTTCCGCGGCGTCATCGATCCGGCTCAGTACAAGGACTACATCCTGGTGATGCTGTTCCTCAAGTACATCAGCGACCAGTGGGCCGACCACTACGCCGAGTACCAGAAGGAGTACGGCGATAACGAAGAGCGCATCCGCCGCAAGCTGGAGCGTGAACGCTTCATCCTGCCTTACGTCGAGTTCAAGGACGAAAGCACCGGCGAGATCACCGATCGTTTCCTGGCTGACTTCCATGCCCTGTACGAGCGCCGCAAGGCCGCCAACCTCGGCGAACTGATCAACATCGTGCTCGACCGCATCGAGGAGGCCAACAAGGCCAAGCTCGAAGGTGTGTTCCGCAACATCGACTTCAACTCCGAAGCCAACCTCGGCAAGACCAAGGACCGCAACCGCCGCCTGGAAAACCTGCTGGGTGATTTCGCCAAGCTGGACCTGCGCCCCTCGCGCGTCTCCGAGGACGTGATCGGCAACACCTACATCTACCTCATTGAGCGTTTCGCCTCCGATGCCGGCAAGAAGGCCGGCGAGTTCTATACGCCCAAGCAGGTGTCGAGGCTGCTGGCGCAACTGGCCGCACCCAAACCGGGCGACCGCATCTGTGACCCCACCTGCGGATCGGGTGGCCTGCTGATCGAAGCCGCCGCGCTGGTGGAGACGCAAGGCAGCCGCGACTTCGCGCTGTTCGGCCAGGAAGTCAACGGCAGCACCTGGGCACTCGCGCGCATGAATATGTTCCTGCACGGCAAGGATGCCGCTCGCATCGAGTGGGGGGATACCTTGAACAGTCCGGCGCTGGTGGAGGCCGACCGCCTGATGCGCTTCAACGTGGTGGTGGCCAACCCGCCCTTCAGCCTCGACAAATGGGGCGGCAAGGAAGTCGAGGCCGACCGCTACAGCCGCTTCTGGCGCGGCCTGCCGCCCAAGTCCAAGGGCGACTTCGCCTTCATCACCCACATGGTCGAAACCGCGCTGCCGCAGGAAGGCCGCGTAGCCGTGGTGGTGCCCCACGGCGTGCTGTTCCGGGGCGGTGCCGAGGGCCGTATCCGCCGCGCCCTGATCGAGGAGAACCTGCTCGATGCCGTCGTCGGCCTGCCGGGCAACCTGTTCCCCACCACCTCCATCCCGGTCGCCATCCTGGTGTTCGACCGCGCCCGCGAAAAGGGTGGCGCCCGCGAGAGCTGTCAGGACGTGCTGTTCATCGACGCCAGCCGCGACTATCAGTCCGGCAAGAATCAGCACGCCCTGCTCGACGAGCACATGACCAAGGTGCTCGCCACCTTCCGCGCCCGAGCGCCGGTCGACAAGTACGCCCATGTCGCGAGCCTGAAGGAGATCGCCGACAACGACTTCAACCTCAACATCCCGCGCTATGTCGACACGTTCGAGGAAGAAGAGGAAATCGACGTCGCCGCCGTCGAACAGGAGATCGAGCGGCTGGAGAGCGAGTTGGCCGAGGTGCGAGCGCGCATGAAGCAGTACCTCAAGGAACTGGGCGTATGAGTGGGAAAGAAGAGCCGCGCACGCAGTTATCGGGAAATTCCGAACAACTGGAACAAGCCCCGTTCCTGCTCTATGGCAGCGACGACGACAAGGTGCGTGTTCGGGTCCTGCTGCGCGGCGAAACCATCTGGCTCAGCCTGTCCCAAATGGCCGAGCTGTTCGACGTGGGCATCCCCGCCGTCTCCAAGCACTTGAAGAACATCTATGAAACCGGGGAACTGGAGCGAGAGGCAACCGTTTCCAAAATGGCAACGGTTCAGTCCGAGGGCGATCGTCAAGTGCGGCGCCACCTCGACTACTACAACCTCGACGCCATCATCGCTGTCGGCTACCGGGTCAACTCGCGCCGTGCCACACGCTTCCGCATCTGGGCCACCGGCGTACTCAAGGAGTTCATCATCAAGGGCTTTACCCTGGATGACGAGCGCCTCAAACAGGGTCGGCAAGCCTTCGGCGCGGACTATTTCCGCGAACTGCTGGAGCGGGTGCGCTCCATTCGCGCAAGCGAGCGCCGCATCTGGCAGCAGATCACCGATGTTTTCGCGGAGTGCAGCATCGACTACGACCCGGGGTCTGAGATCACCCAGGATTTCTTCGCAACCGTCCAGAACAAGTTCCACTTCGCCATCACCGGCCAGACCGCCGCCGAGATCATCCACGCCAAGGCCGACCGCAACGCACCCCACATGGGCATGCTCTCCTGGAAGCATGCACCCAAGGGCCGTGTGCTGGCCTTCGACGTCATCGTAGCCAAGAACTATCTGGCCGAGGGCGACATAAAGCGCCTGGAGCGCACCGTCTCCAGCTTCTTCGACTACATCGAAAACATCATCGAGAACCGTCGCCCGCAAAAGATGGCTGACATGGCAGCGGCCGTGGACCGTTTCCTGGAGTTCAACGAGTACCGTGTACTTGACCACAAAGGGCGCGTCAGCAAGAAGCAGGCGGACAGCAAGGCAATGGCCGAGTACGCCCAATTCAACAAGACGCAGAAGATCGAATCGGACTTCGACCGCTTCGTGAAGAAGAGCGAGGCGCTGGCGAAACCGGCAGAACCATCAGGTCGAAAGGTGCGAAGGAACAAGACATGACCGCGGGCACCCTGACCCTGCGCGTCTGGAAAGACAAGCTCTACGCCCTCCTGCAGTTCAACGAGCGCGAGGTGCTGAGCCACGCCGGCAAGCTGCGCGCCGACGTGGCGGAAAAGCTGGCGCTGGAACGCTATGAGAGCTTCGATGCCGCCCGGCGCGAGGCGACGCGGCTGGCAGCGGATGCGGAGGACATGGCGGCGCTGGAGTGGGCCGAGCGGCCATTGGAAAACCAGGGGTGGAGGAAGAAGAGGTGAAAACCCCTACCGGATGGAAAAGCACCTTACTTCATCGTGTCGCCGAAGTTCGATCCGGGTTGTCGAAAAGCGCGAATCGGGAAGGACCCACTGTCAAGAAACCATACATTCGGGTTGCGAACGTTCAAGACGGTTTCCTTGATCTGTCGGAGATCAAGGAAATCGACGTGCCTGCAAGTCAGGTCGCACGCTTCACGTTGAGACCAGGAGACCTCTTGCTCATTGAAGGCAATGGCAACCCCGCGAACCTTGGGCGCGGATGCATTTGGGACGGCCAGATTCCTGAATGCGTCCACCAGAACCACGTGTTTTCGGTACGGGCGCTACCCCACGCCGAAATGCTGCCAGAGTTTCTAGCACTTCAGCTTCGGTCAGATCACGGACGAAGCTACCTCCTTTCATGTGCGAAAGGCTCGACAGGACTATCAACGCTCAACTCTGCTCAGTTGAAAGAGTTCTCAGTCCTTTCTCCGAGCGTCGCAGAACAGCGGTCCATCGTCGCTTCGCTTGCAACTTGGGATACCGCCATACAGAAAACCGAGCAACTGATCGCGGCGAAGGCGAAGCGAAAAGCTGGATTGATGGCCGACTTGCTGACTGGGCGCCGACGTATTGGCAGGTTCCAGACTGAGTGGCAGCGCTGGCATCTTCGCGAGCTATTTCGGGAACGAGTGGAGAACAACCGGAATGACCTGCCACTACTCTCCATCACCCGAGACGACGGCGTAGTTCCACGAAGCAACCTTGACCGAAAGGATACCTCCAGTGAAGACAAGTCGAAGTATCTACGAATCCGCTCTGGTGACATCGGTTACAACACGATGCGGATGTGGCAGGGCGTTTCGGCGCTGTCTCGCCACGAAGGCATTGTTAGCCCCGCTTATACGGTTTGTATTCCCGGCCCTGAGATAGACGGCGAGTTTGCATCCTACTTGTTCAAGTTGCCGGAAGTAATCCATTTGTTCTATCGCTATTCGCAGGGCCTGACCTCGGACACATGGGCCCTAAAGTTCCATCAGTTCGCGGCAATCCGCGTTCGTATCCCTGAGCCCGAAGAGCAGAAAGCAATCGCCTCGGTTCTTTCGCTTCTTGATGAGGAAGTGACGCTCCTAAAGCAAGAACGCGAGGCGCTTGCGCAGCAAAAGCGAGGACTGATGCAGAAGCTCCTCACCGGCCAGTGGCGGCTACCTATACCGCAAGAGGCGACAGCATGACTGAGGTGCACCTCGAATTTCGTCTTCCAAGGGTCGATGGTTATCATCGAACCTGGGAGGAAGGGAAATGAAGAAGATACCGAAGCAAGAGTACACGGCTGAGTTCAAGGAACAGTCGGTGA